>Ga0335082_10001688_pt1 | contig 23552 bp, 15 predicted proteins | sample Lox_Sample_41_FD_206718 | JGI IMG/M metagenome (GOLD analysis project Ga0335082, IMG submission 206718) | Soil microbial communities from Loxahatchee National Wildlife Refuge, Florida, United States - Lox_Sample_4.1 | ecosystem: Environmental > Terrestrial > Soil > Wetlands | place: USA...
ACACCTCGTTTTTGCTCATCCTGTGGCCCTTCGCGTCTGCTCCGCTCGTGGTGACCGTGCGGCTCTTTCCGTCATCAGACACGACAATCCGACCGCTGGTAACAATCTTGCCGCCTTTCATGATGTTGAACCCCAATATACGGTCGTTGATTTTGGTATATGACCGCGAATCTGACAGCAGGTCACCCGTGACTGGATATTCTTTGCCATCGAACTTGCCTGTCCACTCGTAATGCGTAGGCTTGCCGTCGCTGCTGACACTGTCCACCGTGACTTTCACTTTGTCGCCTTCGGCCTCGTAGGCCACAATGGTGTTCTTCGGCGCTCCCGGGGAGAATTCCGACTTCGCCTCTTTCAGTTTCCAGATTCCCATGAAGGCGTCTTGGGCGAAACCCACCGGTAATCCCACAAGGCACAGGGCCAGAATCAGCACGATCGTTCTTACTTCCATGTTCTTCTCGATTGGAAAACGGATTGGTAGGCCTGATTGTGCGTATCATTCTAGTGCCGCATGCCGCAACCCAGCAACTCCACTAGCGCGTGTCACCGCTCGCGCCCGTCCCGTGCCGCGCCATTTGCACACCCGCTTGCCGCGAACAGTTCCAGCGTGCGATAACCTGTTCATGGACAAGCTCGTTACAACGACTACTGTGGACCTTCCAGCGAAGTATTCCCCGCTGCACATCACGGGCATGGTCACGTGGGAGTGCCGTCACTGCGGCACATGGAATCAGCGTCGAGTGCGTGCCAGCAGTTGGCGGGCACGCTGCAGCAATCGCCTGTGCAAGCGGTGGACTTTGCTGTGGGCGATTCAGGAGGATGTTCCGGCAGGTCCAAACCCGTACCTAGCATCGCGGATGCGTGGGGCTGAGTAGGATTCCGACACTCGTTCCCGCACTGGCGACTCTCAGACGCGCTCGAATAGCCGTCCTAGATTCGTTCGCAACCCCTTGCCGATCCTCTCTATATTCACAAGAGACACATTCCTTACGCCCCGTTCGATACCGCTATAGTAGGTCCGGTGCAGCCCGCACCGTTCCGCCGCCTCCTCCTGATTGATTCCCTGCTCCTCGCGGATGCGACGGATCGCACGGCCAAAGCGAATGCGGATATCGAGGGGCATCGCATGCCATCGTGCAGGCATGCAGCCGATACGTACACAGCCGATGAGTCACAATTAGATTGACCGTTTATAGATCGGCGGTCCACCATAGTCACGATCCGCTTTTAATGCTCCGCGAAGGAGGGTCGGCATGAGACATCTGGCTATCTTTGTGGTCGTGATGGTGAGCAGTCTTGGATATGCCCAGCTAGGTGCAGCAGCAGGAGGTTTTGCCGAAGCTCAGGAGCGAGATCTAGAGCGAAAGCACCAGCTTCAAATGCAACGCGAAGCTGAGCAAACTGCCCTAGAAATTGCGCGGATGCAAGCCCAAAACGCGCGAGCCACCGACATCAGCAGCGCCAGTGCTCAGACGCTGGCAAAGGACGTTTCTGCTTCCGGGAACAACTTTCTGGAGATTTGCTCAAGTCTTGAGATGTCGCCAGACAAGATGAATATAGCCGACCTTGCAAACAGGCAACGGTGTGGGGCCTTCATTCAGGGCCTTCGTGATGGGGTTGCAGTCGCCACAGCGGTGATTCGGAATTCCAATCCCAGTGCCAATCTAAAAGGTTCGATCTCTGACCTAGGAATCTGCGTTCCAGATCAAGTCGACATTATGCAAGTAATCCGTGTCGCCCTCAAATACATTCGCGATCAGCCCGAACAAGCACACCTGCCCTCGGCGGCTTTGGTCTTCACAGCCAACCTGCAAGCTTTTCCTTGTGCAACTGCGCCGACCGACAAACCCGCTCAGAAGCCGTGACGGATTTGGGCTGCGATGCTTTAATTGGATACTCGAATATCTGCCCGGCTAGCCGGACGCGGTGAACGACAGGACATCCCGACCTGTCTGCCGGGCAGCACGTTCTTCGGGAAGCTACACTCGGGAGGTAGCGCCGTGGCCAGCGTGCATGGGGCGAGGAAGGGCACTCTTGTCCTCTCCGCGCGTGAGTTTTCCAAGGAGCTCACGCGATCGTTGCTGAAAGGGATATACGAAGACGCTGCGCGTGACAATCGGATTCCTACTCCGGACGTAGCTATGGAGATGATGCGTAAGCTTATCGCGCAACTCTCAGGCGGTACGGACGGCACGCGAGAGCAGGAGAGTTTTCCTGCAGACCTGGCCCGGTTCAATTTTGCTCAACTGGAGCGTGAAGCTCACCACTACGCGGTTGATCTCTTCTACGCAGCCGTCCGTCCTCGAAGGGGCGCACCACGGCTACAGCCCGGCTATCTGAATCAACTGCTCGCTTTGCGTACCGAGGGCCTTTCGCCCCGGAAAATCGCAATCAGGCTTGGCCTGGGCTCATCTCACGAAAGCGAAGATCGAGTTCGTAAGCAGTTACGAATAGCTCAAGGCAAGGGTGGAAAGAAGTAGCCTCACTTTTTTCCGTGGAATAAATCTCCCTCCATTTCTTTCCGTCTACTCACATCGGCCCGAATCGCCTAACCTCGCGCTCAGTAGCACAGACCATCACTGACGCGAGGTGAACGATGGAAGACGAAACTCTCGACATCAAAGCCGCAGCCAAATTTCTTGGCGTCCGCCCATCCACAATTCGGGCGTGGTGCAGTCGAAAGAAACTCCCATATTTCAAGGCAGGCAGGTGCGTGCGATTCCGCCGGTCCTGGCTGGAAAACTTCGTCGCACAGAATAGCAGGCGGCCTGACGCTGACACGCCGCTCGGCAAATGACCACACGAACAGGGGACCTCCGCCTCATCTCAGCTTCCGAACTGGCCAGCGCGCCGCTGCCGGAGGTCTCAAGCCAGATCATCGGAGAGGGACAAATCGCGGTCATCGCGGCGCAATACGGGAGGGGCAAGACTCCGCTGCTGGCTCACTTAGCTTTGGAAGCCGCGTGTGGAATCCCGCTGACTCCTTTGGGGCTCGCAACCTGCCGCTCTCCCATTGTCGTGCTAGATGGCGAGAGCAACCCCGCATGGTATCGCACAATGTTCAAGCGGCTCATGCGGGCTGCATCAGTTGAGGAATGGCCTGAATCCATCCGCTTTTGGTTCAAGCTAGATCCAGCGCTGACACCGGGAATTGCATCGGCCCATGCACTCTCAAGGCTCGCTGACGAACTCAAGCCGGGACTGATGGTGCTTGATCCGCTGCGGCAGTTCGCATACGGCTACGACCTCCTAAGACCGCGTGACGCACTTCTCTTCATGGATACGCTTCGAACTGTTCAGGCGAAAGCGCTCGGCTTGAGAATCGCCCTACCACATCACCTAACCAAACGCGACTTGAAAGGGGAATCTGTCGCGCTGGCCGACGATCCGTGGGCCTGGTTGGATAGGGTGTCGGGCTCGCTCGCACTACTTGACCACGCGGACGTTCGGCTGGGCTTCGAGGAAGAAAATGGAAAGCTGGTCCTCGCTGGCATAAAGCGAGGTGTCGGCATTGTTGGCCCGTGGCACTTCGAGGTGGAAGAGGACGAGCAGGGAGAGCCCTGCCGATTCCGATTCGAGAATCAGGAACACAGCATCAGGGCGCGATATGGAGCTTTCCTAGAGAAGCTACCTGACGCCTTCAAATGGACATCGGGCAGGCTTCTCCTCGGCATCAGCGAGAGCACGATGCACCGCTTCGTGAAGGCCACGAAGAAGGCTGGGATGCTCATGCAAGGAGAGGACGGAACGTACCGCAAGGTGGAAGGGCGGAAGTAAGCATGCTAAGTGCCTTGGCAACACCCGGGTAGGACTTCCATTGTGAATTGGAAGCCAGTGGAAGCTCTGGAAGTGACTTCCGCCACTTCCGCGTACTTCCATAGCCCGGTGGAAGCTCTACGACACTGACAGAGTTGGAGTTCGTTTCCATACTTCCACACTTCCACTACGTGTGGACTGTCCGCTTTCGGTTTTCTCACTTGCATTAACCTAACGTTAGGTTATACTGAGACGAATGGTAGACGTAAACAAAGCCGCAAGTCTCCTGGGCAAGAAGAGCGCGGAGGCCCGCAAGAAGAAGTGGGGCAAGAAGGCGTTCGTCGCAAAGATGCGCGAGTGGGGCAAGCTGGGCGGGCGTCCCAAGGGGAGTGGCAAGAAGGCGAAGAATGGAGGCAAGAAGTGAGCATCTACAAGCGGGGCGAAGTCTACTGGTACAAGTTCATGTGGCACGGCGAACTCGTGCGCGAGTCGACGAAACAGGGCAATGACAAGGTGGCGAGGCAGATGGAGGCAGCGCACAAGACCTCACTTGCTAAGGGCGAGGTGGGCATACGCGAGAGGAAGCCCGCGCCATCACTGGTGACGTTTCTAAGAAACGATTTCGTCCCATTCACAAAAACGAAGCACGCCGCCAAGCCCGGAACGGCGGAGTACTACGCCGACGGCGCTAGCATGATCTGCAAGTGCGATTGGGCATCTGAGCCTCTGGACAGGATCAGCGACCAGCATGCGCAGCACTTCGCCGCCAAGCATGCGGGCCTATCTGCTTCCCGCATCAATTGCGGCCTTCGCAGCCTTCGTCGCGCCCTGAATCTCGCTTTCGAGTGGGGCAAGCTCGAACGGCCCGTCAAGATCACGCTGGCGAAAGGCGAACGACAACGGGACACGGTTCTTGGGGATAGCGACTGGCAGCGGTACATCGCAGAGTGTCCGCAGCCTTGGCGTGATGCTGCGATTATCATTCGCGGAACAGGGATGCGCCCTGGTGAAGTGTTCGCGCTGCGGTGGCAGAATATCTATCTGAACGGCACCGGTGGGCTTATACAGGTCACGGAGGGAAAAACGAAGGCTGCTCGCCGCATGTTGCCTATGGTTCCCGCTGTGTATGCAGCGTTGAAGCTGCGAAGGGAAACGGTGGGAAACCCAGAAGAGGGTTGGTTGTTCCCTGCCCTCTCGCGGGAGGGCCACTTGAACAAGGACACCGCCAAGGATCAGCACAAGCGCGCCATCGAACGGGCCAATGCAAGGGCGAAGGCGGAAGGCGCAAAGGAAATCAAGACCTTTCAGCCGTACGTTCTGAGGCACACCGCTCTCACTCAACTAGCCGAGGCTGGCTGTGACGTGTTCACGCTGGCACGAATCGCAGGACACAGCTCAATCACGATTACACAACGATACGTTCACCCTCAGGCGGACGCGATTGGACGGGCCTTCCAGCAGATTACGACGGCGACACTGCCCGTGCTTCCAGTGGGGGACAAGTAGTCCCGCATCGAGCTTGGGTGGGCACAAAACTGGGCACAATGAAAAAAGGGCCGATTCCCACTCGGCCCTAATCTATTGGTGCGAAAGGGGGGACTCGAACCCCCACGGGTTGCCCCGCCAGATCCTAAGTCTGGTGCGTCTGCCAATTCCGCCACTTTCGCAGTGGTTTTCAGTCCGCTAGAACGAATTGTAGCATTCGGGTTTCGGCGGCTTGGACAGACAGAAAAAGGGGCGGTCATGAAGACCGCCCCTTCCTCCGTCTTATGTCTTAGTTCACCTTGAGGTGGAACTGCGACGTGTGAGAGGTCCCGCCAGCAGCGGAAGCTTTCACCGTGAGCGTGTACGTGCCCGGAGGCGTGCCGGGGATGGTGTGGTGATCGCTACCGCCGCAGCTGACGATCGCCACCAGCAGCGGTAACAGCAGGAACAAGCTCATCGCCGTGAGCGCTTTGCGGCTGCGCTTCCTGGTTCCAACCCCGGCTAGAACGAGCCCCAAACCACCGAACGGCAGCCATAGCCCGAATAGGCCGGACTTGAATCCGCTCGTGGTTGCCGCCGTTGTGGTCACAGCCAGATGTATCGCCGCAGGAGTTCCGCCCGCGGCAACGCTGTTCGGAGTCAGTGTGCACGTGGACTTATCCGGCGCGCCCGTACAGGTCAGGTTGATAGCAGCATCGAATCCGCTGGCACTGGTGACGTTGAAATCTTCGGATCCGGATTGGCCGGCCGTCACGGCGATGTCGGTGAGGGCCGCCTCAAAGGTAAAGTCCTGGACGGTAAATGCCATCCCGTTGCTGGCTATGCTGTTGATGGTGACCACGACATTCCCTGTCGTAGCGGCAGCGGGAACGTTGGCCACGATCGAGGTATCGCTCCAGGTTGTGGCCGTCGCTGCTGTACCGTTGAATTTCAGGGTACTGGAGCCTTGGGTGGTGCCGAAGTTTGTCCCGGTAACGGTGATGGCGGTTCCGATCGGCGCCGCGTTGACACTGAGACCGGTAATGTTGGGCGTCAACGTGAACAGCGCGCCATTGCTGGCCGTGCCATTGACCGTAACCACGACGTTTCCGGTGTGGGCACCGGCCGGCACATGAACCGCAATGGAGGTGTTGCTCCAGGTGGTTGGTGTCGCCGCCGTGCCGTTAAAGGTAACCGTACTTTCGCCCTGAGTGGCGCCGAAATGCTTGCCGGCGATCGTGACCAGTGTGCCGACGTCCCCGTGGTCCGTCGACAAACTGCCAATGTTCGGAGCAAGGGAGGCCTGAACTGCAGCGAGCGCCATCACGATGCCTGCGCCAGAATCGCGATCTGTCCCGGCGGCCTGGATGTCGATCGCGCTGCTGCTCATGAAGGCGCCGATCTCAGTGTTCGTCAGGGTGAGGTCGGAGGACTTCACCAGGCCAGCAATTGCTGCCGCATGGGGGGCAGCTGCTGAGGTTCCGTAGAAGGGGTTGGGGAAACCTCCAACGCCTGTAACCGACACGCCGTCCGCTGCCGTGAAGGCGGGTTTTTGAAGGACTTGCCCTCCGGTGGAAGAGAAGTTGCCCGGCGTGATTGCAGTCCCGTCAGCTTCGAAGAAGATGCGACGAGGTCCATCGGAAGTGAATGGTTCGGTAAAGTTGGCGGAATTAAACGGGTCTGGAAATGGGCCGGTGGGGCAGATGGAAGGAGTACCGCAGATCGGATCAGCGGCGGGTGTGGCGCCGACCGAGAACGCTCCGCTTGCGCCAGAATGGCCGACAATCGCGCCTGCAGTGGTAATCGACATGAGCCCGCCAAACGCGGTGACGTGCAGGAACCGGTTGGCCGCGGAATTGGCCTTGAAGACGACAATGCGGTCGTTGGTGTTGTTGGGGAAAGCCCCTTCTACTGGGTCCTGCGTCCCGTTCTGAATTTCGGTGGACGAATCCTCGATTCCGCTCCCGTCCGGAGTCAGAATGAAGAGGTCATAGTCATTGTTCGAAGCCCCAAGGGGGTCGGGCCAGTGGAGTAGGATTGGAGCTCCGCTGTTGAACGTGTACACATCCCACGCATTCGTCCCGAACTTGTGGACGGTTCCATTTGGGCCGGTATGGGTATTCGTGCCGCCATTCACAAAATCGCCTTCGTACGTGTCGGCGAAATCGATGTCCTGGTTTCCCTCGTTCCCGGCGGAAGAAAAATACATTGCTCCGTCGGCTGTAACCTCGTTCACCGCCTGACTCACCACACCGCCGTCATTCTCAGCGATCACACTCGGATCCTGTCCATCCTGGAATGGCGATTCCACAAAGTAGATAACGTCATCGACAATGATGTCGCAGCCGGCATCGCGCAAGGCGAGAATGTTGTCGGCGAAACTGTCGATGCCGTCGAACGCGGTTGCGAAGTAAAGCGATGCACCCGGCGCAAGGTCGTGGACGATCTCCAACATAGCGGTGCCTTCGTCTCCCGCGCCAACCTGGCCCGGCAACACCGTCACCGTGCCGAGATCGCCTGAAGCCTGGCTAAGAGCGAGACTGGTCACGCCATCGGAAAGAACACCGATCTTTACCCCCGCCCCCATGAAGCCGAAGGTGGCGCAGGCAGAATCGACCTGATGCGTTACATACCCTTCCGAAGTCACGCTCCCTTGACCCGTGCACGCGGCGCCGTAGCCCTTGCTCTTCAGCTGGGCGGCTACCTGCTCTCTCACCCTGGCTGCCCTTTGGGCGAAGCCCGGAGAAAGAGCCCCTCCCCAGCGCGCCAGCGCATCCATCTTCGAGCCTGCGAGTGAGCCGACCGTCATTGCCTCGCGTCGAGGCGAAATGAACGTCACTTCCCGATAGGCAGCGACGGCTTCCAGCTTGTCTGCAGGTATGAGTGCGCGAATACTGCGATGCCGCGAATTGAAGCCGATAATCCGGACGCCTGCGGAACGAAGTCTCTGCAGGAGATCGTCGCTGACGTACGCTTTGATGTCTACGAGCAGATTGTTCTGCTCGTCGAGTTCCAGGTTCGTATGGAGCACCGGAATGCCAGGCGCAGCTTGCTGGCCCTGCAGCATTCTCGCGGTGTAGATCAAGTGCGAGCTGATCTTGACCTGCGCGGGTGTACGCGCCTGCTTGTCCTGCTCCAGCGCATCAATCTGCGCAATGGCCGACGCGCTCAACTCGCCCGGCTTGGCAACAGTGGCCGACGCGGGTGGAGCAGCCTGCGCCACTGCTGGAGGCTGAAATCTGTGTAGTCTTACGACCGCGCCACTTTCATCGGTAACGCTCTGGGCGGATACGAAGGTTGGAAGGATGGCAATCAACAGCAACGCTACGGCAAACGAAGTGGATCGCAACACTCTCATAGAACGTCTCCCCTTGTAATCACGCGTGGCGTTCGAGTACGCCGTTCTTTTTTTGTTGACCGCGGCACACTGCTATCTCTTGACGTCGATCCCAGCGATCCTATGGCCGCGGCGAGCTCTCTCGACAAGGCCCTACCTGGAAGGTCCGGGTTATTCGGGGGAAGATAGAGTAAACAAGGGAGGGTAGCGTAGACACCAGCAGAGGCCGTGACCATCTGGAGCTGCTGATTTTCATCAACACTGCCCGAAAGTTAGAACTGAAGTGAAATTCCGCGACCATAATACGAAGTACTAAGGCCGCGAGCAAGTCAAAATGCAGGGAAAACTTTATTTACAGCCAGGGCACTTCCCTTTTTCGAACCGGCTACCGGGGCTGACTTCCAATCGGGGGGGGCGTTCTGGGCTTGCCGGTCACTCTCGCGTACAATTCGCAACCGGCCCCTGTGGCGTCCGCGCCGGCCCGGGCCCAGCAAACCCGAGGATACTCCATGCTCCGTGCCATCTTTCTCATGACTTGCTTGTTTGTGGCCTGCTCCGCCTTCGCCCAGGACCGCTCCTACGGCCGTTCCATGGTCGTTACCGACCGCGGGATTGTCGCCACCAGCCACTATCTGGCCTCCCAGGCGGGGGCTGAAATCCTGCGGCAGGGTGGATCGGCCATCGACGCCGCCATCGCCGCCAACGCCACGCTCGGCGTGGTCGAACCGATGATGAACGGCATTGGCGGCGACCTCTTCCTCCTCTACTGGGACGCCAAGTCCGGCAAGCTCTACGGCCTCAACGCTAGTGGATGGGCGCCACGACAACTTTCCATTGCATTCCTGAAGAAACAAAACATTACCGTCATGCCCCAGCGCGGCATTCAAAGCGTGACCGTCCCCGGCGCGGTCGACGGCTGGAGCAAGGCGCACCAGCGCTTTGGACGGCTTCCGTGGAAGAACCTGTTTACCCCGGCCATCTCCTATGCCGAGCACGGATACTTCGTCAGCGAATTGGTTCACGCCTATTGGAAGAACGCCCAGGAAACACTGAAGGAAACCCCCGAGGCCACGCGAATCTTCCTTCCCGAGGGCAAGGTCCCTGAACTGGGTGAGCGCTTTTCTAATCCGGATCTCGCCAGAACCCTGCGCCTGATTGCCGAGCAGGGCCGCGACGCTTTCTATCGCGGAGAAATCGCCCAGGCCATCGTCAAGACATCGGCCGCACTCGGCGGAACCATGCAGGCCGACGACCTGGCAGAGTTTTCTGCCGAGTGGGTGGACCCGATCTCGATCGACTATCGCGGCTGGAAAGTTTACGAACTCCCGCCCAACGGACAGGGCATGGCCGCCCTGGAGATGCTGAACATCATGGGGACATTCACACCCGATCCGGCCGGTCCGCAAGGTACAGTCGAAGAGCACAAGAAGATCGAGGCGATGAAGCTCGCCTACACTGACCTCTATCGCTACAACGCCGACCCGCACTTCGCCAAAGTGCCGGTCCAGGGCTTGCTCTCGCCGGACTACGCCAGACAGCGCGCGGCCCTCATCCATCCCGACAAAGCCAGTTGCACCACGGCTGCCGGCAGTCCCGCGCGAAGCGACACGACCTACCTGGCGGTCGTCGACAAAGATGGCAACATTGCCTCCGTGATCCAGAGCCTCTACGACCTGTTCGGCTCCGGCGTCGCGGTTACCGGGATGGGATTCCCGCTGCAGGATCGCGGCGGACTGTTCACGCTGGATGCGAATCATCCCAACGCGCTCGCCCCCCGCAAGCGGCCCTTCCACACCATCATTCCCGCGTTCATGGAAAAGGGCAACGTGCACGTTGGCTTCGGCATCATGGGCGGATCGAATCAACCCCTGGCCCACGCCCAGTTCGTTTCCAACTTCGTGGACTACGGCATGAACATCCAGGCCGCGCTGGAAGCGCCCAGATTCACCATCGCCGGCACGGATGAACCGATCGGCTGCCACTTGCTGATCGAATCGCGAGTCAAGCCTGAAGTGGTGGAGCAACTGCGCCAGAAGGGACACAACATCGTGGTACGTGGAGAATATTCGAGCGCCATGGGACGCGGGCAGGTGGTACTACACAACTCGGCGACAGGAACCAACTACGCTGCCTCCGATCCCCGAGCCGACGGCGTAGCCGAGCCAGAACCTCCAAAGTAGCGTAAGCACCAGTAGCACCGGTTACTGACCGGCGGTCGCGAGGGGCGACTCGCCGTCGCGCTGCCCGTCTACTCGTACCGCAGCGCCTCGATCGGATCAAGCCGCGCCGCCTTACGCGCCGGATAGAACCCAAAGAAGATTCCGATCGCCGCGGAGAACACCGCCGCCACCACGATTGCCTTGGTTGAAACCAGCACAGGCCATCCCAACGTGTTGGCAATCGTCGAAGACGCGCCCAGCCCCAGCGCTATTCCAATCGCGCCGCCAATCAGGCTGAGCACGATCGCCTCAATCAGGAATTGTTGCTGCACATCACCTTCGGTCGCGCCAATCGCCATGCGGATGCCGATTTCCCGCGTGCGCTCGGTCACCGAGACCAGCATGATGTTCATGATCCCGATGCCGCCGACCACCAGAGAGATGCTGGCAATCGAAGCCAGCAGCACGGTGAACAAGTGCGACTGCTGGTCCGCCAGCTGCGCGAAGTCGGCCAGGTTGCGGACGAAGAAGTCGTCGTCTTGCCCGGCGCGGATGCGATGCCGGTCGCGCAGCAATCCGGTGATCTGTTGTTGCGCCGCATAGCTGGCCTCGCGCGAAATAGCCGACACCATGATCCAGCGCAGCCACGTCTGCCCGTTCATCTTTTTCTGCACTGTGGTCACGGGCGCGATGATGGTATCGTCCTGGTCGTCGCCCATGGGCGAGGTGCCTTTCAGGTCGAGCACGCCAACCACTTTGAAGGGCAGATTGTTGACGCGAATCGTTTGTCCCAACGGATCGGTCGCGCCAAACAGATTCTTGCGGACGGTTTCTCCGATCACCGCGACATTGTTGGACGCATCCACATCGGCCTGGGTAAACGGTCCACCTTCCTGGAAGGTCCATACCTTGATGTCAAAGAACTGCGGTTCTGTGCCGGTCACGCGGGTTGACCAGTTGTCGTTTCCAAAAACGACCTGGGCGGTCACAATCGTGCCCGGGGCGGCCGCCTTGATCGCCGGACATTCGCGAAGGATCGCCGTCACATCGTCATAGACCAGCGACTTGGTCGCGCCCCAGCCCATGCTCATGCCGCCGCGCGACACGGTACCGGCGCCGACGAACAGCACGTTCGACCCCATGGCCGCAATCTGCTGCTGCGCCTGTTGCTGCGCCCCCTGCCCTACGCTGACCATGGCAATCACCGCCGCCACGCCAATGATGATGCCCAGCATGGTAAGCGCGGAGCGCAGCTTGTTGCGCGCCAGAGCCCGCATGGCGATGCGAAGGATCTGCGTCAGATTCATTTCAGTCCTCCACCTTGGGCATGTTCTTGAGAACTTCCGACGCCGCCGGCCGCTCCGCAACCGGATCATCGTGCCGGATCTTGCCGTCGCGGAACTGAATGGTCCGCCGCGCAAAGCGCGCAATGTCGGACTCGTGCGTCACCAGCACGATGGTGAGCCCCTGGTCATTCAGTCTCTGGAATACATCCATGATCTCGACTGAGGTGCGGCTGTCGAGGTTCCCCGTGGGTTCGTCCGCCAGCAGAATTGCCGGGCGGTTGACCAGCGCGCGCGCAATCGCAACCCGCTGCTGCTGTCCACCGGAGAGTTGCGACGGATAATGCAGCTTGCGCTCGCCGAGGCCCACCAGATCGAGCGCGTCGTTCGCCCGCTTTAGGCCCTCCTGGCGAGTGATGTGGGCATAGAGTGTTGGCAGTTCTACGTTCTCCAGCGCGGTGGTGCGCGAGAGCAGGTTGAAACCCTGGAAAACGAAGCCGATCTTGCGATTGCGGATCGCCGCCAGTTGCCGCTTGTCGAGCCGCGAGATCTCCGTGCCTTCCAGGAAGTATTCACCGGACGTCGGGCGGTCGAGGCAGCCCAGCAGATTCATGAAGGTCGACTTGCCGCTGCCGCTGGCGCCCATGATGGCGACAAACTCCCCGCGGCCGATCTCTACGCTCACACCGCGCAGCGCGTGAACACGAGTCTCTCCCAGGTCATAGTACTTGTGAACGTCGACGACCCGGATGACCGCATCCCCCACGCCGCTCCGGTTCTTCTCGATCTCGGCTTGTGTAATGGTTGCCATAGAACCGCTTCCAGCTACTGGCTCCTCGCTTCTCGCTCAACAATGACGTGAATCGAGGCGACATGTCGCGAATGAGACTGTGACCTGTCACCTGCGCCCAGTCGCCCTACCTTCTGATCGCCGGTCCGCCCATGCCTGGAGCGCGATTGGTGCTTGCCGCCATTGAGCCGGTGATCACCTCATCGCCGTCTTTCAACTCGCCGTTCACTACCTGGACCACTTCGGTGACCGTGTGATCGGTGATGCCGGTCCGAATTTTCACCGGCTCCAGCGATTTGTCCGCATCCAACTTCCACACGATGGCCACATCCATCCGCGGCCCGCGCGTTTGAGCCTGAGCGTTTCCCTGCCCGCCACCGCCGCCGCCCGCAGCACCTTCGCCCGTGCCCCGCACCTGCTTGCTGGACGCTCCAGTGCCTCCCGCCTGCTCGGCGGACGCTGCTCGCGCCGCGCCTCCCGCATCGATTCCAAACTTCTTATAGAGCGCGCGAATGTCTTCGGCCTTCATGTCGGGTTTGTAGCGCAACGCGCCGTTGGGCACCTTGAGAATGTTGGTGGCAGTAGCCACAGGAATGGTGACGTACGCTGTCATCCCCGGAAACAATTTCAGGTCGGGATTATCGAAGTCAATCACCGTGTTGTAGGTCACCACGTTCTGTACCACGGTGGCATTCAGCCGAACCTGCTCCACCCGCCCGGCAAAGGTGTCTTTGGGAAACGCATCCACTTTGAAGGTCACCGGCTGTCCTGGTCGAATCATGCCCACGTCGGATTCGTCGGTGTTGGCGTAGACCTGCATTTTGGTCAGGTCCTGCGCGATCGTAAACAGCGTCGGCGCCTGCAACGATGCCGCGACCGTCTGGCCCACATCCACACTGCGGGCGATCACCGTGCCGTCAATGGGGGCGTGAATGGTCGTGTAATTCAGGTTGGTCTGCGCCAGTTCGACCGCCGCCTGCTTCTGTTGCACCTGCGCATCGGCCTGCGTGATTTGAGCCTTGGCGCCCGAGACTGCGGCCACGGCTGTGTCTGCGTTAGCGCGGGCCAGATCGAGTTGCTGCGGACTCACTACGCCTTCGGCCGCCAATCCTTTGTTGCGTTCGTAGTCGGCCTTGGCCTGACTGGCGGTAGCTTCCGCTTTCTCCAGATTCGCTTTGGCCGCGACGGCGTTGGCTTGCGCGTTGGCCAGGTCCGATTGCGCCTGCTGCAGATTCGCCTTGAACAGTGCCGGATCAATCTGCGCGACCACTTGCCCCTTCTTCACCCGCGAGTTGAAATCGGCATACAGCGCGGCGATAGTGCCGGAAACTTGTGAACCGACTTGAACTGTAATCACCGCGTTGATCGTGCCTGTCGCCTCCACCACTTCGCGAATGTCGCCGTGCTCGGCTTTTGTCGTGAAATATTGCGACTTGTTGTCGCTTCGGGTGGAGAAGGCGCCAAACAGCCCCACGGCCACGACAATCGCCGCCGTAAGAAGTGCGATGACCCAATGACGTTTGATGAATTCCACGTGAATCGCCTCGATCTGGAAGAGTTCGATCTCCTCTCTCTTCCTTCTATAAACGACGCGGATCGTTTTTCGTCCGCTACTAAGTTAGATGATGAATTTACTGCTACCACCTGACAGCTCGAGCGCTCCAAGTCATTGTCGGCGTAGGTAATTACAAAATTTTACACCCCACCACTCAAGCCCGCCGCGGTTCTTTCCAGTTCTTTGAATTGGCAAGGAATTTCCGCACTCGCAGCGTGCTCATCTGGGGCGGACATTCCTTCCGCCCACGGGCGAAGCGAGGGGTGATGCCTTCCGCCTGCGCAACCCAGGTTGGCCGCTTGCACCGGACCTCGATTCGCCGATCAGCGCGGCTTTCTGGTAACCTCTCCTCCGCAGCCTACATCTCAGCTTTCATCCATGGATCGCAAACGACGCGTTGTCATCACGGGCATGGGCGCAGTCAGCCCCAACGGAATCGGCCGCGGTGCCTTTACCGAAGCTGTCCTCGCGGGCCGGAGCGGCGTGCGCCGAATCACGCGCTTTGATCCGACCGGCCTGAGCGTTCAGATCGCGGGCGAAGTGACGGGCTTTGACGAATTCGCCTGGATCGACAAGAAAGAGCGACGGCACGTATCGCGCGTGCTCCCATTCGCCATCGCTGCTGCCAGCGAAGCTTTTGCCGATTCCGGCATCGACCCGTCGCGTCTTTCGCGCGACGAACTCCGACGCTTCGGCGTGATCATGGGCTCAGGCGGAGGTTCACAGGAATTCACGGAGCAACAATACGACCTCTTCTTTCACGATAAGCAGCGCCAGATGAGCGTGCACTGCGTCCCTACAACCGTCATGGGGACGCTGGCCAGCGACCTGAGCATCCGTTTCGGCCTGCGCGGACCGAGCCACGTCATCACGACGGGCTGCACTTCCTCCACCGACGCTCTTTCCTATGCAACGCGCCATATTCAGACTGGCCGCGCCAACCTCGTCCTCAGCGGCGGCGCCGACTCGCCCATTGCCCTCGGCATCGTCAAGGGCTTCATCCTGATGAAGATCATGACCAGTTCCTGGAACCACGCACCCGAAAAAGGTTCGCGACCATTCTCGGTCGACCGCGACGGCTTCGTACTCGCTGAAGGTTCCTGGATGTTTGTGCTCGAAGACTACGAACACGCGAAGGCCCGTGGGGCAAACATGCTGGCGGAAATTGTGGGCTACGGTTCGACCTGCGAGGCATTCCATCGCGTCCGTCTGCAGGAATGCGGTGAAGAACCTGCCCGCGCGATCGGACTCGCGATGCAGGAAGCGGGCGTCGGTCCGCGGGACATTCACTACGTCAACCTGCATGGCACATCGACCGACCTCAACGATCGCATCGAGACGCGCGCCCTGAAGCTGGCCCTCGGCGAAGATCGCGCTCATCAGGTCCCGATGTCGGCGCTGAAATCGCAGATCGGACACCCGCAAGGTGCGTGCGGCGCCGCCGGCGTTGCCGCTACCATTATCGCAATGCAGACGGGCCAGCTTCCGCCCACCATCAATCTCGAAACGCCCGATCCCGCATGCGACCTGGACTACGTTCCCCAACCTGGCCGCAAAATTGCTGTCGAACATGCCATCGCCAACTGCATCGCCTTCGGCAGTAAGAATTCGGCGCTGGTCTTACGCCGAGTCGAGTAAGCGCGCCCGCCAAGACCAAGTCACTGCGCAGGACCCGCCGAATCTCGGCTAACCTGAGCGCTGGTCAGAACTGTGCCTGTGAGATCACGGATAGCGGTGACTTTCGCCCTTGCTGAAGCGAAGAACGGCAGGGATACTTGGTCCGGTTATATCTTCCGTTGACCGTCCGACGGGAGTGAGGTAACAAACCCAAGGTGGCTCGCCGCGTTTCATCTTTGGTCTGCAGATGCATGCTAATGCTGTCAGTCCTTCTGCTGGTGCATTTACAGGCGCAGCAGGCAGCGGACTCTGCACAGCCTGCGAAGCCAGACTCAACTGCCACACCAATCGGCCCACTTGCTCTCCCACACAATGCACAGGCATTCAAGCTCACCAAGGTCGACTTTGAATTACTTCGGCAAGTCAATGCATTCGACAAATACATTGAGGAACGAGGATGGGTTTACAGCGATCCGGGCACGAACGAATATCTTGAGAAACTAGGGTTATCACTGATTCCGGGCGCTCCCGAGAATGTGACGTGGCGATTTCGGGCAATCCGCGACCTTGAAGTTAATGCTTTCGCTTTGCCCAATGGATCGGTTTACGTGAACTCTGGCCTGCTCTCTCGCATGGAGAACGAAGCGCAACTCGCCGGAGTCCTCTCCCACGAAATCACTCACGTGGTCCACCGGCACACGTACTTGGAATACCGCCGTTCCCGTAAGAAGATGGTTGCCATCAATGTCCTGCTTGCGGCCGCGAGCGCCGCCTACTACCCCGGAGCCGCCTTCGTGGTCGAACAAGCGATGGGCGATCAGCTTCCCATGATTGTGGGTGACACTATCTTCGGATACAGCCGGGAACTGGAACACGAAGCTGACGCAGAGGCCGTGAACATGCTGCACCTGCATGGCTACGATCTGGGCGAGTTTTCCCGTGTGTTCGATCTCCTCCAGAGAGGCCCCGAAGTCGAACTCAGCCGCCAGCCAGTGTTTTGGTCGAATCCTTCGAGCTTGGCGGCCCGAGCACGGCACGCAATCGCAACGGCCGGGCAGTTCCAGCCGGACGCCCGCGGATTTATCGTGAACCGGCCCGCGTATCTTGCGGCCATGGCCGGCCTCATGCGCCAACATGCCGCCATGGCCATACTGCTGGGAAGGCCCCGTACCGCATTAGCCATCGCATTGCGCCTCACATCAGAAAACCCCGACGATGCCGAAAACTATGTCCTTCTCGGGGACGCCTATCGCAGCCTGGGCGCACGCACGCCGCTGCCTCAGAGCGACGAACTTACTAACGAGGCCAAAGAAGAAGCCCGTCTCCGCCTCAAGAAGATGACGATAGCCGAGTACGACAAGGCCCTTCTGGCGGACGAGCACGGCCGCGCCCGCTGGCAGGCGAACTGGATCCGGTCTGCGAAGGCGTTTCATCGGGCACTCGAGATGGATCCGCATAACGCCGCCGCGCACCGCGGACTCGGCTATCTCTTCGAGAGCAACGGGGCATTCGTCGATGCCATTGCGCAGTTCAAAACCTACCTGGAACTCGCCCCCCAGGCCAAAGATGCCCGGCAGGTGAGACTGCACGTCGAAGCCTTGGACTCAGCAGCGAAGACCCCAGCGAGCGAAGTCCCTGCAGGCCCGATGAGGGGGCTGGATGAGAAGTAAGGTAGCGTTCCTGATTGTCGCGTTGTTGTGGGCCTCACCCTCCCTCGCTCAATCTGCGCGCTCCGACCTGAAGTCCGGAAAAAAGCACATCCACTCCATCGTGCTCATGCCCGTGCAGGTCAGCCTCAGCAGAATGACACTGAAAGGCCCCGAGGCGATGATGGAGGAATCACGGAATACAGAAATACCGCTGGCCCTGGAAATTGCGGCTGGCCTGCGCAACCTGGGCTACGACCTCGACCAAGCAGCTTTTTCTCTGGAAGCGCTGGCCAAAGACGACTACCTGCGCTCCACCGTCGATGATGTGCAGAAAAGATTCGACGGTGAGCTGCAGCAGATTCAACGAAAGTCGAAAGACGTCCGTAAAGGGCGCTTTTCGATCGGCGATGAAGTCGCGAAGCTTCCGTTGAGTGACGATGTCGATGCTCTTCTCTTCGTCCGTGCCGGTGCCAGAATGCTCACCCCCAACAGGAAAGCGTTCGGCTATTTTGCGGGGGCGTCAGTCTGGGACACGGCCTTCATCGAGCTCGCTGTCGTCGACGCAAAGACAGGAGACGTTCTCTATTTCGCTAAATCGAGAGTGGAAGGCAACATCACCTATGACTCCGAACGCGTGGCCACCAGAGTCGAGAGAGCGTTGCTGCATCTGCCCCACGCCGGCGCTGTTGCTCCTCGAGCGCCCGAGAGTCGGAGCACAAGCCCGGACGCCTCAACGATCGCCGCAGCACCCGGCACGGCATCCGATTCGCCTGCCCCGTTACCCGCAATCGTCGATGCTGCCGGTCAAGGCCCACATGCCCGGCGCATTCGAGTCTCCCATGCCGTGCTAAAGGGCATGCTGGTGCGTTCAGTCCGCCCGGAATATCCGGGCATCGCGAGCACGAACTTTGTGCACGGTGATGTCGTCATGCGGGTCGTGATCGACAGCCAGGGGCGAGTCGCTGAAGTCAAAGCCACTTCTGGCCCAATTCAATTAATCCCCGCCGCCACCAGTGCCATGAAGCAGTGGCGCTATCGCCCCGTTACGTTGAACGGGCAAGCATTCGAAGTCGAAACCGAGATCACCTTCGCCTTCGGGTTGGGACCTTAACTGCACCTGCTCGAAGCCCGGCGCCCGTAGCTCTTCTGCAATTGACTCCCTACCTGTCCGGGCCCTACCATGACCAATCGCCCCCTGACGCCCCGATGATCGGTCAAACCATATCTCATTACCGCATCCTGAATAAGCTTGGCGGCGGCGGCATGGGAGTGGTCTACGAGGCTGAGGACCTCAAGCTTGGCCGCCATGTCGCCCTCAAGTTTCTTCCTCCCGAACTGTCTCGCGATCCTCAGGCGCTCGAACGGTTTCAGCGCGAGGCGCGGGCGGCGTCGGCGCTGAATCATCCACACATCTGTACCATTTACGAAATCGACGAGCACGACGGCCAGCCCTTCCTGTGCATGGAATTTCTGGAGGGCGAAACCCTCAAGCATTCGATCAACAATCGCCCGATGGAAATTGACAAAGCGCTGGATCTGGCTGTTCAGATCGCCCAGGGCCTGGACGCTGCCCATGCCAAGGGTATCGTCCATCGCGACATCAAGCCCGCCAACATCTTTGTGACGAAGTCCGGGCAGGCGAAGATTCTCGACTTCGGTTTAGCCAAGCAAGCCTCGTCGGCCGCTAGCGCCGAGTCTGCACCCACCATGTCGCAAGAGCATCTCACCAGTCCCGGCACCAGTCTCGGCACAGTCGCCTATATGTCGCCGGAGCAGGCCCGCGGCAAGGATCTGGATTCCCGTACCGACCTGTTCTCGTTCGGAGCCGTGCTCTACGAAATGGTCACGGGGTTCGTCCCTTTTCGTGGCACCGGCACTGCAGAGATTTTCGATGGCCTGCTGAATCGCGAGCCCACGCCGCCAGTCCGCCTGAATCCGTCCACACCTCCGGAACTGGAACGCATTATCGGCAAGGCTCTCGAGAAAGACCGAGAGGTCCGCTATCAGCACGCCTCCGAGGTGCGCGCCGACCTCAAACGCCTGATGCGCGACACCGAATCAGGACGGGTTACGTCGGCGACCCCCGCCGTCCAAACTCCGCACCGCGCTTTCGTTAAGTGGGGGATCGGCGCGTTGGCAGGCGCGGTCGTGCTCGCCGGGGCGATCTTCGCGTACCTGCGATCTCGCCCACCATCGGAACCGCCGCCACCACAAATCGCGACGGCCACGCCGCTCCAGTCCGTCCACACCGTTGCCGTGCTTCCGTTCCGTTCTCTGTCCGGCTCCACCGCCGACGAAGCGTGGGGCATCGGCATGACGGACGCCATCATTACGCGTCTCGCCTCGTTGCAGAATCTCGCAGTACGCCCGACCAGTTCGGTATTGAAGTACGTCAAGGAGCCCGCCGACCCCACCCAGGCGGCGCAGGACCTGCAGGTGGATTCCGTGCTTGATGGGACCTACCAGCGGGTTGGCCCTGTCGTCCGCGTCTCGGTCCAGCTGATCGACAAGCAGAACAAGTCTGCGCGCTGGGCCGATCACTACGACCTGCATGCCAGCGACATGCTTCAGTTTCAAGATGAAGTGGCCAAGAAGGTCGTCGACGGTCTGAAAATCGAGGTTTCGGGCAAAGAGCAGCAGACGCTGGAAGCGCCTCTGACCTCTTCCCCGCAGGCCTATAACCTCTATCTCCAGTCGCGCTTTTATCTCAACGACTACCGAATGCGTTCGCAGATGGAGAGTCTTCGGTTGGGCAGGAGTGCCGCGCAAGACGCCCTTGCGCAGGACCCGAATTTCAGCGAAGCCCAGGCGCTGCTCTCGCAGCTCTATCTGATGGAAGGTGCGAATATCCTGCAAAATGCGGCACAAAACCTGGCACTGGCAGAAGAGGCAGCGCGCCGTGCCGTAGCACTCAAGCCGAACTCTCCGGAGGCGCTCGTCGCCTTGGGGGCCGCCTTGACCGAGCGGGGCCACAATCTCGAAGCTCTCAAAATTTTGCGGCAGGCAATTCCTCTTGCTCCCAACTCCGAAAATCTATGGGGCTGGCTGGGGTATCTCTATCATTACACCGGCCTGTTGGACGCCGCCGAAAAGGCCTACGACCGGAGCGTCGAGCTGAACCCCAACACCGCCAACATCCACTGGATGCATGCCCGCATGCATCTCTATCAGGGACGCCCGGAGGAATCCGAACAAGAGATGCGGCGTGTCCTCGCTGCCAATCCCGATCAATTCAAGGCTCTCTCGTACTTGGCTGAATTCCTGTATTACCAGGACAAGTTCGACGAGGCCGACCAGGACTTCACGCGGGCCATCGAACTGAGCCGCGGCAGCGGGGACGATGCTCCTGCTGTTCTCGCGGCATTCCTCTACGCTTCCCGCGGACAACGCAACCGGATTGATCCGCTCGTGTTCCGCGCGCGGCCGGAACTCACCGTCGACGGTGACGCCGCTTACTGGCAGGGTGGTATCTACGCCATGTTAGGGGATCGACAGCAGGCTCTAGTCTGGCTCCGACGCGCCGTTGCCCTCGGCAATCACAACTATCCCTGGTTCCAGCGCGACAAGAATTACAACAGCCTGCGCGGCGATGCCGAATACCTGAAAATTATGGAAGAAGTTCGCGGCCACCTCGAGGAATACCGCAAGGCCGTTGCCGCGGAGTGAGCCCCCGACGAAAACCCCTCCGGTTCTTCCCCGATTGCGCAGCGCGGAACTGAGTGAGATCATCTACTACAAGTTGATGTGGTGGCCCAGGAGCGGCCGGGGTTGGTCCGTTCGCTGGCGACGTCCCCGAGTTCCCGTAGTGATCCATGTCCCGCTTGACCCACAGCTCGCGGAACCCGTCCACCGGACACAACGGCGGCGTTCATCCGCCCTATTCCGGCGGAGGCGACGATCGCGGCGGCCGCGGTAGCGGCGACAGCCTTCCCAACTACGGCGAACGCCTCCGCCATGCCCGCCTGGCGCTCGCCGTCTTCATGACGCCGATCTGTATGCTGTTCCTGTCGTTCACTGTCGTGTACCTGGCAAGACGCGGCTACCTCAGTTTCGACACGACCAATGACGTCTACATCCGCCAGTGGATTCCCGTCCGCCTGCCCTGGGTTTTGTTGTTGTTGAATACGGCGATCCTGCTCGTAAGCAGTTTCACCATCGACCGCGCCCGCCGTGCCATCACCCGGGAAGCGGCTCTCAGCCCGATCTCGAACATCCCTGGAATCTCGTTAGGCGATGAGCGCCACTTCCCGTGGTTGACTCTGACCAGCGTTCTCGGGGTCCTGTTTCTAGCGGGACAGTTGCTCGTGTGGAGTAACCTGTCGCGGCAGGGCTTCCATATGACGGGCGGAACCAGCAGTTCCTTCATCTACATGCTCACCGCCATGCACGGACTTCATCTCGCCGGCGGGGTTCTCGCTTTGCTCATCGCCAATATCGCATCTCTCCTGCACCGGCCCGTCGAATCGCGGCGGATCGTCGTCGATGTAACTTCCTGGTACTGGCACTTCATGGCTGGCTTGTGGATCTACATCCTCGTACTATTCTCGTTCGCGGCACAGTGAGAAGCGCTGTTCGCTGATCGCGATTCGCCCTTTGCTGGCCGAACCGCAGAGCATCCTGTGGCGATGAAGCATCTTCCAAGTTGCGAATAGCAAACTGCTAACGACGAACAGCGAACGACCCGACCGTCTATAATAGAAAGATTCACTATCGCTTCCCGCTCCCTCTGTGTGCGGAAGCTATCTCAGGGGACGATGTCGACGGATAGCATTGTTGTTCGCGGGGCCCGGGTCCACAACCTCAAGAACATTGATTTTGAGATCCCGCACAATCAGCTGACGGTAGTCACCGGTGTCTCCGGTTCCGGCAAATCATCGCTCGCCTTCGATACGATCTATGCCGAAGGGCAGCGCCGCTATGTCGAATCTCTCTCCGCGTACGCGCGACAGTTTCTGGAGCGCATCGAGAAGCCCGACGCCGATTTGATCGACGGCATCGCCCCCGCCGTAGCCATTAAGCAGAAGAACTCCACCCGCAATCCCCGGTCGACGGTCGCCACTGCCACAGAGATCTTCGACTACCTGCGTCTGCTCTTCGCTCGCGTAGGCCGCACCTACTGCCTGAAATGCGGACAGGAGGTCAGGAAAGACACGGTCGACGAAGTCGCCGAAAGAATTCTGGCCCTCGGAGAAGGCTCCAGACTGATCGTCCTGTTCCCTCTGAATAATGCCGATGCTGCTGCCCCCGACTCGGGCAAGAAGAAGTCACGCGCCAAGAAGACTGCAGACAGCAGCGCCATCTCCGATGCCCTCAAGACCCGCCTCTTCGACCTGCGTAAGCGCGGCTTCAACCGACTTTTCCAGGACGGTCAGATTTTCGAGTTCTCCACACCCGAGTCGCTGCTTGACATCGACTTCTCGCGGCCAGTGTTCGCCTTGATCGACCGCCTGGCCGTCTCCGCCGACGCCCGTTCCCGCGTCGTCGATGCCGTCGAAATCGGCTATCGCGAATCGAACGAAGTCATCTTCGAAACCGCCACGCGCGAAGGCCAGACCACGCAACAGCTACGTTTCTCGCAGCGCTTCGAATGCAAGAAAGACGGCACGCGCTACGAAGAACCCGAGCCGCGCCTGTTCTCATTCAATAACCCCTACGGAGCCTGCCCCCGCTGCCAGGGTTTCGGCAATACGATCGACTTCGATCTCGACCTCGTCATTCCCGACAAGGGCAAGACTCTGAATGAAGGTGCCATCGAGCCCTGGACCAAACCCAAATATCGCCCACTCTTCACCGAGCTTAAGCGCTTCGCGCGCCAGGCCGAAATCCCGATAGACCTCCCCTGGTACGAGCTCGATGTCGAGCACCAGCGGCAGATCATCGACGGTGAAGGCCGCTTCCCGGGCGTACGCGGATTCTTCCAGCACCTGGAGCGAAAGAAGTAC
>Ga0335082_10001689_pt1 | contig 23540 bp, 22 predicted proteins | sample Lox_Sample_41_FD_206718 | JGI IMG/M metagenome (GOLD analysis project Ga0335082, IMG submission 206718) | Soil microbial communities from Loxahatchee National Wildlife Refuge, Florida, United States - Lox_Sample_4.1 | ecosystem: Environmental > Terrestrial > Soil > Wetlands | place: USA...
CGACCGCATACCAGATGCCAAATATCCAGGCATAGACCGCGATCGACAACAGCATCGTGCCCACGGTGGTGAGGAGCTTGCCGAACTTGAGCCCGCCGAAGAGGAGCAGCAGCAGTTTCACTGCGGCGTGCTCTGCCCGGCGCGGCGCCCCTTGAGCCACTTGGTCACGAACGCCACGCCGCCCGCGACCGCCAGCGCGATCACCTTCGCGAACTTGACGATAGTCGCCGCGAGGATCGCGATCAGGCCGAGCTTCTTGGCTGCGACCCCGGCGATCAGGGCTCCGAGCCCGTAGGCGGCGATCTTGTCGGTAGAGGAGTTGAAGTCACCGTAGCGCTTGCCGCTGTTGAAGTCGACCGCCGCCAGTAGCTGGTGCGCGGCACGCTTGTCCGCATCGACCGCGGTGGCGCTGGTGATGAGGTTGAGCGATACGTAGCCCTCGCGGCCGAGCAAGTATGTGTTGTAGTTGATGGTGGGATCGTCATCCGGTCCGACCTTGTTGCGCGCCTCGGCCGACCAGACCAGGCGATGGGTGTCACCCTCGTACTTCGGCACCTGCACCCAGCGCGTCACCACGATCGCGGGAATGCCGAGGCTCTCGCGCTCGACATTGCCAGCCTCAGTGCCGTCCTTGAGAGACTGCAGCAGCTTGTCCGCGTCCCAGTGCTGCGCCTCGTCGTCCTTGATGTAGCCGGAAGGGGAGTAGTGCACGACGATAAGCCAGTGACTGGTCGTGTCGCCGAGCGGGACGATCAGGCCGAGGAACTCCTCATTGACGGAATTGCCCATGGCGGTCATGAGCGCCGCGGCTTCCTTGCGCGGTATGAACCCGAAGTGCTCGGGCAGGGCGAGCTTGGCCTGATCGCGTAACGCCACTTCGGAGGGCCCGCGCACGAGGGCCTGGCGGGCGGCGGCGCGTGCGCTATCCATCTGGGCCCGGCGCGGACCAGGAGCGTCCTCGGAGCGCGCCAGCGAAGTGAGGGCGAGCGCCGCGAGCACGAGCAACCACGATGCCGTCCGAGCACGTGCGCGCATGACGAGCCCCCCAAGTGCCGTTCTCGCACGGCTTGAGCTCATCCTGAGCTTTGGCGCGCGGTGGGGTCAAGGGAGGTCCGTCACGTGTTTGGGTGGTCGGCTTTGGCTCTCGGGCGGCCAGCGGTTTTCATGCTGGGTTTTGATGCTAAATCAGTGGCTTACTACGAGAATTGGTCCAGGAGGCTGCCCCAAGGAGCACTGTTACCCGGCCGCCACGCTCGCTAGGATGTGAGCGTGCCGCGCCAAAATCGCGGCGAGAGCCAGCCAGGTCTGATCGAGCCCCCGAACAAGAGCCGATGACCGACTCAGCACCCATCTCCAGCAGCGAGGTCCTGCGCGACGCCCGGGATTTCTCGGTGGTTCTCGGCGGCCCGCTGTACCAGCTCCTGCGCCGCACGCACCTCACCAATGACACCATGCTGTTGCTGCAGCGGCGCATCGTGGCGATCTCGCTGTTCGCCTGGGCACCGCTCCTGGTGCTGTCAGCAATCTCCGGCCAGCTCGCAGGCGATGGCGTCTCGGTGCCTTTCCTGCTGGACCTGGAGACCCACATCCGCTTCCTCGTGGTCGTGCCGCTGCTGCTGGCCGCAGAGCTCGTAGTCCACAAGCGGCTGTTGCCTATCGCACGCGCGCTTCTCGAGCGGCACCTGATCCGCGACGAGGACCTGCCGCGCTTCGATGCGGCGCTGCGCACAGCCAGCCGCTGGCGCAATTCACTCCTTGCCGAAGTGCTGATGATCGCCTCGGTGTACCTGATCGGCGTGCTCTTCGTCTGGCGCCGCTACACGGCCCCGGGTGCTGATACCTGGTACGAGACCTCCCCCGGCCATAACGGGCAGCTCTCTCCCGCGGGCATCTGGTTCGTATTCGTGAGCCTGCCGCTGTTTCAGTTCCTGCTGCTGCGCTGGTACTTCCGGCTGTTCATCTGGACCCGGTTCCTGTGGCAGGTCTCGCGACTGCATCTGAATCTGATCCCGACGCACCCGGATAACCTCGGCGGCCTGGGCCTCCTCGGCAATACTGTCTATGCCTTCACGGTGCTGCTCGTCGCGCACGGCGCCATGGTGGCGGCACAGATTGCCGGCAGGGTCCTGCTGCTCGGCGCGACGCTGCCGCAGTTCAAGGTGGAGATCGCGACGGTGCTGGTGCTGCTGCTGTTGGTGGTGTTTGGTCCGATGTTTCTGTTCGCGCCGCAGCTCTCGCGCACCAAGCGCGCCGGGCTACTGGAATATGGCACCTTCGCGGAGTCTTATACGCGTCAGTTCGACCGTAAGTGGCTGCGCGGCGGGGTGCCCGCCAATGAGTCCGTGCTTGGCAGCGCCGACATCCAGTCGCTCGCCGATCTCGCCAGCAGCTTTGACGTCGTGCGCTCCATGCGGCTCGCGCCGGTCACCAGAAGCGCGGTTATCCAGCTGGCCTGCGCGGTCCTCGTGCCCATGCTGCCGCTGCTGCTGACGATGATGCCGCTCGAGGCGCTGCTGAAGAAGCTTCTGAACCTGGTGCTCTAACGCAGCGGCTCGCGCTGAAATGAAGCGGCGAACCGCGATCCGGTGCCTCGCGCTGCTGGCGTGTGTACTGCCACGCGTGCTGCTCGCCCAGTTCACCGATCCGCGCACCTACACGCAGGCCCCGGTGGGCCTGAATCAGCTCGAGCTCGACTATGTGTATGCGCACTCCGATGCCTCGATTGACACGTCCCTCGTCGTCGTCGGGGCGCACTTCGATGTGCAGCAGGCGGTCCTTTCCTACACGCACAATTTCAGTGTTCTGGATCACCTGGCGTGGGCGAAGGCGGTGGTGCCGTTCGCCTACCTCAGCGGTCACGTGGCGGGGACGGGCATCACGCGCTCGGTCTCGGGTGCGGGTGATGCAAGCGTTGAGCTTGGTGCGCTGCTCAAGGGGGGCAAGGCGCGGAGCGCCGCCGATCTCGAGTCGTACGACCCCGAGACGACGCTCGGTGTGAGCCTCGCGGTAAGTGCGCCCACCGGAGAATATAACGCCGACCGGTTGCTCAACCTCGGTTCAAACCGCTGGTCCTTCAAGCCCGAACTCGGGCTCGCGCATCCCTTCGGCCCGGAGCAGCGCGGGGAGCTCGACCTCTACGTCAACATTTACTTCTTCACCGACAACACGCAGTACCGCGGTGTCGAGGTGCTGCGTCAGGAGCCCCTGCCGGGCCTGGAGGGCCATCTCAGCTACAGTTTCACGCCGAATCTCTGGGCCTCGCTCGATGCGCGCTATTGCTTCCGCGGCGACACAGTGCTCGATGGCGTCAATCAGGACGACGGGCAGCACAACCTCACCGCGGGCACCGAGGTAAGCTGGTCTCCGAGCGCACACCACACACTCACCTTGGTCGTCGTGGGCGCTCTGGTCCACCAGAACTCCCCCGCCTACACGGGTGCGGCTCTGAAGTACGTGTACAGCTGGGGCCCTGGAAGCGGTTGAGCGGGGAGGGGTCTGCGCACCATCGCAACGCCTGCGTCACAGGCGCGCCCTAGCATCGTGCCATGGCAAGCATGAGAGCGCCTGCGGTCGCCCGCCAGCTATTGTGCGCCGGCCTTGCGTTCGGCAGCTCCTCCGGCGCGGCTGCCCAGGCGCCTGTCGCGCCTGTCCCGACCCGCGATCGGCTGCGCCAGATCGTGCAGGACGAATGCGTGCCGCACTTCCTGCAGCAGCACGATCCGGCACCCTGCGTGCGCGTGGTCGTTGAGGGTCGCGGCGCGCAGTCCGCGGGGGTGGCAGTGCTCGCGGACCGCAAGGGCGGGGCTCACTTCCTGTTGATTCCGATTCCGACGATGCTCGGTATCGAGAGTCCCGAAGCGCGCGCTTCCGGTGTACTCAATTACTTCGCGGCCGCGTGGGATGCGCGGGACGTCTTGGCCACGGTCGTCGGCCGGGAAGTGCCTGCTCAGTTCGTCGGCCTGGCCGTGAACCAGCGCGCCGCCCGCAGCCAGGACCAGATGCACATCCACGTTAGCTGCCTGGGGCGCCCGGTCTACGAGGCGTTCACCCATGCAGCGGCGCGCATCGGCACGCGCTGGTCGGCACTGGAGATCGGTGGCTGGCGCTACCAGGCCCTGCGGATCATGGGAACCGACCTCAACAGCGCCAACCCCGTCGAGCTGCTCGCCGCGGGCGTGCCCGGGGCAGGGGAGGCGCTCGAGCAGTACACCATGCTGGTCGCGGGTGCACGCTTCGCCGAAGGCCCCGGATTCATCTTGCTCGCGGCTACTGCGGTTCCCGGCGCGGAGCTGCTGCTCGACGCCGGCTGCGCCCTGGCGCTCAAGCCCTAACCGCACGGGACCTGCCGCCGGGGGCCGGGATGCGCGGCCCCGGGAGCTACGCACCGCAGCAAGTGGCCTTACGGCCCCCCCAAACACCCAACTTTTCTTAACGCGCGCCGTTCCCCACGGGGCGTAGCCTGCGCATCGGGAATCCTCCCTGGAGAGCCAGACATGGGTAACGCCGGCGTCGCCTTTTACGTATTGGGAGCGCTGCTCACGCTCTATATCGTGGCCGCGACATGGCGCTCGAAAGACGCCCCGCGTCCGGGGACCGTCGCGGCGCGCCCCGCGGTGCATCGTCGCTTGGTGCACGCGTGGCGTGCGCGCCGTCGCGATCAAGAAATGCCGCGCACACCCTGAGCGCGGCGGGAGATCACCGATGGACATCCTCTACGTGCTGCTGATCGTGCTCTTGTGCGCTGCCAGCGTGTGGCTGGTGCATGCCATCGCGCGCCTGGGAGGCGAGGAATGACTGCCGTATACGCGCTGAGCGGCCTCTTGGCCCTCGGGCTGTTTGTGTACCTGTTGTACGCGATGTTCAAACCGGAGAAGTTCTGATGAGCCCCTCTGCCATCGCGCTGATCGCGGTGTTCCTCGCGATCACCCTGCTGTGCGTGAAGCCCCTGGGCCTGTACATCGCGAACGTCATGGAGGGCCGGCCGATCTGGGCGCTGCGCATCGGCGCCCCCGTGGAGCGGGCGCTGCTGCGCCTGTGCGGCGCTGACGCCGCGCAAGAGATGGGCTGGCGTACCTACGCGATCGGCTTTCTGATGTTCAACGCCCTGGGGGCGCTCATCGTCTACCTGCTGCAGCGCGTGCAGCTGTGGCTGCCGCTCAATCCCCAGCAGTTCGCCAACGTCTCGCCCGACTCGGCCTTCAACACGGCGGTAAGCTTCATCACCAACACCAACTGGCAGGGGTACTCGGGCGAATCGACCATGAGCTACCTCACGCAGATGGCGGGGCTGGCGGTGCAGAACTTCCTCTCGGCCGCCTCCGGCATCGTGGTGGCGATCGTGCTGATCCGCGGCTTCGCCCGCCACGGCGTGCGCACTCTCGGGAACCTGTGGGTCGACCTGACGCGCTGCACGCTCTACATCCTGCTGCCGTTATCGCTGCTCTTGGCGCTGGCACTGGTTTCCCAGGGGGTCGTGCAGAACTTCACCGCCTACAAGGACGTGAACCTCGTCGAGCCGCTGACCTATCAGCAGCCGAAGCTCGACGCCAAGGGCGACGCGGTCAAGGACGCTTCCGGCAATCCAGTGCTGGAGAACGCCAGCACGCAGAAGCAGACCCTGCCGATGGGGCCGATGGCCTCCCAGGAGGCCATCAAGGAGCTCGGCACCAACGGCGGGGGTTTCGCGAACGCCAATTCCTCCCACCCGTACGAGAACCCGACCCCGCTGTCGAACCTGCTCGAGATGCTGGCCATCGTCCTGATCCCGGCCGCCCTGACCTACACCTTTGGCCGCATGGTGGGCGATACGCGCCAGGGCTGGGCCGTGCTCGCCACGATGCTGGTGCTATTCATCTCGCTGCTCGCGCTGGCCGTGCACAGTGAGCAGCTCGGCAACCCTCTGCTGACCGCGGCGGGCGCGGATCAGAGCGCCGGGCCGCTGCAGGCCGGCGGCAACATGGAGGGCAAGGAGACGCGCTTCGGCATCGCCGCCTCGGCGCTGTTCGCCACCGCCACCACCGGCACCTCCTGCGGGGCGGTGAACTCGATGCACGATTCCTTCACCCCGCTCGGCGGGTTCGTGCCGCTCTTCAATATGCAGCTGGGCGAGGTGGTGTTTGGCGGCGTCGGTACGGGCCTGTACTCGATGCTCATCTTCGCGATCATCGGCGTCTTCATTGCCGGACTCATGATCGGCCGCACCCCCGAGTATCTGGGCAAGAAGATCGAGGCCTTCGAGATGAAGATGGGGGCCATCGCCATCCTGGTGATGCCCTTCATCGTGCTGGTCGGCACGGCGATCGCCGTCAGCACCGGCGCCGGCCAGGCCGGGGTTGCTAACCCCGGGGCGCACGGCTTCTCCGAGATCCTCTACGCCTTCACCTCGTCCGGCAATAACAACGGCAGCGCCTTTGCCGGTATCTCGGCGAACACGGTCTTCTACAACGTCGCCCTGGGCATCACCATGTGGCTCGGGCGTTACTGGCCGATCGTCGCGGTACTCGCCGTTGCCGGTTCGCTGGCGGCCAAGAAGCGCATTCCGGTTACGGCCGGCACCATGCCGACGCACGGTCCGACCTTCGTCGTCCTGCTGCTCGGCACGGTGCTCCTGGTCGGCGCCCTCACTTTCGTGCCGGCACTGGCGCTCGGGCCGGTGATCGAGCACCTGACACTCTGGAGCGGCTCACATGGCTGATGCGACCCGAAGCGCGGTAACCCTGCCCGGTGCGCCGGCGGCGGCACCCGCCGCGGCAGCGGCCCGGCGGCTGTCGATGTTCGACCGCACCCTGCTCGCGCCGGCGCTGATCGATGCGCTGCGCAAGCTCGACCCGCGCGTGCAGTGGCGCAATCCGGTCATGTTCGTGGTCTACGTGGGCAGCATCCTCACCACCGGGCTGTGGCTGCAGGCGCTCACCGGGCAGGGCGAGGCGCCGGCGTGGTACATCGCCAACGTCGCGCTCTGGCTATGGTTCACGGTGCTGTTCGCCAATTTCGCCGAGGCGCTCGCCGAGGGTCGCAGCAAGGCCCAGGCGGCGACGCTGCGCGGCCTGAAACAGGCGGTGCTCGCCAAGAAGCTGGCGGAGGCGGGCGATCGCACCCGCTATTCGCAGTTACGCGCCGATCAGCTGCGCAAGGGCGACGTCGTGCTGGTGGAGACCGGCGACTACATCCCCGGTGACGGCGAGGTGATCGAGGGCGCCGCTTCGGTGGATGAGAGCGCCATCACCGGGGAGTCCGCCCCCGTGATCCGCGAATCCGGCGGCGATTTCTCCTCGGTGACCGGCGGCACGCGCGTGCTGTCGGACTGGCTGATCGTGCGCATCTCGGCCAACCCCGGCGAGACCTTCATCGACCGCATGATCGCCATGGTCGAGAGCGCCAAGCGCCAGAAGACCCCCAACGAAATCGCGCTCACCATCCTGCTGGTGGCGCTCACCCTGGTGTTCCTGTTCGCCACCGCGACCCTGCTGCCGTACTCGCTCTACAGCGTCGCCGTGGCGAAGCTCGGCACGCCGATCACCATCACGGCCCTGATCGCGCTGTTAGTCTGCCTGATTCCCACCACCATCGGCGGGCTGCTCTCGGCGATCGGTGTCGCCGGCATGAGCCGCATGATGCAGGCCAATGTCATCGCCGTCTCGGGCCGCGCGGTGGAAGCAGCCGGTGACGTCGACGTACTGCTCCTGGACAAGACCGGCACCATCACCCTCGGCAACCGCCAGGCCGCCGCCTTCATCCCCGCCGAGGGCGTGACCGAGGAGGAGCTCGCGGATGCCTCGCAGCTCGCCTCGCTGGCGGATGAGACCCCCGAGGGGCGCAGCATCGTCGTGCTCGCCAAGCAGCGCTTCAGGCTGCGCGAGCGCGACCTGCGCAAGCTCAATGCCGAGTTCGTGCCGTTCTCGGCCTACACGCGCATGAGCGGCGTCAACATCGGTGCCCGGCAGGTGCGCAAGGGCGCGGCGGATGCCATCCAGAAGCACATCGAGGCCCAGGGCCAGCCGTTCCCCAAGGCGATCCTCGCCAGCGTGGCGGATGTCGCGCGCCGCGGCGGCACGCCGCTGCTGGTGAGCGACGGGCCGCGGGTGCTCGGGGTGATCGAGCTCAAGGACATCGTCAAGGGCGGCATCCGCGAGCGCTTCGGCGAGCTGCGCCGCATGGGGATCAAGACCATCATGATCACCGGCGACAACCCGCTGACCGCGGCGGCGATCGCCGCCGAGTCCGGGGTCGATGACTTCCTCGCCGAGGCGACGCCGGAAGCGAAGCTGCGGCTGATCCGCGCCCACCAGGCCGAGGGACGCCTCGTGGCCATGACCGGCGATGGCACCAACGATGCGCCGGCTCTGGCGCAGGCGGACGTCGCGGTCGCCATGAACACCGGCACGCAGGCGGCCAAGGAAGCCGGCAACATGGTCGATCTGGATTCCAATCCGACCAAGCTGATCGAGGTGGTGGAGACCGGCAAGCAGATGCTGATGACGCGCGGCTCGCTCACCACCTTCAGCATCGCCAACGACGTGGCGAAGTACTTCGCCATCATCCCCGCGGCCTTCGCCACCACCTATCCGCAGCTTGATGCGCTCAACGTGATGCGCCTCGCGACACCGTTCTCGGCGATCCTCTCGGCGGTCATCTTCAACGCGCTGATCATCGTGCTGCTGATCCCGCTCGCCCTGAAGGGCGTGCGCTACCGGCCGCTGGGTGCGGCGCTGCTGCTGCGCCGCAATCTGCTCGTCTACGGGCTCGGCGGCATCGTCATCCCCTTCGTTGGCATCAAGCTGATCGACCTGGGCCTGGTCGTGGCCCACCTGGTCTGAAGGAGCGCCGCCGTGAAAACCCTGCTCCGTCCCGCGCTGACACTGCTCCTCACCATGACCGTGATCACCGGTATCGGGTATCCGCTCGTGGTCACCGGCATCGCCGAGGCGCTGTTTCCGAATCAGGCCGCCGGCAGCATCGTCAGTACCGGCGGCGCGGCGGTCGGCTCGAGCCTGATCGGCCAGAGCTTCGCCGACCCGAAGTACTTCTGGAGCCGCCCGTCGGCGACCGCGCCGCAGCCCTACAACGGGCTCGCCTCGTCGGGCTCGAATCTCGGGCCGCTGAATCCGGCGCTCACCGACGGGGTGAAGTCGCGCGTCGAGGCGCTGCGCGCGGCCGATCCGGGCAACATGAGCCCGGTGCCGGTCGACCTGGTCACCGCGTCCGCGAGCGGACTTGACCCGGAGATCAGCGCGGCCGCCGCCTACTACCAGGCGCCGCGCGTGGCGCGCGTTCGCGGCCTGGCTTTGCCGCAGGTGCAGGCACTGATCGCGGCCCACGCCCGCGACCGCAGGCTCGGCTTCCTCGGCGAGGCGCGCGTCAACGTCCTCGAGCTGAACCTCGCGCTCGAGCAGCTCAAACCCTAGCGGCGGCCATGCAACAATCGGCGGCATGAACGACGCCCGGCCGGACCCTGACCAGCTGCTCGCCGAGGTGCAGGCGCAGGAGGCGCGCGCCAAGCGCGGCCGGCTGCGCATCTTCTTCGGCGCCAGTGCCGGTGTCGGCAAGACCTACGCCATGCTCGAGGCGGCACGTGTGCAGCGCGCGGGCGGCACGGACGTCGTGGTCGGCTACGTGGAGCCGCACGGCCGGGTCGAGACCGAGCGGCTGCTCGAGGGCCTCGAGCATCTGCCGACGCTCGCGGTGCGCTACCGCGGCATCGTGCGCCAGGAGTTCGACCTCGACGCCGCGCTCGCGCGCCACCCGGCGATCCTCCTGGTGGACGAGCTCGCGCACTCGAACCTCGTCGGCGGCGAACCGGCGCCGCGGCACCCGAAGCGCTGGCAGGACGTCGAGGAGCTCCTGGCTGCCGGCATCAGTGTCTGGACCACGGTCAACGTGCAGCACCTGGAGAGCCTGAACGACCTGGTCGCACAGATCACCGGGGTACGCCAGCGCGAGACGTTACCGGATCATGTCTTTGACGAGGCGGACGACATCGAGCTGATCGACCTGCCCCCCGATGACCTGCTGGCGCGGCTGCGCGCCGGCAAGGTCTATATCCGGGACGAGGCCGCCACGGCGGCCGAGCGCTTCTTCCGTACCCCCAATCTCATGGCGCTGCGCGAGCTGGCGTTGCGGCGCGTCGCCGACCGTGTCGAGGCGGCCGCGCGCGCGCTGCCCGCGGCGGATCGCAGCCGGGCGCGCCTCGCCGGCGACCGCGTCATGGTGGCCGTGGGTCCGGACGAGCAGGCCGAGCAGCTGGTGCGCGCCGGCAAGCGCCTGGCCGATGCGCTCGATGCCGAGTGGACCGTGGTGTACGTCGAGACCCCGTGGCTGCTGCGCCTGTCGGACGCGGACCGTAACCGCCGCATCGACGTGCTCAGGCTCGCGGAATCCCTCGGCGCGGAGACCGTCACCCTCGATGGCCCGACGGCGGCGGAGACGCTGCTCGAGTACGCCCGCACCCGCAACGCCACGCGCGTCGTGGTCGGGGCGCCCAAGCGGCGCGGCTGGCGCGCGTGGCTGCGGCCCTCGACCTCCGTGCAGCTGCTGCGGCGCGCGCGTGGCTTCGACGTCATCATGATCGCCGCCGCCGGGGGCGCGGCGCCCGTGCGCGCGCGCGCCGGCGCCGAGCCGCACACCGCCCCGATCCACTGGAACCGTTACCTGTGGGCCCTGGCGACCACGCTGGTGTGCACGGCCGTGGCGTTTGCGCTCTATCCGCGCATCGAGCTCGCTAACCTCGTCATGGTCTACCTGCTCGGCGTCACCGTGGCGGGCCTGCGTTTCGGGCGCGGGCCGGCGGTGCTCACCGCGGTGCTCAACGTCGCCGCCTTCGACTTCTTCTTCGTGCCGCCGCGCTTCAACTTTGCCATCGCGGATGTACAGTACTTGGTGACCTTCGCCGTCATGCTGATCGTCGCCCTGGTGATCGCGAACCTGGTGGCGAGCGTGCGCCAGCAGACGCGCGTCGCCGGCGCGCGCGAGCGGCGTACGGCGCTGCTGTATGCCATGAGCCGCGAGCTGGCCGCGACCCGCGGCATCTCGAGCATGGCGCGCCTGGCCGTGCGCCACGTGGCCGAGGTGTTCCAGTGCCAGGCGGTGGTGCTGCTGCCGGAGGGCGGCAGCTCCGAGCTGCACTACCCGCCCGAGGCGCCGCTCGAGAGCTCCTTCCGCGGCGCCGATCTCGCGGTCGCGCAGTGGGTCACCGACCACGGGCGCCGTGCCGGACTCGGCACCGACACGCTGCCGGCCGCCACCGGGCTGTACGTGCCGCTCGGGGATGAGTCGCGCCGCCTCGGGGTGCTCGCCGTGCTGCCCGCGAACCCGCGGCGTGTGCTGCTGCCCGAGCAGCGTCACCTGCTCGAGACCTTCGCCGGGCAGATCGGGCTCGCGCTCGAGCGCGCCCGGCTGGCCGAGGCCGCCGAACAGGCGAGCCTCGCGGCGGAGAAGGAGAGCCTGCGTAACACGCTCTTGGCCTCGATCTCCCACGACCTGCGCACGCCGCTCGCCGTGATCGCCGGCGCCGGCAGCACGCTCGCCGAACACCCCGACACGCTCGATGCCGGCACCAAGCTGATGCTGGCGCGCGCCATCGAGACCAAGGCGCGCGAGATGTCGGAGCTGGTCTCGAACGTGCTCGACCTGATGCGCTTCGAGTCCGGCACGGTCGACCTGAGGCGCGACTGGCAGACGCTCGATGACCTCGTGGGTACGGCGCTGCGCAACCTCGATACGCGCCTCGGCCAGCACCCCGTCGAGCTGCGCATTCCGGCCGACCTGCCCCCGATCTACGTGGACGCGACGCTCATCGTGCAGGTGTTCGTCAACCTCTTCGACAACGTGGCGAAGTACACTCCCGCGGGTACCCACGTGTGGGTTTCCGCCGCCGCCGACGGGCCGCTGGTGCGGGTGCGCGTCGAGGACGACGGCCCGGGCCTGCCGCTCGGGGACCCGAGCCGGCTGTTCGACAAGTTCCAGCGCGGCCAGGGCGAGGGCAGCATCGTCGGGGTTGGCCTGGGACTGGCGATCTGCCGGGCCATCATCCGCGCCCACGGCGGTGAGATCACCGCGCAGGCTCGCCCCGAGGGCGGGGCGCGCTTCGAGTTCACCCTGCCGGCGCGGCGCAGCGATCCATGACCTGGGCCGCACACCAGATCCTCGTGGTCGAGGACGACGCGGCCATCCGCGGCGTGCTGCGGGCGCTGCTCGAAGGTGAGCACTACCGCGTGATCGAGGCGCAGACCGCCGAGCGGGCACAGAGCGAGGCGCGCGGCCACAAGCCCGACCTGCTGCTGGTGGACCTGGGGCTCCCGGACATGGACGGCCTGAGCGTCATCCGCCGCGTGCGCGCCTGGTCATCGGTGCCGATCGTGGTGCTGTCGGCGCGCACCATGGAGGAACAGAAGGTGGCCGCGCTCGATGCCGGCGCGGATGACTTCATCACCAAGCCGTTCTCGGCGCCGGAGCTGCTGGCGCGCGTGCGCGCGGGGCTGCGCCGCCGGCTGCAGGGTACGCAGCAGACCCTGATGCTCGAGCTCGGCGCGATCCGCATCGATCTGGCACGCCGTCGTACCACGGGCCCCGCCGGCGAGATTCACCTGACGCCGCTCGAGTACCGCGTGCTCGAATGCCTCGCACGCCAGTCCGGGATGGTGGTGCGCCAGCGCCTGCTGCTGCGCGAAGTCTGGGGTCCGAGCCGCGAGGAAGACAGCCGCAGCCTGCGCGTGTGCATCAAGAACTTGCGCGACAAACTCGAGCCCGATCCGCGCCAGCCGCGCTTCCTCCTCACCGAGACCGGCATCGGCTACCGCCTGCAGTTGCCCGAGCCGCAGGCGCCGCGCACCTGAGTCTCGGCCGCTATTGCCGCGCCACGGTCTCCTGAGGCTAAATGGCGCTCCGCTGCGGCCGGGCGCTCGTGCGCTTTGCGCAGGAAAACACCGGAGGACAAGGAATGATGAGCAGACTCGCGGGACTCATGTTGGGGACGTTGCTGGCGCTGAGTCCGGTTGCGGCATCGGCTGACGAGTACACCGACGGGGTCGACCTGTTCCGCAAGGCCGGCGCGAGCGCGGCGTTCTTCCCGAAATGCTACGGCTACGCCATCTTCCCCTCGGTCGGACAGGGTGCGCTGGTGATCGGCGGCGCCCGCGGCACGGGGCGCGTCTACAAGTGCAGCGGCGAGTACGTCGGCGACACCTCGGTGACGCAGCTGAGCATCGGGCTGCAGGCCGGTGGCCGTGCCTACGCGATGATCATCTTTTTCGAAGACCAGCGCGCGTTCGAGGAGTTCACCAAGGGCAACTTCGAGTTCGGCGCCGACGTCACCGCGGTCGCGATCACCGCGGCGGCCTCCGGCCAGGTGGGCACCACCGGGGCGAATTCCGGGGCCAGCGGCGGGCAGAACGACGCCACCACCCGCGCCGGCGGCTACTACAAGGGACTGGCGGTGTTCACCATCGTCAAGGGCGGCGCCATGGTGCAGGCGGCGGTGGCGGGGCAGAAGTTCACTTACTCGCCCAAGGGCGGCACCTAGAGTCGTAATCACCCCGCGACGCGACGGTCCGCGCCTGGCAGGCGGCCGGGCGTTTTGCCGCCGCCGGGACGATCGGTGAGAATTTCCGCGACCTGAAGCGGGCGAGGGACCACATGAGCGGGCGAATCATCATCTGGGCACTGCTGGCCGTTGCGGCCACGGTGGCGGCGGCAGGAGCGGCGAGCGTGCAGCAGGATCACACCCCGGGGAGCGCGGGAACCGACCCGTACCTGTGGCTCGAGGACATCCACGGCGCGAAGCCCCTCGAGTGGGTGAACGCACAGAACGCCAAGGCGCGCGCGGTGCTGCAGGCCGATCCCGACTACCAGAAGGACTACGACGCGATCCTGAAGGTGCTGGATGCCACCGACCGCATCCCCTACGGGGCACTGCACGGGGATTACGTCCTCAACTTCTGGCAGGACGCGGCCCACTCCAAGGGTATCTGGCGCCGTACCACGGTGCTCGACTATGCCCAGGCGAACCCGAAGTGGGAGACGCTGCTCGACCTCGATGAGCTCGCCGCCCGTGAGCACGAGAACTGGGTATGGGAAACCCCGGCGTGCTCGCCCTCACTCAAGCGTTGTCTGCTGAACCTCTCCAAGGGGGGCGGGGACGCGGTGGTGGTGCGCGAGTTCGACCTCGCGAGCCGCAGCTTCGTAAAGGACGGCTTTGCGCTCGAGGAGGCCAAGTCGACCAGCGTCTACCTGGATGAGGACACGCTGCTGGTGGCGACCGACTTCGGCGCCGGCAGCATGACCACCTCGGGCTACCCGCGCATCGTCAAGCTGTGGAAGCGCGGCACGCCCTTGAGCGACGCCAAGACCCTCTTCGAGGGCAAGACCGAGGACGTGGCCTCGCAGCCGGCGGTCTTCTATGGTCCCGAGGGCACGCTGGCGGTGATCGAGCGCGCCGTCACCTTCTTTACCACGCAGTACCAGCTGCTCGAGTCAGGCGGCACACTGCGGCCGCTGCCGGTACCGCTCGGCGCGGATCTCAAGGGCGCCCAGGCGGGTAACCTGATCTTCACGCTGCGCGATGACTGGACGCCCGCGGGGGGCAGCGCCATCGCGCACGGCACGCTGCTCGCTTTCCGGGTGCGCGGCCCAACCTCCGGCAACGGCATCTCGGTCATCTTCACCCCGGATGCGCACAGCTCCGTCGATGAGGTGGCGACCGGGCGCGATGCGGTGTTCGCCTCGATCTACCGCGACGTTACCGGCAGCGTGCACACCTTCCGCCAGGGAGCCGACGGGCGCTGGAGCGATAGCACGCTGCCGCTGCCGCAGGGCGGCTCCACCACGATCGTCTCCGCCAACGACTTCGGACCGCAGGCGCTGCTGCGCTACGAGAGCTACACCACGCCGACCACGCTCTACGAGTACGCCGACGACGGCAGGCCGCGGCCGATCAAGTCGCTGCCGGCGCGCTTCGATGCCTCGAAGCTCGCCACCGAGCAGTTCTTCGCCACCTCCAAGGATGGCACGCGCGTGCCGTACTTCGTGACGCGCGCCAAGGATCTGAAGGGGCCGGCGCCGACGGTGCTCTACGGCTATGGCGGCTTCGAGATCTCGATGACCCCGACCTACTCGGCCAACTTCGGCATGCTGTGGCTGCAGAAGGGCGGGGTGTTCGTGGTGGCCAACATCCGCGGCGGCGGGGAGTACGGACCCGCGTGGCACCAGGCGGCGCTGCTCGCGAACCGCCAGAAGGCCTATGACGACTTCCAGGCGGTGGCGCGTGACATCGTCAAGCGCGGTATCACGACGCCGAAGCAGCTCGGCATCATGGGCGGCTCCAACGGGGGCCTGTTGGTGAGCGCCAACATGGTCGAGGCGCCCGAGCTCTTCGGTGCGGTGGTCTGTCAGGTGCCCCTCATCGACATGATCCGTTACACCCAGATCGGTGCCGGCGCCTCGTGGGCGGCCGAATACGGCGACCCGGCCAAGGAGGCCGACCGCGCCTGGATCCTCAAGTACTCCCCCTACCAGAACGTGAGCGCGAAGGGGCGCTACCCGCCGGTGCTGTTCGTCACTGCGACCAGCGACGACCGCGTCACGCCGGTACACGCCCGCAAGATGGCCGCCCTCATGGAGGCGCAGGGCCACGAGGTGCTGTTCTACGAGAACACCGACGGCGGGCACGCGGCGGCGGCCAACCACAAGCAGGCCGCCGAGATGTGGGCGCTGAGCTTCGTGTACCTGAAGCAGAAGCTCGCTCCCGGGGGCTTCGGTGGCGGCTAGCGCCACCGCGCGCGCGGGCGGCTGCCTGTGCGGGGCAGTGCGCTACGAGGTGCACGGGCCGCTGCGCCAGGTGGTCGCCTGCCACTGCAGCCAGTGCCGGCGCATGACCGGTCATTTCCTGGCCGCCACCGCGGCGGTGCGCTCGCACCTGAAGCTCACCGCCGCGCAGGGCCTGAAGTGGTACCACTCCTCCGACAGCGCGCGGCGCGGCTTCTGCGCCGAGTGCGGCTCGACGCTCTTCTGGGAAGCGGACGGGCGCGACTACGTGAGCATCGCCGCCGGCACCCTCGATGAGGCCGCCGGACTTGCGATCGTCTGGCACATCCACGTGCTCGACAAGGGCGACTACTACGAGATCGAGCCGGGCGTGCCGCAGAGCGCCGACGGGCGCTTCACGCTGCCCCTACCGATAGCGTGAACGCGCCCCGCTTGCTCGCGGCGGCACAGCGGCGCGGGCAGCCGTGGAAGAACGGCGGCGGGGTGACCTTCGAGATCGCCGCTCATCCGGAAGGCGCCGGACTTGAGAGCTTCGACTGGCGGGTGAGCTCGGCGCAGGTGGCCAGCGCGGGTCCCTTCTCACGCTTCCCCGGCGTCGATCGAATCCTCTGTGTGCTCGAGGGGGAGCTCTCGCTGAGCATTGCAGGGGCGGCCGCACTCGCACTCGACGCCAGCAGTGAGCCGCTGCGTTTCCCGGGGGATGTGCCCGCGCACGGCGTGCCACGTGGGGCGGCGGTGCTCGACCTGAACGTCATGACCCGGCGCGACCGCTGTCGCGCCCGTGTGCACTCGCACGGGCCGGGCACCCTCGTGCTCGGGGCCGGGACCAGCCTCGTGTTCGCACGTGCGCCACTGCGGCTGGCCGCCGCTGGCTGGCATCTGCGACTCGCGGCCGGGGATGCGGCGCGCTTCGATGGCGCGGGGGAGTGCACGCTGAGCGCCGACACGCGCCGCTCGGTGTGCGAGCTGATCGAGTTCTTTCCGGCGACGCCCTAGCTCTCGGAGATGCGCCGCAGCCCGGCCGGATCGCGCAGCCGGATGTGGTTGTAGCCGGTCTCGATGAGTGCGGCGCGCTCGAAGCTCGCCAGGTGCGCGTTCACCGTCTTGCGCGTGACCCCGATCATCTCCCCGATCGCCTGCTGGCTCAGGTGCACGACCGGCGCGGCGCGGCCGGCGGCGGGCGTCGCCATCATGAGAAGGCGCGCAGCGAGGCGCTGACGCGGCGGCAGGGCGATCAGCTCAGCGAGGGCGCGCACGGTGCGGCGCGTGTAGCCGTAGGCCGAGCTCGCCAGCGCGCGCCACAGCGTCGGCCAGCGCGCCGCGACATCCTCGAGCGCGCGCTCGGCGACCGCGAGCAGCACGCACGGCTGCGCGCACACCGCCGTCACCAGGCGCGGCCCCCCGCTGTAGCGCGTGGCGTGCCCGAGCACGGCGCCGGCCTCGCAGTGCCCGATGAGCACGTTGCGATTGCCGGCCGCCTGGCAGGAGACATGCACCAGTCCGCTGATGACGACCACGAGTCCCCGGTGCTCATCGCCCTCCGCCTGCGCCCATTCGCCCGCGTTCAGGTGCAGCAGCCGCCCGTGGGCCAGGAGGTCCTCGATGAGCGCCGCCGGCTCCGAGCGCAGCCATTCCGTGCGGCTCAGGACCTCAAGCGCGGCCTCGCGGGAGGATGACATGGTGAGAAAGTAACGCGAGTGACAATTGCGGGCAAGGCCCCGTACTAGAGTGGCCGCGGGCGGCTTCACGGGGCGCGACCGCGAGCATGGATCCGAGAAACGACAAGGTCATCCGCATCGGCGGTGCGTCGGCTTTCCTCATGGACAGCGCGCTCGCCGTGCCGCAGCTGCTGCGCGCCGGCGACCTCGACTACCTCATTTTTGACTACCTGGCCGAGGGCTCGATGGGCCTGCTCGGGCGCATGCAGGCGGCGGATCCGCGTGGCGGGTACGGGACGGACTTCCTGAGCGTTCACGTCGGGCCGCATTTAAAGGAGATCGCTCGCCAGGGGGTGAAGGTCATCGCCAACGCCGGCGGCCTCAATCCGGCGGGCCTTGCCGCCGCCACCGAGGCCGCGATCCGCGCGGCGGGGCTGAGACTCACCGTGGCCTACGTCGATGGCGATGACGTGCGCGAGCAGCTCGACGCGCTGCGCAGCGCGTCCTGCCGCGACATGTTCACCGACGCGCCTCTGCCGCCAAAGAGGATCATCAGCGCCAACGCCTACCTCGGCGCCTTCCCCATCGCCGCGGCCCTGGCGGCGGGTGCGGACATCGTCATCACCGGGCGGGTCGTCGACAGTGCTCTCGCGCTCGGGCCCCTGATCCACGAGTTCGGCTGGGATGCACACGATTACGAGCACCTGGCCGCCGGCACGCTGGCCGGGCACCTGCTCGAGTGCGGGGCGCAGGTGACCGGTGGCACCTTCACCGACTGGCGCAGCGTCCCGGACTGGGAAAACATCGGCTTCCCGATCGGTGAGTGCCACGCCGACGGCACGGTCATCATCACCAAGCCGGCCGGTACCGGGGGCCTGGTGAGCGTCGGCACCGTCGCCGAGCAGCTGCTCTACGAGGTGAGCGATCCTGCGGACTACATCGTCGCGGACGTGCGCTGTGATTTCAGCCACGTACAGCTTACCCAGCTCGCCGCCGATCGGGTGCAGGTGAGCGGCGCCCGCGGCCGCCAGCCGACCGACACTTATAAGGTGTGCATCACCTACGAGGATGGCTGGCGCGCGATCGCCTATCAGCCGCTGATCGGCGAGGAGGCCCCCGCCAAGGCCGAGCGGCAAGCAGCGGCGCTGTTCGCACGCACCCGCGTCCTGCTGCGCGCGCGCGACCTGCCGGACTTCACCGCTACCACCGCGCTCATCATCGGCGCCGAACGCAGCTTCGGCGCGCACGCTGAGCCGGGCGGCGCACGCGAGGTGATCTGTAAGCTCATCGCCGACCATCCCGAGAAGCTCGGCGCCGAGCTGTTCGCGCGTGAGCAATGGACGGCGATCTCGGCGATGTCACCGGGCACCTCGATCAACCTCGCGACCCACGTGCTGCCGGTGACGGGCCTGTTCCTGTGCCTGATGCCGCGCCGGCAGGTGACGCCCCGCCTGAGCGTGCACGGTCAGACGCGTGCGCTGCCGGACATCGCGGGCACGGCCCCCGCGCCTGCCGCGCCGCCGACGCCTGAGCCGGCCGTGCGACTGCCCGCCGATGCGGTCACGCTCGAGCTCGTGCGCCTCGCTTTCGTGCGCAGCGGCGACAAGGGACACCTGTTCAACGTCGCCGTCATCGCCCGCGAGAGCGAGTACCTGCCGTGGCTGCGCTCGGCCCTGACGCCGACGGCGGTGGGGGAGTGGTACCGCCACCTGCGCAGCGCCGGTCCGCCGCGCGTGGATCGCTACGAGGTGCCGGGCTTTCATGCGCTCAATCTCGTGGTGCACGATGCCCTCGAGGGCGGCATCAATGCGAGCACGCAGCTCGACCCGGCCGCGAAGGGCATGGGCCAGATGCTGCTGCGCTTCCCGGTGCGCGTGCCGGCCGCGCTCGCCGCGCGCCTCGAGGCACGCCGGGGCGCGAGCCACTGAACTGCCAGCGAAAGAGGATGAGCCGTGAATGACTACTCCTATCTGATGAAGGGTCTTGCCCGCGTGCCGACCACCAGCAGCACGCTGGTGAGCTCGTCGCGCTACCTCAACGATCCGCGCATCCGCGACTGGGTCGCCACGCACCTGCTGCGCAAGAATGGACCGGATGCGCCGACCCCCTCGGACCCGATGCCGCTGGTGCTGGCGCTGCGCGAGGTGCAGGACATCGCGCACATCAACGAGCTGTTTGCCGCCGAGCGCCGTGGCAACCCCGCGCTTGATGCCTGGTTCCGCGAAGCTTACGTCTCGAGCTTCAGGCGCGAGGACCTCAAGGACTACCCGCCGCACACCATGGCGGGCATCTTCTACAAGCAGCTGATGGACAACGACCTGCAGGTGGACATCGTGCCGCCGTACAAGCCGCAGAACGACTACCAGTACTTCTTCCTGCGCGCCGGGCAGACCCACGATCTGGAGCACATCCTCGGCGGCGGTGGCTTCGACTTCATCGGCGAGCTGGTGCCGTACTACATGCGCCTCACCAACCTGTTCGTGCACCTCTCCGCCGAGCTCGCCGGCGAGCTGTGCGTGTTCTACATGCTCTCCTCGACGCGCATCCTCACCCGCGCCGTGCTGCACTACCCGCAGACCTGGCTCACGGTGCTCGATGCGCTCGAGCGCGGGGCTGCCGTCGGGCGCGAGTCCGCGCCGCTCTACAGCCTGCGCTGGGAGGACGTGTTCGAGCTCACTCCCGAGCAGGCGCGCGTCAAATGCGGCATCCGCGGCGTGCGCCGCGCGGACACGTCAGCGGCTTCGGCGCTGTGGTGCTGAGCATGGGCGGGCGCGTCGTGCTCATCACGGGGGCCTTCGGCGTGCTGGGGGCCGCGGTGGCGCGCCGCTTCGCCGCCGACGCGGCGCGGCTGTGCCTCATCGACCGCGCGCCGCTGCCCGAGTGGGCCGGCGCGCAGTTCGGTGCCGCGGCGCTCGCGCGCGGCGGGGTCGATCTCAGCGAGGCCGCGGCCGCGCGCAGCGCGGTGCACGAGCTGGCCGCGGCCGCGGGCGGCCTCGACGTGCTCATCAACGTCGCCGGTGGCTTTCAGTGGCAGAAGCTCGATGCCGACGCGCTGGCGGTGTGGGACGCGATGTTCACGATTAACCTCAAGACCGCGGTGGCCGCCTGCAGCGCCGCCCTGCCGCTGCTCAAGGCGCGCGGCGCCGGCCGCATCGTGAACATCGGTGCCGGCGCGGCCGCGCGTGCCCACGCCGGCATGGGCGCGTACACCGCCTCCAAATCCGGCATCGAGCGCCTCACCGAGTCACTGGCCGAGGAGCTCAGGGACGAGGGGATCACGGTCAACTGCCTGCTGCCCGGCACCATCGACACGCCGCGCAATCGCGCCGACATGCCGCAGGCGGACTTCAGCCGCTGGGTAGCCCCGGAAGCGGTGGCGGATGTGGTGGCGTTCCTCGCCTCGGATGCAGCCCGCGCCGTCACCGGAGCGGCGATCCGCGTGTTCGGGCGCGGCTGAGGGCGGCCCCCGGCGCGCCGCCCCGCAGCCGATGGCGCGTCTGCGATAGCCGCCGTCCCATTTGGGTTAGAGTGCCTGCGGGGCCGCTGTCAGGCTGCCCGCGCGGGCATTGCGCCTGCGAACTGCCATCACCCGGAGCGCCGCCCGTGAACTTCGCCACCGAACATCCTTACGTGCTGACCGCCACCTGCGCGAGCCGCATGGGCACGACCGCGGCCATCACGGGGTTCCTCGCCGCGCGGCGCTTCTATCTGATGGAGATGCACCAGTTCGACGACACCATCTCGCAGCGCTTCTTCGTGCGCATCACCTTCTGCGGCGTGCAGGGGGAGAAGATGGACCTGGCGCGGCTGCGCCAGGAGTTCGGCGCCGTGGCGCAGGCGGAGGAGATGGAATGGCGCATCCACGACAGCCGCGAGCGCATGCGCGTGCTGATCATGGTGTCGAACTTCGATCATTGTCTCGAGGATCTGCTCTACCGCCACCGCACCGGTGAGCTCAAGATGGACATCACGGCCGTGGTCTCCAACCACGTCACCCTGCAGCCGACCGCACTGCGTCACAACCTGCCGTACTTCCACCTGCCGGTGACGCCCGCGACCAAGGCCACGCAGGAGGCCAAGCTCCTCGAGCTCGTCGAATCGACGCGCACCGAGCTCGTGGTGCTGGCGCGCTACATGCAGATTCTCTCCGACGGACTGTGTGCGCAGCTGCGCGGCCGTGCGATCAACATCCATCATTCCTTCCTGCCCGGCTTCAAGGGCGCCAAGCCCTACCACCAGGCCTACGACCGCGGCGTCAAGGTAATCGGCGCGACCGCCCACTACGTGACCCACGATCTCGACGAAGGCCCGATCATCGAGCAGATGATCGAGCGCGTGGACCACGGCTACACGCCCGACATGCTGGTCGCGGCCGGCCGCGACTCCGAGCGCCGCGCGCTCTCTGCCGCGGTGCGCTACGCCATCGAGCACCGGGTATTTCTCAACGGCGGCCGCACCGTCGTCTTCAAGTAGCAACGTTCCGACGGCCGGTCATCACAGCCGCCGGATGGCGTGCTATCTTGCGCGACTTTGTTAAACGGGTCCGAAGCGGCAGGGCGCCCCTGGCCGCAGGGCAGGAGCAAGAATGCGTCTAATCGCCGTCGTGAGTCTGTGTCTGCTCGCCGCCGCCTGCGGCCGCCAGGGCGGGGCGCCGAAGCAGGGTCTGGGTGCGGAGGATGCCGCCTTCCAGCAGCACCTGCAGGAGCAGTTCCTCGATGCCAAGCCCGGCACCATCATCGAGATTCCGCCGGGCAGGCACCCGCTCGACCGCGTGCTCACACTGCGCGCCAACGGCGTCACCATCCGCGGCGCGGGCACCAACGAGTCGGTCCTCTCCTTCAAGAACGAGATCTCCGGGCCCGAGGGGATCCTGGTCTACGCCAGCGACTTCACCATCGAGAAGCTCTCGATCGAGGACACCAAGGGTGACGGGCTGAAGATCAACGACGGCGAGAACATCACCGTGCGCGCCGTGCGGGTCGCCTGGAGCGGGGGCGCGCAGACCACCAATGGTGCCTACGGCATCTACCCGGTGCGCTCGCGCAACGTGCTGATCGAGGATTCCTCCTCCTGGGGCGCCTCGGATGCCGGCATCTACGTCGGGCAGTCGACCAACGTCATCGTGCGCCGCTGCCATGCCGAGCAGAATGTCGCCGGCATCGAGATCGAGAACACCATCAACGCGGACGTCTACGACAACATCGCCACCGACAACACCGGCGGCATACTGGTGTTCAACATGCCGAACCTGAGCCAGCCCGGGCACTCGACGCGTGTGTTCCAGAACAAGGTGTTCAAGAACAACCGTGGCAACTTCGCCGCCAAGGGTGCGGCGGTGGCGAGCGTGCCGGCCGGCGCCGGCGTGGTGGTGAACTCCAACAGCAAAGTCGAGATCTTCAACAACGACATCGCCGACAACCAGACGGCGAACCTGATCATCTCGGCGTATTTCTCCACCAACTACTACAACAAGCCGGGCATCGACCCGCACTACGACCCGTACCCGCGCGCCATCTACGTCTACGACAACCGCTTCAGCGGCGGCGGTGACTCCCCCGACGGGCTCGAGCTCAAGACCCTCAAGGTCGCGATGTTCGGCCTGAACGGTCGCTTCCCCGACATCCTCTGGGACGGCTACCGGGACGATAAGAACCTGGTGCACGGCCAGCCGCCCGCGGATGAGCGCATCTGCGTCGCCAACGGCGCCGCCACCGTGCTGAACGCCGACGGGCCGCACAAGTACAAGAACCCGAGCACCGACATGGCCGCCTTCCGCTGCGAGCTGCCGAAGCTGCCGGCGGTCGAGCTGCCCGGGCGCAGCTGAGGCGGGGAGGGCGCTGCGATGGCCGGCGGGGGATTCGCGCGCGCGCTATGCGCCGCCGCGGCCTGCGGCGTGGCGCTGCTCATCGGCTGCGCGCGCACGCCACAGCCCGTGCACTTCTTCCCGCAGGGGCGACCGGCGCACCTGAGCGAGTGGCACGTGGTTTTCCGCGAGCGCGGGCAGCTGGCGCTGAACGCCGGCGTCGTACCCTTCGACCTCAACACGCCGCTGTTCAGCGATTACGCCCACAAGCTGCGCACGCTCTGGCTGCCTCCGGGCAGCGCCGCGCAGTACTCCGCGACCGA
>Ga0335082_10001690_pt1 | contig 23539 bp, 16 predicted proteins | sample Lox_Sample_41_FD_206718 | JGI IMG/M metagenome (GOLD analysis project Ga0335082, IMG submission 206718) | Soil microbial communities from Loxahatchee National Wildlife Refuge, Florida, United States - Lox_Sample_4.1 | ecosystem: Environmental > Terrestrial > Soil > Wetlands | place: USA...
GCGAAGGGCCTCGCGCCCGACGCGGTCGAGCGCATGCTTTACAACGACTGCGGCCTGCGCGGGCTCTCCGGGATCAGCAGCGACATGCGCGATCTCCTGAAAAGCGGCGAGCCGCGGGCGAAGCTCGCTGTCGGTTATTTCGTCCACCACGTCGTGCGCCAGCTCGGCGCTCTCGCGGCTGTGATGGAGGGGCTCGACGGAATCGTCTTCACCGCGGGGATCGGCGAGCGCTCGCCCGAGATCCGCTCACGGGTCTGCGAGCGCGCGGCCTGGCTCGGCGTCCGTCTCGAGCCTAAGGCGAACCAGGCCGGCGGTCCTCGCATCTCCGAGCCGGACTCGCGCGTCTCCGCTTGGGTCATTCCCACGGACGAGGAGCTGATGATCGCCATTCACACCCTCGCGCTCGTCAGGCGCTGAACCCCTGAACCTCGGAGGCACCATGACCGACACTTCCTTCAAGCCCTTCGTCGGCAAGAAAGGCTTGGTTACGGGGATCGCCAACGACCAGTCGATCGCCTATGGCTGCGCCAGGGCGTTCCGCCGCTTCGGCGCGGAGGTCGCGGTCACATATCTCAACGAGAAGGCGAAGCCGCACGTCGAGCCGATCGCGCGCGAGCTCGAGGCACCCATATTCATGCCGCTCGATGTCATGGCGCCCGGCGCGATGGAGGCCGTCTTCGAGGCCATAAAGACGAAATGGGGCAAGCTCGATTTCGTCGTCCACTCCATGGCCTTCGCGCCCAAGACCGACCTGCACGGCCGCGTCGTCGATTGCTCGCGTGAGGGTTTCCTGCTGGCTATGGATGTCTCCTGTCACTCTTTCATCCGCATGGCGAAGCTCGCGGAGCCGCTGATGAAGGACGGCGGCACGCTCTTCACTATGAGCTTCTATGGCGCGCACAAGGTGGTCGAGCACTACAATCTGATGGGGCCGGTCAAGGCAGCCCTCGAGGCGACAAGCCGATATCTCGCCTTCGAGCTCGGCCCCAAGGGCATACGCGTGCATACGATCTCCCCCGGACCGCTGCGCACCCGTGCGGCCTCCGGGATCAACCATTTCGACGAGCTCCTGGAGGACGCCGCCGCGAGAGCGCCCGCGCGCCAGCTCGTCACCATCGACGATGTCGGCGTCGCGACGGCGGCGCTCGCGGGCGACGGAGCCAAGCTAATCACGGGCGAGACGATCTACGTCGACGGGGGGCTTCACATCGTCGGCTGAGCGCCGGGGCGGCAGCCGCACCTACTGCCCTCCAAGGCGGCGCCTACAGCTTATTGCGGATTGACCCGGAATTTCCGCGCGCGGACCCTGGGAGGCGCGGTATTCCGCACGGCGCTCGCCGATGCCTGCGGCCGGGCCCGGGCCCCGGGGCGCGCGGGCGCGCCCCATCACGCGGGAGGCTCCAATGCGTTCAACCGTCTGCGCGCTTCTCCTGATCGGCGGGCTTGCCGCCGCCGCCCACGCGCAGCAACCGGCGCCACAGGCGGTTCAAGTCGCGACCGTCCCAGCCGAGAAGAGAGCGGTCGAGAAGACCCTCGAATTCGTGGGCCGCGTCGAGGCCGTCGACAAGGTAACGGTCCTCGCGCGCGTCAAGGGCTACCTCGACGCAATCCTGTTCAAGGAGGGCGATTCCGTCAAAGAGGGCACTGCGCTCTATCAGATCGAGCCGGGACCCTTCGAGGCTTCAGTGCAATCGGCCGAGGGCGCGCTCGAGCGGGCCAAGGCGGCGCAGGTGCTGACCGCGGTGCAGCTGACGCGGGCCCAGGAGCTGCTGAGGACCCAGGCAGGCTCGGTGGTCGCGCGCGACCAGGCGCTGGCCGCCGACGACTCCGCCAAAGCCGCGATCGTCGTGGCGGAGGCCGATCTGAAGAACGCGCAGATCAATCTCGGCTACACCAAGATCCTCTCCCCGATCAACGGCAAGATCGGGCGCAGCAACGTCACCAAGGGGAACGTGGTAGGGCCCGACAGCGGTCCGCTCACGATCATCGTGAGCCAGGACCCGATGTACGTGACATTCCCGGTGAGCCAGCGCGAGTTCCTGCGGGCGCAGCACGAGGACCAGCAGGTCGATCTGCGGAACGTCAAGGTCCGGCTGCTTTTCGCAGACGGAAGCGCCTATGACCGAGAGGGCAGCGTGAATTTCGTCGACGTCACCGTCGACAAGGCGACCGATACGATTTTGGCGCGCGCGACCTTCCCCAATCCGGCGGCCGCCCTCATCGACGGTCAGCTCGTGCGCGTCGTTCTCTCGGCCGGGAAGCCCCAGGAGAAAGTCCTGGTACCGCAGGCCGCGCTCATCGCGGATCAGCAGGGTGTGTACGTCTTCGTCGTCGAGGACGGCAAGGCCGCAATCAAGCGCATCACGATCAGCGGCGCGAGCGGACCCGACTCCGTCGTGGAGTCCGGCCTCAACGGCGGCGAGCAAGTGATCGTCGAGGGCATGCAGAGCCTCCGCCCGGGAACGCCCGTCCAGGCGTCGCCGGCGCAGCAATACCTGAAGCGGAGCTAGGCGATGATCTCCGCCGTCTTCGTCGATCGCCCGCGCCTTGCGATCGTCATCGCCATCGTCACGACGATCGCGGGGCTGGTCTCGCTGCTGGTGATCCCGGTCTCGCAATATCCGGACATCGTGCCGCCGCAGGTCTCCGTCACGACCATGTACCCCGGCGCCAATTCCGCCATCGTGGACCAGACCGTCGCGCAGCCGATCGAGGCGCAGGTCATCGGCGTCGACAAGATGATCTACATGAAGAGCGTCAACGGCGATGACGGCAGCTACACGCTCACGGTCTCCTTCGAGCTCGGAACCAACCCCGACATCAATACCGTCAACGTCAACAACCGGGTCCAGACGGCGCTCCCGCAATTGCCGCCGGACGTGCAGCGCCAGGGCGTCGTCGTCAAGAAGAAGTCCTCCGCGCTTCTCGGCCTCATCTCCGTCTACTCTCCGAAGGCGACGCACGATCAGCTCTTCATCTCGAACTTCGTCACCATCAACCTCCTGGACGCGATCAAGAGCACGCCCGGCATCGGCGACGCCTTCCTGTTCGGGCCGCAGGACTACGCCATGCGCGCGTGGATCCGGACCGACCGGCTGACGGGCCTCAACCTCACCACAGGCGACATCATCAACGCGATCCAGTCGCAGAACGTCCAGGCAGCCGTGGGCCGCATCGGCGCGCGCCCGATCTCCGACGACCAGCAGCTCCAGCTCAACATCCAGACCAAGGGACGCCTCAACTCGGTCAAGGATTTCGAGAACATCGTCATCCGCACCAACCCGGACGGCTCGGTGCTGCGCCTGGGCGACGTCGCGCGGCTCGAGCTCGGCGCCGCCAATCTCGACCGCGACACGCGAATGAACGGCGCAGCGGCTACGATCGTCGGCCTCTACCAATCGCCAGGCGCGAACGCGCTCGCGACGCTCGGCGCGGTGAAGGCCAAGCTCAACAGCCTGAAGAGCCGCTTCCCGGACGACCTCGAGTGGAAGGTCACCTACGATCCCACCACCTTCGTCTCCGACACGATCCACGAGGTCCAGAAGACGCTGATCGAGGCCTTCATCCTCGTGGCAATCGTCGTCTACCTGTTCCTGGGGAACCTGCGGGCGACGCTCATTCCCCTGATCGCGGTTCCAGTGAGCCTGATCGGCACCTTCATGGTGCTGAATGCGATCGGCTATTCCGCCAACACGGTGTCGCTGCTCGCCGCCGTGCTCGCCATCGGCATCGTCGTCGACGACGCGATCGTCGTCGTCGAGAACGTCGAGCGCGTGATGGAGGAGCATCCGGAGCTCTCGCCCGGCGAGGCGACAAAGGTCGCGATGGCGGAGATCACCGCGCCGATCATCGCCATCACCCTGGTGCTGCTCTCGGTCTTCGTGCCGGTTGCCTTCATTCCCGGCATTTCCGGCGAGCTCTTCCGGCAGTTCGCCATCACCGTCGCGGTCTCGATGTTCCTCTCCGCGATCAACGCGCTGACCCTCTCGCCGGCGCTATCGGGCGTGCTGCTCCGCCCGCATCACGGTCCGCGGCGCGGCATCATGGGCTACGTGATGCGCTCGATCGACTGGGTGCGCGACCGCTACGGCGCCGCCGTCGCCCGCCTCGTCCGATTCTCCATAATCGGCCTCATAGCTGTGGGCGCCTCGGGATTCGCCTTCGTCTCGCTCTCGGCGATCACGCCCACGGGATTCCTGCCGGAGGACGATCAGGGCGCGATCTTCGTGGTCGCCGAGCTTCCGGGCGGCGCTTCGGTCGGACGGACCACCGCCGCGCTCGAGAAAGCCGAGGAGATCGTGAAGAGCGATCCCTCGGTCCAGGACTACACCTCGGTCATGGGCTTGAACTTCATCGACAATTACTCGCAGCCCAACGCCGGCTTCATGGTCGTCAGCTTCAAGCCCTTCGCCGAGCGGGAGGACGCTTCCCTGCGCGCCGATGCGGTGATCAAGCGCCTCGGCCAGAAGTTCCAGGAGATTCGCGGCGCCAGGATCGTGCCGCTGGCTCCGCCGCCGATCATAGGTCTCGGCACCGGCGGTGGATTCACCTACGTGCTCGAGGATCTCCGCGGTGGCGATCCCGCGGCGCTTGCGCAGGTCATGCGCGGCCTCCTCATCGCCGCCAATCAGAATCCCGACTTGACGCGCGTCTTCAGCACCTTCTCCGCATCCAACCCCTCGATCTATCTCGACATCGATCGCGACAAGGCGCAGGTGCTGGGCGTGCCACTGAGCTCGGTCTTCCAGGCGCTTCAGGCCTCGCTCGGCGGGTACTTCGTCAACAACATGAATCTCTTCGGCCGCACCTGGCAGGTTCAGGTGCAGGCCGAGGCGGCCGACCGCTCCAGCGTCGACGACATCTATCGCATCAACGTCCGCAGCAACACCGGCGAGATGATCCCGCTGCGCTCGCTGGTCGAGGCGCGCGTCGTCGTGGGACCGCCGGCGATCATCCGCTACAACAACCTCCGAGCCGTCACCATCCAGGGCAATCCCGCGCCCGGCGTCTCGTCGGGCCAGGCGCTCAGGGCAATGGAGGAGGTCGCCGCGAAGACGCTGCCGCAAGGCTATGCCGGCGAGTGGACCGACACCGCCTTCCAGGAGAAGCGCGCGGAAGGCAAGACCGCGATGATCCTGGGCTTCGCCATCCTCTTCGCCTACCTCTTCCTCGTCGCCCTCTACGAGAGCTGGACCATCCCCGTGCCGGTGCTGCTGTCCGTCTCCGTGGGCATCGCCGGCTCCTTCCTCGCGATCGTCCTCGGGGGCCTGACCCTCGACCTCTACGGCCAGATCGGCATCGTCGTGCTGATCGGCCTCGCCGCCAAGAACGGCATCCTGATCGTGGAGTTCGCGAAGGAGCAGCGCGAGCGCGGTGTACCGCTGCTCGAGGCGGCGACCGAGGGCTCCCGGCTCCGCTTCCGCCCGGTGATGATGACGTCCTTCGCCTTCATCCTGGGCCTTCTCCCGCTGGTGGTCGCCCTCGGCGCCTCGATGCTCGCGCGCCGCAACGTCGGCACGCCCGTCTTCGGCGGCATGATCTTCGCGTCCTTCATCGGCATCTTCATGATCCCGCCGCTTTATGTGTTCTTCCAGCGGATCCGGGAGAAGCTCCGGCCGGGCGCACGGCCCAAGGTCGCGGCCCCGGAGGAAAAGAAAGCGCCCGCGCATGGCGGAGTCGCGCGCTCGGAGGCGCCGGGCGAGTGACGGCTCAATCGCGGGTGTTGCCGCTCGCGTAGAGCCAGCGCGCCACCAGCGCCTCCGTGTCGCCGCCGAAGGAGTCGCGCGAGCCTTCGGAGAGCACGGTGCCGGTGCGCATGACGTAGACGTAGTCCGCGATCTCGAGCGCGCGCTTGATGTTCTGGTCGACGAGCAGCACCGCCTTTCCCTGCGCGGCCAGGTCCTTGATGAGCTCGTAGATGAGGGCAGCGACGCGCGGCTCGACGCCGGCCGTCGGCTCGTCGATGAGGAATAGGACCGGATCGTGCATGAGGCTCCGCGCGATCTCGAGCTGGCGCTGCTGCCCGCCGCTGAGTGTGCCCGCCGGCTGGCTGCGCCGCTCGCGCAAGATCGGGAAGCGCTCGCAAGCCTGGCGTACGAGATCCTCGACGCGGCCGCGCTCGCCACGATACCGCCAAGCGCCGAGGCGCAGATTCACCTCGACCGTCAAATGCGGAAAGATGCTGGGACGCTGCGGCAGGTAGACGACGCCGTGCCGTCCCATCTCGTGCGCGGGGACGCCCTTGACCGGCGCGCCGTCCATGAAGATCTCCCCGTCGCTTGCCGGGAGGAAGCCGTAGAGCACCTTGAGGAGCGTCGATTTTCCCGTGCCGTTGGGACCGAGCACGCAGCGGACCTGGCCGCGCCGGGCCTCGACCGAGACGCCTCGGAGAATATCGATTCCGGAGAGATAACCCGCGACGAGGTCGCGCGCGACGAGCCAGGCATCGGCTTTGGCGGCGGCGGTCATCTCAGAGGCCCGCATAGGCTGCGATCACGGTCTGGTCGGTCCGCACCGCCGCGGGGTCGCCGTCGGCGATCTTGCTGCCGCGGGCCATCACGACGAGACGGCGGGAAATGCGAAGGATCGACTCCATGTCGTGGTCGACGACGACGAAGGTGCGGCCGTCCCGGTGCAGCTCCTCGATGCGATGGATGAGCTCGTCGCGGAGCCGCGGGTGCACGCCCGCGAAGGGCTCGTCGAGGAACAGCACCTTCGGCTCCAGCATCAGGCAGCGCCCGAGCTCAAGGAGCTTCTGCTGTCCGCCAGAGAGATTCTTCGCCTGAAGTTGCTCCAGATGGGCGAGGTTAAGGAACTCGAGATAGCTGCGCGCGCGCCGTGCCGCCTCGTCCCAGCTCGAGTGCGGACGCGTCAGGCCCGGCACGAGCATGTTCTCCATCACGGTCATCCGGCTGAAGAGCTGGGTGAGCTGGAAGGTGCGCGCGACTCCCATTGCGGCATAGATGTGCGGGGGACGGCCGCTCACGCGCTCGCCTCGCACCAGCACCTCGCCGCCATCGGGCATGAGATGACCGGTCAGCACGTTGATGAGCGTGGTCTTGCCGGAGCCGTTCGGGCCGATGAGGCCGATGAGGTCGCCCTCGGTCACGACAAAATCGACCTCGTCGTTGGCGACAATGCCGCCGAAGCGCTTGACGATACCTTCGCCCCGCATGAGCTCCTGGCCCGCGCTCATGTGCCTGGGTCCTTCTGCGGGAGATCGCGGACGGCGGGCGGCGGGCTCACGCGCGCCTCGCCCAGGCGCATGAAATGCAGCCAGAACGGAGTGATGAGGCCGTTCCGGGCGAAGCGCATGGTGAGCAGCAAGAGGACGCCGAAGATCGGCAGCCGCCACTGATCGAAATTGTGGAGCTCGATGTCGATCCCGAGGACCGGAACCTGCCAGTGCACGCCCCCGCCGCCGTCCGCGAGATCGCGGAGTTTCTCCAGCAGGAATTCCACGAAGAAGGCCCCGCCGACCGCCGTCGGCAGCAGCTCCATGCCGCCGATCACGGCCATGACTAGGAGCTTTGCCATCTCGTCGAGATCGCCCATGCTCGGAGTGATGATGGGGATGTAATGGGCGTAGAAGCCGCCGGCAAGCCCCGCGAAGCCGCTGGCGATCGCGAATGCGAGAATGCGGAATCGCGCAACGGCGACGCCCGAGGCGCCCGCCGCCTGCTCGTCCTCGCGGATCGCGCGCAGGAAGAGGCCCCAGCGCGAGCGCACGAGCAGGCCCATGAGCACGAGCGAGACCGCGAGCAGCGCGAAGGCAGTATAGAAATAAGGAAGGCGCGTCGCGGCGCTCGGGAAGAGAAGGTCCGTGTGCAGCCCGGCCATGCCGGCGGTCACTTGGTCCTCGGTCGCGATCGCGATCCGGACGATCTCGGAGAATCCGAGCGTGAAGATCGCGAGGTAGGGACCGCTCATCCGCAGGCACACCCAGCCGATGAGGCCCCCAACGAAGCAGCACATGGCGATCCCCGCGACCATGCTCAGGGGGATCGGAATCCCATACCAATTGATCAGAAGCTGCGAGGTGTAGGCGCCGATCGAGGCGAAGGCCATGTGGCTCAGCGAGAAGAGCCCGACATAGCCCGCGAGCAGCGACCAGCTCGCCGCGAGAATCCCGTAATACATCGCGATGATCGCGACGTGCATCCAATAGGGGCTCAAGCCGTCGGCGAAGAAGAGCACCAGCGCCGAAACCGCGAGCAGGATGCAGATATGGAGCCCCTTCACGCCGCTCACTCCATCCGCAGGTGGCGCCGGCCGAATAGTCCCTGCGGCCGGAACACCAGAAAGATCATGAGCATCAGCACGCCGAAGGCGTTCTGGTAGGCGAGCGCCCGGGTCGGATCGGGGAAGAAGGCCGTGAAGAGCGTCTCGGCCTCGCCGAGCATCAGGCCCGCGATGATGCTGCCGAGGGTCGATCCCATCCCACCGAGGATCACGATGACGTAAGCGTGGATGTTGGCGGCAACGCCCATGTCGGGCGCGAGCGAGTAAGTGGGGGCGATGAGCGCGCCCGCGCCGGCCGCCAGCGCCGCGCCGATGCCGAAGGCAAGGGAGTTGAAGCGGCGCGGATTGATCCCCACGATCGCCGCGGAGTCCCGCGACTGGCTCACCGCGTCGAGCGCCTGGCCCCAGATCGTCCGCTGCATGAAATAGAGGAGGCCGAGGATCAGGAGGATGCCTATGCCCGCAGCAACCAGCCGATCATTGGTCAGGATCAGGTTTCCGATCCGCGTCACCCCCGGGATGAACGAGGGCGGCTTCAGCGGAAACGGACCGAAGGCGATGACGGCGCTGTTCCGCAGGAAATAGGCGAGGCCGAACGTCACAATGAGCCCGTACTCGTCCTTGCGCTCGGTCGCATCGCTATAGAGCGGCGTCAGCATCAGGCGCTCGAGGATGATCGCGCCGAGGAAGAGCGCCGCCATCGCCACCGCCATCGCGGCGAGCGGCGGGAAGCCCAGGAGCTCGATGACGAAATAGGCGCAATAGCCCCCGAGCATGTAAAGGTCGCCGTGGGCGAAGTTGACGATCTTCAGGATGGAGAAGATCAGCGTCACGCCGACCGCGATCAGGGCGTAGATCACGCCGATGACGGCCCCGTTCGCGGCTTGGACGAAGAAGTAATCCCAGCTCATCGCCTAAAGAATGCTCTCTCAACGTCGAAGCGGGGGAGATCTCGCGCCTGCACCTTGGTGGCGCCTGCGCGCGGTCTCCCCCGCAAACCTACCCTACACGTCCGAGCGATGCCTCACTTGGCCGGCTTCTGATAGGTGTACTTCACGTCCGCGATGTCGCGCGGCCAAATGATCGGCGCGTCCTCGGCATCCTGGCCGACCTTGTCGAATTGCACCAGTGCGACCGGCGCCCCCATGAACTGGTGATAGGCCCAGTCCGGTTCGTGGCTGGTCGAGAAGGTGTAGCGGCCGCGTCCCAGCACGATGTCGGTCTTCTCGAGCGCGGCGATGATCGCCTTGCCGTCGGTCGACCCCGCGCGCTTGATCGCGTCGGCGAGAACGTACATGGCGTCGTAGTTCTCGATCGCTTGCGGAGACGCCGGCTGGTTGTACTTCTTCTTGAAGGCCTCGACGAAGGCCTTGGTCTTGTCGTTCCACGCGGCCTTGGGCAGACCCACGACCTCCGTGACGAGACCGACACCGCCCTGGCCGACGTTCTTCCAGAAGGTCGGATCGACCGCCGGACCGCCGGAATTGCCGATGCCGGTCTGGGCCGTCGGCGCGAAGCCGAGGGTATAGGACTGGCTGATCATGGGATAAGCGCCGGCCTCGCTGTATTCCGTCATGAAGAAGTCGAAGGGCGGCTGGTGGGCCTTGAAGCGCTCGATCTGCGCCGTGAACTCGGTCGCGTTCGGATCGGCGCCGACCACCTCGTGCTTGACGCCGTGTTTGTCGAGCCCAGGAATCAGCACGTCGAGCGCGCTCTGACCGCCGTCGGTCTTTTCGGCAAGAACGGCGACGTTCTTGAAGCCGGCCGCCGCGATCCAGTCCGCGTATTTGCCGGCGATCAGCGCTTGGTTGGGCGCCACGCGGAAGACCTCTGGATAGCCCTTGCCGGTGATCTTGAGGGCCCAGACGTCGACAGCGATGATCGGGATACCCGCCTTGTGCGCGACCTCCATCTCCGCGAGGAACACCGAGCTGTGGAACTCGCCGGTGATGGCCACGACCTTATCCTGCGAGATGAGGCGCTCGGCCGCGGCGGTGCCCTCCTCGGGCTTGCCGCGCGTGTCCTGGAAGATCACCTCGATCGGCCGTCCGAGCACGCCGCCCTTGGCGTTGAGCTCCTCGGCCGCGAGCTGGGCCGCCTGCTTCATCAGCGCGCCCTCGGCATAGCCGCCGGGCGGCGAAAGCGGACCGACCCAGCCGATCTTGATCGGATCCGCCGCCTTGGCCGGCGCGCCAAAAAACTGTGACGACATGATGACAACCCCGCCGATAACCGCGGCGAGCTTGCCGGCGACATGCCAGCGTCCTTTGACCCGCATTGTCCACCTCCGATTTTGTCGCGTTGGTACGCTCGTGATTGGTAGGTACCCCACCCGCCCTCGGTGCATTAGACCGTGGGCACGGCCACTATAGCACCGCGAATTTTGCGCATAGATGTCGGTTTCGCGCAACACGGGCGGGGGCCGCCTTGCCGCGGAGACCGCGGCAAAATAAGCTCGGCCTCGTCGATTCCCAAAGCGCGCGCTTCCGCGCGCGGAATTCCCACGAGGCCAAGCGATGACCGAGCTGCTGCCGAACTCTCCCGCCGCGCGAGACGTCGCCTATCACGTCCATCCCCAGACCAACCTGCGCAGGCTGCGCGAGGAAGGCCCGCTCGTCATCACCCGCGGCAAGGGCTGCCGCATTTTCGACGAGTCCGGCAAGGACTACATCGAGGCGGCCGCGGGCCTCTGGTGCGCCTCGCTGGGATTCAGCGCATCCGAGCGCCTCGCGCGCGTCGCCTACGACCAGATGAAGTCGCTCGCCTACTACCACACCTTCCGACAATCCTCGCATCCCGCCGCGATCGATCTCGCGGAGAAGCTGCTCTCGATCGCGCCCGAGGGCATGTCGAAGGCGATCTTCCAGTGCTCGGGCTCCGAGGCGAACGACACCGCGATCAAGCTCATCTGGTACTACCACCACGCCGCCGGCAATCCTCAGAAGATGAAGATCATCGGCCGCAAGAACGGCTATCACGGCAACACGATCGCGGCCGTGAGCGTCTCCGGCAGACCCGACATGCACGCGGATTTCGGCCTGCCGTTGCCGATGATGCGGCACACGGAGTTCCCGCACTACTACCGCCTCCACGAGGAGGGCGAGAGCGAGGAGCAGTTCGCGACGCGGATGGCCGAGGCGCTCGAGAAGCTCATCCTCGCGGAGGGACCGGAGACCGTCGGCGGTTTCTTCGCGGAGCCCGTGATGGGCGCGGGCGGCGGCATCGTCCCGCCCAGGACCTATTTCGAGAAGATCCAGCGCGTGCTGCGCAAATACGGCGTGCTATTTGTCGCGGACGAGGTGATCTGCGGCTTCGGGCGGACCGGCAACTGGTGGGGCAGCCAGACCTATGGCATCGAGCCCGACATGATCTCCTGCGCCAAGGCGCTCTCCGCGGCCTTCCAGCCGATCTCGGCGCTGCTCATCAGCGAGCGCGTCTATCAGGCGATGCTGACCGAGAGCGACAAGCGCGGCACCTTCGCGCATGGCTACACCCATGCGGGCCACCCGGTCTCGGCCGCGGTCGCGCTCGAGACGCTCCGCATCTACGAGGAGATGGACCTCGTGGGCCACGTCCGCCGCGTCGGCGCCCATCTACTCAATGAGCTCACGAAATTCGCGGAGCATCCGCTCGTCGGCGACGTCAGCGGCGTCGGCCTCCTCTGCGCGCTCGAGCTTGTCGCCGACAAGGCCGCGCGGAGCCCCTATGCTCCCGCGGGACGCGCTGGCCAGATCATCGACCGCCACGCGCGGGACCGCGGCCTCATCCTGCGCGTCATCGGCGACCGCGCCGTCTTCACCCCGCCGCTCATCATCGACGAGGCCGAGGTCGACGAGATGATCCGCCGCTTCCGCGGCGCCCTCGACGACACCTGGCGGGAGCTTCGGCCCAAGGCGGCATAGAGTCGCTTACAATCCCCGAACTCAGGGCGTCTGCGTGGATCCGGCGCCGGAGACGACGGCTTCCATGATCTCCTTCTCCGCTGTGTTGATGGGGTAGACGAGATTGAGGCTCGGGGTATTGATGTCGAAGCGGGCCTCCGGGAACTCGATCTGAAGATCCCTGATGAGCTCCTGGTAGTCGTTGCTGGCGTCGTGCCCGGGCATCAGAAATGCGTATTCGGGAGTTTTCGTGACGGAGACCCACGATGCGCGCCAGGGAGGCATGCCGACCATCAGGCTCCATTCGATCATGAACTGGTTTTGAATATAGCGGGCGAAATCCTCCTCGGGACCGCCGCCGCCGCCGTCGCTCGCGGCGAAATTTTTCCACACCTCGGCGTCGCTGCGGAGGCGGTAGCGCGCCTCCCTGATTTTCGCCGCAATCGAGCGAATGTCGGGGACGGTGCCCTGGAGATAACCATACAGCATCGCATCATAGCGACGGGCCAAGGCGATCGACTCCGGATCGCCTTCGCTGGGAATCCTGTGAGCCGCCCATATTGCCTTTTGTGCGAGATATGACGCCGTCCATTCCCGATCCTGGCGCTCGTTCACCGCTTGCTGCATGAGACCGACTTGCAGCAGCGTGCCGTTCCGGCGCACTTCCCATGTCAACCGCAGCGCCTGCTGGACCCGGATGTAGGCCGAGTGCTTCGTGGGGTCGAGCCCGTCGACGCCGAGAACGTCCTGGAGCGTCACCGGCCGTGGCGGCCTCGCGCTGAAGAGCCCCTCGACCCGGTTGCGCGCTATCTGGCGCTGCACGCGTCTGCTGAAGCCGGTGATCGAGCCGTCATCGCGGTCGCCGATTGCCGGAACGATCTCGATCGACTGATCCATACGGTAGCGCCCGTCGACGTCGGCTTGCGTGAGGTCGTAGGTGGAGACGAGCGTGCTGCTGGCCACGCGCTTGCCGACAAACCTGCTCCTGCCGGCGCGAAGCTCGTCGAGCTCCTTCTTTAGCCCGATCAGATATCGCCGCGCGCAGGTGCACACGGTCCAGGGATCGTTGGTGCCGGAATTGCCTTTTGCCGCGAGGACTGCGCTGCAGACGAAGGACGAGCTCGCGGAACTCGAGCCGGCGGAGCCGGCGTCCTCGGACGGCTTGATGCAGCGTTGGACGACCGCCGCCTCCGCGCGAGCATCCGCGGCAACTTCGGCCTTCTTATAGGCCTCTCGTACGAGGCTCGCCGCCTGCTGCATGAGGTCGGTGGTGGGCTGACCCTTCCGGCTCCGCTCTTGCGCCGCCGCGACGAGCTTCGCCCGCTCCTCGACCATCTTCTGTATCTCGTTATCGATCGCTTCCGATTCCGGCGTGCTGACGCCGGTGAGCGCCATGGCGTCATCGGGCGCCGTACCTGCCGTGGCCGACGGCGTGGCAATCGGCGCCAGCAGGACTAGCGCGAGCGCGGCGGCCCAATCGATGCGACGCCGAGGTTCCGTTCTCGCACCGCGCATGGCTAGGCCGCCTGCTTCAGGTCGGACGGCGCGCCAGCTCGTGCGAATTGCCGCTCGGCTCGGAAGGGGATTACATTGAGCGAGCCGCTCCGGCGCGGCAGGTTGAACTCGATGCCGGGGTCGAAGGGATCGAGCCGCGCGGGATCGTTCAGCAGGGGGAACCTCTTGTCGACGTCGGAGGGTTGGAGCCCGCCTTCCTTGTAGGCACCCGTCGCCTCGTCGAACTCGAGCCACATCTTCCGCTCGAACTGCTTCTCCCAGAAGAGGTCGATGTCGCGGAAGTATGGGCCGGGGTTGTCGCGGAAATGCCGCACGAGCTCGACTTGGTTGTCGATCGCGATCCGCTTGCCCACGCGCTTCATGCTTGCCAGATGCTCCGGCAGGAAATCCGCCTCCATGAAGCCGATCCAGGCGCCCAGATTGCCCGGCGCGTTTCGCTGGGCGAACGGCACGATCCGATCGTGATCGATGATTGCGGCGACCCATTCGCCCCGCGCTCCCCACTTACCCTCGACGTCCGTGAAGAAAACCATGTTGTTCACCTTGAAATCCTCCCAGACCAGCCCGTGCGACCGCAGCTTGTAGGCGAGCTCCACTACCGCCTTGCGCATGCCCGGGAGCTTGGCCGCCGCGAGCTTGAAATTCGCCATGTTCTGAAAGATGTATTGGTTGGGCTGCTTCAATTCCTGAATGAAATAGGGTGTCGGCGCGTCCGGGAAGAAATGTAGGTTCCGGAGTTGAGGTATGTCGCCGGCCTGGTCCACCAGATCGGAGCAGTATTCGATGTTCCGGACCACGTTCACTCTCTCGCCGGTATATCGTGTGTTCGTCCCGAAGAAAGTGTCGCGCGGGTCGGGCGAGACGATCTTGATGACGCAGCCGTTCTCGCAACCCGGGATGTCCTTGTCGATGAGCTCGAAAACCTGCGCGTAGCCGCCGCCTCCCAGCCTCTCGCCGAGCTGCAATACTTTCGCCTTGCCGTTGTACATCGTCGGCCAAGGCTTATTGGCTTCGGGCTTCGGCGATTTGCCCGGCGGGACCTCGCCGGCGGCGGCGGCCGAGGGAGTCTTCTCGCCCGGGGGTGGCGCCGGAGCAGGCGTCCCGGCAGCCGGCTTCTCCGGCTCCGGCGCTGCGCCCGATGCGGGCTTGCCGGCGTTCGCCTCCTCGGCGCTCTGTTCCGCCTCGATGACGGTAATCGTGCTGTCGGGGCTTGCCTCCGCGCGCAGCGTCTTGGTCTTCGGCAATTCCGCAGGGCCCGGCTCGCCCTTCGCTGCAATCGACGCCTTGACCTTCACCTCGGGAATATCGCCGGGCTTGAGCTTCAGGGTCTCGGTGACTTCATCGGCGGCGGCGATGGCGCGGCGATGCATGGCGGTCATCGCCTTCGTCTCGCCCATCTCCTCCAGCCACTTCGCCTCGGTCGCGAAGCGCCAAAACGCCGCCCTGTCCGCCGCGCTCATCGCCTCGAGCGCCTTGACGCCCTCGGCCTCGACCTTGGCGATGATCAACGAAGTTCGGATGACCCCGACCATGCGCGCGGTCGACAGGACCGGCCCCAGCGCCGCGGGGACCACCGAGGTCAGGAGCTGGAACCACTCGGTTTTCCTCAGCTCCGCCTCTTGTAGCCGCTGCGTGCCCAGAATTATGCTCGCGCCGAGGGCGAAGCGGATTTCCTCGCGCTGCTCGATATAGTCGGGAACATCCGTGGCGAGCGTCGTCGCCGAGAAGGCGGTATCGGTCCCCCAGGCGATCACGGCCGCGACGACGCCCTCCTCGAGCATGAAGGGCGCCGTCACCGCGGCCATCAGCAGCATCGCCATCTGGGTATCGAGCTTCGAATAGTCTTCCTGCGCCTGGACCGCCTCGGCGACGGTGTGGAGATTGCGCACGAGGTAGCGGCCATTGAGATCGGGGACCCAGAGCTGTCTCGGGGGATTGCCGACCTCGTCGAGCCGCAGGAGCCGCGCCTGCACCGCCGGCAGCATCGGCAGATAGGAATAGCCCACGAGCTTCAGGAGGCCCTTGACGTCCTTGTCCTCGATCGCCTCCGCCTTGACGATCGCATCCTGCGCCGCCTGGCGGTAATTGCGGATCGCCTCATCCACCGCCCGCTGCACCCAGGCGTCCGCCTTCTTGCGGTCGGAGCCGAAGATTTGCTCCAGGTAGGTGTCGCTCACGACATAGGGAAACGAGCAATCCCCCGCCGAGGCTTGTCCCGCCGCCGCCACCGAGCCCGCCGCCGACACCGGGCTCCCGAGACTGCCGCCGCCGTCAGGGCAGCTCACGCGCAGATAGCGCCAGGGCGAATTCTCGTCCCATGCGCTCGCCTTGACGGCCTCGCGGAACCCGCGCAGCGCCGCAGTGCCCTTGATCATGTCGAGATTCTTCACCGCGACCTTCATGGACCGGACGAACTCGTCGCGGAACAGCAGCAGCGCCGCGTGGTCGCCCACCTTGACCGGCGTCGAGATGTGCCAGTCGCCGCGCTTGGCCTCCTGGACGTACTGATAGACCCGCGGCACGTAGCGCAGGAACATCAGCGGCGTGCTCGATTCGAGCTTCTCCAAGATGATCGGCGTCAGGATGTAGTTCGTTATCTCCGTGGCCTTGGTCGCCGACAGCCGGTTCCAATCCGTGACTTCCTGGAACCCGTCGGCCTTGGCGGCTCGTACCAGTGCCTCCTTCCAGGTCGTGCCGAGCTCCGCAGGCGTACGAAGGACCGGGACAGCGGCGTTGGCGGAACTGACGCCGAGGAGGAAGGGGTCTTCCGGCCGGTAAGCGACCTTGTCCTTGAGACGCACCGGGAGGAAATAGACCCCCTTCTCCGGCGCGGGCATCGGCTTGCCCTCCTCGATGAACTCGATGGTGTCGGTACGGTAGACGCCGGGCGCCACGCGCCGGGCAGGTATGGTCGGTGCGCCGTTCCAGGTAACGGGCTTGTCGTTGACCTGCACCTTCAGCGGAATGGCATCGATCGGGAAATCCGCCCCCGTGCGCACCTGGAGGAAGAGGCGCTCCGGCAGGACGATGTTCTCCGTGGGATCGGCGATGTCGCTGGTGATCGCGCGCATGAAGGTGATCGTGGCGCGATCGTCGCCGAACCGAAGCCGCCACGAGGCCTCGAGCCCATTGAGCTTGAATTGCTTCATGCCCGGCAGAACGCCGGTCTTGGTGCGCGCATAGACGAGCACCGCGGTGAGGTCGCGTGTGAGCGTGATGGTGTCCTCATCGAGATTGAGCCGCGCGGTCCTCCATCCGGTCTCGAATTGCGTCTTGCGCATCTCCGCTAGGTTGCGCTCGCGGTCCAGCGCGACCGCGAAATAGCTGATGTTGGGATCGCCGCTCTCGAACTCGATGCGGTCGCTCCAGGTGAGCGGCAGGCCGCGCCCGTAGACGAAGAGGACGCGCGTGTCGCCGGCGGCCTGCGAATAGGGCCACTTCAGAGTTTCGCCGATCACCATCGCGGTCTGGTCCGTCAGCACGATCGTGTCGCTGATGACCGGCGGCGGCTTGGTGTATTTCTTGTCGATCGGTGTGCCGCGGCCGAAATCGGAGACCGTTCGCGCCGGCGGCGCGCCCGAATTGGGATCGATCTCCTCGCGCCACTTGAAGCTGCCGGGGTACCATTTGCCCTCGAGCACGAGGCCCCCGCACGCGGTCTTGGCCTGAAGCTCGAGCTCCCATTCAATCTTGCCGTAGGCCTGCTCGCGGGCCCAATCCGGGGCTTCGCCCATTTCCTCCGCGAGCGGCCGGCGCGTGAATTTCAGCGTCTGGTTCTGGAACCTTCCGTGCCAGGTCTTCTGCCCGTGCAGCTCGACGCCGTCGTTGGGGCGATCGTAGATCGACTCTCGCTTGATCTCGACGGTCGCTCCCGTGGCGCTGTCGGTCCAGATGCCGATGAGCTGATCGAGCGCGACGGGATTCTGCGCGCCGCCGCATTTGGCCTCGCTGGCGCCCGCCGCCGTTGTCCCCGCGGCGGGGGGATTGTGCTCCGCGGGCGGCTCGCCCAGCGGCATGTTCAAGCCGGATCCTGCTTTGGGTGCGGCAGGCTGCGACGAGGAGGCGCCCAAAGGCAGGTTCGGGCCGCGCTGGCCGGATCCGGCAGGCGTCGGCGTGGATGCGCCTGGCGGGGCCGATGCGGCGGCGCCGGTTGTCGAAGACGATCCGGCTCCGGTATCGGACGAGCCCTGCCCGTCCGAACCGCCAAGGGGAGCATTCGGGCCGGGCCCGCCGCTCGAGCTCTGCGGCAGCGCCGCGGATTGAGCGGGCGGATTCGGCGCCGCTCCGCCTTCGGCAATGGACCCGCCCAGGGGCTGATCGGGACCGTGCGCCGTCCCCGTGCCGGAGCCCGCTTCCGATGGCGGCAGCCGGTCGACGAGCTGCTCCATGGCGGTTCCGACGGGAATGAGATGGCCGGCTTTCTTGTAGAGCGCTTGGATTCCCGCAGCTACTGCGGCGCGGTCGCCGCGCGCGACGGCGTCGCGGATGACCGCGATATCCGCTGCAAACTGGGGCGCCCGGTCGCCGAGACCTAGAACCGCCCCGTATTTCGCAACCGTCTGAGCGTCTATTCGCGCGGCCTGCACGAGCTCGGTGCCGGCAGCACCGAGACCCGCTCGTCCGCATGCGCCGCCGCAAGCATCCGGGAACGCACCTGCGCCGCCCGACGCGGCTGAGGCGAGAAAGCAAAGAGCGATCGTCGACCCCCAGCCGACGAGACCTCGCCTAACGCTCATGTCGCATCTCCGATTCGCTTCCCACTCCGATCCGGGAGCGGCGCCCGTCTTGTTCGCTCAGGCCTTCCGGAGCTCGACGCGCCGATTCTTGGCGCGGTTCTGATCGGTATCGTTCGGCGCGACCGGCTTCGCGTCGCCGTAGCCTTTCGCCAGCAGGCGCGACCGGTCGACACCGTATTTCGCGACCAGCGCGTTGACGACGGCGTTCGCCCGCCCCTCGGAGAGCTTCAGATTATGCTCGGCGCCGCCGGTGTTGTCGGTGTGTCCCGCCACTTCGAGCTTGAGGCCAGGATCCGATTTCAGGAGCTTCGCCACCTCCTCGAGCGCGGCGTTGCTCTCCGGCTTCAAATCGGTCTTGTCGATGTCGAAGAAAATGCCGTAGAGGTCGATCTTGCCGTCCGCCGCCAGCGCCTTCGCCATGTCGTCGGCCTTCACTTCGACCATGCGGTAGTTGATCTGCTTCGAGGTGATGACATCGACGCCCACGACCGCCTGTTGCGGCTTGATCTGTGTCGGCTGCTTGGCGTTGGGCTCCTGCCAGGGCAACCCACCGCTTTCGACCGAGAGCACGGCGACCCAGACCGTCTGTCCGTCCGCGGTCTTGCGTGCCGTCAGGTAATACTGGTTCTTCGAGTCCTGGAACGGGGTCCATTCGTGCGCCTTGCGCGCGAGGTAGCCGGCTTGGAAATAGAAGCGCTGATGGAAGTCCTTGGCGCTGAGCGCGTAGAAATTGCCGGTGTCGATCTTGAAAGTCTCCTCGAATCCCAGATCCTGCAGCAGCTGCTCATAATTGCGGAAGATCTCCAGCGACGAGGCCCCGACCGGTCCGGTGTAGACAACGCGGACCGTCGAGCCTTCGACCCGCTCTTCCTTCTCGAAGCCGACCCCGATCGATCCCTCCCCCCGCGCCAGGAAGTACTGCTCGTAGGGATTGGTCGCATAATGGATGATCTCCGATCCCTCGAAGCGTTTGAATCCCGGCGGGTCCTTACTGCCGGCGATGTCCGCCGCATAGGTCGACGCCGGAGACATCGCGATGCACATCGCGAGCGCGCAGAGCGCACGAGCATACATGGCTTCCCCCTTTGCCCGCGCTGCACGGTCCGATCCAAGCGCCGTGCGCCGCGCGGCCGCAATGTTCAATGATGATGTCGATCGGGAATCCGGACGGTCGCTGTCCTCCTCGGATTCTCACGTCGCGAAATCCTATCCGAACGCAGCCGCGCTGGCTAGTTCGAGCGTGAATGCGGGCTAGATAACTCCGCGCGCGCGGAGCCCCGCGATCCCCGTGGCGTCGTAGCCGAGGCCCTTCAGGACCTCCTCGGTGTGCTGGCCGAGCTCCGGCGTCGGACGGTACTCTGTGGGCTCCTCGACGACGCTCAGATGGATCGGCTGACCCACGACCTCGATCTCGCCGAGCGCCGGGTGCCGCACGCGCTTCGCTATCCCGAGGTGGCGCACCTGCGGCTCCATGAAGGTGCGGTCGATGCTGTTGATGGGACCGCAGGGGACACCCGCCTCGTTGAGGCGCTCCACCCAGTAGGCGCTGGGCCTAGTCCGCGTCACCGCGGCGATCCGCTCGTTGAGCGCCTCGCGGTTTCGCGAGCGGAGCTCGTTCGTCGCGTGCTCGGGGTGGGCGAGCAGCTCCGGCGCACCGATCGCCTCGCAGAGGCGGGGCCAGAGCGCACCGCCGGAGGCCGCGATGTTGATGTGGCCGTCGGCCGTCGGAAATACCCCAGTCGGGATCGCGGTCGGGTGGTCGTTCCCGGCCTGCTTCGGCACCTCGTGCGCGATGAGCCAGCGCGCCGCCTGGAAATCGAGCATGAAGATCTGTGCCTCGAGCAGCGAGGTGTGGACCCACTGGCCGCGGCCGGTCCTCTCGCGCTGCAGGAGCGCCATCAGCACCGCCTGCGCGAGGAGCAGTCCCGCCGTCAGGTCGGCGATGGGGATGCCCACGCGCATCGGCCCCTGACCCGGCGCGCCCGTGATCGACATTAAGCCGCCCATCCCCTGTGCAATCTGATCGACGCCGGGTCGCGTCGCATCCGGCCCGGTCTGGCCGAAGCCGGAGATGCTGCCGTAGACGAGGCGCGGATTGACGTGCGACACCGCCTCGTAATCGATGCCGAGGCGGCGTTTCACGTCGGAGCGGTAATTCTCGATCACGACGTCCGCGCGCTGCGCGAGCTCGAAGAATATTGCCTTTCCCTCCTCGCTCTTGAGATTGAGCGTCATGCTGCGCTTGTTGCGATGAAGGTTTTGATAGTCGAAGCCGGTGCGCTTGCCGCCGATGGCGTCGCCTCGAGCGCCGCCGGGGAGCTCGATCTCCAGGACGTCCGCGCCCCAATCCGCTAATTGCCGCCCGCAGGTGGGACCGGCGCGATGGAGCGTGAGATCGAGGACCGAGAAACGCGCGAGGGGCAGGGTCGACATGGCTCGCTCTCCGGAATCCGTGCCGCGAAGAATCGACGGGAGTATCGCGCCTCAGCTCTGCGCGGCGAAGGCGTCGAGGATCTCCGCCCCGGTCGCGGCCCAGACCTCGCGATGGCTCGATATGTGCCGCAGCGCCCGCTCCAGCGCGCCGATCCGGTAGGGTTGGCCGATCGCCCAGGGGTGGAGCGAGAGTGTCACGATCCGACCGCCCTGCGTCTCCGCCTCCTTGTAGAGCAGGTCGAACTGGTCTGAGACCTGCTGTGCGAAGGCATCCTCGGAGTGCCGGTTTTGGACGAGGATCGTCACGTCGTCGATGTCGTTCGAGAGCGGCAGGCTGTGGATCGGGCGCGACTCCGTGCGGATCGCATAGGGCATGTCGTCGTTCACCCAGTCGCAGACGTAGTCGATGCTGGCCGCGGCGACGAGATCGAGGGTCGAGAAGGATTCCGACCGCGCCGGAGAAAGCCAGCCGCGGATTTTCTGCCCGCAGACGCCGCGGAGGATCGCGAGCGATTCCTCGACGAGCTTGCGCTCCTCCTCCCTCGGCAGGCCCTCATAGTGCAGATGATCCATGTCGAGGCCGTGGCCGATCGCCTCCCAGCCGCGCCCGATGCAGGACTTGACGAGCGAGGGATAGCGCGCCGCCACCGCCGCATTGATCGCGACCGAGGCGCGGATGCCGAAGCGCTCGAGCGCCTGCATCACGCGAAAGACCCCGACGCGGTTGCCGTAATCGCGGAGCGTGTAGTGCCGCAAATCCGGATAGGCCGTGACGAGCGCTCCCGGCGGCTTGAAGGGCTTCCCCTTCATGTCCAGCGGGAACCACTCCAAGGCAACGACGACCCAGAGCGCGATCCGCGCCCCATTGGGCCAGCGTACGGGCTTCCTCCGCTGCAGCATCGACCAGGCATAGCGGTCGTGGTCCATGCCGTAGCGGCGCCACCTGTACTCGAGATAGTCCGGCGGCAGGGTCATGGCGCCGTTCCCACCGATAGTGAGGCGCTGGCGAAGGCGTCGAAGTCGTTCGCAAGGAAGTGCTCGGCGATCTCGCGGCCCGTCGCGCGCCAGACCTTGTCATGGCCCGTGACATAGGCGAGCGCCTCCTCGAAAGGCGCGATGCGATAGGGCTGGCCCACGAGATAGGGATGGAGCGGGATGCACATGACGGTGCCGGACTCGGCGCCCTCCTCATAGAGCCGGTCGAACTGGCGCTTGATGATCTCGCCGTAGGCGCGCGGGCTCAGCGCGTTCCCGGTAAAGACGATGGCGTCGTTCATCTCGAGCGAATAGGGAATGCTCACGAGCCGGCCGCGCGCGGTCTTCACGGGGCAAGGCTGGTCGTCGTGGAAGAGGTCGCAGCAGTAGCTGAGCCCCAACTCCGCGATGAGATCGAGGGTGCGCTCGGTATAGGTGAGCGCGGGGGCGAGCCAGCCGTCGAGCCTCTGTCCCGTATACTTCTTCACGGTGTCGATCGAATCCTGGATCACCGCGCGCTCTTGCTCCTCGCTCATCTCGAAGAGGTAGCGCGTGTTGTAGGTGCCGTGCGAATAGAACTCCCAGCCGCGCTTGGCGCATTCCTCGATCACCTCCGGATGGTGCTGGCACATCGCGACGTTGAGCGAGACGCTGCCGCGCATGCCGCAGCGGTCGAAGGCCTCGAGCATGCGCTCGAAGCCCGCGCGGTTGCCGTAATCCCGGTAGGAATATCCCAGCACGTCCGGCGCCGGCCGCGGCCAGGCCCCTCGAACCGGGCTCTTCGGGGGATCGAGCTCGTAGAACTCGATGTTGGGCGCGAGCCAGAACGCGACGCGAGCGTCGTTGGGCCAGCGGATCCTGGGTCGTCGGTCGTAGGGCAGGTAGTCGTAGAGGCCGGGATCGCGCTTCAAGATCGGCCTCAATCGTTGACGGGCTGGTAGCGGCGCATGAAGTCGATCGCCTCCGCGACGGGGATCACGTCCGCGTATTTGATCGCCATGTCGTAGAGGTTTGCGTAGTGCGGGCTCTCGTGCTTGTCCGCGCAGCATTCCTCTGGGACGATGGTGCGGAAGCTCCGGGAGAGGCTGTCGACCACCGTCGCGCGCACGCAGCCGGAGGTCGAGCCCCCCGTCACCACCACCGTGTCGATCCGGTGGAAGGTGAAGAGCGAGCCCAGATTGGTCTCGAAGAAGGCCGAGGCCATGCGCTTGTTGACGATGATGTCGCGCTTCCGGTCGATCCGCAGGCGGTCGTCGAGCTCCGAGCGGCGCGAGCCAGCTTTGATGTTCTGGAGCGAGTCCGGCGTGTTCGTCCGCGTGCCCCAGACGCCGCAATCCTCGCCGGACTCCATGTAGGCGACGTGGGTCCAGACCACCGGACAGTTCTTGGCGCGAAAGAGGTCGGCGAGCTCGTTGACGTAGTCGAGCTGCTTCGGGTCGGTCTCGTAGGCGGTCTTGAATTCCGCAGGGCGGGTGTAAGCGTTCTGGAGATCGACATTGATGAGCGCGGGCCTGCGCCCGAAGCCGAAGCGCCTGCGCGTGGGATTGGCCTTTATCTCCTCATAGAGCTCGCGCGCGGTCTTGTCCGATCGTTCCATTGCTCCTCCGCATCCGCCAGTCGTGCCGAGTTTCTCCGCGCAAACCGACATGAAAGACATAGCATTCGCTCGGGTGCCGCGCTATGAGTCGCATAAGGCTTCGATCCAGAACGGGAGGGTCACGCATGTCTCGCGATCGTCGTTCCGTCAGCCGGCGCGGT
>Ga0335082_10001691_pt1 | contig 23537 bp, 35 predicted proteins | sample Lox_Sample_41_FD_206718 | JGI IMG/M metagenome (GOLD analysis project Ga0335082, IMG submission 206718) | Soil microbial communities from Loxahatchee National Wildlife Refuge, Florida, United States - Lox_Sample_4.1 | ecosystem: Environmental > Terrestrial > Soil > Wetlands | place: USA...
GGCGCGTGGCGCGGTGACCTGGAAATCCATCGTCGGCACCAACGTCGCGGCCGACGCGCTGTCCTACCTGGCGAGCGCCGGCGTCATCGGCGGCACGATGATCGTGCTCGGCGAGGACTACGGCGAGGGCGGCGTGGTCGCGCAGGAGCGCAGCCACGCGTTCGCGATGAAGTCGCTGATGTGGCTGCTCGACCCGCGGCCCGACCTGCCGACCATCGTGCGCATGACCGAGCAGGGCTTCGAGCTCTCCGAGGCCTCGAACACGCCCGTCATGATGGAGCTGCGGATCCGCGCCTGCCATGTGCACGGGTCCTTTGCCGCCAAATCCAATATTTCTCCGTCGGTATCCACGCGCAACCGCCTCGACGGGCCGCCGAAGGAATTCATCTACGACCGCCTCGCGCATCCGCCGGCGACGTTCCGCCAGGAGAAGCTGAAGTCCGACGTGCGCCTGCCCGCCGCACGGCGCTACGTCGCCGAGCACCGCCTGAACGAGACCTTCGACGGGCCCGAGGGCTCCGTAGGCCTCGTCGTGCAGGGGGGCCTCTACAACAACCTCGTGCGCGCGCTGCGCCTGCTCGGCCTTGCGGACGACTTCGGCGCCTGCCGCCTTCCCGTCCATGTGTTGAACGTGGTCTATCCGCTGGTGCCCGAGGAAATCGCCGCCTTCGCGAAGGGCAAGGCCGCGCTGCTGGTGCTCGAGGAAGGCCAGCCGGAGTTCATCGAGCAGGAGATCGCGACGATCCTGCGCCGCGCGGATCTGCAGGCGAAACTGCACGGCAAGGACTGCCTGCAGATGGCGGGCGAGTACACGGCCGAGCTCATGGTGCGCGGACTGAAGCAGTTCCTCGCACGGCACGCGCCGCAGCTGGATTCGTCTGCGGGTACTTCCTGGCTGGATTCGATTCAAGCGACGAGGCGGAAGGCCGCCGCGCTGCTCGGCGCGCTGCCGCAGCGCCCGCCCTCCTTCTGCATCGGCTGCCCGGAGCGGCCGGTGTTCTCGGCGATGAAGCTCATCGCCGGGGAGATCGGCCGGCCGCATGTCTCGATGGACGTCGGCTGCCACGCCTTCGCCTCCTTCGAGCCCTTCTCGCAGGGCAACACGCTGCTCGGCTACGGCATGAGCCTCGCGAGCGCCGCCGGCGTCGGGCCGATGCAGGCGAAGCGCGCGGTCGCGGTGATGGGCGACGGCGGCTTCTGGCACAACGGCTTGCTCTCGGGCGTGGCCTCGAACCTCATGAACAAGGGCGACGGCGTGCTGATCGTGATGAAGAACGGCTACGCCTCGGCGACCGGCACGCAGGAGCTGATCTCCTCGCCGCCCGAGGAGGCGCGCGCGGCGGCGGCAGGCACGAGCGCGGCGCACGCCGACCGCACGATCGAGGACACGCTGTCGGGCCTCGGCGTGAAATGGCTGCGCACCGTGAACAACTACGACGTCGGCGCGATGGCGAAGACCTACCGCGAGGCCATGACCACCGGCGCGAAGGGCCTCAAGGTCATCGTCGCCGAGGGCGAGTGCCAGCTCGAGCGGCAGAGGCGGCTGAAGCCCGTCGTCGCCAAGGAGCTGTCCGAAGGGCGCAGGGTCGTTCGCGTCAAATACGGCGTCGACGAGGACACTTGCACGGGCGACCATTCCTGCATCCGCCTGTCGGGCTGCCCCACCCTCACCGTCAAGGACAACCCCGATCCGCTGCGCCGCGACCCGGTGGCGACGGTGATCGAGGGCTGCGTCGGCTGCGGCCTGTGCGGCGAGAACGCGCACGCGGCGGTTCTCTGTCCGTCGTTCTACAGGGCCGAAGTGATCCAAAACCCGTCCTGGCTCGACCGCCTGCTGCACCGATTCCCATGAGCCTTCCCGAGCGTCCCATCGCCGTCCTGATCGCCGCCCTCGGCGGCGAGGGCGGCGGCGTGATGGCCGACTGGCTCATCGACGCGGCGACCGAATGCGGCTACCCGGCGCAGAGCACGTCGATCCCGGGCGTCGCGCAGCGCACGGGCGCGACCACCTATTACCTGGAGATCTTCCCGGCGCAGGAGGCCGAGCTGGGTGGGCGCTCGCCCGTGCTCTCGCTCACGCCCAGCCCCGGCAACGTCGACGTGATGGTCGCCTCCGAGCTCGTCGAGGCGGGCCGCGCGATGCAGAACGGCTACGTGAGCCCGGAGCGCACCGTGCTCGTCGCCTCCACGCACCGCATCTACGCCACGATCGAGAAGATGCAGATGGGCGACGGCCGCTTCGACAGCGAGCGCGTGATCGCCGCGGCAAGGCAGCTCGCGAAGCAGGCGGTGCTCTTCGACATGCGCAAGCTCGCGCAGGACAGCGGCACGGTGATCAACGCCGTGCTGTTCGGCGCGATGGCGGGCAGCGGCGCGCTGCCGCTGCCGCGCGAGGCCTGCGAGCGGGCGATCCGCCGCGGCGGCCGCGGCGCCGAGGCGAGCCTGCGCGGCTTCGCCGCCGGTTTCGAGATCGCCGCCGGCGCCCGGCCGGCGCCGCAGCCGCCCGCGCCGCCGAAGCGCGCGACGGGGTACGAGGAAGTGGTGCGGCTCGGCGTCGAGCGGCTCACCGACTACCAGGGCGCGGCCTACGCCGATTTGTTCTCGAACCGGATAAGACCCTTCAAGGACAAGGACGAAAGGCTGGCAACGGAAACCGCCCGTCACCTCGCCCTGTGGATGGCCTACGAGGACATCATCCGCGTCGCCGATCTGAAGACGCGCGCCTCGCGCTTCGAGCGCGTGCGCAGAGAGGTGGGCGCGAAGGACGGCGAGCCGGTCGTCGTGATCGACTACCTGAAGCCCGGCATCGAGGAGTTCGCCTCGCTGCTGCCGGTCTTTCTCGGAGGAAGATTGGTGGATTGGGCGCAAAGCCGGGGCAAGCTCGATGCGTACAACGTGGGCATGCACGTCAAGACCTCGGGCGTGTTCGGCTACCTGCTCGTGCGCTCGCTCGCGTGGCTGAAGCCCTGGCGGCCGCATTCCTACCGCTACGCCGAGGAACAGAAGCTCATCGAGCGCTGGCTCGCGCGAGTAAAGAACGCTGTCGCGCGCGACGTGGCGCTCGCGCTCGAGGTCGCCGAGTGCGCGCGCCTCATCAAGGGCTACGGTGAGACGCATCGCCGCGGCAAGGCGAACTTCCTCGCGATCATGGACGCGCTCGTCGACAATTCCGCCACGCCGGATCCCGCGCAGCAGGCGCAGGCGATCCGCAAAGCGCGCGAGGCGGCGCTCGCCGACCCCGAGGGCAAGGCGCTCGGCGGCGCGCTCGGCAGGCCCGTGACCTGGCTGAAGCCGGTCAAGAATTGAATCCGAGGCTCGGCGGGAACGTTCCGGGCCCGGCCGGAGCTAGCCCATCGTCAGGATGGATGCCTGCAGTCCGCGCTGACTGGCGGACGCGGCCATGGCAGCCGCCAGGTCCGCGAGCGGAAAGATCGCGATGTCGACGGCGCCGACGTCCAGCATCCCGGCCGTGGCGAGTCCGAGCAGCCGGCCGATCGCGTCGGCCGGATACATAAAGCGCCCCTTCACGGTCCAGTCGTTGATCATCATCTCGCCGTAGGGCAGCGGCAGAGGCACCGTCATGCTTCCCATCAGCGACAGCCGGCCACCGCGGCGCAGCGAGCGCAGCGTCGCGAGCGTGGCCCCGGGATCCCCGGCGCGCCCGATGAGGTCGATCGCCGCATCCGCGCCGCCGCCGCTCGCCTCGCGCAACGTCGCGACGTCGCGCTGGTCGTCACCAGCGAGCGTCGCGGCCACCGCGCGCGGACCCGCTTTGCGCGCGACCTCGGCGAGCGCTCGCCCGTCACGCCCGGCCGCGACGACTCGCGCGCAGCCGAGCGCGACGCCGAGCAGCACCGCCGCCGACCCGAAATTGCCGCTGGCGCCGTTCACGATCAGGGTTTCCCCGGCCGCAAGCCCGATGCCCTGCAGGCCGCCGTACGGCACGGCGAATTTGCCGAACGTCGCCAACGCCGGCGCCGGCAGCGCGAGGCCGGCGGGCAGCTTGGTGAGAACGGCGGCAGGCAAATGCGCGTACTCGGCGAAGCTGCCGTCCGGCCACTCCGCCTGGAGCGGCGCCGAATCGGGCGATATCCGGGTGAGCCCGATCAGAATCTGCGCCGGCTCGGCGGATGCGCCGGGCGCCCGATAGTGCGGATTGATCACCACTCGATCGCCAGCGCGAAGTCCATGCACTTCCGAGCCCACCTCCACGACTTCCCCGAATCCGCCCGTGCCCGGAGTGAAGGGATGGCCCGGAAAGACATAAGTCGACAACTTCCCAGCCAGCACGTCCGCCATGTAGGTGAGCACGGGCGCCGATCGCATGCGCACGACGGCGCCTCCCGCCCGCGGCTCCGGAATAGGTTGGTCCTCCAGCGAGAGCCGTCCCCCCGCGCGTTCGAGGCGCCAGGCCTTCACGGCTCAGGAGGGAAACGCCGAGGGCGCGCCTTCGAGCCAGGCCGTGCCGTGCGCATAGAGCGCCTCGACGACGGGCCCTTTCAGCTGCGGCAGGTCGAGCTTGATCGTGAAGCCGATCCTGGTCTGCAGATAGGCGAGGTGCCGGTAGCCCTCGGGGAATTTCGCGAGCAGCGCCGGATCGAGCGCGAGCTTGGCCGCCGGGTCCAGCGGGTCCATGCGGTCCTTCTCGTAGATGGGCTGCCGGCGCACGATCGCCCATTTCGAATTTCTCTTCTCGAAGAAATCGAAGAAGCGGCCCGTGCAAACGACGTCCACCATCACGCCGTGCACGCTCGCGCGCTGGCTGATGGTCATCTTGGTCTGCGCGATGGCGCGCGTCCCCTTCAGGTCCACGCTCGTGCCGCCGAGGAAGTGCAGGATGCTGACGCCCTTCTCGAAGCCCGCCTTGCTCACCTCGATGAACTTCTGCGCCGGCCCCTGGAACCAGGTCGCGGTCATCCAGCCGTCCTCGTGCCAGACCGTGCGGAAGCGCTCCCAGTCGCCGGCGTCGCGCCAGACCGCCCAGTTGTCGACGGTCTCGGCGATGGCGAGCCGGTCCTGCTGTTCGGTCGTGATCATGTCCGCACTTTATAATGTTTGGATGTCCAGCATTCCCAAGTTTGACACGCCCGCCGCGCGGCAGGACCTGTATCGGCGCATGCACCGGGAGAATCTCGCGCCGCTTTGGGAAGTGCTGCACGCGCTGGTGCCGCCGCAGCCGGACACGCCTTGCCTGCCGTCCTACTGGAATTACGCCGCGATCCGGCCCTACGTCATGGAATCGGGCCGTGCGATCACCGCGAAGGAGGCGGTGCGGCGCGTTCTGATCCTGGAGAATCCCGGCATGCGCGGGCAATCCTGCATCACGCGCAGCCTCTATTGCGGCCTGCAGCTGATCCTGCCCGGCGAGGTCGCGCCCAGCCACCGGCACACGCAGTCGGCGCTGCGCTTCATCGTAGAGGGCTCGGGCGCCTACACCGCTGTGAACGGCGAGCGCACCACGATGCGCCCGGGCGATTTCATCATCACGCCGCCCTGGACCTGGCACGACCACGGCAACCCGGAAGGCGGCGAGCCCGTCGTCTGGATGGACGGGCTGGACATCCCGATGCTGCAGTTCTTCGACGCCGGGTTCGCCGAGAATTATCCGCAGGACGAGCAGCCGGTCACCACGCTCGAGGGGACCTCGCGCGCGCGCTACGGCGCCAACCTCGCGCCGCTCGACCCGGTGCCGCCGTTCGGCATGACGTCGCCCGTCTTCAGCTATCCCTACGCGCGCAGCCGCGAAGCGCTCGCGACGCTGGCGAAAAACGGCGATCCGGATCCCTGCCACGGCTGGAAGATGCAGTTCACGAATCCGCTCACGGGCGGCCCGGCGATGCCGACCATCGGCGCGTTCATCCAGATACTGCCCAAGGACTTCGCGACGTCGGCCTGCCGCTCCACCGACGCGACGGTGTACTCGGTCGCCGAAGGCGCAGGCAAGGCGCGGGTAGGCGGCGAAACCTACGACTTCGGCCCTCGCGACACCTTCGTCGTGCCCTCCTGGCTGCCGCTGCGCCTGGAGGCCCGCGAGGAGTGCGTGCTGTTCTCCTATTCCGACCGCTCGGCGCAGCTCGCGCTCGGCCTCTGGCGGGAGCAGCGCGGGTGACGGCGGCTGTCGCCGCCAGCGCCGACGCAGACTTCTACGCGCGCGAGTACAACAACCGCGAGCTGGTGCCCGACCACGGCCGGTGGCTGGAGCGCTGGCCCGCCGACTCGGCGCGCGCGCGCTCGACGATGGCCTGCCGCCTCGACCAGCGCTACGGCGAGGCGCCTGGCGAGACGATCGACCTCTTCCCGGCGCGCAAGGGCGACGGCACCTGCCTCGTGTTCATCCACGGCGGCTACTGGCGCTCGCTCGACAAGAAGGACTTCTCCTTCCTCGCGCCCGCCTGGGTGAGCGCGGGCGTGTCGCTCGCGGTGGTCAACTACGACCTCTGCCCCAGGGTGAGCGTAGAGGAGATCGTGCGCCAGATGCTGCGCGCCTCGCGCTGGCTGTGGCTGCACGCGGCCGACTACGGAGTGGACGAGGACCGGCTCTACGTCGCCGGCCACTCGGCGGGCGGGCACCTCGCCGCGATGATGATGGCCGCGCTCTGGCCGGCGCTCGACGCGCGCCTGCCGAAGAACCTCTACAAGGGCGGCCTCGCGGTGAGCGGCATCTACGACCTGCGGCCGCTCGTGCACGCGGCCTGGCTGAACGCCGACCTGCGCCTGGACGAGGCGGCGGCGCTGAAGGCCTCGCCCGCGTTCCTGCCGCCTGCCACCCGCGCGCCGGTGATGACCTGCGTCGGCGGCAACGAGAGCTCGGAATTCCGGCGCCAGAATGCGCTGCTCGGCGAGCGCTGGAGCGAGGCGCTCGCGGGCGATATTCCGATGCCCGGCCGGCACCATTTCTCGGTGCTCGACGGCCTCGGCGAGCCGGGAAGCGCGCTTTTCGAGGGCGCGCGCCGCCTCATGGGGCTGGCGCGGTGAACGAGTTCCTCGCCCCCGGCCGCTATATCGACAGCGATCATCCCGCGGTGGTGGCTTTCTCCGGGAAGCATTCTTCCGGAGCGGGCGACCTGCAGCGCGCCGTGTCGCTCTACTACGCGGTGCGCGACGGCATCCGCTACAACCCGTTCCTCGACTTCTCGAGGGAGGAGACTTTCCAGGCCTCGCACTGCATCGCCGCGGGCGAGGGCTTCTGCATCGGCAAGGCGGCGCTGCTCGCGGCCAGCGCGCGCGCCGCGGGCATCGCCGCGCGCGTCGGCTTCGCGGACGTGAAGAACCACCTCACGACGCCCGCGCTGCGCGAGCGCATGGGCTCGGACCTGTTCATCTACCACGGCTACACGGAGCTCTTTCTCGAGGGCAAGTGGGTCAAGGCGACCCCGGCGTTCAACGTCGAGCTGTGCCGGCGCTTCAAGGTCAGGCCGCTCGAGTTCGACGGACGCGAGGACTCGATCTTCCATCCCTTCGACGAGCAGGACCGGCGCCACATGGAGTACCTGCGCGATCGCGGCAGCCGCGCGGACGTGCCGGTGGCCGAGATCATCCAAGCCTTCCGCGAGGCCTACCCGGTGCTCTACCGATCCGCGGGTGCCGCGCCGGCGCGCAGCGCCGAGGAGCGCTTCGGCTGAATCCCCGCGAGCTGCTGCAGCAGAGCTTCCAGGCGGCGGTCGCGGCCGTCGACCCGCTGCGCATCGTGGGCCCGCAGTTGCCGAAGCCGCCCGACGGCCGCACGCTCGTGCTCGCCGCCGGCAAGGCCGCCTGCTCGATGGCGCTCGCGGTGGAGCGTGCCTGGCCCGAGGACAAGAAGCTCGTCGGCATCGCGCTCACGCGCTACGGGCACGCGCTGCAGCTGGAGCGCATTCGCTGGATCGAGGCCGGCCACCCGGTGCCCGACGAGGCGGGCGAGACCGCCGCGCGCGAGATGCTCGCCGCGGCGCGCGCCATCAAGCCGATGGACCGGCTCATCGCGCTCATCTCCGGCGGCGGCTCGGCGCTCATGTCGCTGCCGGTGGACGGCGTCACGATCGCCGACCTGCGCGCGGTCACGCGCGACCTGCTGAAGAGCGGCGCGACGATCCAGGAGATCAACACGGTGCGCAAGCACCTGTCGCAGATCCAGGGTGGGCGCCTCGCCGCGGCCTGCAAGGCGCCGGTGACCGCGCTGATCATCTCGGACGTGACGGGCGATGCCGCGACGCACGTCGCCTCGGGCCCGTTCGCGCCCGACCCGACCACCTACCAGGACGCGGTGGACGTGCTCAACCAGTTCGACATCAAGCCGCCCCAGGCGGTGCTCAAGCACCTCATCTCGGGGCTGCGCGGCGAGCGGGAGGAGACGCCCAAGCCGGGCTCGCCCGCGTTCGCGCAGGTCGAGAACCGCGTCATCGCCACCGCGCACGGCGCGCTCGCGGCCGCCGCGGCGTTCTTCCGCGAGCAAGGCATCGAGCCGGTGGTCCTCGGCGACTCGGTGACGGGCGAGGCGCGCGAGGTCGCCAAGGTGATGGCGGCGCTCGCGCGCGAGATCCGCGAATACGGCGCGCCGTTCAAGCCGCCGGTCGCGCTGATCTCGGGCGGCGAGTGCACCGTGACCGTGCGCCGCACGGGCGGGCGCGGCGGGCGCTGCGGCGAGTTCCTGCTCGCGCTCGGCGTCGAGCTCGCGGGCATCGCGGACGTGCACGGCATCGCCGCCGACACCGACGGCATCGACGGCTCGGAGGAGAATGCGGGCGCGCTGCTCGCGCCCGACACGCTCTCGCGCGCGCAGGCGCAGGGGCTGGACGCGCGCAAGTTCCTCGCCGCGCACGACAGCTACGGGATCTTCTCGGCGCTGGGCGATCTGGTGGTCACCGGCCCCACGCGCACCAACGTCAACGACTACCGGGCGATCCTGATCCTCTAGGACCGCGCCGGCCGGGCGTCAGGCGGCCTTGGCCGCTTCCTTCTTCTCGCTCTTCTTCTCGTCCGCGGGCGCGGTGGCCGCGAGCTCCGGACGGTCGAGCAGGCTGACGAGCGCCATCGGCGCGTTGTCGCCCTTGCGAAAGCCGCTCTTGAGGATGCGCAGGTAGCCGCCGTTCCTCTTCGCGTAGCGCGGCCCCAGCTCGGCGAACAGCTTCTTCACCGTGCCGTGGTCGCGCAGGCGGCCGTAGGCGAGGCGCCGGTTGGCGAGGCTCGCCTGCTTGCCGAGCGTGATCATCGGCTCGACGATGCGGCGCAGCTCCTTCGCCTTGGGCAGCGTGGTGCTGATCTCCTCGTGCGTGAGCAGCGACACCGCCATGTTGCGGAACATGGCGGCGCGATGGCTCGAGGTGCGGCCGAGCTTCCTGAGTCCGTTGCCGTGGCGCATGGCGCTATGCCCTGTGGTGTTCCAGCCCGGCCGGGGGCCAGTTTTCGAGTTTCATTCCCAGCGTCAGGCCCCTCGAGGCCAGCACTTCCTTGATCTCGTTGAGCGACTTGCGGCCGAGGTTCGGCGTCTTCAGGAGCTCGGTCTCGGTGCGCTGGATGAGGTCGCCGATGTAGTAGATGTTCTCGGCCTTCAGGCAGTTGGCCGAGCGAACCGTGAGCTCGAGATCGTCCACCGGCCGCAGCAGGATCGGGTCGACCGCGACCTGCTTCTTCTCCTCGGTGGGCAGCGCCGTGCCTTCCAGCTGCGCGAACACCGAGAGCTGGTCGACGAGGATGCGCGCCGCGTAGCGCACCGCCTCCTCGGGCTCGATCGCGCCGTTGGTCTCGATGTCGAGCACGAGCTTGTCGAGGTCCGTGCGCTGCTCCACGCGGGCGGAATCCACCGCATAGGAGACGCGGCGCACCGGGCTGAACGAGGCGTCGAGCACGATGCGGCCGATGCCCTTGGTCTCCTCGGGCAGGTAGCGCATGTTGCCGGGCAGGTAGCCGCGGCCGGCCTCGACCTTGAGCTGCAGCTCGATCTTGCCGCCCGCCGACAGGTTGGCGATGACGTGGCCGGGATTGACGATCTCGACGTCGTGCGAAGGCTCGATGTCGCCCGCGGTGACCGGGCCTTCGCCCTTCTTCTTCAGCGTGAGGATCGCCTCGCTGCGGTTGTGCAGGCGGAACACCACGCCCTTGAGGTTGAGCAGGATGTCGACGATGTCCTCGCGCACGCCGTCCAGCGTCGAGTACTCGTGCACCACGCCCGCGATCTGCACCTCGGTGGGCGCGTAGCCCGGCATCGACGAGAGCAGCACGCGGCGCAGCGCGTTGCCGAGCGTGTGGCCGTAGCCGCGCTCGAAGGGCTCCATCGTCACCTTGGCGTGCGACGGAGAGAGGTTTTGCACATCGACGATGCGCGGCTTCAGGAATCCGGTCTGGGCCATGGGTTTCCTTGTTACTTCGAGTACAGTTCGATGATCAGGCTCTCGTTCACGGTGCTGGGCATGTCGGTGCGCGCCGGCAGCGCCTTGAACTTCCCTTTGAGCGCCTTCGCATCCACCTCGAGCCACTCCGGCACGCCGCGCGAGGCGGCGGCCTCGGCCGCCGCCTTCACGCGCAGCTGCGCCTTCGCCTTCTCCGCGACCTCGATCACGTCGCCCGGGCTGACCTCGTACGAGGGAATGTTGACGCGCTTGCCGTTGACGAGGATCGCGTTGTGGCGCACGAGCTGGCGCGCCTCGGTGCGCGAGGCGCCGAAGCCCATGCGGTGCGCGACGTTGTCCAGGCGCGTCTCCAGCAGCTGCAGCAGGCGCTCGCCGGTCACGCCCTTGGAGCGCGCGGCCTCGGCGTAGGTCTTGCGGAACTGGCGCTCGAGCAGGCCGTAGATGCGGCGCGTCTTCTGCTTCTCGCGCAGCTGCTTGCCGTAGTCCGACAGGCGCGCGCCCGACTTCTGGCCGTGCTGGCCGGGCGCGTAGCCGCGGCGCTCGATCGCGCACTTGTCGGTGAAGCACTTCTCGCCCTTGAGGAAGAGCTTCTCCCCCTCCCGGCGGCATTGCCGGCACTTGGCGTCCAGATTTCTGGCCATGAAAGCTCCTGACTTTGGTCTGCTATACCCGGCGCCGCTTCGGCGCGCGGCAGCCGTTGTGCGGCACGGGGGTCACGTCGGCGATGGTGGCGATCTTCAAGCCGATCGCGTTGAGCGCCCGCACCGCGGACTCGCGCCCGGGGCCGGGGCCCTTGATGCGCACCTCGATGTTCTTCACGCCGCATTCCTGCGCCGCGCGGCCGGCGCGCTCGGCGGCCATCTGCGCCGCGAACGGCGTCGACTTGCGCGAGCCCTTGAAGCCGGCGTTGCCCGAGGTCGCCCAGGACAGCGTGTTGCCCTGGCGGTCGGTGATGGTGACGATGGTGTTGTTGAACGACGCGTGCACGTGCGCGATGCCCTCGGCGACGTTCTTCTTTACTTTCTTGCGCGCGCGGGCGGAAGCCGTCTGCTGCAGCTGCTGCTGGGTGGGTGCGGTTTTGCTCGCCATGGTCCTCTTTCCTTACGCCACTTTGCCGGCTGGCGCGTTCAGCTTGATCGCCGCCTTGCGCGGGCCCTTGCGCGTGCGCGCGTTGGTGCGAGTGCGCTGGCCGCGCACCGGCAGACCCTTGCGGTGCCGCGAGCCGCGGTAGCAGCCCAGGTCGATGAGGCGCTTGATCGACATCTGCACCTCGCGGCGCAGGTCGCCCTCCACCGTGAGGCGCGTGATGCCCTCGCGCAGCCGGTCCATCTCGGCGTCGGTGAGGTCCTTGATCTTGCGCGCGGCGTCGATGCCCGCGGCGCTGCAGATCGCCCGCGCGCGCGAGCGGCCGATGCCGTAGATCGCGGTCAGCGCGATGCCGGCGTGCTGGTGGTTCGGGATGTTGATGCCTGCAATACGGGCCATGGCGTTTTTCTTCCGGGGAACCTGAAATTATATCAATTTCGTCAAGGTCTTATCAACCCAAATGACGCTTGCGTCATCAAGACGCGCGCTACGCGTCATCCTTGTCTCTGTTTGTGGCGCGGGTCGCTGCAGATCACGCGCACCACGCGCTTGCGGCGCACGATCTTGCACTTGCGGCAGATCTTCTTCACGGAGGCCATCACCTTCATATCGTCGTCCTTTCGCTAGCGTGCGGGCAGCCCGCCCTTGAAGTTCGCCTTGCGCAGCAGGCTCTCGTACTGGTGCGTCATCACGTAGGCCTGCACCTGGGCCATGAAATCCATCGTCACCACGACGATGATCAAGAGCGACGTGCCGCCGAAGTAGAACGGCACTTTCCACCTGAGGATCAGGAATTCCGGCAGCAGGCACACCAGCGTCACGTAAACCGCGCCGGCGAGCGTGAGCCGCGTGAGGATCTTCTCGAGGTACCTCGAGGTCTGCTCGCCCGGGCGGATGCCCGGCACGAAGGCGCCCGACTTCTTGAGGTTGTCGGCCGTCTCCTTCGGGTTGTACTGCAGCGCGGTGTAGAAGAAGCAGAAGAAGACGATGAGCGCTGCGTACAGCAGCACGTAGATCGGCTCGCCCGGCGAGAGCGTGCCCGCGAGGTCGCGCAGCCAGACGAATCCCTCGGCCGAGCCGAACCAGGACAGCAGCGTCGCCGGGAACAGGATCAGCGAGCTGGCGAAGATCGGCGGGATCACGCCCGACATGTTGAGCTTGAACGGCAGGTGCGAGCTCTGGCCGCCGTAGACCTTGTTGCCGACCTGGCGCTTGGCGTAGTTGACGAGGATCTTTCGCTGGCCGCGCTCGACGAAGCAGACAAAGCCGGTCACCACCACCACCGCGACCGCGATGAGCAGCGCGGTGAGCGGATGCATTGCGCCGGTGCGCACGAGCTCGAGGGTCCCGGCGACCGCGTTCGGCAGGCCCGCGGCGATGCCGGCGAAGATGACGATCGAAATGCCGTTGCCCAGGCCCCGCTCGGTGATCTGCTCGCCGAGCCACATCAGGAACATCGTGCCCGTCACGAGCGTGGTCACCGTCGTGACGCGGAACATCAGGCCGGGCTCCAGCACGAGGTTCGCCTGGGACTCCAGCGCGATCGAGATCGCGGTGGCCTGGAACAGCGCCAGCGCCACCGTGCCGTAGCGCGTGTATTGCGTGATCTTGCGCCGGCCCGATTCGCCCTCCTTGCGCAGCGCCTCGAGCTGCGGGCTGATCGCCGTCATGAGCTGCATGATGATCGAGGCCGAGATGTACGGCATGATCCCCAGCGCGAAGATCGTGAAGCGCGACAGCGCGCCCCCGGAGAACATGTTGAACATGCCGAGGATGCCGCCCTGCTGGCCCTTGAACAGCTCCGACAGCACGTGCGGGTCGATGCCCGGCACCGGAATGTGCGCGCCGATGCGGAACACGAAAAGCGCCCCGAGAAGAAACAGCAGGCGTTTCTTCAGGTCGCCGTAGCGGGCGGTACTGCCCTTGCCGGGAAGCGCGGTCGCCAAGCGGTCTTATCCCTTCGCCTTGTCTTTCTTCGCCAGCTTCTTCTCGGCCTTGGGCTCGGCCGCGTCCTCGACCTTGCCGCCCGCCACCTCGATCGCCGCGCGCGCGCCCTTGGACGCCTTCACGCCCTTCAGCGTCAGCTTGCGCTCGAGCCTGCCCGAGAGAATGACCTTCGCGGCGAGCGCCCCGCGCGGCACGACCTTCTCGGCCTGCAGCGCGGCGAAATCGACGTCGGTCGCCTTCATGCCCTGCAGGTCCGACAGGCGCACCTCGGCGATGTCGGTGCGCGTCAGCGACTTGAAGCCGCGCTTGGGCAGGCGGCGGTGCAGCGGCATCTGGCCGCCCTCGAAGCCGACCTTGTGGTAGCCGCCGGCGCGAGCGTGCTGGCCCTTGTGCCCGAGGCCCGCGGTCTTGCCCCAGCCCGAGCCGATGCCGCGGCCGACGCGGTGGCGCGGCTGGTTGGCGCCGGGCGCCGGCTTGATGTCGTTCAGCTTCATGCTAGCTCTCCAGCCTGACCAGGTAGGCGACGCGCTCGATCATGCCGCGCACCGCGGGCGTGTCCTGCAACTCGACGACGTGGTGCAGCCGGCGCAGGCCGAGGCCGCGCACCGTCGCGACGTGGCCCTTCTTGCAGCCCGCCGTGCTCTTGACCAGCTTCACCTTGATCTTCTTCTCGGCCATGGCTATTCCTTGGCGAGGATCTCTTCGACCTTCTTGCCGCGCTTGGCGGCGATCTCGGCCGGCGTGTTCATCGCCTGCAGGCCCTGCAGCGTGGCGCGCACCACGTTGTAGGGATTGCTCGAGCCGAAGCACTTGGCGAGCACGTTGGTCACGCCCATCACCTCGAACACCGCGCGCATCGCGCCGCCGGCGATGATGCCGGTGCCCTCGGAGGCCGGCTGCATGAGGACCTTGGCCGAGCCGTGCCGGCCGATCACCGCGTGGTGCAGCGTGCCGCCCTTCAGGTTCACCTTGAACATGCGCCGGCGCGCCTCCTCCATCGCCTTCTGCACGGCGACCGGGACCTCGCGCGCCTTGCCCTTGCCCATGCCGATGCTGCCGTCGCCGTCGCCGACCACCGTGAGCGCGGCGAAGCCGAGCACGCGGCCGCCTTTCACCACCTTGGTGACGCGGTTGACCGCGACCATCTTCTCGCGCAGCCCGTCGCCGCGCTCTTCCTGCTGCTGAACCCTGCGTGCCTGCATCTTGGCCATGGTCGTCGTCCTAGAACTTGAGCCCGCCCGCGCGGGCGGCCTCGGCGAGCGCCTTCACGCGCCCGTGGTAGCGGTAGCCGGCGCGGTCGAACGCGACGGCCTGGATCCCGGCGGCCTTGGCCTTCTCGGCGATGCGCTGGCCGACCGCGGTGGCGGCGCCCTTGTTGCCGCCGTTCTTGAGCTTCGCGCGCAGCTCCTTCTCGGCGCTCGAGGCCGCGGCGAGGATCTTGTCGCCCGTGGGCGAGGTGATCTGCGCGTAGATGTGGAAATTCGTGCGGTGCACCGTCAAGCGCACCGCGCCGATCTCGCGGATCTTGAGCCGCGTCTGGCGCGCGCGGCGCAGGCGGGCGGGGTTCTTGTCGTTCATGGCTGCGCTCCGTTACTTCTTCTTCGTCTCTTTGAGCACGATCGCCTCGCCCGTGTAGCGCACGCCCTTGCCCTTGTAGGGCTCGGGGGGCTTGACGTCGCGGATCTCGGCGGCGATGCGGCCGACGAGCTGCTTGTCGATGCCCGACACGACGATCTCCGTCTGCGTCGGCGTGGCGATCTTGACGCCCTTGGGCATCGTGTGCACCACCGGATGCGAGAAGCCGAGCGACAGGTTGAGCTTGTCGCCCTGCGCCTGGGCGCGGTAGCCCACGCCCACCAGCGACAGCTTCTTCTCGAAGCCCTTGGTCACTCCCGTGACCATGTTGGCGACGAGCGCGCGCATGGTGCCGGACATGGCGTTGGCATGGTTCGAGTTGCCGAGCGCCTTGCACTTCAGCGTCTCGCCTTCCTTCTCGATGCCGACGTTCGGGTCCATCGGCAGCGCGACCGTGCCGAGCGGGCCCTTCACCGAGATCTCCGCCGGGGAGATCTTCACCTCGACGCCTTTCGGCACCGCGATGGGGTTCTTGGCGATTCGGGACATGGCGGCTTCCTCAGGCGACGATGCAGAGCACTTCGCCGCCGACGCCGGTGGCGCGCGCCTTGCGGTCGGTCATCACGCCGCGCGAGGTCGAGACGATGGCGACTCCCAGGCCGTTCATCACGTTCGGCAGGCTGTCGCGGTCGCGGTAGACGCGCAGGCCGGGCTTGGAGACGCGCTCGATGCGCTCGATCACCGGCCGGCCGGCGTAGTACTTCAGGCCGATGCGCAGCTCCTTCTTGGCGCCGTCGTCGCGCACCGCGTAGTCCTCGATGTAGCCCTCGTCCTTCAGCACCTGGGCGATGGCGGCCTTCAGCTTGGAGCAGGGCATGCTCGCCTCCACCTGCCCGACCATCTGGGCGTTGCGGATGCGGGTCAGCATGTCTGCGATCGGATCGGTCATGCTCATCGATGGCTCCTTACCAGCTCGCCTTGATGACGCCGGGCACCTCGCCGCGCAGCGCGAGCTCGCGCAGCTTGTTGCGGCCGAGGCCGAACTTGCGGTACACGCCGCGCGGCCGCCCGGTGAGCGCGCAGCGGTTGCGCAGGCGCGAGGGCGAGGCGTCGCGCGGCAGCTTCTGCAGCTTGGCGCGCGCCGCGTCCTTGTCCTCGTCGGAAGCCCTCGCGTCGTGGAGCACCTCGAACAGCGCGGCGCGCCTGGCCTTGAACTTCTCGACCGTCATGCGGCGCTTCTTTTCGCGGAGTTTGACTGCGAGCTTGGCCATGGGGATCAGCCTTTCTGTGCTTGCTGCTTGTTCGGGTCCTGCGGCTTGGCGACGTCGACGCGGAACGGGAAGCGGAACGCGGCGAGCAGCGAGCGCGCCTCGTCGTCGGTCTTCGCCGTGGTGTTGATCGCGATGTCCATGCCGCGGATCGCGTCGATCTTGTCGTACTCGATCTCGGGGAAGATGATCTGCTCCTTCACGCCGAGGCTGTAGTTGCCGCGGCCGTCGAAGGCGCGGTTGGAGACGCCGCGGAAGTCGCGGATGCGCGGGATCGCGATGTTCACCAGGCGGTCGAGGAACTCGTACATGCGCGCGCCGCGCAGCGTCACCGAGCAACCCACCGGGTAGCCGACGCGCACCTTGAAGTTGGCGATCGACTTGCGCGTCTTGTTGACCACCGGCTTCTGCCCGGCGATGCGCGTCATGTCGGCCACCGCGTAGTCGAGCACCTTCTTGTCGCTCACAGACTCGCCCACGCCCATGTTGAGCGTGATCTTGCGGATGCGCGGCACCTGCATGACGGTCGTGTAGCCGTACTTCTTCATGAGGTCCGGCACCACCTTGTCGCGGTAGTGGATCGCCAGGCGCGCCGGCGGCGCCGGCAGCTGCGGCCCCGTGGCCGTCTTGGGCGCCGAGGCGACGTCCTTCCTCCCCTGCGCCTCCTTCTTCGGCGCCTTCGGCGGCTGCGCCTCCTGCTTCGGCGCTTCCTGCTTCGGCTTCGCGTCCTGCTTGTCCTTGTCCTTGGCCATGGCGTTCCCTTACGCGTCCACCTGCTCGCCGTTCGAGCGGAACACGCGCACCTTGCGGCCGTCGCCCAGCACCTTGAAGCCGACGCGGTCGGCCTTCTTGGTGCCCGGGTTGAACAGCGCGATGTTGGAGACGTGGATCGGCATGTCCTTGTCGACGATGCCGCCGGTCTGGTTCTTCATCGGGTTCGGGCGCTGGTGCTTCTTCACGCGGTTCACGCCCTCGACCACCACGTGCTCGGCGTCGACGCGGCGCAGCACCGTGCCGCGCTTGCCCTTGTCGCGGCCCGAGATCACCACGACCTCGTCGCCCTTGCGGATCCTCTGCATCACAGCACCTCCGGCGCGAGCGAGACGATCTTCATGAAGCGCTCGGTGCGCAGCTCGCGCGTCACCGGCCCGAAAATGCGCGTGCCGATCGGCTCGAGCTTGTTGGTGAGCAGCACCACCGCGTTGGAGTCGAAGCGCACCAGCGAGCCGTCGCCGCGGCGCACGCCCTTGGCGGTGCGCACCACGACGGCGTCGTAGACCTCGCCCTTCTTCACGCGGCCGCGCGGCGCGGCGTCCTTGACGCTGACCTTGATCACGTCGCCGATCGAGGCGTAGCGGCGCTTGGAGCCGCCCAGCACCTTGATGCACATGACCGACCGCGCGCCGGTGTTGTCGGCGACGTCCAGCACTGACTGCATCTGAATCATGGTGGTTCTTCCTCTCCAACTTGCCGATCCAGGATCGGCAGTTTTGGGTCCCCGCAGTCAACGTCCCAGGGGGAAAGTCCCTAATTCTAAACGGCTTTCGACTTCTCCACAAGCTTCGTCACGCGCCAGGCCTTGGTACGCGACATCGGCCGGCATTCGGCGATCTCGACCAGGTCCCCTTCCTCGTAGGCGCCCTCGGCCACGTGCGCGCGGTACTTGCTCGAGCGCGTCACGATCTTGCCGAAGCTCGGGTGCGTGACGCGGCGCTCGACGCGCACCACCACGGTCTTCTGCATCTTGTTGCTCACTACGCGGCCGACCAGCTTGCGCTGGTTGGCGGCTTTCGGCTCGGCGGCCGGGGCGGCCTGCTGGGTGGCGGCAGCGTTCATTTGGCGGCTTTCTCCTTCATCACGGTGCGCACGCGCGCGATGTCGCGGCGCAGCTTCTTGATCTGGCTGGTGTTGGCGAGCTGCTGGGTCGCGTGCTGCATGCGCAGGCCGAACTGCGCCTTCAGCAGATCGCTGAGCTCCTTCTGCAGGTCGTCGCCGCTCTTGGCGCGCAGTTCACTGGCTTTCATGCTCGTTTTCCCTTCGCTCCTCAGCCCAGCATCCGGTGCACGGAAGTCGTGCGGAACGGCAGCTTCGCCGCGGCGAGCGTGAACGCCTCCTTGGCGAGCGCCGCGTCCACGCCGTCCATCTCGAAGATGATCTTGCCGGGCTGGATCTCGCAGACGAAATACTCGGGGTTGCCCTTGCCGTTGCCCATGCGCACCTCGGCGGGCTTGCGCGAGACCGGCTTGTCCGGGAACACGCGGATCCAGACGCGGCCGCCGCGCTTGATGTGGCGCGACAGCGTGCGGCGCGCGGCCTCGAGCTGGCGCGCCGTGAGGCGGCCGCGGCCGAGCGCCTTCAGGCCGTATTCGCCGAAGGCCACCTTGTTGCCGCGCGTGGCGATGCCCTTGTTGCGGCCCTTCTGCTGTTTTCTGTATTTCGTGCGTGCCGGTTGCAGCATGCTCAGTTACCTCGCTATTCCTTCTTCTCGCCGCCGCCGGCGCCCTTGGCGCCGGGCTCGTCCGATTCCTTGACGATCTTCCTGGCGCGCTTGACCGTGGTCTTGGGCGCCGGGGCGTCGGACTTCTTCGCGGCCTTCTTCTCGCCCTCGACCTTCGGCTTGGCGGGCGCGCGCCGCGCGCCGGCCCTCGGCGCGGGCTTCTTGGCGCGCTTGGGCTCGGCCGGCGCCTCCGGCGCGGCCGACGGAACGGCCGCCGCCGCCGGGGCGCCCGCGGCCGCCTGCGCGTCGCCTTTCTGCATCACTTCGCCCTTGTAGACCCAGACCTTGATGCCGATCACGCCGTAGCTGGTCTTCGCCTCGCCCATGCCGTAGTCGATGTCGGCGCGCAGCGTGTGCAGCGGCACGCGACCCTCGCGGTACCACTCGGTGCGCGCGATCTCGTGGCCGTTGAGGCGCCCGGCGCTCATGATCTTCACGCCCTGCGCGCCCAGGCGCATGGCGTTCTGCATCGCGCGCTTCATCGCGCGGCGGAACATGATGCGCTTCTCGAGCTGCTGCGCGATCGAGTCGGCGATGAGCTGCGCGTCGGTCTCGGGCTTGCGGATCTCCTCGATGTTCACGTGCACCTGCTGCACGCCCATGATCTTGCGCAGCTCGGCCTTGAGGGATTCGATCTCCTCGCCCTTCTTGCCGATCACCACGCCCGGCCGGGCCGAGAAGATGGTGATGCGCGCGTCCTTGGCGGGGCGCTCGATGAGCACACGACCGACCGAGGCGTGCGCGAGCTTCTTCTTCAGGAACGCGCGCACCTTGACGTCCTCGGCCAGCATCGGCGCGAAGCTGCGGTTGTTGGCGTACCAGCGCGAGCTCCAGTTGCGGTTGACCGCGAGCCGGAAGCCGGTCGGATTGATCTTCTGTCCCATGGTCCTAGTCCCCGACCGTGATGTAGATGTGGCAGGAATGCCGCAGCACGCGCGTGCCGCGCCCCTTGGCGCGCGCGTGGAAGCGCCGCTGGAACGGCCCGCGCTCGACGTGGATCTCCTTCACCTTGAGCGCGTCGATGTCCGCGCCGTCGTTGTGCTCGGCGTTGGCGATCGCCGACTCGAGCAGCTTCCTCACCAGCGCCGCGCCCTTCTTGGGCGAGAAGGCGAGGATGTCGATCGCCTGGTCGACCTTCTTGCCGCGCACGAGGTCCGCCACCAGCCGGCCTTTCTGGGCCGAGAGGTGCGCGCCGCGCAGCGATGCCTTGGTTTCCATGTGCGCTCCTTACTTCTTTGCCGCCGGCGCCGCGGGGGCCGCCGCCGCGGGGGCTGCGGGCGCAGCCGCGGGCGCCGCGGCCCCTGCCGGCGTGCCTCGTTCCGCGGCTCTGGCCGCCGCAGCGGCTTCCTCGGTGCGCTTGCCGGCCGCCGAGTGGCTCTTGAAGATGCGGGTCAGCGCGAACTCGCCGAGCTTGTGGCCGACCATGTTCTCGGTCACGTAGACCGGCACGTGCTGCTTGCCGTTGTGCACCGCGAGCGTGAGGCCGACGAAGTCCGGCATCACGGTCGAGCGCCGCGACCAGGTCTTGATCGGGCGCTTGTCGCTGGTCGCGCGCGCCTTGTCCACCTTCGCCATGAGGTGGTGGTCCACGAACGGGCCCTTCTTGATCGAGCGTGCCATAGCCAGCCTTCCTTATTTCACTCTGCGATCGCGGACGATCATCACCTGCGTCCGCTTGTTGCGCCGGGTCTTGAATCCCTTGGTCTGCACGCCCCACGGCGACACCGGCGGCTGCGCCGCCGCGGTGCGGCCCTCGCCGCCGCCGTGCGGGTGGTCGATCGGGTTCATCGCCACGCCGCGCACCGTCGGGCGCACGCCGCGCCAGCGCTTGCGCCCGGCCTTGCCGATCGACTCCAGGTTGTGCTCCTCGTTGCCGACCTCGCCGATGGTCGCGCGGCAGTCGACGTGCACCTTGCGGATCTCCCCCGAGCGCAGCCGCAGCTGCGCGTACGAGCCCTCGCGCGCGAGCAGCTGCGCCGAGGAGCCGGCCGAGCGCGCGAGCTGCGCGCCCTTGCCCGGCAGCATCTCGATGCAGTGCACCGTGGTGCCGACCGGGATGTTCCTGAGCGGCAGCGTGTTGCCCGACTTGATCGGCGCCTCGGCGCCCGAGACGAGCTGCGTGCCCGCAGTGAGCCCCTTGGGCGCGATGATGTAGCGGCGCTCGCCGTCGGCGTACAGCAGCAGCGCGAGGTGCGCGCTGCGGTTCGGGTCGTAGTCGAGGCGCTCCACGGTGGCATGGATGCCGTCCTTGTCGCGCCGGAAGTCCACCACGCGGTAGTGCTGCTTGTGGCCGCCACCCTTGTGGCGCATCGTCACGCGGCCGAAGTTGTTGCGGCCGTTGGTCTTCGACTGGCGCTCGACGAGCGGCCAGTGCGGCTCGCCCTTGTGCAGCTCGGGCGTCACCACCTTGACCAGCGCGCGGCGGCCGGGGGACGTGGGCTTGACCTTCATCAGTGGCATGGCTTACTCCGTCGCCGCGAAGTTGATTTCCTGGCCTTCGGCGAGCCGCACGTAGGCCTTCTTCCAGTTGTTGCGCCGGCCCATCAGGCGGCCGAAGCGCTTCTGCTTGCCCTTCACTCGGCTCACGGTGACGCCTTCGACCTTGGTCTTGAACATGAGCTCGACCGCGGCCTTGATCTCCGGCTTGGTCGCGCCGTCGGCGACGCGGAACACGTACTGGCGGTTCTTGTCCGCCACGCGCGTGCTCTTCTCCGAGACCACCGGCGCGAGCAGAACGTTCATGAGCTGCTCGGCGCTGAAGCGCCGCGCGAGCGGCGCGCTCGCTTCCTGCTTCTTCGCGTCGCTCATTTGAACATCTCCTCGAGCTTGGCCACCGCGCGCTTGGTGAGCAGCACGGTCGGGTAGCGCACCAGCGCCACCGGGTTCATCTGCCGCGCGGCGAGAATCTCTACGTTGGGCAGGTTGCGCGACGAGAGCGCGAGGTTGTCGTCGATCTCGTCGGTGATCACGAGCACCTCCTCGAGGCCCATCGACTTCACCTTCTGCGCGAGCAGCTTGGTCTTCGGCTGCTCGACCTTGAACTCGTCGACCACGCGGATGCGGTCCTCGCGCGCGAGCTGCGACAGGATCGAGGCCATGCCGGCGCGGTACATCTTGCGGTTCACCTTCTGCGAGAAGTTCTCGTCGGGCGTGTTCGGGAAGATCTTGCCGCCGCCGCGCCACAAGGGGCTCGAGACCATGCCCGCGCGCGCGCGGCCGGTGCCCTTCTGGCGCCAGGGCTTCTTCGTCGAGTGGCGCACGTCGCCGCGGTCCTTCTGCTTGCGCGTGCCGAGGCGCGCGTTCGCGGCGTAGGCGACGACGAGCTGGTGGACGAGCGGCTCGTTGAATTCGCGCGCGAAGATCTCGTCCTTGGCGGAAACCGTGCCGGCCGCGCCCTTGTCGGCGCCTTTGTCGCTGATGAGCTTGAGTTCCATGATCAGGCCTTCGCTGCAGCCGGCTTTTGCGCCGCGGGCGCCGGCTTTTGCGCCGCGGGCGCCGGCTTTTGCGCTGCAGGCGCCGGCTTCTGGGCTGCGGGCGCCGGCTTCTGCGCCGCGGGCGACTTCGCTGGCTTCACCGCGGGCTGCACCACGACGTCGCGGCCCTCGTAGCCGGGCACGGAGCCAATGACGAGCAGCAGCTGGCGCTCGGCGTCGATGCGCACCACGGTCAGGTTCTGCACCGAGCGCGTCTTGTCGCCGAGGTGGCCCGCCATGCGCTTGCCGGGAAACACGCGGCCCGGGTCCTGGCGCTGGCCGGTGGAGCCCTGCGCGCGCGTGGTGATCGAGTTGCCGTGGGTGGCGCGGTTGCCGCCGAAGTGGTGGCGCTTGACGACGCCGGCGAAGCCCTTGCCGATCGTCGTGCCCTGCACGTCGACCTTCTGACCCACCTTGAAAATCTCGACGCCGATCTTGCCGCCGACCTTGAGGCCTTCCAGCGCCTTCGCATCGGCGCGGAACTCCTTGAGCGTGTGGCCGGCTTCGACGCCGGCCTTGGCGAGGTGGCCGGCGAGGGGCTTGCGCACGCGGCTCGCACGGCGCTTGCCGAAGGCGACCTGCACGGCCGAATAGCCGTCCTTGTCGGCGGTCTTGATCTGCGTGATCCGGTTATCGGACACGTCGAGCACCGTGACCGGCTGGGCGTCGCCCTCGTCGGTGAAGATGCGCATCATGCCGACCTTGCGGCCGACCAATCCTATCGTCATGACTACTTCTCCATCTCTTTATGTTTGACCCCCTTCTTGCGGGGGCGCCGGCTCCTGTTGGCCGGCCCTGCACTTAGTGCTTCGGTATTACTGAACTTTAATTTCTACATCTACCCCGGCGGGCAAATCCAGCTTCATCAGCGCATCGACCGTCTTGTCGGTCGGGTCGATGATGTCCATCAGCCTGAGGTGCGTGCGGATCTCGAGCTGCTCGCGCGAGGTCTTGTCGGCGTGCGGCGAGCGCAGCAGGTCGAAGCGCTGCTTGCGCGTCGGCAGCGGCACCGGGCCGCGCACCACGGCGCCCGTGCGCTTCGCCGTGTCGACGATCTCGAGCGCCGACTGGTCGATCAGCCGGTAGTCGAACGCCTTCAGGCGGATGCGGATGCGTTGCGATTCCATGATTAGGCGGCTAGTCCGCGCTCCTTGTTATTCGATGACCTTGGCGACGACGCCGGCGCCCACGGTCTTGCCGCCCTCGCGGATCGCGAAGCGCAGCCCCTGCTCCATGGCCACCGGCGTGATCAAGGTGACCACCATCTTCACGTTGTCCCCCGGCATCACCATCTCGGTGCCCTTCGGCAGCTCCACCGCCCCGGTGACGTCGGTGGTGCGGAAGTAGAACTGCGGCCGGTAGTTGT
>Ga0335082_10001692_pt1 | contig 23531 bp, 17 predicted proteins | sample Lox_Sample_41_FD_206718 | JGI IMG/M metagenome (GOLD analysis project Ga0335082, IMG submission 206718) | Soil microbial communities from Loxahatchee National Wildlife Refuge, Florida, United States - Lox_Sample_4.1 | ecosystem: Environmental > Terrestrial > Soil > Wetlands | place: USA...
TTCAACCTGAGCCTGATTCTGCGCCAGTTGCTGGGTGCGGGCACGCCGCGAGAGCTGAGAAACCGCTCTGGTCAGCTTGTTCTGAGCCTACTTTTGCTGCTCTGGCACGGGGACGGTCAGCACGGATGTCGCAGCAGCCGTATTTCCGTGCCAGTTGCCAGGTACGCCGAAAAGTCGCGTACCCGACTGGGCTGTCTGCTTGGCAGAAAATCAGCTCCTTCCACCACGGCCTGTTAGGCACATAGTGAGCCCGCCACTTGCCCGTAAAGCTGCGCATGCGGCGATACTCAAACCCAAGGAAGCCAAAACTCCCTCCCTTTGATAGATCAACCTTCCGGCTCTTCTCCTCATTGATTTCAACTCTGAGTTTTGCTAATTCCTCTCGCAGCCGTTTCTCCACCGCCCCAATTAGCCACTCATGCCTCGGATGGGAGTCAATCAATACCACCACGTCATCCGCAAATCGCGCGTATTGAACATTGGCGTATCTTCCTCGTCGCGTGGTGGCAATCGCCTTTTCCAGCATGCGATCTACCTCCGTGAGATAGAGGTTGCTGAGCATCGGCGAAATTACCCCGCCCTGAGGGACTCCCTTCGTCCCGCTTGACTTCAGGATCATCTTCAGGAGCCTAATCACCGATAGATCTTGGACCCGCCGTGCCACTTTCTCTAGCAGCAGCGAATGCTGCACACTGTCAACATAAGCCCGGAGATCCAAATCGATGATTCGTGTTAGTCCTTGGACAATCGCCCGAGCCACACGGTCTACCGCTTCATGAGCGGACCGCTTTGGTCGATAGCCATACGACCCCGATTGAAAATCACCTTCGAAGATCGGCTCCAGGATGAGCTTAACCGCACCCTGGACCACGCGGTCGCGGATCGCAGGGATCGAGAGAACGCGGACTTTGTTGCCCCCGTCCTTCGGGATCTCCTTCTTCCGCACCGGCATGGGCTGATACGTGTTGTCGACCAGTTCATCCTGAATCTGTTTCAGAAAACCCTCCACTCCGCTCTCTTCGACGGCATCGAATGTAATGCCATCGATCCTAGGTGCGCCATTGTTGCTCTTGGCCATCTGGTAGGCTTCGTGCAGTGTTTCCATCTTGCAGACGTGGACGTATAGTCCCCAAAAGCGCCAAGTTGGCTCTGCCTTCGCCTTGACGTATATCCTCCGCCTCAGGTCTTCCAAACTGATGGGTGCATTTTTCATCTCACCCTTGCCTCCCTTGTGGTTAGAGTTCTTACACCCAGCAGGGCCTCTTCGCTCTACGGGCATTACCCCGTTTCATCGCTACTGCTGGCCCCTCCGCCACCCCCTCGCCTTCCACCGACTTCCCGGTGTTATCGGTTATACGGTTTCCTGCTCCGCGGATTTCTCCACAGGACGAGGAGGGCTTCTCCAGTTACTTACGGTGTCCTTGTCATCGTGCTGTCGCTAACGCCCCGCCAGAGCGTCTCGTCGCATCAGTCAGATTGCAACGATCCATGCTGCCTTCACCTTCCAATCGTAGGTTCGGCCTCTGGGTTTCGGGTTTTCGAGGTCACCTATGCTTTTACTTTCGTTACGGCCCGATGACTTGCTCACCATCCCAGGGATGGCTTTGTCGATCGACTCCATGCGCTTCGTTTCCTCCACGCATGCGACCCTGGCTACAGGGGTTCTGACTTTTACCCTGGTGGGCTTTCTCCCACTGAACACCTCAGCTTCCTGTTGGACATGCGATTGGACCTCCCGCTCCCTCATAAGAGGGAGTTCGAAGTGGTAATCATGATCGCAGTTGTGACCGGAGAGATGGTTGGGACGGACCGAAGTGCCGCCCGAACGATTACAAGCGAGCCTTAGTATTGGTTTGTGGCATGGATTGATTCAATTAGAGCGAAATGGCGCTCTTCTCCGAGTGCATGCGCTAGTACGCCCACAAAGACCCTTGACAGAGCCAACGTTGTTAGAGATGGACGTGTCGTCGGCATTCCGTCCTTCTGGCGAGAGCACGAGATGGGCGTTATCCAGCCAAGTGCAATTGGCGCATTCGATTACCGCCTCGGTCCCGTGGGTGGCTTACACATCCTGCTCTGAAGAAGTAGTCACCTCATCATTCGTCAAGAGACCACAGGCTGCTTGCGCACATCTGAGACGGTGCGTAGCGACGCTCCAGTTGTCGTTAGAAGGTTGCCCTCAGGCCAAGAACAATGCGACGGTTGCCGCCGTCGGTTGCCCACTGATTGAGGAAATTTGCGGAGTTAACCTGAGCATCCGGGATTCCGAAATTCCGGTGATTGAAAAGATTGAATACATCCGCGCGCAACTGCAGGGAGAATCTCTCGTTAAGTTGGGTGTTCTTGGCGAGGCTCAGATCGACCAACTGACGCCCGTCGGATCGTAGGATATTGCGCCCGGCGGTGCCGAAGCGTTGTCCTGGTTCCACTCCATTGAATTCGACCGTGTAGGCCGGCATGCCCGTTGCCGAGCACGTGATTCGCGCAGTAGAACGTGCGAACAACAGGTTGTTCAGGGGAGCGCCGGGAAGCAAACCAGGAACGCATGGTCCCGCCGGCAACGCATTGAAGTTGGCCGCCGCCGTTGCCAGTGCCTGATTGCGCAGCTTCTGGTTAAGGGTATAGAGCTCCGCAACAGACATATGCGACACGTCGAGGTTGGTATAAACGTTGGGCCTGGCGGAAAGGCCGGCGAGCACATCGATGCCTGCCTGCGCGCCAGCAGGGTCTGAGCCGTTGAGAACGGAGAACGGCGCTCCGCTCTGCAATGTGACGATCGTCGAGACTTGCCAACCGCCAAGAACCCTGTCACTGAAGCCTGTCTGCGACTTCCCAAACGGCAGTTGGTACACCGCATTCGCGGACAATCGCTGGGGATAATCGAACAGCGAACGGGCACGATCAGCATTGGGGTTGAACGCATCCATCACATACCCGTCGAAAATATCCGACGCGGTGTCGATGAACTTACTCCACGTGTAGTAGACATTCGCCGTAAAGCCTTGACTGAACCGCTTCTCAAAACTTGCCTGCAAGGCGTTGTACGAAGAACTCCCGGAGTTCGCCCGCAGCAGCAAGGCACCTCTGGAGGGACCTACTTGAGGGGCGAGGACAGTTGGTACAGACGCGCCTGTGTAGGGATCGATGCCAGTATTGTTGCAAGTATTGGTTCCTGCGATACCGGATCCGTACACGCAGGGAAGTCTTGGGTTTCCATCCACCGATTGCAGCAGTCCGTGTCCCCAGGTTCCCGCGTACCCTAGCCGTATGACGGTATTCCTGGTTAGCTCGCGCTGGTAGTCGAGAGAGACCTGATCGGTGGAAGGCAGCCGGAAATCCGCAGCCACGCCGGTCCTTGGTATCTGCATGGCGAATGCAGAACTGGGTATGATCCGCGATGTTCCGCGAAGCGACTGGAGAGCGACGAAACTAGGTTGCGGACCCAAGACGGGCTGAATCGCAACGAAAGGGAACGAGTTGAAAACAAGGGCATTAATGGCGAGGTAATTGGCATCGTAGCCACGGGCATAGCCTCCGCGGATGACTGCCTTGTTTCCGCCGGTGAATAATCCAATAAGACCGGAACTTGTGGTTTGCGGGGCCCAGCTGAATCCAACCCTCGGCATCAAAGCGTTGGTGTCTGTGGAGGGTTGCGGGGAAAAGAGGAAGGCCGGGTCGTTACCGTTGGCTGCCACGATGCGCCGATTGAGCGCTAACAGCTTGCCGAACGAATCGCCGGGGTATTCGTAGCGAAGTCCCAGCGTTAGAACGAACGTTGGTGAGACCCGCCATTCATCGTGTATGTAAGCATAGGTTTCATTGAAGGCGTATTGCGGGTAGCGATCGCCGCCTAGCAAGGGCAAGTTGATGGCTGCAATCCGCGCTCGATCACTTACGAAATCGTTTAGGGAGGTGTAGAGGAGCCTGCCGCGATCATTTGCGAAGAAGTAACTCGTGACATCCCTTCGGCGAAGATCTACCCCAAACTTGAATGAGTGCCGTCCTTTTAAATAGCTGACGTTCTCCCGAATCTGATAGAGGTCGGTTTTCCGGCCCTGCGGCAGATTCGTCGCCTGTCCGAAGGCAGTCCTTCCCGGGTAGTGGGCAGGCCCGTTCATCCCCAGCTCGATAATCTCAATCGATGGAATCGTGGCAGAGTCGGGGTCCTGGGCAGTGTAACGCGCGTCTAAACGGGTCCACGCAAACTGCACGTCATTCAGCAGGTTGTTAGAAATCGAAAAGTTCCACACGACGGTGGCTAAGTAGGTGTTGTAATTCTCTACCGTACTCAGTCCCGGCGGGGTAACTTGCTCGCCTACTCCAGTCGAGGCGCTGCCGCGATATCTGCCGTAGAGAAGATTGCGCTTCCCTAGTATCTGGTCAATGCGAATTGAGCCCTGAGTGGCATCGAATGTGGTCGGCGAAGACCCTGTGAGATCTCCCACCTCAATTGCCTGGCCCCCTGCAGTCACAGTTGAGAAGTTTGCGGTTCCGGGCGGCACAAACTTAAGGAGTGCCTGCACCTGGGGCAAGTTGCCGAAGTATTGTTGCAGCGCGGCTCGGCCTGCGGCGGAGGGTGCGCCGTTGATCGTGGCCCCGGAGCCATATTGCCGGTCTGTCCACTTCAGGTAGTCGGCGAAGACGAACGTATTCGTGGCCTTGCGGATTGCTGGAGCACCTCCATCCCCAAACCACGGGAAGGTCAACGGACCGCCCAGCGTAAATCCATAGCGAAACTCTTTCCTCGGTGGCGCGCTTGTATAGATACCGTTCGCGGCGTCCGGATTACAGAAGCCCGCCGCTTCGTCCAGGTTGCTGCATGAGTTGAGGGCTCCACCGTTGTAGAAAACGAAGCCCGAACCGTGATACTGGCTGGTGCCCGATTTAGTTACAAAATTCACGACCGACCCGGAATTGCGCCCGTATTCGGCGAGGAACTGGTTGGTGACTATTTGTACTTCGCCAATTGCATCAGGGTTATTCAGCGGGACCTGCGGCCCGGTAAGGTTAGGATCGTTGATGTCTTGCCCGTCGAGGGTGAAATTGTTGGATCGAACCCGATTGCCGTTGGAGGAAAACTGAATTCCCAGCGCAAACCCGGCCTGGTTCGCGCTGACTGCGCTCACTCCTGGAGCCAGGATGACTGTGTTATAGACATTTCCACTTGGCGTGGTCGGTAACTGGGCGAGTTGGGTGCTGTCAAAGTGGGCCCTCACTTCGGCGGTGGTTGAGTTTACAAAGGATGCATTCTCCGTGACGTTGACGGTTTCCAACGCTGTTCCCGGCTTCAGCTTTAGATTGATTACCGCGTTTTGTTCGACTTCGAGAACAATTCCTTGCTGATGGTATGGGGCAAACGTCGGAGCTTCGACCGTCAATTCATAGGTTCCGGTTGGAATATTGACAAGACGATAGCGACCGTCGGAGGCAGTCGAGGTGGAGCGAGAGAATCCAGTATTTGTATTGTGAATCGAAACCGTCGCATCGGGGATTACATCGTCGTTCTGATCGGCTACGACACCGGAGAAGGTTCCCATTGATGATTGCGCACAGGCGGACACAAGTCCGCCTAGTGCTATGAAAAACGCCAAGAACCATTCTCGATGCATCTTCATCTAAGGGCCCACTGATTAATCGACTTGAATTCTTAAGGTGACTAAGGGTGCCAGCCACTCGGGTGCAGTGTGAGTCGATGGTACACGAAACTGCCACCTAAAAGTTTGTGGTTCGCAACTAAAGGGGCAAATTGGCTGACGGTTGATCGTTGTGACAAAATGCCGCACCGGCCGAGGCAGACGCCAAAAAGGCTAGAACCGGTCTGATAAATCGTTTCATAGGAATCTCAGCATGATCTTCATGCAGCCCAGACGAACCATGCCGAGAAAGTTTTCCGCATGAAATTCGTAGCGGGTCACCAGTCCGCGGAACCATTGCAGCCAGGCGAACAGCCGCTCTACGGCCCAGCGCCGCTGGTAACGGCGCAAGGCTCGGCCGTCCTGCGTGGGGCTCCGGTTCTCGCGGTTCGGTGCAATCATCTCGATCCCGTAGTCCTTTTTGAGATGCCGGTCGAGCGCGTCCGAGTCAAACGCCTTGTCGCCGATGAGGCGCTCGGGCAACTCATCGAGAAAGCTACCGGCGAGGGTCTCGTCGACGAGTTGGGATTCGTGCGGGGAGGCCGAGTCCACGCTGACGGCCAGCGGAACACTGGCAGCAGTGGCGACCGCCATGATCTTGGTGCCCTTGCCCCGCTTGGTTTTTCCCACTGCGAAGCCCCCTTTTTCGCACTCGCGAAACTGCCGTCGATGAGGCCCTCGCCCAGGTCGAGCCGCCCCTCCGCGTGCAGCTTTTTCGCCAGCCTGCGCAGCGCCTTCTCTAACTGGCCGGAGCGCACCCATTGCTGGAAGCGCCCATGTACGGTTTGGTACGGAGGATACTTCCCGGGCAGCTCCCGCCACTGCGCCCCGGTACGCAGAATCCACAGCACCCCGTTCAGCACCGCCCGCGTGTCCGCTGGCGGACGACCGCGTCCGTCGGCGCGTCGTGGAAACCGCAACAGCGGTTCCAGCACCGCCCAATCTGCATCCGATACCTCTCCGCGTGCCCGCATTCGCGTTTTCGCAGAATCGCCAGCGCCACCTTCTTTGTCCCGCGAACCACCTCGAATATCAAGCAAAAACAACTTCAACCATTTATCAGACAGGTTCTAGTGTGGACCACAAGACATATCGTTCTATTCCGGCAGACCCAGTTTTCGCAGCAATTCTGGGTATCGCGGATCACCGTGCAGGCTGTTGAACGACGGAAATACTTTTATCAGTGTAAGGATCTGTCCTTCGCGTTCTTCATAAGCGCGGTCGAGCCAGTGGAACGCATTATCCTTGTCACCTAACCGAGCATACAGCGCCGCGATCTCGGTGGGTCGCGCGCCTTCCCGGTGCGGTAGCTGCGTCGATGGGCCCCGCTGCTCGTCTTGCAACATCTCTTGCAATAAATACCCCCAATACCCTCTCTCCCCGCGTTTCTCGAAGGCATCAAGCCGCGCGCCGGCTTCTCTAGCAGCCTCCGCGGAATCGACGCCCATCAGCAACTGGCTCTTCTGAAACTCCTGAATGGCTTCCTTGTACCTGCCTTGCCATTCCAGCACGCGATACAGATGATTATGAGCCAATGGGAAGTTAGGGTCCATTGTGATCGTGTGCTGGAATTGCCTGTACGAGCTGTCGTAATCTCCCGCCCACGCATACGTGTTCCCCAGGAAACTGTTCATCGGCATCGAAAGCGGGTCCAGCTCTAACGCCTTTTTGTTTTCCACGATCGCCTCTGTTAAGAGGCCCATCGGCAGCAGATAGCTGTTGGCATAGAAAAAATGTGCGCTCGCCGAGTTGGGATTCAACTCGATGGCCTTCAAAAACTCTTTCTGCGCGCCCGGAAAATCGAAATCGTAGTGGGATTTCACTTTCGCCAACGCTGCGTGCGCTTCCGCTATCGAAGGGTCTAACTCGAGCGCCTTGGTGGCTGCTGCCTTGGCTTGCAGAGAACTCTCTTTGGCGGAGTACAACCCGAAGTTGTAACTGAGGTTGTACGTCTCGGCAAGCCCCGCATAGGCCATGGCGAACTTACGATCTTTCTCGATAGCTTGCTGAAAGCACGCGATGCTCTGCTTCATCGCCGCCGGCGTCCTTTGATTAAAGTAGTAACGTCCTTTCAGGTACAGATCGTAGGCCTCGGGATTCGTCGTGCGCATCTTCGCAAGTTCGATCTCGCGCAGTGGACTTAGATTCAGTTGCACCTGCTGCGCCAGCGTCCGACCCAGCTCATCCTCTATCTCCAGCAGGTTTTTCAGGTTGCGATCAAAGTTCTGCGCCCACATATGCGTCTGGTCGCTGACGCGGATCAACTGGGCGCTCACCCGGACCTTTTCGCCTTCGCTTCGGGCGCTTCCTTCCAGCACGTAGTCGACGCCCAACTCCTTCCCGATCTGGCTGACCGTCTTATCCGTGTTCTTGTAGGCCATGGCCGAGGTCCGGGCAATCACCCCCATTTGCTCCGGGCCCAACCGCCCGAGGTCGGTGAGAATTTCTTCCGTCAATCCGTCCACAATGTATTCTTTGCCGGTATCACCACTGAGATTCTTGAACGGCAACACTGCCAGCATGACGCGGCGGGCTGGCGGTTTAGAGTCTCGCCGCCGATATGACCACCCTATAAGTAGGACCGCGATGACCAATGCGCCCAGAGCGGCCCAAGCCATCCAATGCCGCCACCAACCTCTCCCGTTGGTGCGGATTCGTAGGGGGCGGCTTTCGGCTGGGTATGGCGCGGTCTCACCTGGCAGTGCCCGCGGAATGCCGGGGGAAGCTATCTCGGCGTACTCAGCCTCGTCGCGGATGCCGGATACCTCGGCGACAAATCGGTAGCCCCGGCCCGGCACCGTAGCGATGAAACGATGTTCACCCGGCTTCTCTCCCAGGAGTTGGCGCAGGGCAGAAATGTTCTTGTTGAGATTGTTCTCTTCGACGACGGTATCAGGCCACACTGCGGCCATTAACTCGTCCTTAGTTACCGTCTGGCCGGCATGCCTGACCAGGTACGCCAGGGTATCGAGCGCCTTGGAAGGGATTGCCAGCGAGTCTCCTTCACTCCAGAGCAATCTCCTTCCTGTGTCGATCCGAAATCGATCGAATTCGTAAATTCCTGAATCTGCTTGAGATACCACCTTTTCAGGAAACCCCATAAAACTTCAGCCCTAAGCGAAAGACCTTCCAGCGGATTTTGGTCATTATGACACGCATCCTGCGGCAAACGAAATCCGAACCTTCGGATTCCGCAGCCGGCCCAGGAAAGAAAAGGAGAGAGAAATGAAAACGAAAGTGTCTAGTTCGAGATTGCAAGCAGCAGTGCTTCTGTTAGGAATGGTCGGCGGCATGGCAACGATGTTGTCAGCAGAGAGCCCGGCCGCTGGGCCGACCAGCATCGTAGGTGTTTGGGACGTCCAGGTGACCGTGCTCGATTGCAGCACTGGCGATCCCATAGGAAGCGCTCACGGCCTCCACAAGTATGAGCTTGGCGGCACGGCGCAAGCAGTCCCTTCCACCAACCCTGCCGCATTGTCGGCCAGTGTCGGTGTTTGGACGAACGTTGGAAAAGACAAGTATCGGCTGACCCTCAAAATGTTTCGATTCGACCCGGCCGGAAACAATATCGGCTGGGCCGTAGTCAGAGACAACATCGCGATCAGCAAAGACGCCACCCTCTACGCGGGGTCGGGCCAATCCACCGGTTACGACCTGAACGGGAACCCCCTGGGTACGATTTGCCTAAGCTTCACCGGCACGCGATTCAAATGACAAAGCAAACGAGCGGGCAGCCGAACAGTGGTCTGCCCGCTACGCGGCTCAGCAACTTGCGAGAAGAGGAGAAGTGAAATGACCAGAGTAGGCATCTTCGTCACCATCTGCCTTTGCCTTTTGGTGCTGGCAGGCTGTGGAGCGAGCAATCAGGCTAACCCGGCCAACAATTCAGGCACAACCACTAACGGCACCAGCAAGTCCGGGACAAACAACAGCAGCGCCGGACAGGGGAACGCGGTCGGTGTGTCCGGTTACAAGCCGCGAGTACTTTTGGGGAGCACGCAGCAGTTCACCTCGCCATACGCAGACGCCACGTGGGAGGTGAACCGGGTGCCCGGCGGAAACGATTTGTTTGGCACGATCTCCTCCACCGGGCTCTACACGGCACCTGCTGTCGTCCCGCTCAACCCGGTCGTGACGATCATTGCCAGATCGCAGGCGGACAATTCCGCAACCTTCTGGCTTGCCGAGGTGGGCGCGCTGACAGGCGCTCGTTACGCCTATGTCTCGAGTGTTTCGGACGACATCATTCAGATCTTCACCGCGGACGACAAAACGGGAAATCTCCAGGCGAAATCTGACTTTTCGGTCGGCCCCGGGAAGGCCCCGGCCACGCTGGCCTTGTCCGCGAATGGAAACTTTCTTTACAGCCTGAACCGAGGTACGAACGACATCTCGATCTATGCCATCAACCCTGCCACCGGCGATCTGACCAATGCTGGAACCGCCCCGGTCCCGAATGGCCCGTTCGCGATGGCTTTCTCGGCAAGGGGAGATTACGCGTACGTCAGTTGTGACGGAGCCTCCACAATCGCGGCTTATTCAGTCAATCTCAGTACCGGAGCCCTGACTCCTCTCAGCGCTGGCTCTTATGTGGCAGGCGGCGGACGGGTTCAGAGCCTTGCCATCTCATACGACGGTGGTTTCCTCTACGCGGCGAACGCGGACGCTCATCAGATCATCGCTCTCGCAATTCTGAGCGACGGCAGCCTCAGTCCGATACCTGGATCGCCCTTTGCCGCACAACCCGGCTTGTCGTCGATCGTCTTGAGCAAGGGCGATTACGCCTATGACCAGCAGCAATTGCTCGCCGGCAGCACGAACGGAATTGAAGTTTATGACCGGAACCCGTCCTCCGGCGCACTAACCTACTTACCGTCCTCCGGGCTAACCAGCCCCGGTAAGTCTCCACTCCTCTTCCCGAACAACGTCGATGGACTCCTGATTGGAGTCAACCCTCAGAGTGGAGGAGGCTTCTCGTTTGCCTTCGACTACTTAGCACCTGCCTATTCCTCAGCTCATCTCTCGCCGGGTGGTCCTGCGGTCAGCACGGGAACCAACCCAATTGCTCGGGGCTGGACTTGTAACACAGAGGGCGCGGACTGGGTGTACATCGTCAACGGCCAGGCCGACTCGTCGTCATCAACCGGCTCGATCGGTGTCTATCAGGCGGACTACAGCTACGGCCTGGTGGGTCCAAAGTACACACTGCCCCTGACCTTACATGCCCCGGCTGGCTTTGTGGTCACGCCATGAGTCTAATAGAGGACCCAGCAACATTGGGCACAATGGCTTCCCCGAGAGTCTCCATGTCGTCGTTGTCGAGAGGTGGAGACTCGACATTTTCTTAGTTGCTATAAAAGCCCCTTGAACTTCACCGGGACTTTAGCCGGATTCCTCGAAACTGCCACTATCAGAAGTCGGCTTCTAGGAGATTGGATCAGTCAGGAGCGATAAACGCGCATATGCAGCTCACTTGGACGGTTAGTCGGCGACCCGCTCCGATGGAACGGGCGCCGCGGCTACGGTTCGATACCGATGCAGTCGTTCACGGCTCCGCGAATCCTCTGCTTGCAGCCGAGATAGCGTTCAGTGGTCTGCACGGAAACGTACCCGAGAAGAAACTGGATCTGTTCCAGCTCTCCGCCCGATCCATGGCACAGCTTCGCGCACGAACGCCTCAGATCATGCGGCGCTACATGGGGGGTCCCGAGTTTTAGAGCGTGCTGTTTTACAACATGCCAAACGACTCGCTCAGTTACACCGTCACCCCAGGATTTGTCTGCGCGACGGACACACCGGAACAGTCTTCCGGCCGTTATTCCGGCTCCAGCCGTCCAGCAGTCGATGGTCGATTTGACCCACTCGGGCAAAGGCACGGTTCGAATGTGACCGCCTTTGCCGACCAGATCAACTATGGCCCAATGTTCCTCGCGCTGCTGTAAGTGCGTGAAATTCAGATCGGCCAATTCTCTGCGCCGAAGGCCACAGCCCAGCAATACAGCGAGAATCGCACGGTCTCGCTTTCCTTTGAGCGTGTCAGATGCCGGCGATTGCCAGAAGCGACGAGCTTCCTCGGCCGTGAGCCAGTTCCCAAGCCTCACCCCGAGTTTTTTCGCCCCCTTCACGCGCCGAATGCCAGCGGCGAGTTCCGGGCTCAGCAGACCAGCGTCTGCGGCCTCGTAGGCGAGACGGCGTACTGCAGCAAGTCGTCCGTTGATCGTTCCTGCCGCGAGCTGCCGATTCTCGAGTGCAATGCGGTATCGAGTCACTACGGTCTTGTTGAACGACAGCCGCGGCTCGGAGCAGTACCACTGAATGAATTCATCAATGGCGTGTCGATAGCCACGCTTAGACTCGGGGGAACGAAGGCTGTCAAGCACCGCCGACTTGCTGTGGTCGAGGTCAGGAAGACCAAGTTTAGTCTTGGGTCGCTTTGGTTTCGGGGATTTGCCCTTGGCTTGTCTGCTCATGCCAGCCGCCTCCACTGCGGCTGGCCCAGAGCCTATCCCCGCTTACTGGCCGGTTAGCCGTTTCTCGGCCAGATGAAAGGCACTCATTCGGAGAAACTGCCCAACGTATGGGGAGTAATCTTACGTACGCTTGCTTCTGGTCACCTTCTGAATGTTCCTATTATAATCGGCGCGATTTACGCGGATTGGCGCGACTCACTCTTGGGGGGTTTTTGGAAATGCGATGCGCCCGGGCTGGTTTCTTAGTTGCAGCAATTTCAGTCGCATCCGTTGCTTCGCCCACCATAGCCAAGCAGGCAGAAGACCAGCCCCCGTCCGGACTTGCTCAGGCGGAGTGGGCAGCTACCGGTGGCCACGGCTGGGATCGAATCGCAGCGGTAATCCTGGAGGGAACCATTACCGAGGGTGGCGTGCCCGGTACATTTACGAAGACTATAGACCTGCGCACGGGAAAGAGCCGGATGCTCCAAGAGACAGGCCCGATGCGGGCAGTGACCGGCTATGACGGTGTGGCTTGGAATGCTGCCAACGGCATCGTCAATTCGGTCGACTTACCTCCTCTGGTGCAAGACGCTCGATCGCAGGCGTTCGTCGACCGTGCGGGATGGCGAAGCGGGACTGGCTTCACCATTAGCAAGGCTGAACCAGGCAATCACGCCGAAGTTGTGCATTACCTTCCGGCTGCGGGAAGTGAGGTCGAAGTAACATTCGGCTTCACGAACCATCTGGTTAGCCAAGTCGTGATCCAGACCGAAGACGGGCCGCTCACGATCACTTACAGCGACTGGCGGCGCGTTGGGAAGGTAAGCTTTCCATTCCGCAGAGTCGAAACTTCTAACACCGGCGAAACCACCACGTTCGAAGTCAAGCGTGTGCGCCTGCTCAGCAAGCTCCCGCCGGATAGCTTGGCGCGGCCTGCGAGATCTGCACACGGTCGGCTCGTCTCAGTCGAGGGTGCACGTATTCCTTTTCGCTATGCGGGATGGCACATCCTCCTCCCCGCGCGGGTCAACGAAGTGCCTGTGGACGTGGTGTTTGACACGGGCGCGGCGAACTATTTCTCCCCCGCATGGTCCGAGCAGTTTGGCCTGAAGGTCGCGGGTGGACTGAATCTCGGCGGTGTCGGCGAATCGAGCACGACAGGCGGATATGCGCTCGCCAAGAAGATATCTATCGGGTCCGCGGAGTTATCAGACGAGGTAGTCCTCGTAGGTCCCTTACCGTGGGACGCTCGGCCGGGACAATCGCAGCTCGCTGGTTCCGTGGGCTTCGAATTCCTCGCGGAGTTCCGCACCACCATTGATTATCCGGCTCAGACGATCCGCTTCGCTGAATTCGGACAGCCCGCCTCGAACGACGCGGGCACCACTGTGCCTTTCTACAGTGACGGACATTCCATCTACATCGAGGCCGAGGTTGACGGCCATCATGGGTTTTTCCGGCTGGACACAGGAGATGGCGGAACGGTGACGCTCTTTGCCGCATTCGCGAAACACAACGACCTGTATCAGGAGACGGGAGAAAATGTAGTATCTGGTGCAGGGATCGGTGGAAACGTAAGAGCTCGCAAAATAACTCTGTCGAGTTTGAAACTGGCAGGTACAGACTTTCGTGAACTGCCTGCCAACTTAAGTCAGAACAAAGCCGGCAGCTTCGGATCCCGAACATTAGCTGGGAGTCTCGGCGGGGGCGTCCTGCGTTGTTACCGCATCACCTTTGACTACCCGGCGCGATTTCTGACGTTCCAAGCTGCCCCTGAGCACCTCCGCGATTGCGTTAAGGTACATTGAAAACTCAAGAGGCGACACGATGGCAACGCTAAGTCATCTCGCCATATAGCCGGCTTCTTCTCCTGGGCTGCTGGCACTCGAGTGATTCAGAGTGAGAAACGCACGATCGTCGCGGAGTAGCGTGAGGCCCGTCTGGTCGAAGCGGAGAATCACTTTGACGGGTTGTCGCCAACCCACCGACTGAGATCGAAACCGGTTGGGCATCGGCACAAGGGAGCGACGGCCGTTTCCCGTCAAGCTGACTCCGAACACGGCAATTTCCGGGTGGCCCGTTAGAACGAAGCCGCTGGCGCGGCGGACGCTGCCGCGTGGGTGCTATCGGCAGTCTTGATCTTCGGCTCAGATAATTTGTGGGTCACAAGGAGGTGTCCCTGTGACCCATCTACGCAAAATGATGCTGGAAGAACTCCAGCGTCGTCATTACTCTGAGGCTACCACCCAGCGTTACATTCGCTTCATCGAGCGGTTCGCACAGCACTTTCACTGCTCTCCTGATCGTCTAGGGCCGCGGCACATCCGCGAATACCAAGCCCAACTCTTCACCGTCCGCACACTGACTCCCGGTTCGGTGACCAACCATCTCTGCGCCCTGCGCTTCCTCTACATCCAGACGCTCAAAAGGCCCTGGAGCATTGCCGACACTCCGTATCCCAAGAAGCGTTATCGCCTGCCCACTGTTCTCAGTCAGGAAGAAGTAGCACAGCTCATCGATGCTGCGCCGACTCCTTTCTATCGCACCATTTTGATGACCCTGTACGGCACTGGTGCGCGCCGCACCGAGCTCACGCGCCTGAAAGTCAGTGATATCGATAGCCGACGAATGGTCGTGCACATTCAGGACGGCAAAGGAGGGCAAGACCGCGATGTCATGCTCAGTCCTGTCCTGCTCGAGGAGCTGCGCGCTCACTGGCGACGCTTGCGCAAAAAGTCCGTCTGGTTATTTCCCGGCAACCGCTGGCATAGCGGTGATCACCCCATGGATAACAAGACGCCCTACCACGCTTGCATCGAGTCTGCTCGCCGCGCCGGGATTAAGAAACGTATCTATCCCCACGTGCTCCGCCATTGCTTCGCCACCCACTTGCTCGAAGCCGGCGCCGACCTGCACACCATCCAGATCCTGTTAGGTCATCACGATCTGAAAGAAACCGCCCGCTATCTCCACCTCTCGCACGGCACTTGCATGCCACGGCGAGTCCGCTGGACGCGCTAGTGCTGAAGAAAGGCAGGTCGTCCGAGGAGGAGTAGATGAGTCGGCCACAGTTAGAGGTGGCCGACATCATTCGCAGCGCAGGAGCAGACTTCATCGCGCGCAACTGTCATTGGCTCCGTTGGACTCACCTCAAGGTCCTGCTGGCCATCGCGCGCTGTCGCACCGCCGCTCTCGGCGGCCATATCGACGAGTGCACCAGCTGCGGTCATCGTGCCATCTCCTACAACTCGTGTCGCAATCGGCACTGCCCCAAGTGTCAGACTGGTGCGCGTGAACGCTGGGTAGCGGCGCGTCGCCGTGAACTGTTGCCCACGCCCTATGTCCATGTCGTTTTTACTCTGCCTCCGCAACTGGCTGCGCTGGCCCTTCAGAACAGGAAACTCATCTATGGTTTGCTGCTCCCGACCAGCGCCGAAACTCTGCTAGAAGTCGCGCGCAATCCCGCCCATCTCGGCGCCGAGATCGGCTTCTTCAGCGTGCTCCATACTTGGAATCAGAAAATCCAACTTCATCCCCATGTCCACTGTGTCGTCCCTGCCGGCGGACTCTCCCGCGATCACACCCGCTGGATTCGATCCCATCCACGCTTCTTCCTTCCCATCGCTGTACTGCGGCGTGTGTTTCGCGGCAAGTTCGTCGCCGGCCTGAAGTCTGCCTTCGAGCGCGGTCAACTGTACCTGGCCGGAGAACTCGCACCGCTCGCTAATCCCAAGGCTTTCGCGGCCTGGCTGCGTCCCCTGTTCCGCAAAGACTGGATCGTCTACTCCAAACCGCCCTTCGGCGGACCCGAGTACGTACTGCAGTATCTCGGCCGCTATACCCACCGCGTCGCCATCTCCAATCATCGCCTGGTCGCGTTGGCCGACGGCCAGGTTACCTTCCGCTGGCGAGACTCCGCCGACCACAACCGGCAGAAAGTGATGACGGTTTCACGGGATGAGTTTCTGCGTCGCTTCCTACTTCACCTGCTCCCCAAGGGCTTCGTCCGCATCCGCCACTTCGGCTTCCTCGCCAACCGAAGCCGCGCCGCCCTGCTGCCACGGTGCTTCGCCGCTCTCCACGCCACTCCACCGAAAAATGAATCGAGAACCTCGACCGCCCCTACCGCGCGCCCGCTCTGGCGCTGTCCCAAGTGCGGCGAACCGATGGCCGTCGTCGAACGATTTACAGCCGCGCAACTTAAACTCCGTTCTCCACCGCTGCTGGCCACGGCCGCATGAAATTACTGGCCCACATACCGCACGGTCGGCGCGCTTCACAGCGTCTCGCCGAAGTGTGTCTCCGCTGCACCCAGACATCTTCTTCTTGTCCTCCTCTACGCTCACTTCGGCCATCCACGCGTCTTTGCACAGGTGCGCACGCTGCCACTTCAGCGGCCTTGACCACTCCCGCTAACTTCAACCCCTCTGCCTCACTCCATTCAATTTGCATAAGGCCCGCATCCGCCGCGCCAGCGGCTTCCTTCTGACGGCTTTTTCGAACGCGACGCCTCACACCTTCCCTCAGCCTTGAGCACTCATCCCGGCGTCACGTCCGAAAAAGCACTAGCGTGATACGCCAACAATCGCGCTGCCAGTCCCGTTTTGAGTGTAATCGCTTGGTTACGTCAAGGTGACTATTGCAGCTTCGCGTACTGAAGAAATGGCGTCGTGGCGGCGCGGGCGCTGGCGGCGCTCGGTCGCCTGGCGAACGGCAATCTGGATCATGTCGGCCTGCTCTTTCGCGGTCGCTGAGCGCAGGTCAGACCAGTTGTCTGGCCACCTTCGGCAATAGCAATGAAGATAAGTACACATCATTTCGCCCCGCTGCCGTTCACCGGTGTCGATCTTCCAATCTATGGATTACCACTACGTAACGCCATAGTCCCAGCGGTCACGGGACGCGCTCGTCCCATGCTCTCGGGTCTTTATCACCAAAACATAGCGGTTTGACACAAGTATCGTTGGCTGTTCGATTGCCGTCCCTCCCAATACAGACGGTGCAAATGAGATTGCATGCGCCTCTGCAAGGCGGTATCGAGCGCATCTCTGGTGAAGGCCACTGATGAGGATCTCACCTGAGTGCGTCCGGGTGCCATGCAACAGCGTTCGGAGGCACTGCAAATTTCAAAACGTCCTGGCGCTGGAGAATTGCATGCGACAGACCCTCACGATCCTAGCTTTCATATTCCTGATCCTGATTGTCCTGCCGGAAGGCATCCAACAGGCGCGAGCGAAGGCGGATCCCTATCCGGCCATGGCTCCTCTGGAGGAGTATCTGATGCCGACAGATGCGGAGATCGCGCTGGCTCGCAGCGCAGCACCGGTTTCTGTCGCGGACGGCGCCACTGTGATGGTGCTGGGACGCCAGGGATACACGATTGCGGTGCCGGGCACGAACGGCTTTCTCTGTTATGTCGAGCGATCCTGGGCCAAGAGCACAGACGATCCGGAATTCTGGAATCCCAAATTGCGCGCACCCAACTGCTTCAATGAGGCGGCGGCCCGGAGCGTTGCGCAGATCTATCTGATGAAGAGCCGACTCGTGCTGGCGGGGCAGTCGAAGGCGCAGATCGCGAATGCGATCGCCGCAGCCCTCGATGAGAAGAAGCTGCCCGCGCTGGCGCCAGGAGCGATGTGCTACATGATGTCGAAACAGCAGTATCTGAACAACCAGGGCAAGAGCTGGCATCCGCACCTGATGTTTTACGTTGCCGGGGATGCGGCGCAGAGTTGGGGTGCGAATCTGCAAGGCTCGCCGGTGATCGCGGTGAATGATGCGGAAGCTCGGGTGACAGTCATGATGGTCGTGGTGCACTTCTGGTCAGACGGAACACCCGACCAGCACTGAACCGGCGTATCGGCGAGTGCCATCCTCCTGGGTCCTTCGGGATGGCAGACTGTCCGTCGCCTTCTGGTTGTACTTCCGAGTTGCCGTGATTCGGGCATACTGGTGGTTCAGATGGTGCTCAACAGAATGGACGATGTAACATTGCCCGCCTTGGAGGCTAAAAGGAAGGCTTTGCGGCTGACTGCCGTCTCTAAGAGGATGATCGCGACCGATACCGGAGTCCTCATTCTGTCCGCTCTTTCCGTGGTCGCACTGCACACCGCAACCAACGGCCAGTACGGGTTCCACCGCGACGAGCTTGCGACGATCGACGACGCTCGTTTCCTTAGCTGGGGGTATGTGGTCTATCCGCCGGTCACTCCCTTCATTGCGCGAGTGGCGCTCACGCTGTTTGGCCCCTCAATGATTGGCTTGCGTTTCTTCGGCGCCCTGGCTGCGGGAATCGCCATGGTACTGACCGGTTTGATGGCTCGCGAGATCGGCGGCAAACGTCCGGCGCAGCTCGTGGCTGCGTGGGCGGCGGCGATCGCCGGACCCGCGGTGTTTTTGGGGAGCGTGTTCCAATATGTCTCCTTCGACTACCTATGGTGGGTGCTGGCAGCCTGGATTACCATCCGTTTGCTGAAGTCCGAAGATCAGCGCTGGTGGCTGGCGTTGGGGACCGTCATCGGCCTCGGTATGATGACCAAATACACGATGGCGTTCTTCCTGGCGGGCATCGTCGGCGGCATCGTGCTGACGAAGCCGCGCTGGCTGCTGAATAGGTGGCTGTGGTACGGCGCCGCGGCGGCCATCCTCATCTTTTTTCCCAATCTCATCTGGCAGGTCCGACACCATTTCATCACGCTGGATTTCTTGAAGTTCATTCACGCGCGAGATGTCGGGCGGGGCAGCACGAACGGCTTCCTGCCCGCGCAGGTCTGGGGGATGACGAATCCTGTCACTGTACCGCTCTGGATCGCCGGGTTGTATTTCCTGCTCTTCAAAGCGGAGGGAAAGCGTTACCGCATGATCGGCTGGATGTACTTGATTCCCCTGGTGCTCTATCTCATCGCCAAAGGTAAACCCTACTACCTCTCGCCGGCGTACCCGATGCTGCTCGCCGCGGGCGCCGTTTGGGGTGAGCGATGGTCGGAAGCCCTGTCCCCGGTCGGAGCCGCCACGGTACGCGGGGTGGTTCGGTCCAGCCTGGTGATTGGCGGGATTGTAGTCGCTCTCCTGGTTCTGCCTCTGGCGCCGCCGGGCTCACGCCGGTGGAGAATCGCCGACGCGGCGAACGGCAATTTCAACGAGGAGTTCGGGTGGCCCGAGATGGCCAGCGCTGTGGTCCGCGTTCGCGATTCGCTCCCGCCCGACAGCGCCCCTGTTGGCATTCTGGCCGGCGATGCCGGTGAGGCCGCCGCCATCAACCTTTACGGCCGCGGTCGAGGCCTGCCGGAAGTAATCAGCGGCTCGAACTCGCACTGGCTCCACGGGTATGGCAATCCCCCGCCCAAAACCGTCGTGGCGGCGGGTTTTCTCCGCCGCGACCTCGAAACCGTTTTCGAGTCGTGCGAGCCCGCTGGCCACTTCACCATTCCCTTCGGCATCGAGAACAGCGCCATCGGAGATCACACCGACATCTTCGTCTGCCGGCGTCCGCGTCAGCCGTGGCATGTGTTCTGGTGGCGAATCCACTGGTTTGGGTAGAGCCCGGCAGGCCTCCTGCTTCCTGCTTTCGCGGCACACATGGAGGCCGGCGGAATTCTGAGTGGATCGACCGGCAACTCGGAGACTATCGTTCGCTGCCACTGGATGAATGGTCGCCAAACCGACAACTGAGAGCAGACGACACGCCGTGCGTCACAAGAAAGGGTAGGCCGTTACACGGCAACTTGACTTCCGAATTAGCGTTACTCAGGAGCGATCGCCCGAGATCCTCGCGTTTTGGGGAGTGGCCGCTTATCTGTCGAGCCCAGAACCAGGAAAGTACAAACGCTGGCCGTCGCTACGAAGAAAGTGAAACTGCCGCTGCCGTTATCCCACATTTGCTATCACCTTCCTGGTACACGGACGACATCAAGTCAATGAAGCTGCGAGATGTCCCATCCGCCGCCCAAGGCTTTGATCAAATTCACGCTTGCCGTGATCTGCTGTTGCCGAAAGGTCAAAGCCGCCTCCTGAGCGTTGAGGAGAGCGGTTTGGGCAGTGATCACATTGAGGTACGGATCGATGCCGGAACGATAACGAACATCCGCTTCCCCGAGAGTTCTTCTTGCGGATCCGACCGCCGCGTCCTGCTCCTGGATGACCTGAGACAGTATGCGAACCGCAGCGAGATTGTCCTCAACCTGTTGAAAAGCTGTAAGGACGGTCTGCCGATAATTGGCCACTGTTGCGTCATACCCTGCTTGAAACTGCTGTACCGTCGCGCGGCGCAATCCGCCGTCGAAGATCGTTTCAGCAAGGCTAGTACCGACCGACCAGACGCGGCTCTGCCAATTGAACCAATCTGAGACCGACGTGCTCTGCAATCCTCCGCTCGCAGTCAGTAGGAGTGAGGGAAAGAAAGCTTTCTTGGCCAAGCCGACCTGCGCGTTCGCTTGCATGACGGCGCGCTCTTCGGCCGCAATATCCGGACGGCGCTCCAGCAGTTCCGATGGAACACCAACGGGAACTGCAGGTGGATTCAGCGCGATCACCTGCGGCGCCAGCGCGAAGGTTGGAGGTGGTTGTCCGATTAGTACCGCGATGGCGTGCTCATATTGGGCACGAAGCACGCCGACGTCCACCGCTTGAGCGCGCGTCGTCTGCAGTTGCGTCTCGGCTTGCGCGACCGCTTCGTCGGAATCTAGGCCGGCCGTGTACCGGGCGCGCGCCACATCGAGCGCCTCCTGGTAGCTGGTCACGGTGGCATCGAGGATTTGCTGCAGATTATCCTGTGTCCGCAATCCGAAGTAGTCGACCGCAAGTTCCGCTTGTGCCGAGAGACGCACGTTCTGCAGGTCCGCAATGTTCACATCGAGGCCGTACCTGCTGGACTTGACCGCGGTTCTGACTCGACCAAAGACGTCGGGCTCCCAGGACGCATCAACGGTTGCCGAATACGTGCTTACCGTCCTGCCATTGGGGTCAGCCGGGACGCGTGACCTCGCGAAAGAAGGACCTGCCGTCACGAGAGGAAAGTATTGCGAGCGCGACTGGCGCACGATCGCGCGTGCCGCCTCTACGTTCGCAATCGCCGCCGCGATGTTCTGGTTGGAGATGTTGAGCGACTCTTCCAACCGGTTCAGCTCCGGATCGTTGAACCGCTCCCACCATTTTCCTTTGCTGAGCTGATCGCCGGGTTCACTCGGCTTCCAACTGCCCAGCTCCTTGTAAGCGGTTGGTGCCTGCACGGTGGGACGGTCCTTGTTCTCTGCGGCTGCGCATAAGCACGTCACAACCACCGTAACGAGAATGCTGACCACAACCCTTGTTTCGCGCTGCATATCACTCTCCGATGTACACGTCCACTAGTTGGCCGGGATACACATTCGCGCCTTTGACCGGCTTCAGTTTGAAGATGATCGGGAGCACCCGGACATCGACGCGCTCCTGGCGTTGATTTGAAAGTTCGATCTTGGGAGACACGATTGGTTGCGTTCGGACATACTCCAGGTCGAATTTGATGCTGGACCCGCGTACTGACATCTGCGCCTTCATCTTCGAAGGCGCCGGCAGGCGAGGCACCAGAATCTCATCCACGTAGCAACGGACGTTCAGCTCGGCCTCGGAACTGCCCACCACCACCACGGGCACGTTGCTTTGCGTGTAGCTGTCGTAAGCGCCCTGCGCGGAGACATAGCTACCGACCGTTGGACTGATAGCCAGCACTCTGCCGTCCTTCGGTGCGCGAATGGCATACTTGGCAAGCAGTGCGTTGGCAGACAGGTATGCCTTTTGTGACGCCTGATATTGACGCTCCTGGTTGTTGATGTCGTATGTCCAGGCGCCGGCTTTCGTCAGGTCGCGCTGCCTCTCGGCCACTTCCAGGCTTGCCTTGGCCGCAGCCACTGCGTTGGCAGCGTTGTCCAATGCGTCTCTTCCGATGGCTCGTGCATTCATGTCGTAGGCTGCTTTTTGTTTGTTGTACGTATCCTGTGCCGTTTTTAGGGCCGCCTGCGCAGCCACCACCTGCGCTTCAGACACTTCGAGGGTTTCCTTGCGGGGCTCTGCTCGCAGGCCTTCCAGAGCACTCAACGCGGCCATAGACTGCGAGTGCAGTTGCTCGACCGTGGCGTTCTGGATGGAATCATCGATCTGCAGAAGCAGGTCGCCTTTATGCACCTCCTGGCCTTCGCGGACCGGGATCTCCCTCACCGTCCCGGACACCTCGGGGTAGATGTTGATGTTTTGCCCGCTGCTTTGTTCGCTTTCCAAAATGCCGCTGGCGTACATACCATCCTTGTACGGATTCGCGGCGGGACTGAACGCCGGCGGCAACGGGGGCGGAGTTTTGCCTCCAAGGTAAGCGACTAAACCGCCGACGATCAGACCTAAGAAAGACAAGGTAAACAGTAGTTTTCTCATGAGGCTTCTCCATTGACGATGGCCGAAAGGCGACCATCCTCCATTTTCAAGATCCGGGTCGCGAGATCGTAAATTCGGTTATCGTGCGTGACCACAATGACGCAGCGCTTGTCATTCAGGATCTGCTCCTTCACGAACGTCACGATGCCGTGGCCGGTGTCGCCGTCGAGCGACGCCGTGGGCTCGTCCATGACGAGAATGTCCGGCTGTGCGGCCATGGCGCGCGCGATGGCCACGCGTTGTTGTTCGCCCCCGCTCAATTTCACCGGAGGCAGGTCGGCGCGGTTGGTGAGTCCGACGACTTCCAGGTATTCACGCGCCTTGCTGATCGCCTCGTCCCACGGTTGCTTCTTCAGGATCATGGGAATCGCTACGTTCTCCGCTGTGGTCAGCCGCGGGAACAGGTGGAAGTCCTGGAAGACGAAGCCGATCTTGTGCAGTCGCAGCTCGGCCAATTGGTCTGGCGAGAGCGACCATATATTCGTGCCCTCGACTGATACCGTGCCAGTGTCCGGCCGTAGCACGCCGGAGAGGACGCTGAGCATGGTCGTCTTGCCGCTACCGGATGGTCCCACGATGTACAGCATCTCGCCGAAGTAGGCGCCGAGACTCACACCGCGCAGGGCAACAGTCCGGGCGTCTCCTTCGCCGAACCACTTGCCGACCCCCGTCGCTTGAATCGCTAGCATTGACATATCAGCCTCGGAAAACCTCAAATGGTTCGATCTTTAGCACTCTTCGCACCCCAAAGTAGCTCGACACGGCGGCAATCAGAAGCACCATGACAAGCCCCAATCCCAGGTTGGTGTAAGCGATCTGGGACGCAAACGACGGCAGGCGCATTTTCGCCATCGTGATCATGAACGAGCACAGCCCCACGCCGAGGCCGTAGCCGATAAGCGCTGTGAAGCCGGCCTGAGAAAGAATCATCATCACCAGCTCACGGTTGTTTGCGCCCATGGCTTTGAGCGCGGCGAACTTGTCGATGTTCTCCAGAACGAACGTGTAGAAGGTCTGACCGGAGATGGACAGCCCGACAATGAAA
>Ga0335082_10001693_pt1 | contig 23530 bp, 18 predicted proteins | sample Lox_Sample_41_FD_206718 | JGI IMG/M metagenome (GOLD analysis project Ga0335082, IMG submission 206718) | Soil microbial communities from Loxahatchee National Wildlife Refuge, Florida, United States - Lox_Sample_4.1 | ecosystem: Environmental > Terrestrial > Soil > Wetlands | place: USA...
GTGGTCGAGGTCGGCCTTGCTCGCATGCGGCACCTCGCCGATGGGATCGCCGGTCGCGGGGTTCAGGACCTTGTCCGCCTTGCCGCTCGAGCCCTTGGACCACTTGCCGTCGATGAAGAGAGAAACCTCGGGATACATGGGGATTGCCTCCGCTGCCGGGCCTGGAAGATGGGGGAGAGTAGCGCATTTGAGGGGCGCGACGAACCCCCGAAAAACGCAGGCGCGCCCGCTATTTAGCGCACGACTTCGTCGGGATAGACGCCCCAGACTTCGTTGCGCGAGAGCCAGCCGCGGAGGCTCTGGACCTCGATCCGGCACCAAAGACCCTGGCATTCCAGGAGCTTTGCGATGACGCCGGGCTCGAGCCGGGCTACGACGGAGGCGGTGGGATCGGGATCGGCGTGGAGGAAGCGCACCTCGCCGCGCACGATGACGCTCCTGGCATCCGCGAGCATACGCTGATGCACCCAGCCCTCGGTGCCCTGCCAGTCGCGGACCTTGCGCCAGACGTCGTATTTGCCGACGACCTCCACCGGAAAGTCCTTGCGCTTGTAGACCCATTGGATCGGGTACTGCTCGCCGGGCCCGGTACGGAGATTGACCTCGCTCGCGCGCAGGCTCGCAAAGCGCGGATAGGCATTCTGGTCGGTGGCGGCCTGGAGGATTCGCGGGGCCAGCGCGACCGCGAGCAGCATCAGCAGCGCGAGGCGTCGAAAATGTCGAAGGTACGAATCCGTGGCGAACACGGACTCATCGTGTAATCGCGCCGGAGTCCGCGGTCAAGCATGTCGGCGCTTCGCGTGCGTTCTCCCTCTCCCCGATGGGGAGAGGAATCTGGTGCGCATGACCCTGTCATCCCGGCAGGGTTGCTATGGTCGCGTTCCCGTCGTAAGACCCTTGGCATGCCGCAGAAGAAGCCGCTGGTCGTCGTCACGCGCAAGCTGCCGGACATCATCGAGACGCGGATGATGGAGCTCTTCGAGCCGCGTCTCAATCTCGACGACCACCCGATGACGCCGCAGGAGCTGATCGCGGCGGTGAAGGAGGCGGAGGTGCTGGTGCCGACCGTTACGGACCGCATCGACGCGGCGCTCCTCGAGCATGCGGGGCCGCGGCTTAAGCTCGTCGCATCCTTCGGTACCGGCGTCGACCACATCGATCTCGCCGCCGCGCGCGCCAAGGGCATCACCGTAACGAACACGCCCGGCGTCCTCACGGAGGACACCGCAGACATGACGATGGCCCTCGTTCTCGCGACGACGCGGCGTCTCGTCGAGGGCGAGCGTCTCGTGCGCGAGGGGCGCTGGCAGGGCTGGGGACCGACGCTGATGCTGGGGCATCGCCTCGGGGGCAAGCGGCTCGGCATCATCGGGATGGGCCGGATCGGACAGGCCGTGGCGCGCCGCGCGCGCGGCTTCGGCCTCTCGATCCACTACCACAACCGCCGCCGCGTGCCGGAAGCGATCGAGCAGGAGCTCGAGGCGACCTACTGGGAGAGCCTCGACCAGATGCTCGCGCGGGTGGATGTGATCTCCGTCAACTGTCCGCACACGCCGGCGACGTATCACCTGCTCTCGGCGCGGCGGCTCAAGCTGCTGCGGCCGCACGCGGTCATCGTCAACACCGCCCGAGGCGAGGTGATCGACGAGGACGAGCTGACGCGCATGCTGGTCGCGCGCGAGATCGCCGGGGCGGGCCTCGACGTCTTCGAGCACGAGCCCGCGATCAATCCGAAGCTCCTCAAGCTCGACAACGTCGTGCTGCTGCCGCACATGGGCTCGGCGACGCTGGAGGGACGCATCGACATGGGCGAGAAGGTCATCGTCAACATCAAGACCTTCATCGACGGCCACCGCCCGCCCGACCGCGTGATCGAGGGACTGGCCTAGGAAAGGCCTCAGCGCGCGGTCGCGCCGAGCGCCTTGCGGAGCGCGACGGCGTCGCCGAGGATCGCCGCCAGCACCAGGCCTTGGACGGTGAGCGGCTTCGGCGGCACAGCGGTGAGGGTGAGCGACTTGGGCTCCTTCACGAAACCCTCGGCCGCGTCCAGCATCGCCCCCCAATCCGCGTCCCCCGGCGCCTTGAGCTTCAGCTTCTCGATGGCGTCGATGACCCCCGCGCGCACCGCCTCCGGCTCCGAATTCCCCCGCCTCGCGGACAGCCTGAGCAGCGAATTGAAGAGCGAGCGGTCCTCGTAGCTCAGCTCCGCGCGGCGCACCGTCGCCGCCATGAGGCGCTCGCGGGCGACGTCGGGATCGTCGGATCCCTCGTCGACGACATATTCGCCGAGAGCGAATGACAGCGTGAGGACGCCGCGGTCCTCCAGCTCGATCGCGTAGCGCGGTATCTCCAGGACCTTGCGCTCGGGGTCATAGGTCGAGCGCGCGTCGACATCCAGGGTGAGTTGCTCGAAGCCGTCCCTCCCGGGGTCGAAGGCAGGCGTCGGCGGCAGCTTCGAGAGATCGAAAGCGAGCCTCTCGATCCGCGCCTCGCCGGCGGTGGCGATCGCGGGGGTGCCGGTGACGGACGCATGAATGCCCGCGAGCGTGATGCCGACTTGGTCGGCGACGCCGAGACGAAAGCCCGTGAGATCGAAGTGCCCGACCCGGATATCGCCCGGCAACCAAGCCGGGAAGGGCGCGTTTCGCGCCGAGAGCTTCGCGCGCACGGCCTCGGAGCGCGGCCGGTAGGCAATGTCGGCGACCGCGACGGAGCGGAGGGACATCGCCGCCTTCTCGCTCTCGACGTCGAGCCCTTTGATCGCGATCGAGCCGACGCGGCCGGGCGCGACATCGCGGATCGATGCGAGCCGCAGCTTGACTTGCACGCGCTCGCCGCTGCGCGCCCGCACGTCGAGGCCCTGGATTTCCGCCCGCCGCAACGTCATGCCCGCAAGGAGCACGCGAATCTCGTCCGGCGACGGATGCGAATCCAAGCGCAGCGGCGATGGGAGCGCGATCTCCGCGACGACGACCCGCTCGATCGCGGCATCGCCGTCGGGCGCGGTGAATTTTAGCCCAGTCAGCATCAGACTCGCGGGCTTCTCGTCGATCACGGCGATTGTCCGCCAATCCGAAGCGGCCGCCGGTATCCGCCGGAAGTCGATGCCGGAGATTTGGAGCAGTTCGGCCTCGGCACGCTCTCCCCTGGCCGACTCGACGACGAGCCCGGTGTAGATCAGGGTCTGCGGCGCGCCGGTGCCGGCAAGCACCGCCCTGAGGCCGAGGGGATCGATGCCGAGGACGCTGACACGGGCGGCGTGCATGGGCTTGAGCGGCGCCAAGGGCGCCTCGACCGCCAGGCTCTCGATCTCCAGACGGTCGTCGAGGAGCGAATAGTGGAGGGACGAGTACTTGGCGCCCTCCGGCGCGAATGTCCGCAGGAGCACTTGTTGCGCCGACGCTTCCACGCGGCGCTCGATATAGAGATATCCGCCGGCCCCGGCTGCCGCCAGCGCAGCGGCTACGCCGCATCCTATTACCCAGCGCCTCATGAATCGGCCCTCCGCATCGGGCGGGCGGACTTTAGCGATGGCTCGGCTCGATTTCTAGCGGTGGGTGCGTCTTTCGTTGCTTCGTCGACGCCCGCGCCGGGCCGCGGCCCCGGAGGGCTGCGGCCCGTTGTCGGCTCACCAGTAAAACGGCGGTACGATTGGTCCGCAGAATGGATCGGGCGGTAAGCCCGTGGGCTCGTCCCAAGGTTTCGGGCAGTAGTCCGGCGGCGGGAAGGTCGGGAGCGTGGTCGGATGGCCTGCATAAGCTACGCCGCCGCCGAACATCATTCCCAGAAGGGTCATTCCCAGAAGCGCAGCCACGGCGCGACAGCCCCGCGGCTTCCCTTTGTACTGTCTCATTTCAATTCTCCCTGTTTTTTTGATTTGCGACGGCTGCGGAAAGCCGTGTCCGGCTAGCTCGGTCCGCGATACGAAATTCCAAACCGCCATCCGGGAGTGTGATTTAACCCTAAAGTATTGGCAAGTGAGAATGTTGGAATTACAAATCATTTGAAGCTGAACGCATCGGGCGGGTTGCCCGAAGGCGAGGCGGTGGGGAAGCCGGGGAGAGTTCGGCGGAGAGGTCGGTCCAGGTGTCGAGTGATCTCTGGGTCAGGACGCGGCCGGAGACTGCAAATCGCCGGCCGCACCTGACCCGTCGGTCATGTCGCGGATGCGAACCGCCGACCTTCTATTCGCATCCGGGGACGGAGCTTCGAGCGGACTCCTCGATCTCCCCGATGCAGGCGACCGGTGGCGCCGACCGCCAGTCCCCCATCAAGGTTTTCCCGGCCTGGGCGCCGGTCGCGCCGAAGACGGAAGCGATCGCAAGCACGCCAAATGCCATGAGCGCAAGACGTAGGCGGCTCATCGGCCCGACAGTCATTTCCATGAAACACCCCCAGTTCGTGGCCTTTTTGAAATCCGGCCCCCTGCGATTTTCGCCGGTAGCCGTTCGAGCCATGTGGCTCACCCGAAAGTATTATCGCCAATTATATTGTTGGCAAGAAAAATGATTTATGAGACTGACGATTTTACCGCCGAGCTGTCGTCGCCGTCCCGCAGGTGGGGCAGTTGGGATCGCGGGGGATGCGCACGCGGTGAAAGCCCGCGCGGAGCGCGTCGTACATAAGGAGCGTGCCGCTCAAGCTCTCCCCGAGCTCGAGGAGCTCCTTCAGCACCTCGGTCGCCTGGAGCGTGCCCATGACGCCCGCGACCGCGCCGAGGATGCCCGCGGTCTCGCAGCGCGGGACCAGGTCGGGCGGCGGCGCCTCGCGGAAGAGGCAGCGGTAGCAGGGATTGGGCGGACCCAGATAGGCCTTGAAGGTCGAGAGCTGCCCGTCGAAGGGCGCGAGCGAGGCCGCGACCAGGGGCCTGCGCAGACGGAAGCAAGCATCGTTCAGGAGATAGCGCGTCGTGAAATTGTCGCTGCCGTCGGCGACGAGATCGTAGGCCCCCACGAGCGCGTCGGCGTTCTCCTGCGTAAGGCGCAGCGCGTGCGTCTCGACCTTGACCTCGGGATTGAGCGCGGCAAGCGTCGCCTCCGCGCTCGCGGTCTTGGGCGTGCCGATCCGCGTCGTCGGATGCACGATCTGGCGCTGCAGGTTCGAGAGATCGACGGTGTCGTCGTCGACGACGCCGAGCGTCCCAATTCCGGCCGCTCCGAGATAGAGGAGGAGCGGCGAGCCCAGCCCGCCTGCGCCGACCACGAGGACGCGCGCTGCCATGAGCCGCGCCTGCCCTTCCTCGCCGACCTCCGGCAGGATCAGGTGACGCGCGTAGCGCTGGAACTGCTCCTCGGTGAAATCCATCAGTAGCCCTCGAAGAGCGCGGTCGAGAGATAGCGCTCGGCGAAGCTCGGGAGTATCGCGACGATGCATTTCCCCGCCATCTCCGGCCGCGCGCCGAGCTCGACCGCGGCGGCGAGCGCGGCGCCCGAGGAGATTCCCACCGGCAGCCCCTCGAGCCTCGCGACCTCGCGCGCGAGCCTGAAGGCGGTGTCGTTGCCGATGCGGAGGATCTCGTCGATGAGCGATGTCTCGAGGATCGCCGGGATGAATCCCGCGCCGATGCCCTGGATCTTGTGCGGGCCGGGCGGGCCGCCGGAGAGGACCGCGCTGTCCTCGGGCTCGACCGCGATCATGCGCAGGCCGGGCTTGCGCTCCTTCAGCACCGAGCCCACGCCCGTGAGCGTGCCGCCGGTGCCGACGCCGCTCACGACGGCGTCGACCGCGCCCGCGGTATCCTTCCAGATCTCCTCCGCGGTGGTGCGGCGGTGGATCTCGGGATTGGCGGGGTTCTGGAACTGCTGCGGCATGAAGGCGTCGGGGAGCCTGCGCATGAGCTCCTCCGCGCGCGCGATGGCGCCTCGCATCCCCTGCGAGGCCGGCGTGAGCTCGAGCTCCGCGCCCAGGAATTTCAGCATCTTCCGCCGCTCGATCGACATGCTGTCGGGCATGGTGAGGATGAGGCGGTATCCTCGCGCGGCGCAGACGAAGGCGAGCGCGATGCCGGTATTCCCCGAGGTGGGCTCGACCAGCACGGTCTTGGGCCCGATCCGCCCCGCGCGCTCCGCCGCCTCGATCATGGCGACCCCGATCCGGTCCTTGACCGAGGCGAGCGGGTTGAAGAACTCGCATTTGCCGAGGATGTCGGCCTTCACGCCATGCGCCGAAGCGAACCGCTTCAACCGCACGAGCGGCGTCGCCCCCACGGTCTCGACGATGCTGTCGTAGACCCGGCCACGGAACTCCGCGGGTGTTGCCGCGGGCGTTGCGGATCTCGCTTGGGCCATGCACGTCTCCCGGGTTCCAGCCGCGTCATGCCCGGCCTCGTACCACGAGTGTCCGGTTCGGCGTAATCGGCTGCGCAGTCGTTGCATCATCACACCAACGCATCGTCATGGCCGGGCTTGTCCCGGCCATCCACGCGCTTAGGTCGTGCGCGGGACTTCGTGGATGGCCCGGACAAGCCCGGCCATGACGACAAAAGAGGGCGAAGCGCGCGGCGGCGACTCTCCTTTGCTTTATCGATAACTGAACCGGACACTCGTGGGACAAGCCCGGCCATGACGCGGGAAGCGGGCCTTTTCGGCCCAACTTCGGAACCCACTATATCGTGAAATCGAGCTTGGCGCCGAATTGGCCGGGGATGTTCGCGCGGTGGGCGCGGAGGCAGAGGTCCTCGATGGTGACGGTGTCGAGCCGCGCCATCACCTCCTCGCGGAGCTCCTGCCAGAGCGGGCGCACGACCTTGACGCCGAGCTCGTGGCCGGCCTTGCCGGCGATCGCGTCCTCGCCGCGGTCCATCGCCTGCACCACGCGCACGATCTCGCCGAGGCTGATGCGACGGCGCTCGCGCGCGAGGCGATAGCCGCCGCGGGGACCGCGCACGCCCGTCAAGATCCCCGCGCGGACGAGCTGCTGCAGCACCGGCTCGAGATAGCGGCGCGGGATGCCCTGGCGGCCCGTGATCTCCGTCGATTGCACGGGCGTGGCGCCGGCGTTGTAGGCGATGTCGAGCACGGCCTCGATCGCGTAAAGAAGTTTCTTGCTGAGCCGGAGCATTCAGGTTTCCTCAGCGGCCGGTCGAGCCGAATCCCCGCGGGCCGCGCGCGCTCTCGGGAAGCGCCGCGACCGGCTCCCAGGCGATCCGCGCGACCGGCGCTACCACGAGCTGCGCCACGCGCTCCCCGCGGGAGATGGTGACGGCGTCGGCGCCGAGATTGGCGAGGATCACCCGGATCTCGCCGCGATAATCCGCGTCGATGGTGCCGGGGCTGTTGAGGACGGTGACCCCGCGCTCGAGCGCGAGACCCGAGCGCGGCCGCACCTGCGCCTCGTAGCCCTCCGGAAGCGCCAGCGCAATGCCCGTCGGCACGGCCGCGCGCTCTCCCGGCCGCAGCACCATCGGGCTCGCTACGGCCGCCACGAGATCGACGCCGGCCGCAGCGGCGCTCGCATAGCGCGGCAACGGCAGGCCGCTCGCATGCGGCAGCACCGTCACCGGCACCGGAACCGGGGAGCTCATTCCGCCGCCGTCTTCGCCGCGAGAAAGTCGGCGATGCGCGCGACGAGGCGCTCCGCCACCTCGCGCTTCCCCAGCGGCGGCCAATCCTCGACCCCCTCGGCGGCGACGAGATGGACCGTGTTGCGCTCGCCGCCGAAGGTGCCGGCGGCCTCGGAGACGTCGTTCGCGAGGATCCAGTCGCAGCGCTTCTTCTGCCGCTTCGACTTGGCGTTGGCGATGAGGTTCTCGGTCTCGGCCGCGAAGCCCACGACGAGGCGCGGGCGGCGATTGCCGGCGGCGGAAAGCGTGGCGAGGATGTCGGGATTCTCGACGAGCTTGAGGGCGGGCGGCGCGCCCTGCTGCTTCTTGATCTTCTGGCCCGCGAGATCGACACGCCAATCCGCCACCGCCGCGGCGCAGACCGCGACCTCAGCGGGAAGCGCCGCCTCGCAGGCCGCGAGCATCTCGCGCGCGGTGACGACGTGGACGACGCGCACGCCCGGGGGATCGGGCTCGCGCGTGGGCCCCGAGACCAGCACGGTCTCCGCCCCCGCGCGCGCGAGCGCCGCCGCGATCGCGTGGCCCTGCTTTCCCGAGGAGCGATTGGCGATGTAGCGGACGGGATCGATGGGCTCGTGGGTGGGGCCGCTCGTGACGAGGGCGCGGCGTCCCCTGAGGCGCGCATGCGCCGCGAAAATCTCCTCGACCGCCGCGACGATCTCCAATGGCTCGGCCATGCGGCCCATTCCGGTCTCGCCTTCGGCGAGCGGACCCTGATTGGGCCCGACGCGGCGCACGCCGCGCTGCTCCAGGACGCGCAGGTTCGTCTGCGTCGCCGCGTTCTCCCACATCCGCGTGTTCATGGCGGGTGCCGCCAGGATCGGCTTTCCCGCGGCGAGGAGCGCGGTCGATGCGAGATCGTCGGCGATCCCCAGCGCCATCTTCGCGAGGAGATCGGCGGTGGCGGGCGCCACCACCACGAGATCGGCCTCCTGCGCGAGGCGCAGATGCCCCATCTCGCTCTCGTCTGTGAGGGAGAAGAGGTCGGTGTAGGCCCGCTCGCCGGAGAGCGCCGCAGCCGAGAGCGGCGTGATGAACTGCTGCGCGCCCGCGGTGAGGATGCAGCGCACCGCGGCGCCGCGCTCGCGCAGGCGGCGGATGAGGTCGAGGCTCTTGTAGGCGGCGATGCCGCCGGAGATCACGAGCAGAATGCGCCGGTTGTGGAGCGTCACCGGAAACCCCGATCGAGGGCGGGCATGGCTTTCACCCCTACCACATCGCCAACGCTATCGCCAGCAAGGCCAGAGCGGCGATCCAGAGCGGCAGCGCGCTCCATCTGCGCCTCCGGCCGCCGCCCAGCGCCTCGACCGTCGCGGCATCGAGGCGGAGCCCGCCCGAGGCGATAGCGGCCACCGCGCTCTCGAGATCGCGCAGCAGGCCCGGCAGACGCTCCAGCACGGCCGCGGTCGCCTCCGCGGCGTCGAGAACCCGCGCCTCGACGCCCCGGTTCTCGCGCATCCAGTCCTCGATCAGGGGCTGCGCCAGCGACCACATGTTGACGCTCTGATCGAGCCGGCGGCCGACGCCCTCCGCCACCAGCATGGTCTTCTGCAGGAGGAGGAGCTGCGGCTGCGTCTCCATCTCGAACTGCTCCGTGACCGCGAAGAGCTGTGCGAGGAGCCGGGCCAGCGAGATCTCGTGGAGCGGCCGCCCCAGGATCGGCTCGCCGATCGAGCGCAACGCCTGGGTGAAGGCGTCGACGGACTGGCGCTGCGGCACGTAGCCTGCGGCGAAATGCACCTCCGCGACGCGGCGGTACTCGCGCGTCAGGAAGCCCAGCAGCATATCCGCCAGGTAGTACCGCGTCTTGCGGTCGAGCCGGCCCATGATGCCGAAGTCGACGGCCACGATGGCGCCGTCCTCGGCGACGAAGAGGTTGCCGGGGTGCATGTCCGCGTGGAAGAAGCCGTCGCGGAAGACCTGCTTGAAGAATGCGTTGGCGGCCTTCTCGAGGACGGCGCGGGGATCGTGGCCGGCGACGACGAGCCGCTCGCGCTCGTCGACGGGAATGCCGCCCACGCGCTCGAGCGTCAGCACGTCGTGGCTGGTCCGCCGCCAATCGACGGCGGGGACGCGGAAATCGGGATCGCCCTTGAGGTTGTCGCGGAGCTCCGAGGCGGCCGCCGCCTCGAAGCGCAGGTCCATCTCGAGCCGCACCGTCTCCGCGAGCGTGCGGACGACGGCGACGGGCTTCAGGCGGCGGAGCGCCGGCTGGGTGCGCTCCGCGAGGCCGGCGATCCAGAGGAAGAGATCGAGGTCGCGGGCAAACGCCTTGGCGATGCCGGGCCGCAGGACCTTCACGGCGACGTCGGCGCCCTCGGAGGTCACCGCGAAATGCACCTGCGCGATCGAGGCGGCGGCGACGGGCGTGTCCTCGAAGCGCTGGAACAGGGTCTCGATGGGAGCGCCGAGCTCGGCTGCGACGATCGCGCGCGCCTCGCTGCCCGGGAAGGGCGGCAGGCGGTCCTGGAGCGCCGAGAGGTCCGCCGCGATCTCCTCGCCGACGAGGTCGGCACGGGTCGAGAGCGCCTGTCCCAGTTTGATGAAGCTCGGGCCCAGCTCGTGCAGCGCCTCGGCGAGACGCTCGCCAGGACGCTGCGGCGCGGGGGGCTTCCGCCGGAAGAGCCGCGCCAGGGCGAGCACCGGCGCCGCCCCCGGCACGCCCTCCAGCGGGAAGAGCGCGTCGTGCCGTGTGAGCGTCAGCGCGATCTGGCAGAGGCGGAAGAGATTGCGGGCGCTGCGCAGCATTGGCGCGACCCTCACCCTCCCGCGCTTCGCGCGGGCGAAGCCATGGGAGGGTGAGGGTCTCGCGGCCTCAAAGCCGCCAGCCCGTATGCAGCGCCGCAATGCCCCCGGAAAGGACCCGCACGCGGACGCGCTCGAAGCCCGCCTCCGTCATCCGCTCCGCGAGCTCCGGGGGCTTCGGAAAGCGGCGGATGCTCTCGACGAGATATCGATAAGCCTCGCGGTCGCCGGCGACGATGGCACCCAGACGCGGCAGCACCTCGAAGGAATAGAGATCGTAAAGCCGCGCCAGCATGGGCTCGCTCACATGGCTGAATTCGAGACAGGCGAAGCGGCCGCCCGGCCGCAGCACGCGGCGCATCTCCCGGAGCGCGCGGTCGATGTGGGTGACGTTGCGCAGCCCGAAGGCGATGCTGACGGCATCGACCGCGCGGCTTGCGACGGGAAGCGCCTCGGCGTCGCCGCAGAGCCAGAGGATGCCGCGGACGCGCCCGCGGTCGAGCGCACGATCGCGCCCGGCCGTGAGCATCGCCCGATTGATGTCGCAGACGACCGCCGCCGCGCCCTCGGCCGCGAGAAAGCGCTCGGCGATGTCGCCGGTGCCACCGGCGACGTCGAGGAGCCTTTGCCCCATGCGCGGATTGAGCCAGCGCACCATCTCCGCCTTCCAGAGACGGTGGATACCGCCGCTCATGAGGTCGTTCATGAGGTCGTAGCGCGGCGCCACCGCCTCGAAGACGCGACGGACCAGCCCCGCCTTCTCCTCCGCGGGAACGCGCTCGAAGCCGAAATCGGCCTCGCCCTCGCTGTTACGGATTGATTCCGACGGTGTCATGGCCGCACCATAGCGCCCCGCCTCAGCGAGCGCCACCGACCCTCCCCCATGCCCGAGCTGCCCGAAGTCGAAACGGTCGTACGCGGTCTTGCCCGCCGCATGGCCGGGCGTCGTCTCGCCCGGATCGAGCTCAGGCGCGGCGACCTTCGCTGGCGCATTCCGAAGTCGCTCCCGAGAAACGCCGAGGGACACCTCGTCACCGCGGTCGAGCGGCGCGCCAAATACATCCTGATCCGCCTCGACGACGGCGGCGTCTTGCTGCTGCATCTCGGCATGTCCGGCCGGCTCGTGCTGATGGAGCCCGAGGACAGGACTCCCCTCGAGCGGCACGACCACGTCGTGATGACGCTCGACGACGGCACGCGCATCCGTTTCAACGACGTGCGGCGCTTCGGCGTCCTCGACTACGTCCGCTCGGAGGCGCTCCTCCGGCACAAGCTCTTGAAGGGCCTGGGCCCGGAGCCGCTCGATCCCGGCTTCACCGGTGCCGCGCTTGCGGCCGCGCTCAAGGGCAAGCGGACGCCGCTCAAGGCCGCGCTCCTCGACCAGCGCGTCGTCGCGGGGCTCGGCAACATCTACGCCTGCGAGGCGCTCTTTTATGCGGGTCTTTCGCCCAAGCGGCTCGCCAGCACGGTGAGCCCGGAGCGCGCGGAGCGGCTCGTCGCGGCGATCAAGGACGTGCTCGAGCGCGCGGTCGCCGCGGGCGGCTCCTCGATCCGAGATTACGTTCAAGCGACGGGCGAGCTCGGCTATTTCCAGCATCAATGGGCGGTCTACGACCACGAGGGCGAGCCCTGCCCTGGCTGCGACTGCGGCGGCGGCATCAAGCGCATCGTCCAGAGCGGCCGCTCGACCTTCTATTGCCCGAAGCGTCAGCGGTGATGGCCCGAAGCCTCGCTGCGAAGACGCAAAGGGCGCGTAGATAGATGGGTGATTGCGTTCACTATCGCGATCGTCATGGCCGGCCTTGTGCCACGAGTGTCCGGTTCAGCGCATTCGGTTGCGCAGCCGCCGCACTATCGCACTAATGAGCCGTCATGGCCGGGCCGACATTGCACGCGAGCGCAGGCGACAGTACGCTTCGGCGATGATCCGCCTGCTCTTCCTCGCGATCGGCCTCCTTTTCCTCGGCGCCCTTCCGGCCTCGGCGGAGGAGTTCGTGCCGGGGACGGAGGATCTGCCGCTCATGAAGGAGCTCTCGCCGGTCAAGGGCAGCGACCTCGTCTTCGACAAGCCGGAAGGGCGGATCGTCGAGGCGACCGCCCGCGGCAAGGTCACGCGCAAGGCGGTCGAGAGCTTCTATGCCGCAACCTTGCCGCAGCTCGGCTGGAAGCCCGCGGCATCGGCGGGCACCTGGACGCGCGAGACCGAGACGCTCCATCTCGATTTCGGCGGCCGCGACGGCGATCTCTGGATCACCTTCACCTTGCTGCCGAAATAGTTAGCGCGGAGATTTGAGTCATGCCGTACAGCAACATCCTCGTGGAGACGCGGGGGCCCGTCGGCCTCGTCACGCTGAACCGCCCGCAGGCCTTGAACGCGCTCTGCGACGCGCTCATCCGCGAATTGGGCCGCGCGCTCGACGCCTTCGAGGCCGACGACGCGATCGGCGCCGTCGTGATCGCCGGGAGCGCCAAGGCTTTCGCCGCCGGCGCCGACATCAAGGAGATGGCGAGCCGCGACTACATGGACGTCTATCTCCGCGACTTCATCACCGACGGTTGGGAGCGCATCACGACCTGCCGCAAGCCGATCGTCGCGGCGGTCGCGGGCTTCGCGCTCGGCGGCGGCTGCGAGATCGCGATGATGTGCGATACCATCATCGCCGCGGACACCGCGAGATTCGGCCAGCCGGAGATCAACTTGGGCGTCATCCCCGGCTCCGGCGGGACGCAGCGCCTCACGCGCTTCGTCGGCAAGGCGAAGGCGATGGACATGGTGCTGACGGGGCGCATGATGGACGCGGCCGAGGCCGAGCGCAGCGGCCTCGTCTCGCGCGTTGTGCCGGCCGAGCGCCTGCTCGAGGAGGCGCTGGCGGTCGCAGCCAAGATCGCGGAGATGTCGCGGCCCGCCGTGCTGATGGCGAAGGAGGCGGTGAACCGCGCCTACGAGACCACGCTCGCGGAGGGCGTTCGCTTCGAGCGCCGCATCTTCCACTCGCTTTTCGCGACCGAGGACCAGAAGGAAGGCATGGCGGCCTTCGTCGAGAAGCGCAAGCCGCGCTTCAAGAACCGCTGAATCCCGGGCAAAACCGGCGCCGGACGCGCCCTTGACGGGCTCCCGGCGCCTCGTTATAGACAGGCCCCTTTCCGCGCGCGGGGGCCGCGCGCTCATCGAGGCAAGAGAGAATGGCAAACATCAAGTCCGCGGAGAAGCGCGCGCGTCAGACCGAGCGGCGCACCGTCGTCAATCGCGCGCGGCTCTCGCGCATCCGCACCGTCGTCAAGAAAGTGGAGGCCGCGATCGCCAGCGGCGACAAGGAAGCGGCCCGAGCCGCCTTCGCCAAGGCGCAGCCGCAACTTCAGAGCGGCGTCAATAAGGGTGTGATGCACCGGAACACCGTGGCGAGGAAATTGTCGCGTCTTTCCGCGCGCATCAAGGCGCTCTGAGCCGTCACTCATCCGGCGAAGAAGCCGCGCTCGCCTCCGAGCGCGGTTTTTTTGTTGCGCGCGCCAGGAAAATTTTCCGGCGAGCGATGCGCGAACGCAACGCTCCGCAAAATCCTTCGTGATTCCTCTCACGTCCATCTTGCCATCGGCGACGATGCTTCGTTAAAGTCCTCGGTCTGCGAGCGCGGCAGCGGAAAAATTTCCGAGACGATACGACCGCACCGGGCCCGCACGAGCTGACAACCGTTTACTGGCATCAGAACAACCAACGCCTGAAGTAGTCGCGGGAACCGAGCATTTAGGCACGTGCGAAGCGACGAGCGGGCCGGGAAATAGCGCCCCGACGCAAAGGAGATGCATCGACGCGGCGGTGCCGGTGGCGTGAGGGTCGTAGAGGCGAGCGTGGGGACGACGTGGACTCGAGGCGGAAGCGGTCGCACGCCGCCGCCCGGTCGCATCGAGCCCCCGCCAGAGCTTCGGGGGAGCACTAGGCGATGGCGGAAAAGAAGACCCTGAGCGCCGAGATTCAAGCCCAGTGGGCACGCATCCGCGGTCGGTTGCGCGAGGAGTTCGGGGACGCCGTCTATCGAAGCTGGCTCAAGCCGCTCACCCTCATCGAGGCGGATGGCGGGCGCGTCCGCCTCGCGGTTCCCTTGAGCTTCCTGCGCAATTGGATCGCTTCCAACTATCTCGACAACATCCGCGCGCTCTGGATCGGCGAGAATCCCGGCGTCGCCGTCGTTGAGATCGTGGTCGACGCTCGCGCGGGCGCGGAGCCCGCCGAGGCGGAGCCGACGGTCGAGCGCGTGCCGGCTGCGGCACGGAGCGGCCCGGCCGGCGAGGCCGCGGAGGAGCGGACGGAGAACGGCGCGCCGCTCGACCCCCGCTTCACCTTCGACAACTTCATCGTCGGCAAGCCCAACGAGTTCGCGCATGCCGCGGCACGCCGGGTCGCCGAGTGCTGCGTCAGCGAGACGCATACCGTGCCCTTCAATCCGCTCTATCTCTACGGCGGCGTCGGCCTCGGCAAGACGCATCTCATGCACGCGATCGCCTGGCACATCCGCACGCAGTCTCCGCGGCGCAAGGTGATCTACATGTCCGCCGAGAAGTTCATGTACACCTTCGTACGGGCTGTCCGTTACAAGGACACCGTCGCTTTCAAGGACCAGTTCCGCTCGGTCGACACGCTGATGATCGACGACGTCCAGTTCATCGGCGGGAAGGACTCGACGCAGGAGGAGTTCTTCCACACCTTCAACGCGCTCGTCGACCAGAACCGGCAGATCGTGATCTCCGCGGACAAATCGCCCTCCGACCTCCAGGGCCTCGAGGAGCGCGTGCGCTCCCGCCTGGGCTGGGGGCTCGTCGCGGACCTCCATCCCACGACCTACGAGCTCCGTCTCGGCATTCTCGCCGCCAAGGCCGAGAAGATCGGCGGCGAGTTTCCCCCGAAAGTGCTCGAGTTCCTGGCACACAAGATCACCTCGAACGTGCGCGAGCTCGAGGGGGCGCTCAATCGCCTGACCGCGCACGCCAATCTCGTGGGCCGCGGCATCTCGCAGGAGATGGCGCAGGAGGTGCTGCACGACCTGCTGCGCGCCAACGACCGGCGCTTCACCATCGACGAGATTCAAAAGCGCGTCGCCGAGCACTTCAACATCCGCCTCGCGGACATGTTCTCGGCCCGGCGCGCCCGCGCCGTCGCGCGGCCGCGCCAGGTCGCGATGTGGTTCTGCAAGCAGCTCACGCCGCGCTCGCTCCCGGAGATCGGCCGGAAGTTCGGGGATCGCGACCACACCACGGTCATGCACGCGATCCGCAAGATCGACGAGCTACGCATCTCCGACCGCCTGCTCGCGGAGGACATCGAGATGCTCCGCCGCAAGCTCGAGACCTGAGCCGTGCTGGAGCTTCGCCCAAACTGCGAGTGCTGCGGCCGCGGCCTCCCGCCGGCCTCTAGCGAGGCTATGATCTGCTCCTTCGAATGCACTTTTTGCCGGAGCTGCGCGGAGGGCACGCTCGCGGGGCGCTGCCCCAACTGCGGCGGCGAGCTGGTACGCCGCCCCATCCGCCCGGCGGCGAAACTCGCGCAATATCCGGCCTCGACCGAGCGCAAGGTGAAACCTCAGGGTTGCACAAAGGTCGCTTAAGCCGCAGTGCGCGGGAAAAGCCCATATCCCTAAAGGATTGCAGGATTGTGCGCGGCAGTGTGCTAGCATTCTAAAGTATGCGCGCTCGCGCGCCCTTGGCAGAAGGCCATGCGAATACTGCTCGCCGACGACCACCCGTTGTTCGCGGAAGCGCTCCAGACCCTGATCCAGCGCAGCATCCCCTCTACTACCCTCACGGTGGTATCCGATCTCGACGCCGCGCATCGCGCGCTCGCGGGGGTGAAGCGCTTCGATCTCGCGATCCTCGATCTGCACATGCCCGGCACGAGAGGCTTCGAGGGCGTGGAACGAACGCTCGCGCGGTTTCCGGAGACGCCACTTGCGGTGATCTCCGGCGCGGCGAGCGCCGCCGAGGTGCGCCGCTCGCTCGAGCTGGGCGCCCGCGGCTTCCTGCCGAAGACCCTGCCGGCAAAAGTGCTGGCGGCGGCGCTGCAGGTGATCGCCTCGGGCGGCACCTATGTACCGACGGACTACGCCCGGCCGGCGGCGCCGAAGCTGCCGACGGTCGCGGGCTTGACGCCGCGGGAGAGGGAGGTGCTGGCGCTGCTCGCGGCGGGTAAATCCAACAAGGAGATCGGACGCGAGCTGAAGCTGCAGGAGATCACGGTCAAGCTCCATGTCCGGAACATCTTCCGCAAGCTCGGGGTCCGGAACCGCGTCGAGGCCGCGAACGCCGCATCGAGCCTCGGCCTCGACCGGGTCGGGCAGCACTGAGCATTGCCGCCGCCCGCTCCGAAAGTCGCGCGTCATTCCACCGCATCGCCCCTTAGGAGCGCGGCGGCGGTAGGACTCGCGGAAGCGGGCCGCATTCTATAATTTGCGCCCGGCGAGCCTCGGGCCGCGCCTTGAGGCGCAAGGCCGCGCTCGCCGCGCGGGCCCGAGCCCGCGGAAGAACCTTCGCAACTCAAGGCGGATCAGACATTTCGCCGGCATTGCACCCGCGAGCGCTCGCGCGGCGCCCGCTCTCGTCGCGTCTCCTGAAGGGATTGCTCGCATGAGCAGAAAGCTTCGCATCGTCGAGGGAAATCGGCATCGCCCCGAGCATCGCCGGGGAGGAAGCCGCCGATGAATTGGGCCACGCAACTCTCCGTCGCCTTCCAGCTCCTCAACAACGCGGCGCTGCTCGCCGTCGGTACGCTCGGCATTTGCGAGCTCCGCCGGCGCCTCGACGACCGCCTGCCGGCCTGGTCGCATGCGCCGATCTACGGCGGGGCCTTCGGCCTGCTCAGCATCCTCACGGCTCTTGTGCCCTTGGCGAGCGGCGTCTCGGTTTCCCTGCGGTTCGTCCCCCTGATCATGGCGGCGCTCTACTGCGGAGTGCCGTCCGCCGTTTTCGCTTCGCTCGTTCACGTAGCCGGCGCGCTGCTTCTTCTGAACGACGATCCCAAGCTCGGGATGTACTATATCGCCGTCGTCGGCGCGGCTGCTGCCGCGGGATGCAGGCTGTTCTTTCCCGCTCGTCCGGGAGAACAGCGCTTGCGCGACCTCGCGGTCGTCGCGCTGGCGAGCGTTCTCGCGATGATGGCCGCCGCGACCGCGCTTTGGGGCCCCCAGCGGTTTTGGCAGGGATTCCAAGCCATCGGGCCCGCCTGGATCGTCCTGTCGACCCTCACGGTCGTGGCGCTCGGCGCGATCATTCGCCACCTCGAGCGCAACGAGGCGCTCGCGCGAGCCCTCGAGGAGAGCGAGCGGCGCTTCCGCAGCTTCTATAACGAATCCCCGGTGATGCTGACGGCGATCGACCAGGAGGGCCGGATGGTCGCGGCCTCGGACCGCTGGCTCGAAGTCATGGGCTACCGGCGCGAGGAGGTCATCGGCCTGAGCCGGTACGACTTGCTGGCGCCCGCCTCGGCCGCACGCGTGAGGGAGCAGGTGCTGCCGGCATTGCGCGAAGGCCGGAAGGTCGGCGCGCTCGACGTGCAACTCCTGCGCAAGGACGGCGGCCTCGCCGAGCTGAGCGTGACCCCGCTCCGCCGCCTCGACCCCGTCACGGGCGGCGAGGAGATCCTGATCTTCGCCATCGATCAGACCGCGCGCCGTGAGGCCGAGCGGGCGCTCCAGGAGCGCGAGAGCCAGCTCCGCGCCATCGTCGAGAACGCGCCGGTCGGGATCTTCCTCAAGGATCGCGAGAGCCGGTATCGCCTGGTGAACGACCGCTTCGCGCAGTGGAGCGGCGATTTCGCGGAGAACATCATCGGCCGGAGCGACGCCGATTTCCTGCCCCCCGAGGCCGCTCGGCCGATCCGCGAGGCCGACCTCCAGGTGCTCGAGCGCGGCGCGGTCTACCAGACGGAGCGCCAGGCCTCGCGGCCGCAGACACCTGGGCAATACCTTCTCATCACGAAATTCCCGATCCGCGACGCCGTCGGCGCGATCACGGGCATCGCGGGCTTCTCCGTGGACATCAGCGAGCGCAAGCGGGCGGAGCAGGCGCTCGGCGAGAGCCGCGACCTCCTGCTGCAGTCGCAGAGGCTGGGCAAGGTCGGCTACATCTTCTCCGACCTCGTCAACGATCGCATCTATTGGTCGGACTCGCTGTTCGAGCTGCGTGGGGTGCCGCGGCGCGAATTCTTCACCTTCGCGGAGACGATGTCCTTCATCCTCCCGGAGGACGTTCCGGAGTACATGCGCGTTCGCGAGGCCGCGCTCGCCGAGCATCGAGACTTCCGGATCGACGTCCGCGTCAAGCGCGGCGACGGCGCCTTCGGCTGGGAGCACAGCGTGGGCCATCCCCGCTACGACGCCTCCGGCAGATGCACGGGCGTGCTCGTGGTGCTGCGCGACATCACGGAGGAGCGGCGCGCGGAGCAGGCGCTGCGCGAGAGCAGCGAGCTCCTGATTCAGTCGCAGCGGCTCGGCAAGATCGGCCACATCGTCTCGGACCGCAGGACGAGGCGCGTCTACTGGTCGCAGACGCTCTTCGAGATGCGCGGGGTCCCCAAGCGCGACTACTTCACGCTCGAGGAGACCGAAACGACGCCCTTCATCCATCCCGACGACCGCGCCCGGTTCGCCGCCGAGCGCGACGCCGGGATCGCCGGGCGCCGGGACTTCGCCCTCGACATAAGGGTCCTGCGCCCGGGCGGAGGCTACGCCTGGGAATCCGTGATCGGCCGCCCGCGCTACGCGGAGGACGGCGCGCTCGAGAGCGTGCTTTACGTCATTCAGGACATCACAGAGCGCAAGGGGGCCGACGAGGCGCTGAGGCGCAAGGAGGCGGAGCTCCGCGCCATCATGGACAACGCACCCGTGGCGATCTTCCTCAAGGACCGCGAGGGTCGGTACCTGCTGATCAACCGGCGCTACAGCGAGTGGATGCAGCAAGACGCCGAGGCGATCCGGGGACGCACCAGCGACGAGGTGTTCCCGCCGGAGATCGCGAAAGGGATGCTGAAGCGCGATCGCGACGTGCTGGTCCGCGGCGCGGTCTCGGTCGCGGAGGTTCCGACCGACTACTTCAATCGAAGCACCGGCATCGAGCACGCGCTGGTAACGAAATTCCCCGTGCGCGACGAGGGCGGGGCGATCGTGGGCATCGCGGGCTTCGCGATGGACATAACCGCGCGCAAGCACGCCGAGCTCGATCTGCGCGAGAGCCGGGAGCTGCTGCTGGAGTCGCAGCGCATCGGGAGGATCGGCTACGCCATTCTCGACATCGCGAGCGCGAGCGTCCGCTGGTCGGATTCGCTGTTCGAGATGCGCAGGGTGCCGCGGCGAAACGTCTTCAGCCCCGAGGAAGCCCGAGGCTTCATGCTGCCGGAGGATCGCGCGGAATACTTGCGGATCAGGGACGCCGCCATCGCCGCGCGCCGGGACTTCGAGTACGACGCGAGGATCCGGCGCGGCGACGGCTCGATGGCGTGGGAGCACGGCATCGGCCATCTCCGCCACGACGCCGACGGCAACTGCGTCAGCATTCTCTTCGTCGTGCAGGACGTGACGGAAGCGAAGCTCGCGGCGGAAGCGTTGAAGCGCAAGGAGGCGGAGCTCCGCGCGATCATGGACAACGCGCCCTTCGCGATCTTCCTCAAGGACCGCGAGGGTCGGTACCAGCTCATCAACCGGGCCTATACCGACTGGTTCGGCGAGCGGCCGGAGGACGTGATCGGCCGCACCGTCACCGAGCTCTACCCGGCCGAGTTCGCGCGCCAATTCGCCGAAACGGATCGGCGACTCCTTGCGGGGACCGCGGTCTGGGAGCTCGAGCGCCCGGTATTCAGGGCCAAGCCCGGCATCGAATACGTGATCGACATCAAATTTCCGGTCCGGGACGAGCACGGCGAGATCCTGGGCATCGCGGGCTTCACCATGGACATCACCGCCCGCAAGCGGGCGGAGATGGCGCTGAGCGAGGCGCGGCATCTTCTCCAGGCGATCATGGACAACGCGCCGTTCGGGATCTTCCTCAAGGACCGCGAGGGACGCCATCAGCTCGTCAACCGCACCTATACGGAATGGTTCGGGGAGCGGCCGGAGGACGTCATCGGCCGCACCGCGAGCGAGCTCTACGCACCGCAGATTGCGGCGAAATGGGAAGCCGCCGACCGCAGGGTCATGGAGGCCGGATCGATCGTCGAGGAGGAGCGGCGTCCCGTGATATTCAAGTCCGGGATCGAGTACATACGCGAGACCAAGTTCCCGGTGCGCGACGCGCGGGGCGAGATCGTCGGCGTCGCGTGCTTCATCGCGGACGTGTCCGCGCGTAGGCGGGCGGAGCTGGCGCTCAGCGAGACGCAGCACCGTCTGCAGACCATCATGGATAACGCGCCCTTCGCGATCTTCCTCAAGGACCGCGAGGGACGCTTCCAGCTCGTCAACCGGACCTACACGGATTGGTTCGGCGACCGGATCGAGGACGTTCTCGGCCGCACGGGCGCGGAGGTCTTCCCGCCGGAGCAGGCGCAGCGGTGGGAGACGACCGATCGCGAGCTCGTGGAGACGGGGCGCGTCATCGAGGAGGAGCGGCCGGTCCTGAGCGGCAGGCCGGGGATCGACTACGTACGCTCGACCAAGTTCCCGGTTCGCGACGAAGAGGGCGCGATCGTGGGCGTCGCGGGCTTCATCGCGGACATCACCGCGCACGAGCGGGCGGAGCGGGCGCTGCGCGAGACGCAGGGCCAGCTCCAGGCGATCATGGACAACGCGCCCTTCGCGATCTTCCTCAAGGACCGCGAGGGACGCTATCGGCTCATCAATCGAGCCTATACGGATTGGTTCGGCGACCGGCCCGATGACTTGATCGGCCGCAAGGCCGGCGACGTCTACCCGGCCGACCAGGTGGAGAAATGGGAAGCGGTCGACCGCGAGCTCATGCGCACCGGCCGCGTCGCCCAGCAGGAGCGGCGGGTGGTCAAGGCGAAGGCCGGGATCGAGTACGTCCTCACCACCAAATTCCCGGTCCGCGACGCCAAGGGCGACGCCATCGGCTTCGCGGGCATCGTGGGCGACATCACCGACCGGAAGCGGGCGGAGATCGCGCTCGAGGAAAGCCGTCGGCTCCTTCTGGAATCGCAGCGGATCGGCAAGCTCGCCTACATCCTGTCCGACGCCGTCAACGACCGGGTGATCTGGTCCGATTCGCTCTTCGAGCTGCGCCGGGTGCCGCGGCGGGGCGTCTTCACCTTCGCGGAGGCGCGGGAATTCATCCATCCCGAGGACCGGCCGAAATACCTGGCGGCCCGCGAGGCCGCGCTCGAGGAGCGTCGGGATTTCGAGTTCGACGTCCGCGTGCGGCACGGCGACGGCTCCTTCGGCTGGGAGCATTCGATCGTGCATTTCCGCTTCGACGAGACCGGGAATTGCCTGGGCTCGCTCGCGCTCGTGCAGGACGTGACGGAGCGAATGCTCGCCGAGGAGGCGCATCGCCATAGCGAGGAGCGCTTCCGCGCCCTCATCGAGCACTCGAACGACATCGTCACCGTCGCGGCCCGCGACGGTACCATCACCTATCGCAGCCCCTCCTCGAGCGAGGTCATGGGCTACCCCGACACGGAGATGGTCGGGCAATCGATCTACGACCGCGTCCATCCCGACGACGTCGCCGCCATCAAGAAGTCCCTCGCCTCGCTCATCGGCAAGCCCGCGCTCCGCGCCGAGGGGCGCACGCGCGTGCGGCATCAGGACGGATCCTGGCGCTGGCTCGACTGGTCCGCCCGCGACGCCAGCGCCGTGCCCGGCGTCGGGGGCTTCATCGTCAACTCCCGCGACGTGACGGAGGCGATGCAGCTCGAGGAGCAGCTCCGGGAATCCCAGAAGATGGAGGCGGTGGGCCAGCTCGCGGGCGGCATCGCGCACGACTTCAATAACATCCTCGGCGCAATCCTCGGCTTTGCGGGGTTCCTGCTGCAGGACCTGCCGAAGGAGGCGCCCGAGCACGGCTTCGCCGAGCGCATCGTCGCCGCGAGCGAGCGCGGCAAGGAGCTCGTGCGCCAGATCCTCGCCTTCTCGCGGCGTAGCGCGGTCGAGCGCAAGCCGACCGACCTCGCCAATCTCCTGGAGGAGACGCGCGAGCTCTTGCGTGCCTCGCTGCCTTCCTCGACGCGGCTCGACATGTCGCTTCCGGAGGAGCGGCTCGTCAGCGACGTCAATGCCGCGCAGATCAACCAGATCGTCCTCAATCTCTGCCTCAACGCCAACGACGCGCTGCAGGGCGAGTCCGGCCGCATCGCCGTCGAGCTCACGCGGATCGAAGCCGCGCGGGCCGATCGCGCCCTGCTCGGCAAGGCCGCGGCCGGCGGCGCGGCGGACGCCAGAGGGGGCCGCATCGTCTTCGGCTCGCTTCGGCTCGGCCGCGCCTATGCGCGCATCGGCGTGAGCGACACCGGCACCGGAATGACGCCCGAGGTGCTGAAGCGCATCTTCGATCCCTTCTTCACCACGAAGGGCCGCGGACGCGGGACGGGGCTCGGCCTCTCCGTCGTCCACGGCATCGTCATGGCCTACGAGGGCGCGATCCTCGTCACCAGCCGGCCCGGCGCGGGCTCGACCTTCCACGTCTACCTGCCGCTCGCGAGCAGCGCTCCCGAGGCGGCGGGGCGCGCGCAAGGCATGCGCGGGTTGGGCGGCCGCGAGCGCGTCCTCGTGGTCGACGACGAAGTCGTCATGACCGACGTCATCACCATGGCCCTCGACCGGCTCGGCTACGAGACGGTCGCGATCAACGATCCCGAGGAGGCGATCAGGGCGGTCGCCGGCGACCCCTCGGCCTGGGATGTGGTGGTGAGCGACCAGGTCATGCCGACCATGAAGGGCATCGCGCTCGTGGAGCGCCTGAAGGCGATCCGCCCGTCGCTCCGCTGCATCCTCTGCACGGGCTTCGGCGACGGCGCCACCGAGGAAGGCGCGCGCGCCGCGGGCGTCGACGCGTTCTTCCTGAAGCCCACGGCGCCCGAGGACATCGCGAGGGCGATTCGCAAGCTCTTCGACGCCGTCCCCGCCTCCGCGGCGGCCTCGCGAAAGGGCCGCCGCCGGACCTGACCCTAAGTATGGGGTCCCATACCGAGGACCCCTCGGCCCATACCGACGCTTCCGCCAGCGCCCTCCGAGCCGGCGCTAGGGTCCCCTCATTGTAGTCAATGCAGTGAGTGAGGATCAGAATGCGCGTGCT
>Ga0335082_10001694_pt1 | contig 23517 bp, 18 predicted proteins | sample Lox_Sample_41_FD_206718 | JGI IMG/M metagenome (GOLD analysis project Ga0335082, IMG submission 206718) | Soil microbial communities from Loxahatchee National Wildlife Refuge, Florida, United States - Lox_Sample_4.1 | ecosystem: Environmental > Terrestrial > Soil > Wetlands | place: USA...
TGACCGAAGAGCGGCTCGGCCGCAAGGTCCCGATCGCGCGGGCGGCCATCCGCATCGACCGCGGCGACTGACGCCGTCGTCGGGGCATCGCACCTGCGGGTCCAGGACCGCATTCCTGACATCCGCTGACCGGATCGAGATCCACGCTTCGACCGGTAGCCCGCCCCGGTCCCGCCGGCCGACGACATCCCCTCGTCTCGACGTCGAGCGTTTAGAACGGGCGTACGAATACCGCACGATGGCGTAGACTGGTCGACGTGCCCCAGGATCAGATCGTCGTTCGCGGAGCGCGCGAACACAATCTCAAGGACATCACGGTCGCCTTCCCCCGCGACCGCCTCGTCGTCATCACCGGCCTGTCCGGGAGTGGCAAGTCGAGCCTCGCCTTCGACACGATCTACGCCGAGGGACAGCGCCGCTACGTCGAGAGCCTGAGCGCCTACGCCCGCCAGTTCCTCGGCCAGATGGAGAAGCCCGACGTCGACCAGATCGACGGCCTCTCGCCGGCCATCTCGATCGACCAGAAGGGCGCCAGCCGCAACCCGCGCTCGACGGTCGGGACGGTGACCGAGATCTACGACCACCTGCGGCTCCTGTTCGCCCGCATCGGCCACCCGCATTGCCCGAACGGCCACGAGATCGAGCGCCAGACCGTCCAGCAGATCGTCGACCAGGTCCTCGAGCTTCCCGAGGGCACCCGCCTCCTCGTCCTCGGCCCGCTCATCAAGGACCGCAAGACCGAGGGCGACCGGATCTTCGAGGCGGCCAGGCGCCAGGGATTCGTCCGTGTCCGGGTCGACGGCGAGCTCATGGACCTCGCCGACACGAAGCCGCTCGACAAGTACAAGCGCCACTCGATCGAGGTCGTCGTCGATCGCTACATCGTCCGGCGGGCCGAGGCGGCCGAGGGGGTGCCACGCGAAGCCGCGACGGGCCGTCCGGTCGATCCGGCGACGGGCGAGGCCATCCCCGACCCCGACGCCGCCCGCCTCGCGGACAGCATCGAGACCGCGCTCCGTCTCGGCGAGGGCGTCGTCGTCATCGCCCCGGTCGCCCGCGAGGACGGCGAGCCAGCCCTCGAGGAGCGCCGCTATTCCGAGCGATTCACCTGCCCGTACGACGGCTTCACCATGGAGGATCTCGAGCCGCGCAGCTTCAGCTTCAACTCGCCCCACGGCGCGTGCCCGGCGTGCACCGGCCTCGGGACGCGCCTCGAGGTCGACCCGGCCCTCCTCATCCCCGACCCGACGAAGAGCCTCCGCGACGGCGCGCTCGTGCCGTGGGCCCGCATGCCGATGGAGGAGTCGTGGCGGGCCAAGATCGTCGAGGCCATCTGCCAGGCCCACGGCTGGGACTACGACGCGCCGGTCGAGGACCTGCCGCCGGCGGCGCTCGAGTACCTCCTTCATGCGCCGCGCGACGAGCGGGTGATCATCGGCTACCGCCACGAGCGGGGCGAGAACACCTACTCGGCGACGTTCGAGGGCCTCGTCAACAACCTCGAGCGGCGCTACCGGGAGACCGATTCCGAGTACATCAAGACCGAGCTCGAGAAGTTCATGGTCAGCCGGCCCTGCCCGACCTGCGGCGGCAGGAAGCTCCAGCCGGGCGCCCTCGCCGTGACGATCGACGGGCGGAACATCAGCGACGTCGCCGCCCTCTCCGTCACCGACGCCCTCGAGTGGGTCGCCGCCCTCAACGGCCGCATCACCGAGCGCGAGCGGACGATCGCCCGCCAGCTCGTCAAGGAGCTGACCGCCCGGCTCGGCTTCCTCGTCGACGTCGGTCTCGACTACCTGACGGTCGACCGGACGAGCGTGACCCTCTCCGGCGGCGAGGCCCAGCGGATCCGCCTGGCGACCCAGATCGGGACGACCCTCATGGGCGTCCTCTACATCCTCGACGAGCCGTCGATCGGCCTCCACCAGCGGGACAACGCGAAGCTTATCGCGACCCTCACCCGCCTCCGCGACCTCGGCAATACCGTCCTCGTCGTCGAGCATGACGAGGAGACGATCCGGACGGCCGACTGGGTCCTCGATATAGGGCCGGGGGCCGGCGAGCACGGCGGTGAGGTCGTCGCCAACGGGCCGCTCGAGACCGTCCTCTCGGAGCCCCGTTCGATCACCGGGGCGTACCTCCGGGGCGACCGGATGGTGCCGATCCCCGACCGGCGCCGGACGGGCAACGGCCACAGCCTCGTGGTCCGGGGCGCCCGCGAGCACAACCTCTGCGGCATCGACGCGGAGTTCCCGCTCGGTTGCTTCGTGGCCGTCACCGGCGTCTCGGGCTCGGGCAAGAGCACGCTCGTGACCGACATCCTCTACCGGTCGGTCGCCAAGGAGCTCACGGGCAGCCGCCTGGCGCCGGGAGCTCACGACGGGCTCGAGGGCGTCGAGCATATCGACAAGGTCATCGAGATCGACCAGAGCCCGATCGGCCGGACCCCGCGGAGCAACCCGGCCACGTACACGGGGCTGTTCGGGACGATCCGCGAGCTGTTCGCCGGCGTCCCCGAGTCGCGCGTCCGCGGCTACGGCCCCGGCCGCTTCAGCTTCAACGTCAAGGGCGGCCGCTGCGAGAACTGCAAGGGCGACGGGATCCTCAAGATCGAGATGCAGTTCCTGCCCGACGTGTACGTCCCGTGCGAGGTCTGCAAGGGCCGCCGCTACAACCGTGAAGCGCTGGAGATCCATTACAAGGGCCGCTCGATCGCCGACGTCCTCGAGATGACGATCGAGGAGGCGCTCGAGGTCTTCGAGCCGGTCCCGGCCGTCGCCTCGAAGCTCCGCACGCTCCACGAGGTCGGCCTCGGCTACGTCCATCTCGGCCAGCCGGCGACGACCCTGTCGGGCGGCGAGGCCCAGCGGGTCAAGCTCGCCACCGAGCTGTCGAAGCGGGCCACCGGCCGGACGCTCTACGTCCTCGATGAGCCGACGACCGGCCTCCACTTCGCCGACGTCGAGAAGCTCCTCGAGGTCCTCCATCGGCTCGTCGACGGCGGCAACACGGTCATCGTCATCGAGCACAACCTCGACGTCATCAAGACGGCCGACCGGATCGTCGACCTGGGACCGGAGGGCGGCCTCCGCGGCGGCCGGATCATCGCGACGGGTACGCCCGAGGAGGTCGCGGCCGTCGCGGGCTCGGCCACCGGCGAGTACCTCGCCCGGGTGCTCCGTGGCGAACCGCTCGTGCCACTCTCCGACGTGACGTTCGGGGAGGAGGCCGGCCGCGGGTCGCGCATCGGCCGGGTAGAGCGCAACGGCCATGGCCGCACCCCCGTGCTTCAGCCGTCGCGCAAGCGCGCCGCCGCCGTCCACTGACCGCTCGCCCTGCCGTCTCCGATGCCCCGGATCGAGCAGCAGGCACGACACGAGCTCCCGGCCGTCGACGATGCCGCGCTCGCCGCGGCCCGGAACGCTGATCGGCTCCTCGCGGCGGCTCGGGATGCCGGCCTCGATCGGTGGGTGGCCTACGTGGCGCCGCTTCCGGATCGCCTGCGGGACGAGGGGCCAGCCGCGCTCCGGGCGACCGCGCTGCGGGCGCGAGCGGCGTATGGGCCGAAGGACTCGATCCGCGATGCGCTGCCCGACGATGTGACGATGCCGTTCCTCATGTCGATCGACCGGCTTCTCAAGGTGCTCGCTCGCTGGGCGGCGGAGCCATCGGGAGACCGAGCTCCTCGGGGCTGAACGCCTCGAGAAGGAACCCGGACGGCGTGGCCGGGTCGTAGCTGAGGGTCAGCGAGCGGCGGGCCCGTGTCCAGGCGACATACGCGAGCCGGCGCTCCTCCTGGAGCTGGCGGACGGGATCGGGCGCGTCGGCGATCGAGCGGGCGCTCGGGAATCGGACGGCGTCCATGCCGATGACCGTGACGTGGTCGAACTCGAGGCCTTTCGTCGAGTGGACGGTGGCGAGGGTGAGGCGGGCGTCGTCGCGCCGAAGCGTACGGAGCAGGTCACGACGTGCCCGGACCGCGACGACGAAGCTTTCGAGGTCGCGGAACGGGATCGCCCAGCCGACGACCGCCGCGACGAGGTCGGACGCCGGAAGCGGAGGCTCGCCTGCTTCCGCGGCTTGATCGTCGTCGTCCGCTGCGGTCGATCGGTCCTCTTCCTCGAGGGTCGCGCCGGCCCGGGCGAGCCGGACGAGGAGCGGCAGCCGCCGGTCGAGCCGGCCAGCCTCCTCGAGCAGCCCGTCGAGTCGCCGGTCCTCGAGCGGCGAGACGAGCCGAGTCGCCTGGAACGGGACCTCCCGGTCGAGGGCGAGGACGAGGGCCGGCAGGAGCTCCCGGTTCGTCCGGGCGAGGACGGCGATCGACGAGTCGTCGTCGGGCCAGCCTTCGGCGACGCGGCCGAGCCGGGAGACGTCGTCGCCGTCGTCTGCTGCGAGCACGAGGCGACCCGTCGCACCGGGACGGGCGCGGATGCGCTTGGCGAACCGCTCCTCGTTCCTCGTGACCAGCGTCACCGCCCGCTCGACCACCGGAGCGGGGCATCGGTAGTTCGTCTCGAGGTCGATCCGGCGGAGGCCCGGCAGGAGCCCGCCGAGGTCGAGGATCCTCCGCACATCGGCGAGGCGCCAGCCGTAGATCGACTGGTCGTCGTCGCCGACGAGGAAGATCCGGTTCGCCGGCGCGGCGAGGAGGCAGGCGAGGCCGAGCTGGCTGCGGTCGACGTCCTGGGCCTCGTCGACGAGGAGGTGGGCGCACCGCCCCCGCCAGCGATCGAGCAGCGCCGGGTCCGCCTCGAGCGTCTCGAGCGCTCGGGCGACGAGGTCGTCGAAGTCGAGCGACCCGGACTCGGCGAGGGCGGCCTCGTAGGCGACGAACGCCCGGGCGATCGGGCCCGCCTCGGGATCGACCTCGATCTCCGCCGGCCGGACGCGAAGGTCGAGCTTGAGCCGGGAGAATGCGTCGTCATACCGGCGGAGTCGGGCGGGCGACGCCTCGGGGAACAGCGACCGGACGATCGTCCCGCGATCGACGAGCCGCTCCACCGCGACGCCCGCCTCGGCGAGGATCTCCCGGCCGAGGGCGTGGAACGTCCGGACCCGGATGGTCGTGTCGACACCGACCGCCGGCCCGATCCGCGACCCGAGCTCCTCGGCGGCTCGACGGTTGAACGTGATCGCGGTGATCGACTCGGGAGCGGCGCCGTTCGCGACGAGCCAGGCGACGCGGGTGACGAGCGTCGTCGTCTTGCCGCTGCCGGCTGGAGCGACGCACAGGACTGGTCCAGGCGGCGCCGTCGCGGCGGCGCGCTGGTCCGGCGCCAGGGCGGCCAGCCTCGCCTCGACCGAGGCGCAGTCAATCGGCATCCAGCCATCGTCTCGCGCCACCCTCATCCGGGACTCCCTGGCCCGCCGAGCTCGGCGGCTGGAGTCGCGTTCCCCGCGCAGGCCTGGACGGCGTTATGGCGTCGGCGGTAGCACCGACGTCACGAGGATCGCGTCGCTGGCTCCACCGTCGTCGGCGATCCACAGATGGGTGGCGGTGACGATCGCCCCTGTGGTGATCGACGGCAGCCCCTCGGGGACGAGCGCGCGCGTGCAGAGCTGCGAGCCCGTCGTCTCATCGAGACAGACGGCCGTGGCGCCTTCATTGACCAGCGTGACCGTGCCGCTGACGTCACCGGCGATCCGGACCGAGCCTGAGGGTCCGAGCAGGGAGCCGACGACCGCAGCGCCGGCGACCGCCCCGATGAGGAGCGCGGAGACCAGCAGGACGAGGAGGGTCGAGTTCGAGAGGGATCGCGACTCGGTCATCTGCCGGGCCTCATGAGCGGGTTCGGGCCGCGCGACCGTATCACGGAGCAGTCGTCGGCCAGCGAACCTGACGGGGTCGGGAGGCGACCGCTGCTAGCATCGGAGCGTGACCCCCGAGCTCGAGGCGACCCTCAAGAACCTGCCCGACCGCCCCGGCGTCTACCTCATGCGCGACGCCAGGGGCGACGTCATCTACGTCGGCAAGGCCCAGAGCCTCCGCAACCGCGTCCGGAGCTACTGGCAGAAGGGCGCGCCCGGGGCCGGCGAGGGGCAGGTGATCCGGAGCGCGATCGACCGGGTCGCCGACGTCGAGTACACCCTGACCGACTCGGATTCCGAGGCGTTCCTCCTCGAGGCGAATCTCATCAAGCGGTATCGGCCGCGGTTCAACGTCCGCCTCAAGGACGACAAGAGCTACCCGTACATCAAGATCACCCTCGCCGACGATTTCCCCCGCATCGAGCGGACCCGCAAGCTGCCGGCCGACGGCAGCCGCTACTTCGGTCCGTACGCCTCGGCGACCTCGGTGGACGAGTCGATGAACCTCGTCCGCCGCCTCTTCCCGTTCCGGACCTGCACGATCGACATCAAGGATGGCCAGCGGGCCCTCCAGCGGCCGTGCCTCCTCTATCACATCAAGCGCTGCCAGGGCCCCTGTATCCAGGCAGTGTCGAAGGAGGCCTACCGGGAGGACATCGCCCAGGTCGAGCTCTTCCTCGAGGGCCGCCAGGAGACCCTCGTCAAGGCGCTCCGGGCCGACATGGCGGCCGCCTCGGAACGACAGGAATACGAACGAGCCGCCGTCACCCGGGACAAGATCAAGGCGATCGAGCGGACGATGGAGAGCCAGAAGATGGCGGCCTTCGCCCGGACCGAGCTCGACGTCGTCGGCCTGGCCCGGCAGGACAACCAGGCCGCGGTCCAGCTGTTCGCAGTCCGCGGCGGCAAGCTCGTCGGCCGCGACGTCTTCCTCCTCGACGCGGTACGCGAGGCCCCGGACGACGAGGTTCTCACGAGCTTCATCGAGCAGTTCTACGCCCGGGCGACCTCGCTGCCGCCGCAGGTCCTTGTCCCGCAGGAGCTCGCCGAGAGGGACGCCATCGAGGTATTCCTCGCCGAGCGGCGGGGCGGACCCGTCCACCTCCACGTCCCGCGGCGAGGCGAGAAGCGCAAGCTCCTCGAGCTGGCCGAGCGGAACGCGACCGAGACGCTCGCCCGGGAACAGGCCCGCTGGATGGCCGACCAGGGCCGGACCCTCGGGGCCCTGGAGGAGCTCGCGACGGCCCTCGACCTGCCGGCCCCGCCGATGCGCATCGAGTGCTACGACATCAGCAACTTCCAGGGCGCCCAGTCGGTCGGCAGCATGGTCGTGTTCGAGGAAGGCAAGCCGCGGACGGGGGAGTACCGCCGATTCCGGATCAAGTCGGTCGAGGGCCCGAACGACTTCGCCAGCCACCAGGAGGTCCTCCGGCGGCGGTTCCGGCGGGCCCGCACCGGGGACGAGGGGGCCGAGGAGGAGTTCCGCTGGCGGGCCCCCGACCTCGTCATCATCGACGGCGGAAAGGGCCAGGTCGCCGCGGCGAAGGAGGTCCTCGACGAGCTCGGCCTCCACGACCTGCCGCTGGCCGGCCTCGCCAAGGAACGCGAGGAGCTGTTCCTGCCCGGCGCGACGGATCCGATCCTCCTGCCGCCGACCTCACCGGCCCTCTACCTCGTCCAGCGCCTCCGCGACGAGGCGCACCGGTTCGCCATCACCTACCACCGCGACCTGCGAGCGAAGGCGTCCGTCCATTCGGCATTCGATGACCTGCCGGGCGTCGGCCCGAAGCGCCGGCGGGCTCTCCTCCGGGTGTTCGGCTCGTCGAAGCGGGTGCGCGACGCGCCGGTCGAGCAGATCGCCGCCGTCCCCGGCATCGGCCCGAAGCTCGCCGCGACCATCAAGGCGACGCTCGAGGGCTGACACGGCGGGGGGCCGCCGACCGAGGTCCGGGGGACTGACCTTATGGTGGCCTGCGAACACCAGGTGTTTACGGATCGCAGACGAAGGGCGTGCCGAGCCCAGCATCGGTTCCTGCACTCATCAGGACGAGCCATGCCGTCGCCATCCAGGGCCATGAACAGCCCGGCCCGCCCGCCCGAGCGGCCCGCACGTCGTCGCGTGAACAGGAGACGTTCGTGCGGGACCGGAGGCTGGTCCGGCTGACCTGACCGCTCGATCCGTCGGTCTCCGAAGCAGACGCCTCGGGTCGAAGGCCTTACGGAAGGCTTATGGCTCTCCTGATATAGTCCGCCGGATGCGTAGAGCGGCTCCCATCATCATCATCGTCGTCGGCTTCCTCGCGCTCTTCTTCGTCTTCTGGCCGAACGTCAAGGTCCCCGTCATCGGCGACACGAGCGGCACCGCCCAGCCGCGGAAGCTCGACTGGGTCCTCGGTCTCGACCTCCAGGGCGGGTTCCGGGTCGAGTACCAGGCGGTGCCGGTCGACGGCAAGTCGCCGACGTCCGACGACATGAACACGATCAAGACGATCATCGAGAACCGGGTGAACTCGACCGGGGTCTCCGAGCCGGTCGTCCAGACCCAGGGCACCGACCAGATCGTCGTCGAGCTTCCGGGCGTCACCGACAGTGCGGCGATCGAGCAGCTCGTGGGCTCGACCGGACGCCTCGACTTCGTGCCCCTCCCGGCCGACCGGTTCGGCAACGTGACGTCGAACAACGGCGGCGGTGCCCCCGGCATCTCTACCGGCCAGCCGATCCCGGCGCCGGCCCTCCAGCCGCTCTTCAGCGGCGACCAGGTCGCCTCGGCCAACCCGGGGACGGACAGCCTCGGCGGGCGGGCGGTCGCGTTCACCCTCAAGTCCGACGGCGCCCGGTTGTTCTCCGACTACACGTCTCAGCACGTCGGCGAGTACTTCGCGATCGTCCTCGACGACAAGGTCGTCTCGGCCCCGTCCATCCAGAGCCCGATCACCGACGGCAGCGGGATCATCACCGGCGGGACCGGCGGCTTCAGCGCGTCCGACATGAACAACCTCGTGACGATCCTCCGCTACGGCTCCCTGCCGTTCCCGATCACCCAGATCGCCAACGACCAGGTCCCGGCGACGCTCGGCGCCCAGTTCCTCCAGCAGACGCTCCTCGCGGCCGCGATCGGTATCGCCCTCGTCTTCGCCTTCATGCTCATCTACTACCGGCTGCCGGGCGTCGTGGCGAGCTTCGCCCTTGTCTACTACACGCTGGTCGTCCTGGCGATATTCCGTCTCATCCCGGTCACGCTGACGCTCGCCGGCATCGCCGGCTTCGTCTTATCCGTCGGCATGGCGGTCGATGCGAACATCCTCATCTTCGAGCGCACGAAGGAGGAGCTGCGGGTCGGCAAGCCGCTCTCGCCGGCCATCGAGGCGGGATTCTCGCGAGCGTGGAACTCGATCCTCGACTCGAACGTGTCGAGCCTCATCACCGCGGGCATCCTCTACTGGTTCGGCAGCTCGACGATCAAGGGCTTCGCCCTCGTCCTCATCATCGGCGTCCTGACGTCGATGTTCACCGCCATCGTCGTGACGAGGACCGTCCTCCGCATCGTCGTCCGTCAGCGCTGGGCCCAGCGTCCCGAGATGTACGGCGTCCGCGAGGAGGAGTTCCTCGCCCGCACCCCGAGTCGGACTCCGCTGCGAGGAGAGGCCCGCGGGCGTGTTTGACATCATCGGGCGGCGACGCTGGTTCTACGCGTTCTCGCTCCTCATCACGGTCCCCGGCCTCATCTTCATCCTCCTCACCCCACTGACGAACGGCGCGGTCGGGCTCCAGTTCTCCATCGACTACACCGGCGGCACGCAGTGGGAGATCCGGTTCGCGGATCCGAACGTCGGCGCCGACCAGATCAAGGCGGTCCTTACCGAGCAGGGGCTCGGCGATTCGACCGTGCAGGCGACGTCCGACGGCTTCTACGAGATCCGGACCAAGCCGATCGGCCTGGCCTCGCCGGCACCGAGCGCGACGCCGGTCGTGACCCTCAATCCGTCGGCGATCAACTCGCCCGGAGCGAGCACGGCACCGGCGAGCGTGACCCCCGGCCCGGTCGTCGTGCCGAGTGCGTCCGCCAGCGCCAGCGCAGCGGCGTCGGCGAGTGCGAGCGCGGCCGCGGCCGCATCGGCCAGCCCGGCACCATCGGGGAGCCCGGCTCCGTCCGCGGTCGCGTCGTCGTCGGCCAGCCCGTCAGCGTCGCCGTCGGCCAGTCCGGCCACCTCGGCCTCGGCCTCGCCCGGCGCTTCGGGCGCCCCGGCCCCGAGCCCGTCGCCGGGGACCGGCAGCGGCTCGACCACGCTGCCCACGAGCGGCCAGATGGGTGAGCTGGCGACGGCCCTCCAGCAGTCGCTCGGCCCGATCGCCGAGCAGCGCCGGCTCACGACCGTCGGACCGGTGGTCAGCGCCGACCTCATCCAGCAGGCGGTCATCCTCATCCTCGTCGGGGCGGTCGGGATCCTCACCTGGATCACCGTCCGCTTCCACGACGTGCGGATGGGCGTCGCCGCCCTCATCGCCCTGCTCCACGACGTCCTCGTCGTCGTGGGCACGTTCGCGATCCTCGGAACGTTCTTCCGGGTCGAGATCGACGCGCTGTTCGTGACTGCGATGCTCACGATCATCGGATTCAGCGTCCACGACACGATCGTCGTGTTCGACCGGATCAGGGAGAACCGCGCCCGCCACGTGGGCGAGCCGTTCGACCGGATCGTCAACCACTCGATCCTCCAGACGTTCGGCCGGTCGATCAACACGAGCTTCACCGTCGTCCTGACCCTGCTCGCCCTGCTCCTGTTCGGCGGGGTCGCGATCCGCTACTTCATCCTCGCCCTCCTCATCGGCATCATCTCGGGGACCTATTCGTCGATCTTCAACGCGAGCCCGATCCTCGTGTCGTGGCACGAGTGGTCGGATCGACGCAAGGCGCAGGCCGCGGCCGCCGCCCGCGGCGTCAGGCGCCCGACGTGAGCCGGGCCGCCCCGACGGCGACGAGGCTGGCCCCGCGGGCTCGGGTCTCGACATCCCCTCGGCGGTGGCGTGAAGGTCGGATGAGCGGGCGGATGCAGCGGAGAGTCTCCGTGCAGGCCGGCCTGCGACGATGACGGCGATGCTCGAACCCCATTACCGCTGGGTCTTCCCGGTCCCGGTCGAGGTCGGCCCGGACCTGGCCGCCGAGGCCGACCGGCTCGGGATCTCCGAGCGGACGACCGCGGTCCTCGCGGCCCGCGGCGTCGCCGACGGGCGGGCCCTCCGGGCGTTCTTCGCCGAGCCCGTCGACGGCCTCAACGATCCGGCCGACCTGCCCGATGCCGAGGCCCTCCGTTCGCGGATCGGACGGGCCCGTCGCGATCACGAGACGGTCCTCGTCTTCGGCGACTTCGACGCCGACGGCCTGAGCGGGCTGGCGACGCTGACGATCGCCCTGCGGGCGCTCGGCCTGACCGTCGAGCCGTACGTCCCGAGCCGGCTCGAGGAGGGCCACGGACTGTCCCATCGAGCGGTCGAGCTGGCCGCCGAGCGGGGGATCGGGCTGATCGTCACCGTCGACTGCGGCTCGACGAGCGTCGAGGAGATCGCCACCGCGGCCGCCCGCGGCATCGATGTCGTCGTCACCGACCATCACCGGCTCCCGCCCGTCCTGCCGCCGGCCATCGCGATCGTCAATCCGCATCGAGCGGACAGCCGCTACCCGGACGACCGTCTGAGCGGCGCCGGCGTGGCGTTCGCCGTCGCCCGGCTGCTCCTCGCCGGGGAGCCGGGAGGTGACGAGCTCGCCCTCTCGCTCGCCGAGACCGCCGTCATCGGGACCGTCTCCGACATCGCCCCGATCGTCGGGGAGAACCGGGCCATCGCCCGTCTCGGGCTCGAGCGGATCCGGACCGGCGCCCGGCCGGGGATCGCCGCGCTGCTGGCGCGGGCAGGCGTCGCGCCGGCGTCGGTCGACCTCGAGACCGTCGCATTCTCGATCGCCCCGCGTCTCAATGCCGCCGGCCGGGTCGGCGATCCGCTCGACGCGGCGCGCCTGCTCCTGACCGAGGATCCCGAGGAGGCCGCGACGCTGGCCGAGCGCCTTGAATCGACGAACCTCGCCCGTCGCGAGCTGACCGCCACGGCCGTCGAGGAGGCGGCACGAGCGGCCGACGCGGCCGATCCGGCGCGTCCGATCGTCATGGTCCGCGGGCCATGGCCGGTCGGCGTGATCGGGCTCGTCGCGGCACGGCTCAGCGAGGAGCGCCGCCGGCCGGCGATCGTCGGGGCCGATCTCGACGGGGTCATCCGGGCGTCGTGCCGGTCGGACGGCGAGCTCGATCTCGCGGCCGCGCTCGAGGCGTGCGGCGACCTCCTGGTCCAGCACGGCGGCCACGCCGGAGCGGCCGGGTTCGAGGTCGAGACCGACCGCTGGGAGGCGCTTCGCCTTCGCCTCGAGGCCCTGGCCGGCGGCACCGCCCCGGCCGACGTCGGCCCCGAGCTCCATCTCGACCTGGCCCTGCCGGCTGGGGAGGTCGACTACCCGCTGCTCCGCGAGCTGGCCCGCCTCGAGCCGACCGGGACCGGCAACCCCGAGCCTCTCGTCGGTGTCCTCGGGGTCACGGTGACCCGCGTCCGGGCCGCCAACGGCGGCCACACCCAGCTGACCCTCCGCCGCGACCGCGACGTCGTCGACGCGATCGCGTTCGACCGGGCCGACCTCGCCGAGTCGATCGCCGAGGGCGACCGGATCGACGTCGTGGCGACCCTCGCCTCGCGGACGTTCGGCGGATTCGAGTCGCTCCAGCTCGAGGTCCGTGACGCGGCCGCGTGCGGGTCCCACCCCGAGGCGGCCGACATCCTCGGCCTCGTCGCCGTCGGGACCGACCGATGAGTCGCGGACAGGCATCGGGGGCGCGGCCGGCCGGCAAGGGCGACCCGTACGGCCTGCGGCCCTCGTCGTCGCTCATCGCGCCGATCGCCTCGGTCGTCGGCCTCCTCCTCGTCGCCTGGATCAGCATCTCGCTCCTGACCGGCAACCTGCCGTTCCACCTCGGGAGGCCGGCCGCATCGGGCGCGATCGTCGGGCCGGCCCGGACGCCGACGCCGTCCAACGTCGTCGAGGTCCCGAGCCAGTCGCCCGGCGACCGCCTGGACGGCACCCTCGTCTACGCGAAGGCCGGCAACCTCTGGGTCCAGGACGCGAGCGGGGCGCGCCAGATCACGAGCACCGGCGGCGACTCGATGCCGTCGCTCACGCCGGACGGCAGGATCCTCTACATCAACACGACCTCCCGGGCGGTCACCTTCCACTACGGTGATCACGGGGCTGTCAAGTACACCGCGACATATCCGACGATGTACGAGATCAACCTCGACGGGAGCGGCCGGAAGAAGCTGACCGACGGGCTCTTCTCGAATGGCCTCGGGACGTGGTTCTACTGGCTCCGCGAGCCGGTCATGTCGCCCGACGGCAAGACCATCGCCCTCCTGTCGGACGCGCCGAAGCCGTACAACAGCAACGTCGTCCTCCAGTACTACAACGTGAAGTCGGGCAAGCTGACCCGATCCGGCGTGCCGGAGGTGCCGCCGCTCGGCCAGCAGGACCCGACCTGGAGCCCCGACGGCTCCACTCTCCTCTATGTCCACAACGGGCGCGACGGTCCGCGCGGCGCGCCGCAGATCATGCGGATGGACTGGAAGACGAAGAAGTACAAGGCGCTGACCGGCCCGGGCTACAACGGCCCGCGCTATTCGCCGGACGGGCGCTACCTCGTCGCCACGAAGACGAGCACGCTCGGGACGGACGTCGTCATCCTCGACGCGAAGAGCGGGAACGAGCTCCTGAAGGTCACCGACGACGGGCAGTCCTGGGGCGGTGTGTGGTCGCCGTTCGGTGACGAGATCGCCTATCTCCATATCGAAGGCGGCGTCACCGACCTCTACGTCGTGAAGCTCAGCGGCACGCCCGGCGCGTGGAGCCTGAGCCGACCGGACGGGCTGACCCAGTCGGCCGGTCTCGACGGCGCGTCTCCGCCGGTCTGGTACGTCCCGCCGAGCCAGCTCCCGCAACCGACGCCGACGGCGACGCCGGCCACGCCAGCCGGCGGCTCGCCCGCGCCGAGCGGCTCCTAGCCCGATGCCTGCGGCGTTCCTCGACCGGCTCGCCGCGAGGACCGCAGCGGTCGGGACCGTCCTCTGCCTCGGGCTCGATCCCGAGCCGTCATCGTTCCCGGCCGGCTTCGCCCCGGACGTCCACGGCCTCGAGGCCTTCTGCCGGATCGTCCTCGAGGCGGCCCTGCCGCACGCCGCGGCCGTCAAGCCGAACATCGCGTTCTTCGAGGCGTTCGGATCCGCGGGGCTGGCCGCCCTGGAGCGGCTGCGGGCGACCATCCCGGCCGGCGTGCCGGTCGTGATCGACGCCAAGCGCGGCGACATCGGCTCGACCGCAGCCCGCCAGGCCGTCGCCCTGTACGACGGCCTGGGCGCCGACGCGATCACCGTCAACCCGTACCTCGGCGAACAGGCGGTGGAGCCGCTCCTCGAGCGGGCCGACCGGTTCGCGTATGTCCTGTGCCGGACCTCGAATCCGGGAGCGGGTGAGCTCCAGGGCCTCGAAGTCCCGCCCGACGCCACCCTCGGTGCGCCGGCGGAGCCGCTCTGGGCGAGGGTCGCTCGCCGGACCGTCGCCTGGGGGCCCGGCGGCACGGTCGGGCTCGTCGTCGGCGCCACCGCCCCGGATGAGCTCGTCGCGATCCGGGCGATCGCGCCGGGCCTCGCCTTCCTCGTCCCCGGGATCGGCGCCCAGGGAGGCGCGGTCGAGCCGGTCGTCGAGCACGGTCCGGCGACAGCGCCGCCGGCCGGCGGGCGTCCAGGGGGAGGGCTGCTCGTCAGCATCTCACGCGGGATCGCGGGCGCGGCCACGGGCGACGGCTCGGCTCCGGACGGGGGCGTCGGGGGTGCTCCCGAGCGCGCTCCAGGCGGCGATCCCGGAGCCCGCATCGCGGCCGCTGCCGCAGATTGGGCCAGCCGACTCCCTGTGCTATCGTAGGCCGCCCGAGCGGCGTCCCCGCACGCTCGGCGGATCGGATATCGCACCAGAGGTTCGGTCAGCAACCATGCCGTTCGGAATCGGTCCTGTCGAGCTCGTCATCGTGCTCGTCATCGCCCTCCTCGTGCTCGGCCCGGGCAAGCTGCCGGACGTCGGCGCGGCCCTCGGCAAGAGCATCCGGGAGTTCCGCAAGGCGGCCACGGACGTGGAGGAGGCGACCAAGCTCGACCCCACGCCGATCCCGCCGACCTCGAGCGCGACACCGGCTCCGGCGCCCCCGGTCGCCCAGGCCGCACCGGCGCCCGCGCCGGTCGCCGCCCCGGCCCCCGCGGCTCCCGCCCCGGTCGCCGCCGCCCCGGCCGCCTCGATCTCGGTCGAGCCACCCTCCGAGCCGCGGGCCTAGTCGGCCCTCGGGACCGTCACCATGGCCGACGCCGACGCGGCCCGGGAGGCCGGCCTGCCGGCGCTCGTCCCGCCCGCGTCCGACCCGCTCGCCTCGACCGCGCCCGGGAGGGTGGATCCGCCTCCGGTGAACCCGCCGGTCGACGATACGTCGATGACGCTCGTCGACCATCTCGGCGAGCTGCGGAGCCGGCTCGTCAAGACGATCCTCGCCGTCGTCGTCCTCGGAGCGATCGGCTTCTGGCAGGCTGGCGCGATCGTCGACGTCCTGCGCAGCCCGATCGGTGACCGCCACCTCGTCTCGCTGAGCGCCGGCGGCCCGTTCTTCCTCTACGTGAAGATCGGCCTCGTGACCGGGGTGATCCTCGGCATGCCGGTGATCCTCTACCAGATCTGGGCGTTCATCTCGCCCGGCCTGACGCCGGAGGAGCGGCGGATCATCCGGCCGTGGATACCGGTCGCTCTCCTCATGTTCGCCATCGGCGTCGCCGTCGCCTGGGTCGTCCTGCCGTTCGCCCTCGCGTTCCTCTTCAGCTTCGAGTCGGACGCGATCACGATCCAGCTGACGATCGACAACTACTTCGGCTTCATCACGATGATGTTCCTGGCGTTCGGGCTGACCATGCAGTTCCCGATCGTCCTGTACATCCTGTCGCGGATCGGGATCGTCACCTCGGCCCGGCTCAGGGCCGCCCGCCGCTACGTGATACTCGGGATCGCCGTCTTCGCGACCGTGATCACCCCCGGTGGCGACCTCGTCAGCCCGACCGTCCTCGGGCTGACGATGTACGTCCTCTTCGAGATCTCGATCTTCGTCATCGGCCGGAGCGGGCGCTGACGAGGCCGCCCGCGATCGTCGAGAGGCGCTGGACACGGGAACGGCACGAGGAGGGCGGTAGACTGGCGGCCATGGCCTCCTCCGAGCAGCCGGTCGTCGCGGTCCCGCCCGCCGCGGGAGTGACGCGGGCTCCGGCCGGGGCGCCCGCTCCCGGTGCCTCGCCGGCACCGTCGATGCCCGCGGCGGCGCCGACGCCCCCGGCTCGGCCGGGATCCGAGGCGGACCCGACCCCCCACGTGGTCCTCCTCAGCGGCCTCTCGGGCGGCGGCAAGACCGCGGCGGCGAAGCTCTTCGAGGACCTCGGCTACACCGTCGTCGACAACCTGCCGAGCGACCTCCTGCCCGAGCTCGCCGAGCTCATGTCGAGCGATCCCGAGCGCTACGCCCGGGTCGCCATCGTCCTCGACGTCCGGTCGGGTGACGCGCCCCTCGCCTTCGCGGCGATGCGGGGCGCGCTCGAGGGACGCGACATCCGACCCCAGGTCTTCTTCCTCGAGGCTCGCGACGAGGTCCTCATCCGACGCTTCTCCGAGACGCGGCATCGCCACCCGCTCGCCGACCAGCGCGGCATCGCGAGCTCGATCGCCGAGGAGCGGCGGCTGCTCGACCCGGTCCGCCAGGAGGCCGACGTCGTCGTCGACACGTCCGATCTGTCGCTCCGCGAGCTCCGCGAGACGCTGTTCGCCCACCTGAGCGACCACGTCGACCCCGACCAGCTCGTCATCCAGCTGATCAGCTTCGGCTTCAAGTTCGGCGTCCCGCTCGAGGCCGACCTCGTCTTCGACGTCCGCTTCATGCAGAACCCGTACTACGTCGAGCGACTCCGCCAGCAGTCGGGGCTGACCGACGCGGTCCGCGAGTTCGTCCTGGACCAGCCGGTCGCCAGCCGCTTCCTGGACTTCCTCCACGAGTTCCTCGACTTCGTCCTGCCGGCCTACGAATCGGAGGGCAAGACCCGCCTGACGATCGCCATCGGCTGCACGGGCGGCTATCACCGCTCGATCGTCATGGCCGAGGAGCTCGCCACGTGGCTCCGCGAGCGCGGATCGCCGGTCGCCGTCTTCCACCGCGAGCTCGACCGGTCGTGAGCACGGCCGCCGGGCAGGGCCGGCTCTTCGCTCCCGGGACCGGGGCCGGCCGGTGAACCTCCGCCGCTGGCTCCGGCCGGGGATGGGCATCAAGCGCTGGCTCCTCCTCGTGTTCGTCGGCGAGCTGAGCCTCGCCCTCGGCGGTGCGTTCGCCCTCCGCCAGCTCTACCGCGACACCGACGTGTCCGGGCCGTTCCAGGCTTCGGTCTACGTCGCGACCCTCCAGTTCCTGCCATACGGCGCCCGCGCGATCATCCTCGGGACGCTCGGGGCGGCCTTCTTCCTGGCCGGCTCGATCCGGGTCATCCGGGCGTTCATGGACCCGTACCGGTCGCCCGACGTCGACCAGCCCCTCGTCGAGCTCATCTACCAGAAGCGATTCCTCGCCCGCGGTCCGAAGATCGTCGCGATCGGCGGCGGGACCGGGCTCTCGACGCTCCTCCGCGGGCTCAAGGAGCACACGAGCAACCTCACCGCGGTCGTGACGGTGGCAGACGACGGCGGGTCGTCGGGCAAGCTCCGCGAGCAGCTCGGGGTGCCGGCGGTCGGTGACATCCGCAACTGCATCGTCGCCCTCGCGGACGCGGAGCCGCTCATGGCCGAGCTCCTCCAGTACCGATTCCCCGAGTCGGAGCGGACCGGCTCCGAGGCCGACGCGACGACGCTCGGCGGCCACGCCGTCGGCAACCTCCTCATCGCCGCCCTCACCGCCGTCGAGGGCGGCGACTTCGAGGAAGGCGTCCGCCAGATGAACCGGGTCCTCGCCGTCCGCGGCCAGGTCCTCCCGGTGTCGCCGACACCGCTCGTCCTCCACGGCGAGTGCAGCGACGGGACGATCGTCGAGGGCCAGTCGGCCATCGCCCGGACGAACGGGATCGAACGGGTCTGGGTGACGCCCGCCGACGTCGCCGTGTCGGACGACGCGCTGCGTGCGATCGCCGAGGCGGACGTCGTCGTCCTCGGGCCGGGCAGCCTCTATACGAGCATCCTCCCGAGCCTCCTCCTCGAGCCGATCCGGGACGCCGTCATCGCCTCGTCGGCGCTCCGGATCTTCGTCTGCAACGTGGCGACCCAGGACGGCGAGACGGCCGGCTACGACCTGGCCGACCACGTCGATGCGCTCGAGCGTCACACGGCGAGCGGGATCGTCGACGTGGTGCTCGCCAACAGCAATGCGGCGGTGACGGTGCAGGGTCCCGGAGAGGCCGTCCGGCCGCGCTGGCCGCCGGCCGGCGAGATCGTGCCGCGGCTCGTCCTCGACGACGTGATCGATCCGGCCCAGCCGACCCACCACGATCCGGCCCACCTCGCGAGCGCGATCGTCCGCGTCGTCGAGCGTGAAGGGGGAGCCCGCCGCCGGGCGGGAGTGGCCCGAACGGCGTGACACGGGCGGAACGCGACCTCGTGGCGGCCCTGCGGGCGGAGCTGGCGGCCGTCGACACGCCGCGTCAGTGCGACCGGCGGGCCCTCGCGGCCGGCCTCGGTCCGACAGGCGTTGACCGGGACGCGGTGACGGCCCGCCTCGGGGTCCGTCTCGGGCTCGGCGGACGGACCGGCGGGGACGAAACGTCCTCCTTCGACTGGGACGGCGTCCGCGACCACTGCCGGGTCGCCTACCTGCGCGGCCTGTTCCTCGGCCACGGCTCGCTGAGCCTCGCCAACGGGACGACCCACCTCGAATTCGTCCTCGGATCGGGCGATGCGGCCGTCCTCGCGGGACGACTGGCCGGGCTCGGGCTGCCGGCCTCGGAGCGGGTCCGCCGCGGGCGCGGCGTCGTGACGTGGAAGAGCAGCGAGACGGTCATCACGTTCCTGCGCCTGGCCGGCGCCGGTGCGGCCCTCCTCGAGCTCGAGGCGCGCCAGGTTTCGCGGGCCGTTCGGGGCGACCTCAACCGGGTCATCAACGCCGAGTCGGCCAACCTCAATCGGGCGGTCGAGGCTGCCGGGCGGCAGCTCGCCGCCATCGACGAGCTCGAGCGGGACGGTCGCCTGGCGAAGCAGCCGTTCGCCCTCCGGACGGTGGCCGAGGCGCGCCGGGAGACCCCCGAGGCGACGTTCGCCGAGCTCGCCGAGCGGCTCGATCTCCACCGCTCGACCGTCCAGCGGGCGCTCGAGCGCCTCGAGTGGCTCGCCGCCCACGACGAGGCCGTCCAGCGGGCACCGACCCGCGGGGGCAGTCCCACCCGCGGGCGCAACCCGACCCGCCGGCGCAACCCGACCCGCGGGCGCAGCCCGGTCGCCGCCGTGGCCCGGGCATGACGGCTCCGCTGCGGCCGGTGATCGTCGCCGGCAACTGGAAGATGCACACGGTGCCGGCCGAGGCGGGAGAGCTCGCCCGGGTGATCGCCGCCCGGACGGTCGATCCGCTCGTCGTCCGGGTCATCTGCCCGCCGTTCGTCGCGCTCCGGGCGGTCCGCGACGCGCTCGAGGGGACCGGCGTCGCGGTCGGGGCCCAGAACATCCACCACGAGCCGGCCGGGGCGTACACCGGCGAGGTGAGCGCCCCGATGCTCGTCGGGCTCGCCGAGTGGGTGATCGTCGGCCACTCGGAGCGCCGCCGGGACGCCGGCGAGACGGACGCGCTCATCGGGGCGAAGCTACGCCGGGCCGTCGAGGCTGGCCTGCGGCCGATCCTCTGCGTCGGCGAGCAGCTGGCCGATCGGGAGAGCGGTCGCCAGGAGGACGTCGTGCGGGCCCAGCTCCGGGGCGCCCTCGGCGGCGACGGGGACGGCGGACCCGCGGCCATCCCTGGATCGCTCGTCATCGCCTACGAGCCGGTCTGGGCGATCGGCACCGGGCGGACGGCCCGTGGGACCGACGCGGCGGCGATGGCCGACGCGATCCGGGCGACGCTCGCCGAGCTCGCGACGGCCGAGCGTGCCGAGTCGATCCCCGTCCTCTACGGCGGCAGCGTCACCGCGGGGGCGATAGGAGAGTTCCTCGCCGAACCCGCGATCGACGGTGCCCTCGTCGGCGGGGCGTCGCTGAAGCCGGACGAGATGGCGGGTATCGTGGGCCGGGCCGGTGTCACCGCGGCGGCCCGGGCCGCCGCGGCCTAGTCGCCGGCCGCCGCCCCGCCTCGCCGTCACCATCGAGCCAGCCGACCGGAGGTCCCGCCCCATGCCGACCGTCGTCCTCCTGCGCCACGGCGAGAGCGACTGGAACCGCGAGAACCGGTTCACCGGCTGGACCGACGTCGACCTCTCGGAGCGCGGCGTAACCGAGGCCCACGAGGCCGGCCGCCTGCTCGTCGCCGAGGGCCTCACGTTCGACCTCGCCTTCACCTCGCTCCTCCGGCGGGCGATCAGGACGCTGTGGATCGTCCTCGAGGAGCTCGACGCCATGTGGCTCCCCGTCCGCGGCTCGTGGCGGCTCAATGAGCGCCACTACGGCGCGCTCCAGGGCCTGAACAAGGCCGAGACCGCCGAGCGCTACGGGGACGAGCAGGTCCGCCTGTGGCGACGGAGCTTCGACGTGCGGCCGCCGGATCTCTCGGTCGACGACCCGCGCTTCCCCGGCAACGACCGGCGCTATGCCGATCTGGGCCCGGACGAGCTGCCGACCGCGGAGTCGCTCAAGGACACCATCGCCCGCTTCCTCCCGTACTGGCACGACGAGATCGCGCCTGCCGTCCGCTCCGGCCGGCGGGTCCTCATCGCTGCTCACGGCAACAGCCTGCGAGCGCTCGTGAAGTACCTCGACGGCGTGTCCGACGACGACATCGTCGGCCTCAACATCCCGACCGGCGTGCCCCTCGTCTACGAGCTCGACGACGAGCTCCGGCCGCTCAGTCACCGCTACCTCGGCGACCAGGCCGGGGTCGAGGCGGCGATGGCGGCGGTCGCTGCCCAGGGCACTGCAAGCCGGGTCCGGAGCGACCCTGTGCTACCATCCGGCGGCTGAACCGACAGGAGGTCCGCCAGCTCGTGAACCCGTTCCTGGCCATCGGCCAGATCATCGTCAGCATCGCGCTCGTGGCGTCGATCCTGCTCCAGTCCAGGGGGACGGGACTGTCCGGCACGTTCGGCGGCGACTCCGCCGTCTATCGCAGCCGCCGCGGCATCGAGCGACGCCTGTTCCAGTTCACGGTCCTGCTGGCGATCCTCTTCGTCGCCTTCTCGCTCGTCGCCTACATCTTCGCACCGACCACCACGGGCGGCTGACGAGCCCGCGCCCGAGCCCGCTCACCGGGCCGGGTCCCCATCCTGGATCAGGATCGATTGACCAGCCGAGACCGCGCCGTCGTCCTCGCCCTTGTCGCCGTGTTCGCCGTCCTCACCCTGGCGGTCGGCATCCCGGCGTCTGCGCCGTCGGCTGAAGCGTCGCCGTCGGCGCCGACCGCGAGCGGCGACTCCGGCTTCGCCGTCTACCGCGAAGGGATCCTCGGCCGGCCGAGCTCGATCGACCCCCTCACGGCCCAGAGCCAGGCCGATCGCGACATGGTCGCCCTCGTCTTCAGCGGCCTCGTCCGGCTCGGACCGGACGGGACCGTCCAGCCCGACCTGGCAGAGAGCTGGACCGTGGCCAGGAAGGGGGCCTCATACACGTTCCGGATCCGTCCCGACGCCCGCTGGCAGGACGGCAGCCCGGTCACCTCGGCCGACGTCGTCTACACGATCCACGCCCTCCAGGATCCGGAGTACACGGGTCCGGGGGCCTCGTCGTGGCGGGAGGTGACGGTCACTGCCGTCGACGACCTCACCGTCCGCTTCGACCTGGCGACCCCGCTCGGGAGCTTCCTCCTCGCGGCGACCCAGCCCCTCCTGCCCGATCATCTTCTCCACGATGTGACCGCCGCGGACCTGCCCGAATCGCAGTTCGACGACGCGCCGGTCGGCAGCGGACCCTACCGGCTCGTCGGCTGGGACGCCCTCGAGGCCCACCTCGAGCTCGATCCCGTGACCGGCCATCCGCCGGCCCCACTGGCGACCCCATCGCCGACGCCGACGACGGCTCCGTCGGCCTCCTCATCGGCGAAGCCCCGCGCCTCCGCCACCGCGAGCTCGTCGGCGAGCGCCTCACCCGTGCCGAGCCCGACGCCGAGCCCGACTCCGGCGCCGACGCCTCCGCCCGGCTCGATCCAGCCCGAGGCGATCGACCTCCGCTTCTACCGCGACGCCGCCTCGCTCATGACCGACTTCCGGGCCGGGCTCCTCGACGCTGCCAGCGGCCTCATGGCGAGCGACGCGTCGGCCCTCGCCGCCGCGCCGCACGCCCGCCTGCTCGACTACCCGCGGACGACGTACACCGGCGTCGTCCTCAACCTGCGAGCCGGCCACCCGTTGTTCCAGGACGCCACGGTCCGACGTGCGTTCCTCCAGGCGATCGACCGGCCGGCCCTCATCGCGGCCGTCCTCGGCCAGACGGGGACGCGGGCCGACACCCCGATCCCGCCGTCGTCGTGGGCCTACGACCCATCCGCGACCAGCCCGGTCGCCTACGATCCGGCCGCGGCGGCGAAGGCCCTCAAGAAGGCCGGCTGGACACAGGTCGGTGGCTCGTGGCGGGCGCCGAAGGCGAAGACCGCACTCCGCCTCGAGCTCATCACCCCGGATCAGGACTCGAACCCGCTCGTGTACGCCACGACGAAGGCGGTGGCCGACGCCTGGACCCGATTCGGCGTCGCCGTCAGCGTCGTCGCCCTCACCCCGCACGACTTCGTCGACACGCGGCTCAGCCCGGGTCACTTCGACGCGGCCGTCGCCGATGTCGATGTCGGGCTCGACCCGGATCTCTACCCGTTCCTCGCCTCCACCCAGACGACGATCGGCGGGGCGAACGTCGCGGGGGTCCAGCTGCCGGACCTCGACAGGAAGCTCACCGCGGCCCGCCGCTACGGCCCGCTGGCGACCCGACTCGCGGCCTTCAAGGACCTCCAGAGGTACCTCGGACAGGCCGAATTGACCCTGCCGCTCTTCTTCCGATCCGAGCCCGTCGTGGTCAGCGACCGGGTCTGGGGGCCCACTCCGCGGGAGATCGCCGATCCCAGTGGGCGATATTGGGACGTGCTAACATGGCGCCTCGCTAACGGGCCGTGAGCGTGAGCCCACGGGCCGCGAGCGGGTCGAGCCGAGGTGGCGGAACTGGTAGACGCGCTAGCTTCAGGAGCTAGTGCCCGCAAGGGCGTATGGGTTCGACTCCCTTCCTCGGTACCAGCGCCCTGCTGAGGACCCGACCCGACGAGGCACCTGCCCAGGTGGCGGAATTGGTATACGCGTACGTTTGAGGGGCGTATGAGGCAACTCATCCGGGTTCAAGTCCCGGCCTGGGCACCACTCCCTCGTTGACGATGCGGCGGTCCCCCGGACCGCCGTTCCGATTCCCAGGCCGTATCCTGTCGGCGCCGCATCCAGGCGGCCCGGGGGCGGTTAGCT
>Ga0335082_10001696_pt1 | contig 23510 bp, 18 predicted proteins | sample Lox_Sample_41_FD_206718 | JGI IMG/M metagenome (GOLD analysis project Ga0335082, IMG submission 206718) | Soil microbial communities from Loxahatchee National Wildlife Refuge, Florida, United States - Lox_Sample_4.1 | ecosystem: Environmental > Terrestrial > Soil > Wetlands | place: USA...
CAGATCTTCGCGATAACATCGAGCGCCCCGTTCTCAAGATGAGATGGGCATGGCAGATCTTCGCGATAACATCGAGCGCTCCGTTCTCAAGCGCTGAATTCCATCTCCGGCGTCGCTGCCAGCAGCGTGCGCGTGTAGGGATGCTGCGGCGCGGTGGTGATCTGCTCGGTTGTACCGACCTCGACCAGTTCGCCCCCCCGCATGACCGCGATGCGGTCGGCCAGATAGCGCACAATCGGCATCGAATGCGAAATGAACAGGTAGGTCAGCGAGAACTCGCGCTGGAGCTGCTTCAGCAGGTTTACAATCTGCGAGCCGACGCTGACATCGAGCGCCGAGACCGGCTCGTCGGCGACGATGAACCGCGGGCGGAGCACCAGCGCGCGCGCGATCCCGATACGTTGCCGCTGGCCGCCGCTGAATTCGTGGGGGTAACGCTTCAGGGCTGAGGCATCGAGACCCACCGCACGCAACACCTTGGCAGCGCGCTCGCGGCGGCCGTTCCGGCTCTCGCTGCCATGGATGGCCAACGGTTCGCAGACAATCTGCTCGACGGTCATTCGTGGGTCAAGTGAGCCGAACGGGTCCTGGAAGATGATCTGCATGTCACGGCGGAGTTGCCGCAATTCTGCGCCTCCGGCACGCAGGACATCGTGGCCGGCGACCAAAACCTGTCCACAGTCAGGCTCGACCAGCCGCAGCAGCAGCCTCCCCAACGTGCTCTTGCCGGAGCCGGACTCGCCCACCAGTCCCAGCGTCTCCCCCGTTTCGATGGTCAGCGAGACATCGTGGACCGCTCGCACCTTCCCCGCCGAGGTTAGTCCCAGCGCCGATTGTCCGGAGCTGAAGGTCTTGGTCAGGTGCCGAGCTTCGACGAGGGGCATGCTGGCGATGGTAACAAATGCGGGACCCTGGATTTTCGCGGATGCCGCGGACTTCTCAGTTCAAGCGTGCTGGTCCACGCTAATCCGCGTGACTGGCGGGTTGGTCCTCTTTCCGGGTGTTTCACGATCGCCTGAATCCCTTGTCCGGCGCGGTTCTTGCCAGATGTCCACAATCGCCGACCCGATTGTCGCGCGCTTGCGTTGTGAGCCCGGTTCTTGTAAGCACAGCAAAATCGCGGTCGAAACGCAAACTCGCCAGAACCGCAATTGCGATTGCACAAGATTCTGGCACCCGCCTGTGGACGAGCTGCACTCGATTGAAAACACGGAAGATAAATTCGCGAAAAAAGAGTTGACTTACAAAATACGGACAGTTAAAAACACACTCGTTCTTTGACAGTTTTTATGGTTTTCCCGGTTGGCGGTGAGTCCGGGGCTGAAGCGAGTTCACTGCTCCGCGCCCGCGGCGCAAGGTGGCAGAGGGACCGCAACGGTCAATAGCGACCTGCTGGTTGAGGAGAACGAGAAACCCGTCAAAGGCAAGACGGAATCCCGAGGCGTTGCACGGTCATTCCGGTTAGTGGTAAGCCCGGAGTCCAAGCTGAGATCGAACACCGCGTGCGCAAGCATGGGTGGACACAGGTCGGCGAGGGTCTAAAGCAAACCGCTGGTCGAGAACAACCGCACAACAAAGCCTCGGGATTCTTTATTTCTGCCTGCGGGAGCTTCCCAGTGCTGGGGAGTGCGATGTTTGGGTGTTCCGCAACTCGACGGAATGCCGCCTCCGGCTAGTTCTTATTGGCCGATTCCGCTGCCAACTTGAGTTGCTCATTGGCCTGTTCGAGGAGTTCCTTGGCCTTCTTTGCGTGGCCGCTCAGGTCAAATTCATTGGCCTGCTGTGCGGCGACGACCTTTTCGTAGGCCTGTTCACAGAGCCGCTGTGCTGCGGCGATGTTCCCGTGACGGTGGGGGTTGACGTTCTGAACGGGCTGGCTCTTCTGCGCGACGGCCAAGCCGCCACAAAGCAGGGCTGCACTGAGGATCGGGACGAGAAGGCTCTTCCTCACAATTTCCTCCTGGTGATGCAAGGGCCATGACTATACCACGACTCGCGGGGCCGCAGGAATAACTACAGTCAGCGCCGGAGTAGAATCGGTACAAGGTATGACCGGCATATTCTCGCCCGCGCAACCCAGTACGCAGGGACGCAACTGGACGCCCTTCATCGTTGGCTTGGTTGCCGTTGTCCTCGTGGTCGCGGTCATCATGGTTGTCGGCCGTAACAAGGGCCAGACAACAGTCCAACCCAATCCCTACGCGGGCAAATTGCAGCTCGCCGGCCCCAAGATGAGCGCGGCGGAAAACTACGTCGGCGGGACCGTAACCTACCTCGATGTGAACATTACGAATACTGGCGACCGGGCCCTGGTTGGCGCAGCGATGAAGCTGGTCTTCAAGAACACGCTGAATGAAGTGGTACAGACCGAAACCGTTCCGCTGCACGTCCTGGTGGAAAATCAGATGGGGGGCTATCCCGATCTTGTGGATCTCACCCGTCTGCCGATCGGACCGGGACAGACGAGAACGGTGCGCATGACCCTGGATCGCATTTCGGCCGACTGGAACCAGAATTATCCCGAGATGCAGTTGACGGATCTCATGCTTAAGTGATCCCGCCCGGTTGCAGCCGTGATTGGGAGCGGCTGCTAATCTATTTCCCATGTCGAGGTTCGGAACCGCCATTCTCTTAATGTTGTCCGTGGCAACCCTCCGGCTTACGGGCCAGGAAAAGTCCGCGGCCCAATCGCCTTCGTCGCAGGCTGGTGCCGAGAAGGAGCACACCGTTCTGGGTGTGCTGGAGATCACGGCCTTCACCAGCAGGATCTTCCACAACACCCGGATGCTGCGCGTGTGGCTGCCTGCGAACTACGGTTCCCCCTTCAACCGGCATCGGACCTACCCTGTGCTTTACATGCAGGACGCCCAGAATCTCTTCGATGACGCCACCAGCAACGCCGGCGAGTGGCATGTAGACGAGACGGTGGACCATCTCGTCGGCAGCTTCAGGATTCCGCCCATGATTGTGGTGGGCATCGACCACCCTGGACAAGAACGCAGCTCGGAATATCTGCCTTATCCTGATCCTCACCACAAGCAACATGATGTCGCGGCTCCTCAGCAGTACCGCGGAAAAGACTACGTGACATTCCTGCTCACGGAAGTCATGCCCTTCATCGAGAAGAAGTATCGTATTTCACGCGGCCCCGCGAACACCGGCATCGGCGGCGCTTCCTACGGCGGCGTTATCAGCCTGTACACTGCGCTGCAACATCCTGGTATCTTCGGGCACGTCCTGGTCGAAAGCGCGGTGCTTGGCGTCGGCGATGGCCAGCTGCTGAAGGATGCGGAGAAGGCAACGCAGCTTCCTCGGAAGATTTTCGTCGCCATGGGCACGAAGGAGACGCACGATGCGGCGTACAATGCAGAACTTGTCAAGGAAGTGGAGGACCTGCAGGCCATCTTGCGCAGGAAGGGGATGGGGCCTGACCGCCTGAAAGTTGTCATCGAGGAAGGCGCTACGCACAACGAAAGCGCGTGGTCCGGCCGGCTGCCGGGAGCGCTGATGTTCCTCTACGGACACTGAATTTCCCGCGTCACAGAATTGTGTCGGGACGAAGGCACTGCTTTTCGAGACGAATTGCACATCCGGGAGTTGACGAACGAGTTGCTTGCTGTTCCTGCCGCCTCCAATGGGAGTATTATTACGGAAATCGCCATCGATCCGGGCAATTGTGGGAGAAGCTATATGGCACGCAAACTACTCGCTGTCCTGATCCTGCTCCTGGTCGCAGCGTCCATCCCGTCTGCTGCGTGCTCGCGGAGCGCAACCAATCCCGAAGACCGGGCGCGTGCGCTGGCGTATGCGCAAAGTCTGGAAGAACACCCGCTCGCCAAGGACAGTCTGCAGAAGCGCATGTGGTTGACGGAGTGGATCGTGCAGGTGCCCGATCTCACGGTTACGGTCCCGCCCCGTGAGTTTAAGGCTCTGCAGTCGCTCGACAGGGTGAACGACACCTATTCCAACCAGTTGCGGATGCAGGCGGTGTTTTCGCAGGCTGCGTTTCAGTTACAGCATCCTGAAGAAAAGAACGCAGCGGCGATTCAAGCGGCCGGCCTCGCGGGCACGTTGCGCGCGTATCGTGCCATCCAGCAATTTGACCCCACGGCGAAATATCCGCTCCTCGACAACCTGATGTCTTTGGAGAAAAAGGGCAAGCTGCAGAAGTACGTGGAGAAGCAGAACAAGGTTAGCAAGAGTTAGATCAGAGCATGCCGGTCTCGCCAAGGGCGCGTCGTTCGCGCCCTTTGTCATTGTGCGCGAGCCGAGCCGCCTTCCTGAGGCTAGAATAATGGGCGATGAAATACGAATTCATTGCGATTCCTGACCAGGACATTCCCCGCGCCAGCGATCCGCTGTTTCAGCACTTGCTCGACACCTATGCCAGCGAGACGGACAAGGTCATCTCTGTCTGGCGCTGCTTCGCACCGGAGGACCTGGATTTCCGCCCGCATCCGAAGTCGTCCACCATCGCGGACATCCTGAAGCATCAGTTGCTTTCCGAGCGCAGGTTCTTCGGGGAATTCGTAGGCACGCCTGAGCCGCCGGCCGGCGACGTGCTGCCGAAAACGCAGGAGCTGAGTGCCTATATCCGGCGAATGGAGGAGCTGGCGCGGCCGCGACTGGCTTTCTTCGCGGCGCAAACGCCCGAGTGGTGGTTGCAGGATGCGCCGTTCTTCGGCCTGACGCGCCAGCGCATCTGGGTCTTCTGGCGGCGCTTGCTGCATACCTGCCATCACCGCACCCAGCTCACTGTGTATCTCCGCCTTCTGAACAAGCCCGTGCCGTCGGTGTACGGGCCGACTTCAGACCAGACCTGGGAAGGCGCCGACCCGACCACATCAGTCGAGGCAGCGGGGCGGAAGTAAGAACCAGATTGAGCTGCTAGAACTTTTCTTTTAGCCGCCGATAGGTCTCTTGCAGCAACTCGGGCAGGACGCGCGTTTCGCCGATGACGGTCATGAAGTTCGAATCTGCGACCCAGCGCGGCAGCACGTGCAGGTGAAGGTGCCCCGCGACCCCGGCTCCTGCTGCCTTGCCCACATTCATTCCAAGATTCACGCCGTCCGGCTCATACACCTCGTACAGCACCGTCTCCAGACGCTGCGTCAGCTCCATCATCTCGGCGGCCGCCATTGGCGGCAGCCTGTTCAACTGGTCGAGGTGTTCATACGGCACGATCATCGAATGTCCCGAGGTATAGGGATAAGCATTGAGGATGATGAAGTTGTATTTGGCTCGATGCACAATCAACGCTCTGCGATCGTTATCTTCGCGCTGCAACCCGCAAAAAACGCAAGACGGCGTTTTGCCCGCGGTGGCGACGTAGGTGTATCGCCACGGAGTCCAGAGATAATCCATAAGAAGGCAGAGTAACAGACGGATTTACGCTTCCCAAGAGCACGGCGTGCTCCGGTCACACAAAGACGTGATGCAACGCTCTTGACAAGCGGGCAGGAAGTGAGGGAAACGCCAGCAAAATCAAGGCTAAACTTGTCCTCGTTGGTTTGACACTGTTCCGCAGCGATTGCTATAGTCAGAGAGTTCCCTGTGAGCGCAGCCCGCTTCATAGGATCCGGCCGCTGGGTTGCCCAACCCCCGCTTCAGGCGGGTCATCTTATCCGTTGAACCGAACCAGCAGTCCGTTATCCCAGGGTCTCTGCGCGTGCGCAAACGCGCGAGTGTGTGTATGCAACCAATGGCTTTTGAAGAAACTGCTAACGAAACCCCAAACAACGAAACCCAACCTGCCGCGGCGGATGCCGCTGCCGAACAGCCTCCGGCCGCCCAACCTTCTGAGCCGGCAACCCAACCCATCGAGACCGTATCAGCGGTAACCCCCAGGTCCGAAAAAGAACCAGGCATGGAGGACTTCGCCACCGCTCTGGAGACCTTTGAGCAGGAGCAGGCCCAGACGGAAGCCGCTCTCAACGAGGAGCAGGTCATTACCGCCACGGTGCTCAAAGTCACGCCTCAGTATGTGCTGGTGGACATCGGGTACAAGTCGGAAGGTGTTGTCCCGGTTTCTGAGCTGCAGGACCACGAAGGGAACGTCCGTGTGCAGCGCGGAGACGAAATTCCGGTGGTGCGCCAGTCCGGCCACACCGAAGAGGGCTACATCAACCTCTCGCACGAAAAGGCGCAGCGGCTGCACGCCTGGGACGAAATCGAAAAGGCCTTCAACGACAAGGCTTCGGTCAAGGCACGGATCATTGACCGCATCAAGGGTGGCCTGACCGTCGACATTCTCGGCGCCCGGGCGTTCTTGCCCGGTTCGCAGGTGGACCTTCGACCGGTTCGTAACCTCGACGGGATGAAGGGACAGGAGATCGACGTCCGCATCATCAAGCTCAACAAGAAGCGCGGCAACGTTGTGGTTTCACGTAAGCAGTTGTTGGAGGAGGAGCAGGCCGAAAAGCGGGCTTACACTCTGGAGCATTTGCACGAGGACGGCATTATCACCGGCACGGTGAAGAACCTCACCGATTACGGCGCCTTTGTCGATCTTGGAGGAATTGACGGCCTATTGCACATTACCGATATGTCCTGGGGCCGCCTCACGCATCCGCGAGATCTGGTGCAAGTGGGCGACCAGATCCAGGTAAAGGTGCTGAAGTTCGATCGCGAAAAGCAACGTGTCTCGCTGGGCTTCAAGCAGCTCACGCCCGACCCGTGGATGGACGCGGCGGATCGCTATCCCATTGGCGCACATGTCCACGGGCGGGTCATCAGCGTCACCGACTATGGCGCTTTCATCGAGTTGGAACAGGGCATTGAAGGCCTGGTGCACGTCAGCGAGATGACCTGGTCCAAGCGGATGAAGCACCCCTCGAAGCTGGTGAACGTGGGAGACCAGGTGGAAGCCGTTGTGCTCAATGTGAATCCCGGTGAGCGCCGCATCAGCCTTGGCCTGAAGCAGCTCGAGTCCAACCCGTGGGAAAGCCTGCACCAGAAGTTTCCCGTAGGCACGGTGGTCGAAGGCAAGGTCCGCAACCTTACCGACTTCGGCGCCTTTATCGAAATTGAGGACGGCATCGATGGACTGGTTCACGTCAGCAATCTGAGCTGGACCAAGCGCGTAAAGCATCCGTCCGATGTCCTGAAGAAGGGAGACAAGGTCAAGGCCATTGTGCTCGCCATCGAGCCGGAGCAGCGCCGCCTCTCGCTGGGCGTCAAGCAGCTTCAGCCCGACGTTTGGGACACGTTCTTCGAGCAACACCGCGTGGGCGACGTCATTCACGGCAAGGTGCTGCGGCTGGCGAGTTTTGGGGCCTTCGTCGAGATCGCGGATGGTGTCGAGGGCCTGTGCCACAACTCCGAGGCCATCGATGCCCATGGGGCGCCCGTGAAGCTGGAGCCGGGCCAGGAGCATGACTTCAAAATCATCAAGATGAATCCGGCGGAGAAGAAAGTTGGGCTGAGCATTCGAGCGGTTGGCGAAGAAGCGACACGGCACGATGTCGAGGCCTACAAAGCTCCCGCCAGCTCGAGCTCATCAGGGGCGGCCACGATCGGCGAGTTCATGTCGTGGAAGCGCGCCAGCAACGAAAACAACTGACCTGATCTGTACGGTCTGCGCTTCACTCTGCCGGACCGGTCGAATCTTTCTCGACCGGTCCGGCAAGCCGTTCTTGCAGCAAACTCAACTTCAGTATTGCCGGCAAACCACCCGCGACCCGTGTTCAGCCGATTCACCGGGCCCCTGCTGCGCTGGTAGTAGCGCCCTCAGGTCAGTGTTCGTTTATGGACGGTCTATATCCGATTGGACATCCCAGCACGAGGGGAAACCACAACCGGCTTAGCTTTTCAATAACTTACGCACTTCAGTTACGGAAATCAGGGTGCATCGAACATGAGGGGAATTGCTGTCCCGTAGTGCAGCGACCCACTGGGGCGGATGCTGCGATTGTCATTTGAACAGGGGGACTCATGCAAACGCTGTTGCAGGACACGCGCTACGCACTGCGAATGCTTCGAAAGAACCCAGGCTTCAGCGCCATCGCAATCCTATCGCTGGCGTTGGGAATTGGCGCCAACACTACGATCTTTACGGTCGTGAACGCGGTCCTTTTGCACCCCCTGCCCGTGAAGGACATGTCGCGCCTCGCCCAGGTAGACACGGTTGATACGAAAACTCTGGTTACGGCAGCCAACGTCACAAAGCTCGGCATGTCTTATCCCAACTTTCAGGACTATGCCAGGGAGAACCAGGTGTTCTCAGCACTGACTTGCGTTGCCGGTCCGCTCCCATTGACCTGGAGCGGTGAAAAAGAGCCCAAGCAGGTTCTCGGACAATTGGTCAGCGCGAATTATTTTGACGTGCTGGGAATGCGTCCGGTCATGGGACGTTTTTTCCTGCCGGACGAGGACAGCAAGCCCGGCGGCAACAACGTTGCAGTACTTAGCTATAGCTTGTGGGTAAACAAATTCGGCTCGGATCGCAACGTCCTCGGCGAAATTTTAAGGCTCAACGCCACGCCTTACACCGTTATCGGCGTGGCTCCCCGAGGTTTCAAGGGCACATTCACATTCGGCAACGCCGAGGAGGTGTGGATTCCCATCAGCATGTATCCCCAGGCGCTTGCTGGATTTGTGAAGGACAACTTCAACGACCGCAGATTCCTGACTTCTACCGTGTTCGGCCGGCTGAAAGATGGGGTGAGCATGAGCGCGGCGGAAGCTTCCCTGAAGACCATAGCTTCGCGTCTGGCAAAGGCCTTTCCGAAGGACAATGCCAGCCGCAGTGTGGCCCTGACACCTCTCGCCGATGCGGTCGTAGGCGTGAACTCTCGCAGCCAGATCGTGCTCATCGGCGGATTGATGATGGGGATCGTGGGCCTGGTGCTGATGATTGCATGCGTAAACGTGGCCAATCTGCTACTGGCGCAGGCTGCTCGCCGGGAGAAGGAACTTGGCTTGCGGGCCGCGCTCGGGGCCAGCAGGCGCCGGGTGGTGCAACAGTTGTTTACCGAGACCCTGGCCCTTGCGATTCTGTCGGCAATTGTGGGTCTTGCAATTGCCTTTGCCGGGCGCGCAATCCTGTGGTCTTTGCGGCCGCCTTTCATCCTGGACGGCGACCTCGACCTGGCGTTCGACTCCCATGTGCTCCTCTTCACCTTGAGTGTGTCGCTGCTTACGGCGCTACTGGTTGGGCTGGTGCCGGCAATCAAAGTGGCGCGGCCCAATCTGATCGAGGTGCTGAAAGTTGGTGGACGCGGCAGTGTGAGCTGGACGCGCAACCGTCTTCGCAGCCTCCTGGTAATAACAGAAATTGCGCTGGCGCTGGTTGCGCTGGTGGGCGCGGGACTGTTTGTGCGCAGCATGCAAAATGCGCAACGCATAGATCCCGGGTTCGAATCGAAAAACCTGTTTGTCTTTGCATTCGATCTCGGCGCTCTGCACTATGACGAAGGCCGCGCGCAGCAATATTTCCGTACCGCCATGGAGCGGGCGCAGGCATCGCCCGGTGTTGCCTCGGCAACTATCGCCTCCAATTTTCCACTCGGTGGAGGACTTGCACGCACCGTGTTCCCAGAGGGAGAGGATGAGGGCACCGGATATCGCGGGACCCTGACCCAGCTTGACGACGTCGCCCCCAATTTTTTCAGCACTCTGCGGATTCCGTTTGTGAGCGGCCGGGAATTCACCGATTCCGACCGCAAGGACACGACCCAGGTGGCGATTGTGAATGAAGCGATGGCCAAGCAATTCTGGCCGGGCCAGAACGCGGTCGGCAAGCGCTTCCACTTCTTCGGAGAAACCCAGCTTCGGCAGGTCGTAGGCGTTGTCCGCAATACGGTTGTGAACGCCATCGGGGAAGAGCCCCAGCCCTTGGCCTATTTGCCTCTGACGCAGGACTTCTCGCCGGCGGTCACCATGCAGGTGCGCACCACCGGCCGCCCCGAAGAGGTGATAGCCACAGTACGGGGCCAGGTGCAATCGCTTGACACAAACCTGGCGCTAACCAACTTCAATACCATCGGAGAATTGCTCGATCAGGGACTGTGGGCGCCACGCATGGGCGCCGCTCTGCTGACCGTATTCGGCGCCATCGCCCTTGTCCTCGCTGTCGTCGGCGTTTACGGTGTACTCTCCTACTCGGTAAGTCAACAGACACGAGAGATTGGCATTCGCATGGCCATGGGCGCACAGTCAGGCACCGTCTTGGGGCTCGTGGTGAAGCAGGGAATGCGGCTCGCCATTGCCGGTCTTGCCTTAGGCCTGGTTGCAGCCTTGGCAGCCATGCGCGCCCTTTCTACTCTTCTCTTCGGAGTCAGCGCCCACGATCCACTGATCTTCAGCAGCGTGGTTTTGATCCTGGCGACTGCCGCCGTGCTGGCTTGCTACTTCCCTGCACGTCGTGCGGCTCGACTGAATCCACTGGTTGCGCTTCGCTACGAATAGACAAGTAGCAGTTCTCTTGCGGTGTCGTGCCTCTGTCGTCGAAATCTGCGTTGTGTTTCGTGTGCCGGTGAGCATGAGTTCGTCTGAAGAGCCGACCATTGGCGAGTTCATGCCGTGGAAGCGCGCCCGCAACGAAAACAACTGACCTGATCTCCTATAATCTGCACTTCATCTGCCGGACAGATCGAATCTCTCTCGACCTATCCGGCAGCCGTTTTTGCGGGATACCCGACTTCTAGCGTCGCCGACGATGTGCTCCGGATCGAGCGGGGCAGATCAGACAAGAGGGCGTTATACGTCAAATTGGCTTCGAACAGGCCTATTTCCGGGTGGCCCGTGATGCTTCCGCGAGTGGGCAACGGCAAACAGAGAAAGGCAGAGCCCCACGACTATTGCGGGAGATCTGTTTTATAGAGAATGGCTTGGTGACGCGGGTGAGGGCTGTAGGCGTCGTATGACGGAGCGCCTTTACATCGATAACTGCTGGCCTTTTAACAGTGGAATTATTTCATCAGCTTGCCTTTTCATTCTGAGCTGCAAGCCCATCTCGTATTGCCGCTTCAAGCGTATCGATGTTTATGTCCTTGAGAGCTTTAAACCGAATGCAATATCCGGTCACGCTCGCCTTGCCTAGGTTTTTTCCATACGTTTTGGCTAAGTACTTCTTATCTTTGAGACCAAGAATATAGACAGAGATTCCGGTTTTGTTTCCGCTCACACCAATTCGAAAAAACTCTCTACTTTTTCCATCGGCATACTTTATTGTGTGAAATCCATATCCAATCGTAGGGTTGGAAACAGTATGATTTTTGCTGTCTTTGCCATCGAAGAACCATAATTTGCATTCTGGCGACACTTGAAGTGTGAGCCGATGCAACTCTCGCATGTCACTGCGTTTTGGCTCCGGTTGGCTGGTAATATACTTCTTGATTTGTTCTTGTACGCTCATATGTTCTGCTCCCTGGTTGCGCGCACGAGATTATACGACGTTTAATCCTTCTCCCCCCTTGCAAGGGCGGCCCTGACCCTTGAGCTCACTCGACCGCTCGGGGCGCCCCGCGACGCCTGATTTCGAAATTGCCGTGCGACCCTGCGTCACTTAACATCTGTGATTCGGATCACTGCGCGTTATGATCAACACCCTCTAACATTACGAGGCGAGTGGAGGGGATACCTCCTATTCAGAGGGGGAGGACCGTCCATACTCGGAATCGGTGGTGGGGCAAATGAACCAGTCAGGTAGCGTCGCGATTGGGTCCGTAACCCATCGACCATCGGGGCCGCTGGGGCGGATCCAGCTCCAGCACTACGCGCTTGCTATTCTTTCCGTCGGTGTCGCGTTAGGGGCATCGCTGCTCCTTGAGCATTTCCACTTCCGGGTCCCTTCCGCGCTTTTGCTGCTGTTTGCGGTGGTCATAAGTTCCTGGTATGGAGGGACGGGGCCTGCGGTGTTGGCGGTGCTCCTCTCCGCAATCACTTTCTACTGGTACTTCGTGCAGCCCGTCCGCACCTTCTACATTTACTGGTCCCAGGTCCCGTATTTCATCCTCTTTACGGCGTTCGCGGCGCTCGTGTCGCGGTTGGGCACGGTTCGGCGGCGCGTCGCGGCTGATCTGCACCAGAGTCGCGATGTGCTGCGAGAGCAAGCAAGCCCTGTGAGTCCGGCCGTGAGACTTGCAGTTATTTACGCTTTCTTCGGGGCCCTGTGGATCCTCTTGTCGGACCGCCTTTCGTTCTACCTTGTGCCCGACATCCAAGTGGCCGAACGGCTGCAGACCTACAAGGGGTGGTTCTTTATCGCGGTGACCTCGGTGTTGCTGTGGTTGCTGGCGAAACGGTTCCTCAGCCAAGTTAGCGCGGCGGAGCAGTCGTTGCATCGTTTGAATCGCAAATTGCAGGCGATCAGCAACTGCAACCAGAGCCTGCTGCGCGCCACCGACGAGCAGCGCTTGCTCGAAGAAATCTGCCGGATCGTCTGCGAGGAAGCCGGCTACGGCATGGCGTGGGTGGGCTATGCCGAGCACGACGAAGCGAAAAGCGTGCGCCCGGTCGCGTGGACCGGGGCCGAGGAGGGATTTCTCGCAAACCTAGGCATTACCTGGGCCGACACGGAACATGGAAGCGGCCCCACGGAAACGGCCATCCGGAGCGGGAAAAGCTGCTGTATACAGGACCTCGCAACGGACCCTCGACTGGCTCCCCGCCGCGTTTTGCCGCCGGGTTTTCGTTCCAGCATCGCTCTGCCGCTGAAGGATGAACACGGCAACGCCTTCGGCAGTCTTACGATCTATTCCGCGCAGCCCAACGCTTTTACGTCGGAGGAGATTGGGCTTCTCGAGGAACTGGCTGGTGACTTGGCGTTCGGCATCGTCACCCTGCGCTCCCAGGCCGCACGCAAACGGGCGGAAGAAGCGCTGCACGACAGCGAGACGCGCTTCCGCACATTTGTGGACCACGCAGGCGACGCCCTCTTTGTCTACGATCTCGAGAAACGGACCGTTATTGATGTGAACCGGCAGGCTTGCGAGACCATGGGTTACACGCGAGAGGAACTGATCGGGAAGACGCCGGACGCCTTCCACCTGGAATCGTATGACGCGGAGATGGAATCCGCCGTCGAGCGGGCGGCGGCGGGTGAGACCTTATTCGACACACATTGGCATCGGCGAAAGGATGGGTCAACGTTCCCTGTTGAAGTACACACCAGCCTGGTCTCGTACGGCGGACGCCGCTTCCTGTTGAAGGTTGCCCGCGACATCACTGATCGCTTGCGGGCCGAAGAAGCTATCCGTCGGAGCGAAAGGCAGCTTCGGGATGTAATTGAAGGGATCCCGGCGATCGCCTCGACCATTCGCCCGGATGGATCGGTTGAATTCATCAATAAACGATGGCGGGAATATACCGGCATGTCGATTGAAGAGTCAGTAGGCCCGGGATGGCAAAGTGCTGGTCACCCCCAAGACATGAGCCCTTATCTCGAGAAAAGGCGTGCCGCACTAGCCAGTGGAACTCCATTCGAGGACGAGGCTCGCATCCGCTCTAAAGATGGAAAATACCGTTGGTTCCTGCTTCGCGAAGCGCCGCTGCGGGATGAACGAGGAAATATCGTTAGGTGGTACGCAACCGCGATTGACATCGACGATCGTAAGCGGGCGGAAGAAGTGCGCCTGGAAGAGCGGGTTCGCGAGCGGACACGCATTGCTCGAGAGCTACACGACACTCTTTTGCAGAGTTTTCAAGCAACGTTACTTCATTTTCAAGCTGCTTCCAGCCTGCTGTCCACTCGCACGGCTGAAGCTCAGAGGATGCTTGATAGAGCAATTGACATGGCTGCGCAAGCGATTACCGAAGGCCGTGATGCGATACAGGGGTTGCGCTCACCCAAGGTCGAAATCAGCGACCTGGCAGTCGCCATGAGGACCTTTGGAGAGAGTCTCGCAGCCGATCGCGGCGACGATGGCTCTCCCGTATTCCAGGTCGAGCTTGTAGGCGTTGCCCGTGAGCTGAATCCGACTGTTGCCGGGGAGGTTTACCGCATTGCCATCGAGGCCGTTCGCAATAGCTTCCAACACGCCGAAGCCCGATACATAAAAGTAGAGATCCACCACGAAGAAAAGGAATTCAGGGTTCTTGTTCGCGATGATGGAAAGGGAATCGATTCAACATCCTTGGCTGCTGACGGCCGCAAAGGGCACTACGGCTTGCGTGGCATGCGCGAGCGGGCCAAATTGATTGGGAGTGAAATAGTGATCCGTAGTGAGGTCGGCGGGGGCACAGCAGTCAATCTCCGCGTTCCTGCCGTCACCGCATACGCGGCGCGTGGCGCCCCAGGAGTATTCCGGAATTCTTCAAGGTCGGCTAGCGCCAAGGCCGGCTAACGCCAACCATACGTTTCAGACTACCTGGCTACTTGTTCACGTCAATCTTCAAATTGATGTGCGGTTGCGCGCGGTCATCAACCTGGCTGGGCACCTTGGTATCGCTCTTCTTCCCGATGCGCCCCGGCCATGAGCACCGGGGCGCGCTGGCTCATGACCGCAGGCCGGTCAAGCGTTACACTCCTGGTTGCTGGCGTGGACACTGCTTGCCGCTACAGCAGCCTTTGCCGTCCTTGGCCATGTTGCATTTACCGCCTTTGCAACAGCCGCCATCCTTGCCGCAGCAGGACATCTTGCCGTTTCTGGGCCATCATGGGGCACTTGCTGGCGGCCTGGGGGTCTGCGTCACGGCGCGCTGGTTTGACGGACGCCGCTGCGAATCGTTTAGATTTGTTGATGTCCAGGAATTGCAAGATTGCAGCTTGTCATCGTTCCACCAGTAACAAGCCTAAAGGGGATTGCCTTGCAGAAATCATCCTTCGTCGTGGTTTTCGTTTATTCGGCCGTGACACTTGCCTGCTGTGCCCAGCAAAGCGGGACCGGCGGCTCGCCGGCCGCCGGCAAGATCGGCCCCTCGGCCGTCTGGCAGCCGCCGCAGGACTTCATCACCAAAGCCCACGCCGCGTGCGACTCGAGGCATCCCCCGAACTACGCCGAGTGCTTCATTGACCAGATGTCCAAGCTCGGGGCCCCGGCTGATGCCGTGGCCTTCACTCGCACGCTCTACCAGCAGAACAACGGCGACGTCGGCATCATGACCGAATTCAACAAGGTGGGGCCGGTGGACGAGGCACGCGTCATGTTTCCGCTGCGCGCCAACGACAACTACGGCCTGCTGCTGGTCAACGGCGACCCGGCGATCCTCAACGTGGATGATCTCAAGCAGCTCGACCGCGCCGGAATGGAGCAAAACTCGATGTACCAGGCGGTGAAACAAAGGTATCCCAAGACAGATGTGTGGCCCGGGGACCGCAGCGGCAACAACTGGCCCCTGACCAAGCCCCTGCCCGATGGCGGTCTGCAGTTCATTGTCGGGTACCCGCTGCTGGATGGATGCCACGCCTGCAAGCCTACGGGACTGGCCCGGTTCTCCTGGGACTTCGACGCTAAAGGAAAGTTTCTGGGCACGAAGTACGTACTCACGCTGCCGCCGCCCAAGCTGATGCGCCCGAATCGCACCTCCCAACCGCCGCCGGGCGGACAGTCACCGCCACAGTAGTGGCGTTCATCGCGGCTATACATGGAACTCGGCGTAGCTATAAACTCCATTTACGATCCAAGCCAACAAGGGGACCTTAATGAGAAGGGTAGTGCTGTCCGTTGCGATTGTTTTCTTCACCAGCTACTGTGTGGGGCAAGCCAAGCGTGTCGTCCCTACAGACGCCTGGCAGCCCCCGGAAACTTTCGGGGCCAGTGCCGGAAAAGCGTGTGGCAATCCGTCGACCGGGATGAAGTATCTCGACTGCTTCACGGCGCAAATGGCAAAGGCCGGTGCGCCTGCGGGCGCCGTGGGTTTCACCCGCGAATTCTACAAGGACAACCACAGCGAATTCGGGATCCTGATGCGGGTTACCCGTAACGGGAAGCTCAATATTGGCTGGGTAGTCTATCCCCTGCATCGGCCCAGCAACTACGGCCTTTTTATAGTCAACGGCGATCCTGAGTTCGTCAATACCGAGGACCTGAAGCAGCTCGATCAGAAGGCCATGGAGCAGAGCTATCAGTTCCAGGGCCTGAAGAGCCTGTTTCCCAAGGTCACGCTGTATCCCGGCAACCGTAACGGGCTTACCTGGCCGAACGTACAGATGGGGCCGGACGGATGGCAGTTCATTGTGGGGTATCCGCTGCGCAACGGTTGTCCCACTTGCAGCGACGCCGGGCATGCCCTGTTCACCTGGAACTTCAATCTGGATGGCAAGTTCCTCGGCACGTCGTTCCAGGGACTGACGCCACCCCCGCTGACCAGCCCAGTATCATCGCCGCAGTAGAGTCTAGTGGAATGGATTGTGTGCTGCTCGTGTAACACGTGACCATCGTGTTACACACTACCCGCGTGGTACAATTGGTCCATGCCCTCTTCGCATACTTCATCGCGACAGAACCTGACAATCAGCTTGCCTCGGGAGGTCATTCGGAAGGCCAAGGTGCTTGCCGCCCGTCGGGACACCTCGATCAGCGGCTTGTTGGCCGAGCAGATTGAGCACCTCGTCGGAGAGGACGAGGCTTATGAACGCGCCAAGCGGCAGGCCTTTCAGTTGCTAGACCGGGGGTTCCATCTGGGAGGTGCAGTCCGCGCGACGCGGGACGAATTGCATGAGCGATAAGACCTTCGTTGACACCAACGTCCTGGTGTACGCCCATGACGTCGACGCCGGGTCGAAACAGACCGTTGCAGACGCGGTTTTGCGCGAGCTGTGGAATGATGGTCTGGGAGTTCTCAGCATGCAGGTGCTGCAGGAATTCTATGTAAACGTCACCAGGAAAATTGCCTTACCGCTTTCCAAAGAAGAGGCCCGCCTGGTAGTGAACACTTATGCTGCCTGGTGCATGGAAACGACTCCCGCTGAGATTGCGGCGGCGTTCCGCATCGAAGATGAGTCTCGCCTCGGGTTCTGGGATGCGCTCATCGTGGCCGCAGCGGCCAAGGCAGGCGCGACGCGCATTCTCTCCGAAGACCTGAACCCGCAACAGATGGTCGCCGGAGTGCGCGTGGAGAACCCCTTCGTTCCGAACTAGCGCCTGGTCACTGACTCTTCTGCTTCAAGGGTTCCTGTCGCAGACTCTCATTGATCATTTGCTGCACCACCACCACGTTGGCCGCGGTCACCGCGGTCAGGAAGTCGCCGTAGTCGGCAGCCTCGCCGCCGCAGCGAGCGCCGAAGGCGTCTTTCACATCGGTTGCCTTGACTGAACACTTGCCGTCGTACGGATTGTCGCGATTGGTGATCAGCCCCCAGTTGGTATGCTCGCCCGGATTGTCATCCGTCAGGCCCCAGAAGTTGACTCCCACAATGGGGTAGGAGCCGTCCGCGGCCTGTGCGTTGAAGATGTTCTTCTGGTCGTCGGCATAGACCTGGCCCCGCTTTTCCTGCGTCTTGTAATTGGCATCGGTGCCGGCGCTCTGCCCGCGCCAGTCGGAATCCTGGTTGGCGCTCAGCCCGTACCAGAGTATGACGGGCTTGCCGGTTTTGTCGTACGCCGCAGTCGCCATCTTCACGTTCTGCGGATAAACCGAATCGTAGTTGAGATACAGCACGTCCACGCCTGCCTCAGCGATCGCCGGCAGGACCTGCGGCCGCGGCCCGTACGCGCCCGCACCTCCGAGCGCGTTCGTGCTGAAGATCAGGTGGTTCTTGTCGTAGGCCCGGATGGCCCGCACTTCTATCAACTCGAAGCTGAGGACGTACCCATACAGCATGCCGTCGAGATCGGCCTGCACGGCCGGCTTGGCTCCTTTCAACATATAGGGATCGTCGCCCAGCCACTCCTTGTGCCTGCCGTCTTCGTCCAGCACTCCGGTTCCGGCGCCGTAGCCGCCATCGTCACCAAAGCTGGTGTAATTGCTGCCCCAGGCAGCGTTCAGTGCAGTGACGGTTTTGTACTTGTTCTGCAGGTAGCCGCTCCACGCATACTTGGCGTAAAGCTTGGGATCGCTGTGGCCCTTGTAGGAGAAATCGGCAACTGCGATGAGGAAGCCCAGGTGCGGATAGCTGTTGGGTTTGAGCGGATTGTCGCCCGTCCCTTTCAGCGCCCACCAGAAATCGGCATCGTCCGTGGTAATGCCGACGATCCACGGTATGTCCTTGAACTCGCCGCTGCTGAAGTTTTTCCGCCATTGCCAGACCTCGGCCTCCGCACACGCTTTAAAGACAGGCTCGAACGGATCAATCATCGGCGTGCCGTCCCAGATGCCGTAGCGGGCCGGCACTCCCTTGATGATGTCCTTGACGGGCTGTTTGAAACCGCAATGATCCGGATGGTAGGTAGCTTCACCTGCAGGGCGCAGCATCATGATGAAGGGCATCTTCACCGCCGCTCCCTTCGGCCCGCCGGCGATGTTGCCGACGGGCAGAAAGGCCAGGTGCGAGTAGTCACCGATTGTGTTGAAGCCCCAGGATTGAAGGCGCTTCAGAGTGAGCGTGAACCACGATGTATGATTGCCGCCGTAGTGCTCCATAACGGCGTGCTCGAGGAATCCGTAGGTGGCGTTCTGCACTCCGCGCACATACATGGCGTAGCCGAGAGGCGATACAAAATTCCAGCGCTTGGTCCTGCCATTACTGCTAAGCGACTCTTCGATCCTGAAGTAGCCGGTGGCTCCGCCCTTCGACGGCAGCGCGATCAGGCCGCCAAACTTGTCGGTTACAGGAGAACCTGGCGTTCCGCCCAGCCAGGAATCCTGTGCCGACAGCAGCAAGGCGACGAGGAACGTAGTAGCCAGTATGGCCGCTCTCATTTTCAGTACTATACCCCGGCAAGACATCCGGGCTGCCGCGATGGTTACGGCCTGAAGCCCACGCTCTCCCACAGCGGGGCCGGATCGTACAGCACCCCGTTGGCCACCACCCAATGCACACTGCGAACATTGTGGATGTTCTCCAGAGGATCGGCGTCCAGAATGTCCAGATCGGCGCGCTTGCCGGCTTCCACTGTCCCGCTTTCCCCGTCAACTTTCATCACTCGCGCCGGAACCAGGGTCGCGGCCTGCAGTGCCTCCATCGGCGTGAAGCCGGCCTGGTTGTACAGCTCGATTTCGCGATAGACCGAATATCCCGGCACCGTCTGGTCGGTTCCCGCGACGATCGGTACCCCGGCCTTGTGCAAAGCGCCAATGATTTCCAGGCGCCGCTGCAAACTGAGCTGCGCCTGCGCCACCTGGTCCGGCGGCACGCCGCCTCCATTGATCTGCTCGCGCAGTTCGGGCGCGACCTTGGCCGCGCCCGGCTCCAAGTCGCTGTAGGGCTTGTCGGCGGGATGAGAGAAGAACTCCATGAGCGCCACTGTCGGATCAATCACCGTCCCGTGCTGCTTGAAGAACTCCCCAATCTGCCTGCCTTCCGGTGAATTCACGTCAATGGACTCCACCGCTTTCTTGCGCTCCTCCGACGTGGCTTTCCGGGGGTTGTAGTCCTTGGGGTAATACAGACTGAAGATGTAGTTGATGTGGTTGATCTGGTCCATGCCGTCGTTCACGCCGTCGTAGGCGGTCATTCCGTTGGGAATGTGGCCGGTGACGGTCATGCCGAGCTGGTGCGCGTCGGCACAAATGGCCTTGACGTTTTCCTCCTTCACCGAACTGTAGATCTTGATTTGCTGAAAGCCGGCATCGTGATATTTCTTTACCCACGCCGCAGCGTCGGCGGGCGAATTCACGCGGTCCACACCAAGCGCCATCGGGCTGTCGCCATCCACGATTCCGGCCAGCAGCATGTGTGGTCCCAGCGCGTTGCCACCGTTCACTGCGTCGCGCACCGCTTTGATGAAGTCGAATTCATTGCCGACATCGCGCACGGTTGTCACACCGGCGGCCAGGTAAATCGGTCCCCACTCCACCTGTTCGTAGTGCGCGTGCATGTCCCACAGGCCGGGAATGATGTACTTGCCGGTTACGTCGATCCTCTGTGCATTGGGCGGAACGTTGACGTTGCTGCTCGGCCCGGCGGCAACAATCTTGCCGTTGCGCGTCACCACGGTGGCATTGGCCACAGGCGGCTTTCCCGTTCCGTCAATCAGCGTTGCCCCCACGAAGGCGAAGGTCCCGGTGCGTCGGCCGGGCAGCTTCCGGCTCATTTCCGCCAGCGTAGCCATTTCGTCGCGGGCGGCGCTGGCCACAAAGCTAGCCAGCGCGGGCTCGTATTCCTCCCGTAGCGCCTCGAAGTGATCGAACTCGGCATCGGCCGAGACCAGCGCAGCCAGGTTGTTGTCCGCGTCCATCCACAGGGTCTCGAGGCCCCATATAAGACCGCGTACGTTGTAGCGCTCCACCTGGACCTTCCGCCCGCCAACGTCGATGGTTTCGGGACCACGGTCCTGAATCTTTACCTCGCCAGACGGCAGCGTGGCCAGCCCCGCCGGAGAGCCGTGGGCGCGCCAGTAGCGCATCATCGCCATCTGCATGGCCACCGGAGCGTAGCCGGCAACGGTAAAGAATGTGCCCGGTGTCGCGATAACCCGGCTCTGCTTCTCCTGGCGAACGCTGACGCCGCTGCTCGTCACCTGCACTTCGGAATCAATCTCTGAGATTCGCGAGGTGCTGCCCTTGATGACGAAGCTCTGCGGCCTGTAGTCCTGGGCAGCAACCAGCGTGGCATTAAGCGGGACTTTGGTGCCGCGATCAGTGAATAGGAAGTCGGACTTCAGAGTCAGTGTGCCGCCGTCGCGGGTGATGGTGTACGTTTCTTCGCCGATGGGCTGTTCGAACTTGTGCAGGCGAAACTTGCCGGTCTCGTTGGCGGGGCCGTTCTGGACCTGCGAAACAGCGCATGAGATGGCCAAAAGGGAAAAGCAAAGAATGAAAGCCCAGTGTCGGGTGAGGCGGTTGGTCGGCAATTTTCCTCCAAAAGAGTTTCTGACGCGGCTGCAGCAGGGTCGATAGCCGCGGCCCCTGAGATTGTTCCATGGTAATCGAGTGCCCGCGCCATCTCGATTCTGACGGGTGGCCGTTTTGGCTGGGTGCCTAATTCTCGCCTTTTTTCCTCACAATCCACACCTATGCACTTCGCTGCACCGAGAACGGGCGTTGAACCCGCCGGCCCATGGGACTAGAGTCCGGTTAAGTGCAGCGTTACTCATTGGATACGGCGGGGAATCGGAGTAAAATACAATATGTAGTATTTCCCTCTTGACATCCACAAGATGATGGGAGTACTTTTCTGTTCCACATGGAAAATCCGGATGTCCCGCAGGGGCGTCCGGAAGGGGTTCCTCCCCCGAAAGCCGAAGCGGCAGAGGTGACCGTCGAGGCAGGCAGTTGGGCCAAGTTGGTTTCTCCTGGTTGAGAGCGAGCATACGCAGGGCAGTTCCTTCCTGCGAGGGCGCGGGGAGGTTGGACCAAGGGTTCCCATCGCGCTGCGGTGGGGATTGCGGGGCCGACGAAGTCATCGCTGGGGCGATGGCATCAGCGGAGTTCCTTTTCAGGTCAAGTTGGTTCCGGCGGGCGTTAGCCGGCCGGGACACTGTTCGCGGGGTTTCCTCGCCGCGCGTTGATTTGGCGCGCGATGGGGTTCCCGGCGGTGGCGGCAGACAGACATTCAACGGGGGCCTCATCCCTTGCCGATCAATTCCGGCTGGAGACGAGGCCCCCACAACCTTGTGGGGCGTCAAATAATTACGGGCTGAATTCGCATAGATAATCGATCAGGAGCACATCATGGCCGAGACCATCACCACGACGACAACCACCACAACCGCCATCCCAGCGCAGAAGAAGCGGGCGCCCGGCCTGACCTTCAAGCGCTATTTCACCAAGGCGGGCGTCTCGCCCGACGACGAGCTGGAGTGGGAGCTGCGCCTGGCGCAGATCACTGACGCGCAGGGCGGCGTCATTTTCGAGCAGAAGGACGTCGAGGTGCCGAAAGACTGGTCGATGACGGCGACCAACATCGTGGCGAGTAAATATCTGCACGGCACGCTGGGCACGCCCGAGCGCGAGACCGGCGTGCGCGCGCTGGTGACCCGCGTTGCCGAAACCATCCGCGACTGGGGCATCGCCGGCGGCTACTTCCGTACCGAGGAAGACGCGGCCATCTTCCATGACGAGCTTGCCCACCTGCTGCTGCAGCAGAAGGCGGCATTCAACTCGCCGGTATGGTTCAACGTGGGCTGCGACCGCATCGAGCCCAACTCCGACGCGCAGAACTGGCACTGGAATCCGCAGGCGCAGCGCGTGGAGTACAGCGTCACCGGCTATCGCAACCCGCAGTGCTCGGCCTGCTTCATCAACTCAGTACACGATTCGCTCGACTCCATCCTCACGCTGGCCAAGACCGAAGGCATGCTCTTCAAGTGGGGATCAGGAACGGGCACCAACCTGTCGCCGCTGCGCTCCTCGACCGAGGGACTCTCCGGCGGCGGCACGGCCAGCGGCCCGCTGAGCTTCATGAAAGGCTTCGACGCCTTCGCCGGTGTCATCAAGAGCGGCGGCAAGACCCGGCGCGCTGCCAAGATGGTCATTCTCAACATCGACCATCCCGATGTCGTGGACTTCATCGAGTGCAAGCAGAAGGAAGAAGCCAAGGCGTGGGCGCTGGTGGAGCACGGCTACGACGGCAACGGCCCCGACAGCGAGGCCTACTCGTCCATCTTCTTCCAGAACGCCAACAACTCGGTGCGCGTGACCGACGACTTCATGTACGCCGTGCTGCGCGATGCCGACTTCTCCACCCGCGCGGTGAAGGATGGCCGCCCGGTTCAGACCTTCAAGGCGCGCGAGCTGCTGCGCAAAATCTCCGACGCCACCTGGCACTGCGGCGATCCCGGCATGCAGTACGACACCACCGTCAACCGCTGGCACACCTCGAAGAACACGGCGCGCATCAACGCCTCGAATCCGTGCAGCGAGTACATGTTCCTTGACGACTCGGCCTGCAACCTGGCCAGCCTCAACCTGATGAAGTTCGCGCCGAATGGGACTTTCGACGTCGAGGCTTACCGCTACGCCTGCGCCGTCATGATCACCGCGCAGGAAATTCTGGTGGACAACAGCGGCTATCCCACCGAAGCCATCGGCAAGAACTCGCATGACTATCGGCCGCTGGGACTCGGCTACGCCAACCTGGGAGCGCTGCTGATGGCCGCCGGCCTGCCCTACGACTCCGACGCCGGACGCGACTACGCTGCCTGCGTCACCGCCATCATGTGCGGCGAAGCTTATCTGCAATCGTCAAAGATCGCCGAGCTGTGCCAGCCGCTCGCCCCCGCAACAGAACAAACCAGTGTCGTCCTGAGCGAGGAGCGAAGCGACGAGTCGAAGGACCCCTACAGTCGCAGGATGTCCGGCGCGGCCTGTCCCGGCTGGTACATCAACCGCGAGCCCTTCCTCGACGTCATCCGCATGCACCGCGCGTCGGTGAACAACATCAACCGCACCAACGTTCCCGCTGCGCTCTACGAGGCCAGCAAGGACTGCTGGGACGAAGCCCTGAAGCACGGCGAGAAGTTCGGCTACCGCAACTCGCAGGTCACGGTGCTGGCGCCCACGGGCACCATCGGCTTCATGATGGACTG
>Ga0335082_10001697_pt1 | contig 23509 bp, 18 predicted proteins | sample Lox_Sample_41_FD_206718 | JGI IMG/M metagenome (GOLD analysis project Ga0335082, IMG submission 206718) | Soil microbial communities from Loxahatchee National Wildlife Refuge, Florida, United States - Lox_Sample_4.1 | ecosystem: Environmental > Terrestrial > Soil > Wetlands | place: USA...
GTGGCGGCAGCAATGGTGATTGCGGCGGTAGTGCTGGTGGATCGAGGAACGAACCGGCTGCGCGGGCTGGTGTAGGAGCACGGCAGGTGACTGAAATAAACAGAGTTTACCTTGCCAGTCGGCCATGGGTGTGGTGAACTGCCGATACAAGAACATGCCATGTTAGGGCAGAGATTCGGCCACTATGTAATTGAACAGAAGCTTGGCGAAGGTGGCATGGGAGTGGTGTATCGCGCGAAGGACGAGAAACTGCAGCGCGACGTAGCCTTGAAGTTCCTTGGAACTCTGGCGACCGGCAGTTCCGCCAGCCATGAGCGCGCGTTGCAAGAAGCGCGGGCAATCTCCGCACTGAATCATCCGAACATCTGCACGGTCTATGAGGTCGATGAAGTGGACGGCAAGCCGTTCATCGCGATGGAGTACATCGAAGGGCGTCTGCTGAGTCTGGAGATTCCGTCGACGGGCATGTCACTCGAGCAGGTGGAGCGCTACGGATTGCAGTTGGCGGACGCTTTGCAACACGCACACACTCGGGGAATCATCCATCGAGATCTGAAAGCGGCGAATGTGATCCTGACGCCGTCAGGCCGGCTGAAGGTGCTGGACTTCGGGATTTCGCGGAAGGTTGACCCGGGCAGCGGCGGGAACGAGACGACGTTGCTCGATCAATCCTGGGAATCACAACACACCTTCACGGGAACGCTGCCCTACATGGCGCCGGAAGTACTGAAGGGGCAGGACGCGGATGTGCGCAGCGACATCTGGTCCCTGGGGGTTTTGCTGTATGAGATGGCGGCGGGCAACCGGCCGTTCAAGGGCGGGACCTCGTACGAGTTGACGGCGGGAATTTTACGCGAGAAGCCGCCGGAGATTGCTCCTCCATTACCGCCGGTGATGCAATCGGTGATCGACCGGTGTCTGGATAAGGATCCGGGGCAGCGATACCAGAGTGCGGGCGAGGTGCGCGCGGCGCTGGAGACAGCCAGTACGGCGTCGAAGACGCAGGAGTTCTTGCGGTCGCTCCCGCCGCCACATTCCGAATCCGGCCTTCTTTCGAACCGAAACATCGCAGTGGTGGCGGCTTTGCTGTTGTTGGCCGGCGCTGTGGCCCTTTGGATAAAGGGGAAACCGAAGGAACCGCCTAAGCGCCCGGTGGCAGGCGCGATCCAGTCCGTCGCCGTGCTGCCGCTCGCGAATCTATCGGGCGACGCGTCGCAGGATTATTTCGCGGACGGAATGACGGACGCAATCATCACGGAGCTGTCGCAGATCCGGAACCTCCGTGTCATCTCCCGGACCTCCATGATGCAGTACAAACACACGCAGAAGCGGATGGACCAGATCGCCCAGGAGCTGAACGTGGACGCGATTGTCGAGGGCTCGGTGATGCGATCGGGAAACCGCGTGCGCATTTCGGCGAAGCTCTTTCAAACCAATATCGCGGGCGCATTGTGGGTGGAGAATTTCGAACGAGATTTCAAGGACGTGCTGGCCCTGCAGGCCGACGTGGCGACGGAAATCGCCCGGGGAATCCAGGTGGAGTTGTCGGGGGCCGAGCGAAACCAGTTGGCTCACAGCCGCAGCGTGGTGCCAGAAGCGTACGAGGCTTACCTGAAGGGCAGGTACGAATACGAGAAGCGTACGCCGGAAGCGTTCCGGGACGCGGGGACCTATTTCCAGGAAGCAATCGGCAAGGATCCCACGTTCGCGGCCGCCTATGCAGCTCTGGGTGACACGTACCTGAACATGAGCAATTACCAGATGGCGCCGGCGGAAACGCTGGTACCAAAGGCAAAGCAACTTGTCGAGAAGGCGCTCGAACTGGATAACCGTCTGGCGCAGGCGCACACGTCTCTGGCGGCGATTCGCATGTATCACCTGGAAGGCGGAGACATCGAGGGACAGTTCCAGCAGGCGATCGCGCTCGATCCCGGATACGCGCAGGGGATCCATTGGTATGCCCTGTATCTGGCGGCGGTGGGGAAGAAAGCGGAGGCGATTCGCGAGATGAAACTGGCGCGCGAAATCGATCCCAAGTCTCTGATCATCAACGCCAATCTGGGATGGGTGTACTACCTGACCGGGGAGTTCGATAAGGCGGAGGAAGCGGAAAAGGCCACGCTCAAGATGGATCCGAGCTTCGTGTCGGCGCACAGCTACCTTGGGCAGATCTACGTGGCGAAAAAGCGCTGCGATGACGCCATACGCGAGTTCCAGACCGCGATGTCTTTGGCGCCGGGTGACGTGGCGGGCCAGGCCGACCTCGCGCACGCGTATGCCGTTTGCGGCAGGGCCAGTGATGCCAATGACATTTTGCGGGAGATGCAGAATGGCGAGGGGCAACACTATGCTTCCTCGTATGATTTCGCAACGGTGTATGCGGGGTTCAGAGACACCAAGAAGACGTTGGAGTGGCTGGAGAAGGCATATGTGGAACGAAACGGCCGGCTGGCCAATCTGGAGGTGCATCCACAATTCGCGTATTTGCGGGGAGAGCCGAGATTCGCACGGCTGGTCGAGAGAATCTGGGGAACGACGCTGACGCAAACAACGAACTAACGCTCTCAAGCTCGAGAGCCAGTGCAGGAATTCTTGACGGGGGAAAGGGCCTGGACTAGACTGCGCTCTCGCGGCGATTGCCATCGCGGCCGCCCGAAGAATCAGGCCAGACTCGGAAATCCTGAAAAGCACGGGAGAAGTGCCATGCCAAAGACGGTAAAAGTGTCCATCAGCGCCATCGTGAAAGATGTCGATAAGGCTCTGCAGCAGCTGAGCAAAGGGCAAGGGTTTGCGGCCAGCCCCAGGGAAAGAAGCGCGATCTCAGCGAAGATCAAGAAGTTGCAGAGCGTGAAGAAAGCGCTGGTTGCGACTTGCAAGGGCAAGTCGATGACGGTCACCGTCCCGTCGAAGTGATGACGGTGGAGGCCACGGCGAATCCGGGAATAGCCTGAGGTGAAGAACTTGCGGGGGCGGAGTTCCGGCGAGAACCGGCGGGAAAACGCAAGATACCGTCGAAGCGCGCCCCTGGTGATGTACTGGGAAAAAGGCGAGCTGGTTTTTGAGAACTATGCGTTGCGGACGCGAATCACCGCCGATCCGCTGATCTGTTCCATCCTGACCTTCTGCAACGTGTGGAAATCCGTCCGGAGCGTTGCGACTTACCTGAATGTTCATAAGCTGGAGCCCGTGCGCAGAGCGCTCGAGCGATTGAGCGCCAATGGTGTGTTGGAACGGTTCGGGGAGAAGGTAGATCCACGTGTCAAAGCGATGAGAGAGTGGGGCGCGTGGAATCCCGCAGCAGGTTTTTTTCATTTCTCCACCAAGGACACCACGTTTGCAGCGAATCAGGCGGAGACGTTTGCGGATTGGCAGCGGCGAAAGGGATTGGCGGCGATGCCATCACCGCTCAAGCGATATCCAGAAGCGCGAAGAACACAGCTGCCCGCGGTCGAGGCGGCCGGAGAATTTGCTGCAGTTCTTCGGCGGCGGCGAACGTGGCGGAAGTACAGCCGGGACGCTGTGACGCGCGAAAGCCTGTCGCGCATTCTGAAATTGACGTTCGGCATTCACGGTTGGGTAGAAGTGCCGCGGGTAGGGCGCGCGGCTGTGAAAACGTCGCCGTCCGGCGGAGATTTGCACCCGATTGAGGCGTATGTGGTGGTTCGGCGGGTTCGAGGAGTGAAGCCCGGAATTTATCACTACAACGCAGCCAAACATGCGCTGGACCGGCTGGGAGCCGCACCGCGTCGGGCGTCACTGGAGAAGAGCCTGGGTGGACAGTGGTGGTTTGCACGCTCCGCATTTCTGGTGGTAATGGCAGCGGTGAGCAGAAGGACCCGGTGGAAGTATGAATTTCCGCGTGCGTACCGGGCTTTGCTGCTGGAAGCAGGGCACCTCGGCCAGACGTTTTGTTTGACGGCGACATGGGCTGGACTGGCGCCTTTCAGCACGATTGCGATGAAGGATTCGCAGTGGGAAGAATGGCTGCGGATTGACGGGGTGGAGGAGTCGGTGGTGTATGTCGTCGGAGCGGGGGCGCGGCCGGAAGACACCAGCGGCGCACATTTGGAAACGCTGGGAAAGGCCGTGAAATCGTAGGCCGTCAAAAAAATCAGGGGGCCGGCAGTATTGGGCCGACCCCCCCCTCAACGCGCTGTGCCTGGTTGAAGTGTTCAGATGCCGCGTCTACAAGCGCCCTGCCTCTATTTCTTGGCGACGGGAACGGAAGCGCGGGTAGTGTCCCAATCGATGTTGAGCGCGCCTTTGTCGAAGGAAATGGTGAAGTTTTCGACGGGAGAGGAGAGGGTGGACGCGTGCATGTCGATGCGAGCGAGGTCACTGGAGGGCCCGGCGTAGTCGGTGCCCCATTCGGCGGTCTTCTTGCTGATGATAAGAACCCACTTGTCCTTGTTGGGGACGGTGAAAAGGGTATAGCTGCCGGCAGGAACGGTGGTGCCGCCCACGACGACGTCCGCGGTGTTGACAAAGGTGGTGGCTTCATTCGCACCGGTGCGCCAAACTTGGCCAAAAGGGACGAGCTCGCCGAAAATCTTGCGGCCCTTGACGCGGGGGCTGGAGTAGTCAATGGTGACGGATTTGCCGCCGCCGAGGTCGAGGGTGGCCTGGGCCGGTGGGCTGGGGCGCTTGGATTTATCCTGTTGAGCACGCAGAGACATAACGGACAGAGCTAGAGCCAGACTGAGAACGGAAACAGCAACAATCGCTTTACGCATGCGGATCTCCTGTAGAAAACGGCGGGACATCGGTAAACCCGGTGCAGTCAGGGGCTACCCTGAGCATTGAACCGGATTTGCGGGAGGGATGCAAGAGGAGCCGCGTGATGGGGGCAGCGGGGAAGGGTAGCGAGCGTCCTTTACACGCTGAAGAAGAATGTGTTACTTTTAAAGAGTCGAAGAAAAGAGGAAATTTCAAGGGACGACGGTGAGGGGCACTTGAGCGACGGAAAATCAATGTTGATCGAACAATTCCGCACACATGTTAAGGATACGGGATCGCCGGAAGTGCAGATTGCACTGCTGAGCGAGCGCATCAACTATTTGACGACGCATCTCAAGAGCCACGTGAAAGACCATGCATCGCGCCGGGGACTCATCATGATGGTGAACAAGCGGCGGCGTTTGCTGGATTATCTAAACCGGCGAGACCCGGATCGGTACCACCAGATTGTCGAACGCCTTAGCCTGCGCAAGTAAGCAACCGCGAAACGCCGAGCGGAACTTGCGTCATCACGAACGCACAAATTCCAACAGAATCTTGTACGCCAGCGGTGTCTTCGCTGGATGTCGTGTGGTTTGGTCTGCCCCCGCGGATCAAACGGCGTAGGCATTGGTGCAACTGAACGCGGACAGGGTGTTCCGCGGAACCTGCCTTTTCTCTTCGACAAAAGCAACAACTAGATGATGACTCCTCAGGAGAGGAGCTTAAAGGAAAAGAAGCATATGGCTGAAAACAATCGCATTCCAGCGCCACATCAGGTCACGATCGAAGTGGGGGGAAGGCCTCTAATTCTGGAGACCGGCAAGATTGCACGGCAGGCGAATGGCGCGATCACAGCGCGGTACGGCGACACGATCGTCTTCGTGAGCGCGTGCATGGCGAACAAGCCGAATGACCGTGACTTTCTGCCCCTGACGGTGGACTACCGGGAAAACACGTATTCCGCGGGAAAGATTCCGGGCGGGTTCTTCAAGCGGGAAGGGCGCCCAACAGAAAAAGAGATTTTGGTGTCGCGCCTGATCGATCGGCCGATGCGGCCGCTGTTCCCGGATTCTTGGAGAAATGAGACCCAAATCATCGCTTTGGTGCTGAGCGCAGACAGCGCTAATGATCCGGACGTCATTGCGGTGACTGCGGCCTCGGCGGCGGCTTACATCTCTGACCTGCCGTTTACCGACCCGATTGCAGCCGTGCGCGTTGGCTTGTTGGACGGCAAACTGGTGGCAAACCCCACCGTGGCGGACCAGAAGGTCAGCAAGCTGAACATCGTGATTGCCGCCACGGAAAAGGGCATCGTTATGGTGGAGGCGGGCGCGTTCGAAGTGTCCGAAGAAACCGTGGCGGAAGCCCTGGAGTTTGGACACAACGAGGTCAAGAAGATCGTCGGCGCGATCAAGGAACTGCACGCGCAACTGAAACCGAAGAAAGTGGTCGTGGAGCCGCTGCCGTTCGACCAGGGCATCTACGACAGCCTGAAGAAGACCTACGGCGCGCGGCTGAAGGATGCGCTGAACACCGAGAAGCATCCGAAGAAGGAAAGCTATCACCTGGTGGATGCGCTGCTCGCGGAGATCGTGGAGGCGGTTCCCGAGGACGACGAAGACAAGCTTGCGCTGTCGAAGCGGGCATTCGAGCGGCTGCGCGAGGAGTTCTTCCGCGAAGAAGTGCTGAAGGCGAAGCGCCGCCCCGATGGGCGCGCGTTCGATCAGATCCGGCCGATCACCTGCGAAGCGGGGTTGCTGCCCCGCGTGCACGGCTCGGCGCTGTTCACCCGAGGAGAGACACAGGCGCTGGCGACTTTGACGCTGGGTACCAAAGAAGACATGCAGCGACTGGACCTGCTGTTCGAACAGGACACGTTCAAGCGTTTCATGCTGCACTACAACTTCCCGCCATTTAGCGTGGGCGAAGTGAAGCCCTTGCGCGGCGCAGGACGCCGTGAAATCGGCCATGGAGCCTTGGCAGAACGAGCGCTGGCGAACCTGCTGCCGGCGGAAGTGGAGTTCCCGTATGCGATGCGCGTGGTAAGCGACATCATGGAGTCGAATGGCTCGTCGTCGATGGCGACGGTGTGCGGCGGCTCTCTGGCGCTGATGGATGCGGGCGTGCCGATGAAGGCCCCCTGCGCGGGTATCGCGATGGGGCTGGTTGTCGGCGACAAGGGCGAGTATTCGATCCTGACGGACATCGCCGGCGCCGAAGACCATTACGGTGACATGGACTTCAAAGTGGCGGGTACGAGCGAAGGCATCACGGCGCTTCAAATGGATATCAAGGTGACCAGCATCAGCATCGGGATGATGCGCGAGGCTCTGGCGCAGGCCAAGAAAGCCCGGCTGGAAATCCTCGAGACCATGAGCAAGACGCTAACCGCGCATCGCGAGCAGATCTCGCTGTACGCGCCGCGCCTGTACAAGCTCAGCATCCCCACCGACAAGATCCGCGACCTCATCGGTCCGGGCGGCAAAAAGATCAAGTCCATCATCGAGCAGACCGGCGTGAAGATCGACGTCATGGAAGACGGAACCGTGCACATTTTCTCGACGAGCGGAGCGGGCGGCGACCAGGCACTGCAGATGGTGCGCGATGTGACCGCGAGCGCGGAGGTCGGCAAGACCTATCTCGGGAAAGTCGTGCGGCTTGCCGAGTTTGGCGCCTTCGTTGAGCTCTTCCCCGGCACCGACGGATTGCTACACATTAGCGAGATTTCCGAGCACCGCATTCGCGACGTTCGCGACGAGCTGAAGCTTGGAGATCAGGTTCTGGTCAAGGTGCTCGCGATTGAGGGCAACAAGATCCGGCTCTCGCGCAAGGCGCTGATCAAGGAAGCCCGCGAGAAGCAGGCGCAGAAGAAGGAGCAGCACGCCGCGGCTCCGGCTCCAGCGGGACCGACCGAAGAAAACTGACGACAGCCCAGGCCCTTTCCCTCGAATCGGGGTTGGGTCTTGCAGAGTTTGAGAAGGCCTCCGAGTTTCGGAGGCCTTTTCTATTTGAGGACGAGGACGGGGACCGCGGAGCCTTGCTTGCGAAGCTCTGCTTCTTTGGGGTAATCGCCGAGCCAAACGTATTCGCGGTTGGTTTTCAGGAGGGCAAGGTTGCGGTAGTAGACCTCCGGAATCCTAGTGACGAATTTCGATCTTTCGACGGCATCGTGCATCTCGGAGGCTGCGCGCTGGACTTTGGAGATATAGGCGTCGAGAGTGTCGTCTTTCAGGCAAGCGATCCCCAGATCCTGGCAGATCTGATCGCGCATCAGGAGGAAACGCTGCAGTAACTCGTACGTCGTTGTTCCGGGCATGGAGATGCTGACCGCTTTCTTACGCCGCAGGAGACAGCTGGCGGCCTGGGGCTTGCGATCAGAGAAACCCAACGTCCAGCCATCCTCGAGCGAACTCTGGATCGAGCAGCGCAAGGGTAGAGGGGTCTTGCGCAGGAGGAAGACCTGGCTCAGTTCAGCAAAACAATGATGACGCGTATGCGCAAACAAACGGCAAAAGCTGGGAATGGGCCGGGAAGCGTTCGATACCAGCGAGAAATCGAGGAGGCGAATGAAACCGTAGCTTTCGAATTCGCGGCTGTAACGCTCCAATTCGGCTGTGTCGAGCTGCGGGAATTGCGAGGGCGTTGCCGGAGGAAACGAGTAAGCGGTGGCCATGTCGTTCAGAACGCGTTTTTTGAGGCCCAGCCAGCTCCATGCCAGGTGACTCCAGCCCGCGATTTTGGAGATCGTAAGCAACGCGAATACTGCGAGCCAGCCCCACACAGCGCCAGAGGTTCCGAGCGGACGGCCCGATCGCCGCGCTAGATCTTCGAACTCCTGCTTCGAGACGGGCTGCCAGCCACGGTTGGTCCAGAGCGACTGGTGCAGGCTGTTGCGGCCCGCGCCGGAAAGCTCCACTCGATGGATACCGCCAGACAGGGCATTGAGCTTATCAGTTGCAGGTGGAAGCGGCTCGCGCAACACCGAGAGTTGGAAGGAGGATTCGGCGAGCGCAATCGGAAGAACAGCCTCGGTGCTGCGGTTATCGTAAGCATTCAGCACTTTGTAGTGCCAACCGGCTGCACGAAACGCCTTGCGCGAGGATCGCGACATCGAGCCGGGATCAGCAACATCGTCATCATCATCGTCGGGATCCAGGGTCGAGCTCTCGCGTGGTTTTGGGACGCTCCGCGGCGGCACCAGAACAAATCGACTGCCGTCCCAGCGGAAGCCATTCTGCGGATTGGCGCCACCGGAGATTGGATTGAGTTGAAGCTGGCCGTCTTGCAGGGTCCAATCACCAGAGAGAGCTGGCTTCGACGGGAGTTCGACCTCCGTGAGATCGCCGGAAGGCGAGAGATGATAGGCAGCCTCGTCAGCCGCCATGAAACGAAGGCCGCCGAAGAACATCGACCAGTAGCCAAAGGGGGCGCTGGGAAGACGATCAAGCACAGCGGTTTGCGTGCGGCCCGACGAACTCGTATTGAGGAAGAAGAATGCTTCCTCAGTGTTCCAGAAGACCGTGACCTGTTGGAGACGGACTGCAACCGAGTAGCGTCGTGGCAGGAAGGCATAGACGGCGAAGGTGCCGACAACCAGTGCCAGAGTGACGCTCACGGCAATCAAGGCTTTTGGCGACAGATTCATGGCCTTGGGCGGACCGTAGCAAGCGCAGGTTTGGGAAGGCAACAGTACCCTGGTAACGATTCGGGCAAGTTGCATCGAATGGGTTACGGCAGCAGGTGCGCTATATTGGGCAGGGTATAGGCTTCTAATTCCGCAGGCGGAGTAACGAAATGATGACCAGATGGCGCGTTGTGCTGTGCGCGGTGGTGTTATCGGGGTCGATCAGCGGGGTCCAGGCACAACAGCGGGTGATCGTTGACACCGACCCGGGAACTGACGACGCGCTGGCGATCTACCTGGCGCTGAATTCTCCGGAATTGCGCGTCGAAGCGTTCACCGTGGTCCCGGGGAACGTCGCGGCCGATCAGGGGCTCGACAACGCCCTGAAATTGGTCAGCGTGGCCGGGCGCTGCGACATTCCTGTCGCAGCGGGAGCGAAAGAACCGTTACTGCAAAAGGTGTATACGGCTGGTTACTGGCACGGCAAGAATGGGATCGCTGATATTGAACTCCCTCCATCGAAGTGCAAGGTTGATCCGCGGTTTGCGCCCGACTTGATCATTGAGCTCGTTCATAAGCACCCGCACGAAATCACCCTCATTCCCGTCGGTCCGCTGACCAACATCGCACTGGCTGTTTCAAAAGATCCCTCGATTGTGGGGCTAACGAAGAACATTGTGATCATGGGTGGCTCGATCTCAGGCGGGAATGTGACGGGAGCGGCGGAGGCCAACATCTTCGGCGACCCGGAAGCGGCGGAGATCGTGTTCAAGGCGGGATGGACGGTAACGATGATCGGATCGGACGTCGGAGAGCAGACGCTGTTGCGCCGGAGGGAACTGACGGAGCTGGAAGCGGGGCACGGGCCCGTGAACGATGTCGTGACAAAAATCGCGCGTTTCTACATCGAACGGTCCGAAAAGAATGGCTGGGATGGGGCGGCGATGTACGATCCGCTGGCTGTGGCGGTGGCGTTCGATCCGAAACTGGTGACAGTGAAGGAAATGCACATCGACGTGGAAACCCGAGGGCAATACACGCGTGGTGAGACCGTGGCGAATCGCAATCTGGAAAACGAGAAGAATGTCCTGCACGGGGATCACTATGAGATCGAGGGCTATGACAAACTGCCGGTGAACGCCAAAGTGGCGGTGGCGTCGGATGCGCCGCGGTTCCTCGCCCTGTTTGTGAGTCGGGTGAAAGGAAAGTAGCTCTTAGAGCGGCCAAAAACAAAGGGTCCGCAAGGGGACGGCGGACTCGAGGAAATCAAAAAGCAGGACAGCCGAAGACCTGCTAGACGTGGGCGCAGTGAACGGCGTCGAGCACACCCCAGAGAGCGTCAAGGGCCTGGTTGGTGGTGGCAAGGATTTCTTCCTCATCGCCGTGCGCGTGCTCTTCGAGCCAGCCGCGCCATGCGTCCCGATGAGCCTTGTCGGCCTCCTCGTGAACGGTGAAATAGGCGAGGCTCTTTGGCGAGGTAACGCCATAGAATTTCTTCAATCCGTCAATCTTGGTGGTTGCGATTTCGGGCACTTGCGCTTCGTAGGCGTAGAGAGCCGCAACCGCTTCCGCTACGGAACGGTCGCCGACAATCTCTCGAAAGGTTTCGACGGCAACCTGCGTGCCCGGGAGGGAAGGGCAGCAGGTGATGTCCTCTTCATTGACGCCGACGCTGGAGGCGAAATCGCGCCAAAGCTTCGGATGCGGGCGCGTCGGATTTTCTTCTTCGGCAAGGTTTTCGAGAACGATTTCGCGAATGGGCCCTTCGGTGCGGGCCGCCAGCACGCGCAGGTGCTTGGGAAACGCTTCCACATGCCGGTAATACTGCGCAGCGTAGAGCTGCAGGGCTTCGCGAGAAAGCTTGCCCATTTGCCAATCCTGATAAAACGGATGCTTCAAAAGGTTCTTCTCTGCAATCGCGGCGTCAATCCTCTGCAAGAGTGCGGTGCTCTGCATGGTAGTCCCCTCCCCGGTTTGGTCGTGCGCGGCATGACTGAAGCCAGCCGCCGGTCTGCAGTCGAGGCAAGGGATTGTAGCAGAGAATGGGCAAAATCGAACGTGAGATGTGGACCTTTTCTCGGAAGAACAGCTTTGAATCGCAACGCATGCGATGGCGCCAAAGCTGTTGCAACAACGAGGTTTATAATTCCCTGGCGTGCAGGCGCGTGATGTCGGCGCCCAGAGCGGAAAGTTTTTCCACGATGCGTTCATAGCCGCGATCGATGTGGTAGACGCGATCAATGATCGTTTCGCCGGAAGCCACAAGGCCCGCAAGGACGAGTCCTGCACTGGCGCGAAGGTCGGAGGCCTGGACAATGGAGCCGGAGAGCGGGGAAGGGCCTCGCACGATGGCGCGGCGGCCGTCGATGGAGATGTGGGCACCCATGCGCATCATCTCGCTGGCATGGAGAAAGCGGTTTTCGAAGATCGTTTCGGTGATGACGGAGGTCCCGTTGGCCTGTGTGGCGAGCGCCATATATTGCGCCTGCATGTCCGTGGCGAAGCCGGGGTATTCCTCGGTGGTGACGTCAGTGGCGACGAGTTTGTGGCCGTCGTGGACACGGAGGGTGGAGGTATCGAGGATCTCGACCGGGACGCCGGAGGATTGCAATTTGGCGATGAGGGCGCCGAGATGAGCGGGATTGCAATTGGCCACCGTTACGTCGCCATTGGTGATGGCGCCGGCGACGAGGAATGTGCCGGCTTCGATGCGGTCAGGAACGATGGAATGCGTGGCGCCGCGCAGTTTCTCGACGCCGTGAATCTTGAGCGTAGAGGTGTCGTCGCCCTCAATGCGCGCGCCCATCTTGCGCAGAAGATGGACGAGGTCGGTAACTTCGGGTTCGCGGGCGGCATTCTCGAGGACGGTGATACCTTCGGCGAGCGTCGCCGCCATCAGGAGGTTCTCGGTGCCGGTAACCGTGATTTTTTCGAAGACGATATGTGCGCCTTTGAGTCGGCCGTTGTTCGGGACCTTGGCCTGAATGTAACCGTGTTCCGTGGTGATGGCGGCGCCCATCTTCTCGAGCGCGGTGAGGTGCAGGTCAACAGGGCGCGCGCCGATGGCGCATCCGCCGGGAAGGGACACGTGAGCCTCGCCCGAGCGGGCGATGGCGGGGCCCAGGGTGAGGATCGACGCACGCATGGTTTTGACCAGTTCATACGGAGCCACCACGTGACTCAAGGACTCGGATTCGATGGTGTAGCTGGTCGCCGGAAACGTTGGCGTGACGACCTGGGCGGACATGAACGCCAGCAGCTTGCCCATGGTGATGATGTCGCGGACCTGCGGGACATTGTGGAGCGTAACTGGTTCGCGCGTCAGCAGGGCGGCCGCCATCAAAGGCAGAGCGGAATTTTTCGCACCGCCGATTTCGACTCGGCCATGGAGGGGCTTGCCACCGCGGATGCAGAATTTATCCATTTCGTTCGAAGCCCAATTATTCGGCGAGGGCGCGGCGCAAGTTGCCACCAGCCTCGCACAGTGCTTTGCGAGCAAGCTCGGCTGAGAACCCTCGTTTGAGCATGACGAGGGCGACGCGGAGATTGTGTTCGGATTGACGCAAAGCGTGTTCAACAGCCGACAGTTCCTTTCCGCTGGCTTCGGTCAGGATGCGGCCAGCGCGATCCTTAAGCTTTTTGTTCGTGCGGGTCAGGTCGATCATGAGGTTGTCGTACGCATGACCGAGCCGAACCATCGAAGCAGTAGAGAGCATATTGAGGACCATCTTCTGCGCGGTTCCCGCCTTAAGTCGCGTGGAGCCCGTCAGAACTTCCGGGCCAACGTCCGGCGCGATGGGAATTTCTGCAGCGCGGGAGAGAGGAGATCGCGGATTGGCAGTGACCGCAATGGTCAATGCTCCTTTTCGCTTGGCATAAGCAATTGCCGAGAGGACATAGGGTGTCGTGCCACTGGCGGCAAGACCGACGAGCGCGTCCTTTTTGTTGAACGCGATCTTGCGAAGATCGCGGCGGGCTTGAGCGCGATTGTCTTCGGCGCCTTCTACCGGCAAACGAATGGCTTCGGGCCCACCGGCGATCAGTGCGCGAACGAGTTTTGGAGAAACACCGAAGGTCGGAGGGCACTCGGAGGCATCGAGGACACCAAGGCGCCCGCTGGTGCCGGCGCCGGCGTAGATCAGGCGGCCCCCCCGGCGAATGCTTTCAACGATACCGTCGACAGCGCGCGAGATCGCGGGCAGTTCGCGCGCAATTGCGGAAGGGATGCGACCGTCTTCCCTGTTCATCAGACGGACGATCTCGAGTGAGGACATATGGTCGAGATTACTGGAAGCCTGGTTGCGTTGCTCGGTGCGGCGACGTTCGCGCGGGCGGGTCGGACGTGATTTTCGACGAAAGGGCATCACTAAAGTATAGCCGCCGCGAGGGAGTGTTAGGAAATTGGCAGCGAATAGGGCAACTTGGGCAGCAGGAAATGAGTGGCGCGCAGGGAGGTGTGATAGAACTGAAGAGGTTCCAATCGTCGTTACACCGTACGAATAAAGTGAATTCATGGATGTCCTGAAAAGACTGTTCGAAGAGCGTTTCCAGCGACCGCCGCACCAGGTCACCCCGCTCCAGGGCGATCTGAGCGCGTCGGGGCGAAGGATCATCCGTCTGAAGGCGGGCCCCCTGTCCGCGATCGGCGTGCTTTACGGCGTGCGGGAAGAGAATCTTGCGTTTCTGGAATTTTCCCGGCATTTTCGGAGGCACGGGCTGCCGGTGCCGGAAATTTACGGGGAAGATCTGAGCCAGGGGGCGTACCTCGAAGAGGACCTGGGCGATACCACGCTGTTCGATCTGCTGGCGAAGAATCGCAACGGAGATGCAGTGGCGCCGGACGTGATCGAGGCGTACCGCAAGGTGGTGGCGGTTCTGCCGCGGTTCCAGGTAGAGGCGGGACGCGATCTGAATTACTCGCTCTGCTATCCTCGGGCCAGTTTCGACCGGCAATCGGTTTCGTGGGACCTGAACTACTTCAAGTATTACTTCCTACGCCTGGCGGGGATTCCGTTCAATGAACAGGAACTGGAAGACGATTTCGGCCGGCTGACGGATTACCTGCTGACCGCGCCGAGCGACTACTTTTTGTACCGGGACTTTCAATCCCGCAACGTGATGATGCTCGGTGGGAAGCCATGGTTCGTGGACTACCAGGGTGGCCGCAAAGGTGCGCTGCAGTACGATATCGCATCGCTGCTGTACGACGCGAAGGCGGACCTCCCCCCGGAGTTGCGGCTCAAGCTGCTCGACGAATATCTGATTGCGCTTGGGAACCATCTCCGGGTAGACCGCGAAGATTTCCTGGAGCGCTACTACGCGTTTGTGTACGTGCGGATTTTACAGGCGCTTGGCGCGTACGGGTACCGCGGATTCTTCGAGCGCAAGGCACATTTCTTACAAAGCGTGCCCTACGCGCTGAAGAACCTGCGCTGGCTGCTGCATAACGTGAAGCTGCCGATTGAGTTGCCGACATTGATTGCGGCATTCCAAAGTATGCTGGGGTCGGAAAAGCTGCTGGGCCTGGCCTCCGATGCGCAGAATCTGCTCGTGCGGATCTTTAGCTTTTCGTTTCACCGCGGCATGCCGTCGGACGAGACGGGCAACGGCGGAGGCTTTGTCTTCGACGGGCGCAGCTTGCCGAATCCCGGGCGGGAAGAGCGGTTCAAAGCCATCACAGGAAGAGATGTCCCTGTCATCGAGTATTTGAACCAGCAAGAAAATGTGCACCAGTACCTAGCAAGCGTGTTCAGTCTGGTGGACGCGACGATTGAGAGTTACAAGCAGCGAGGCTTCAAGAACCTGATGGTTTCGTTCGGGTGCACGGGTGGGCAACACCGCTCGGTGTTTCTGGCGGAGCAGTTGGCGAAGCGGCTACGCGGGCGAAGTGGAGTCGAGGTCGTGCTGCGGCACGTGGAGCTGGAGAAGATGGCGGGATGAAGGCCATGGTTCTGGCGGCCGGGCTGGGGACACGCCTGCTGCCGTTGACGGATCACCAACCGAAAGCGCTGGTCGAAGTAGGCGGGCGGACGCTGCTGGACATGACGCTAGGGCGCCTGCGCGCTGCGGGCGTCAGCGAAGTGATCATTAACGTACATCATTTCGCCGAGATGATCCTGCACTATCTGTACATCAACAACAATTTCGGTATGCACATTGAAATTTCGCGCGAAGACATTCTCCTCGATACCGGGGGAGGGTTGAAGAAAGCGGGCTGGTTCTTCACCGGGAATGGCAGCGATGAACCTTTCATTCTCCACAATGTGGACGTGATCAGCGCGGTCGATCTGGCGCGGATGGTGGAGCGTCACAAGCAGCGAGGCGCGCTCAGCACCATTGCGGTGCAGGAGCGGGAAACGTCCAGATACCTGCTGTTTGACGAGCGGATGCAACTGTGCGGGCGCCGCATGGGCCGCGACGGCAAGCCGGAAATGGTCCGTCAAGCGCCGGAAGCGGAAGCGCTGGCCTTCACCGGGATTCATGTCATTTCGCCGCGAGTGGTCGGAATGCTGAAGGAAGAAGGCGTCTTCTCGATCATTCCGGCGTATCTGCGGCTGGCAGGAGCCGGAGAGAAGATATTGGGATTCCGCGCGGACGAATACTATTGGCGCGATCTGGGCAAGTTGAGCGAGTTGCAACAGGCCGAAGAGGACTTCCGGCAGAAGCTGTTTACGTAAATTCTCATCCGCTTCCCGCCCTGCGACACTTTCACGACGCTTTCTTGCGTGCCGCGGGCTTGGCCGTGCTCAACTCCGTGAGCTTCTGCTGCGCCGGGCCTTTGTAAGGGCTGTCAACGGACGCCGCATCGGTAAAGGCTTGCTTGGCTTCCACGTTTTTTTTGAGATTAACGTAGGCGAAGCCCAGACGGTACTGGTTGCGAGCATACGGCACCGCATTCGATTTCAGCAATGGGGCGGCTTTCGTCAGAAAATCGACCGCCTGTGTGTTCGCCTTCTTCTGCAGTTGAATCTGGCCGAGTGCGCTAAGAGCCAGACCTTTCTGAACGGAATTCTCTTGCTTCCACTGGTCGTCGCTGACGCTGTCCGGTTTCTTGGCAGAATCGGCGAGGGATAGGGCCTTCTTGGCGTAGGCGTCAGCCTTGTCAAGGTTATCGCCCTTTTCGCTGTAGTCGTCAGCAAGCAGAAGCAACATCCCGATGTTGTCGGGGTCTTTGGCAAGAACCGCGTTCGCGGTTGCGAGCATTTTGGCGCGGTCTTGCGCCTGTTGGTAGGCGAAAGCGGCCATGCCGAGTGCTTGCGCTTCGCTGGGAGTGCCGGCATACATCTTGGCGATCCGCTCAAAGTAACTGGCCTTCTTCGCCGGATCTTTGGCGTTGTACGCGGCGGTCATCAGGGATTGCTGCACGTACGCGATATTGTCTTTTTGCGCCTCCAGCTTGCCCGCGCGGGTCCGCTCCCATACCTCGTTCGGTGTGTCTGCCGGGGCCGGCGTGGACTGGTAGTTGCGAATGATGGAAGTCGCCCTCTCACCCCAAGTCATCAGTCTGTCGGCATCGCCCTTCTCGTTGGCCGCTCGGACCATATTCAAGGCATTCTGGAAACTGTCGGGATCCAGGAGAAAGAGCTTGTCGCCGTATTCAAACGCCCGGTCGTACTGTTTGGCCGCGATGTAATAGTTCACATATTGCTCATCCGCGACGATCTGCATGTCTTCTTCCGGATGGGCCTTCGCGAACTGGTCGATGAGTTGCAGTTTCTGAGAAGGGTCGGCGGCATTGATCGCGCTTATCTGACGATCGACTTCGGAGCCTGCCGGAATCAAAACATTCTTGCCGAGTTGCGCGTTGCAAGCAGGAACATAAATCGCGACGAGCAGCAACAGGGCAGGCAGAATTCGTTTGCGGAACATCCTGACCTCCTGGAGATGGTGACCAACCGGGGGAGCGAAACGCCTATACCCGAATCTTAGTGCCCGGTGAAACGGGGCGCAAATCAAATCGTGCGGCATCGAGAGCCGAGAATTTGACGGCGCATGCGGCTCCAGAGGAAAATCAAGGTTTTGCGGTGGAGGCATCCATGGATCTGGGGTTGCGCGATCGTGTGGCCATTGTGGCTGCGGCCAGCAAAGGGTTGGGCCGCGCCGTCGCTGAGGAACTGGCGCGCGAAGGAGCGCACGTAGCGATCTGCGCGCGTACGGCGGCTGACCTGGAAGCCGCGGCGACACGGATTCGGCAGCATGGTGGCGGCGAAGTGTTCTGGAAGGCCGCCGACGTGGGGAATTCCGTCGCGGTGGCCGAGTTCGTGAAGGCGGTCGAGAAAAAATTTGGCCGCGTAGATATCTGCGTTACGAATACCGGGGGACCTCCGTCTAAACTGTTTGCCGCGACCACGGATGAGGACTGGCGGGTGTGGACGGATCAGTTGCTGATGAGTGTAGTGTATTTTGCGCAGGCGGTTCTTCCGCTGATGCAGAAAAGGAATTGGGGCCGATTTCTCACCATTACCTCGTACTCGGTCAAACAGCCGGTGGAGGGATTACTGCTCTCAAATTCTCTGCGCGCGGGCGTGACTGGAATCGTGCGTACCCTGGCCAACGAGTATGGAGCCAGCGGAATTACCGTGAACAATGTTTGCCCCGGCTATGCCCGTACGAACCGGCTGGATGACCTGGCGGCGATGATGGGCACGCGCACGGGGGAAAGCGCCGAGAAAGTGTTCGAAGGTTGGAAAAAGTTGATCCCCGCCGGCCGGCTGGGCAGGCCGGAGGAGTTCGCGTCCGTGGTGGCCTTCCTGGCGTCGGAGCGGGCCAGTTACGTGAATGGAGTTTCGCTAACTGTGGATGGTGGGACGACACGCAGTCTTTTGTAGTTTGGGAGCCGAATTTCTTCACTGAATTGCACGAGTTGACAGGAGAAGAGAATGAAGATGGGCAACGTCGATGTAAGAGTGCGCGCGGCAGGCGTCATGGTGCTGGGTCTTGCGTTGGTGTTGTCCGTTACCGCATTTTCGGTACGGGCCGATGAGCCCTATGCGCGAAGCCGCAACTATGACTTGCAGCACTCCAAGGTAGCGCTGCGGTTTGACCTCGACAACAAGAGGATCATTGGCGATGTGATCCATACCGTCACGTTGCTGCGCGACGGATTCGACCGGGTGGAATTCGATTCCGCCGGGCTGCAGATCCAAAGCGTCACGGTCAACAAGGCTGCCGCAAAGTTCGAAATCACCGACAAGAAGCTGATCGTTCGCCTGCCCAAGCCCGGGAAAGCCGGCGAAAAATACGACATCGAGATCAAGTACGACGGCAAGCCGACCAAGGGACTGTATTTCATCTTGCCGGACAAGGACTACCCGAACCGGCCGAAGCAGATCTGGACGCAAGGAGAGTCCGAAGACACGCGGTACTACCTGCCAACGTACGATTACCCGAACGACCGGCTGACGACCGAGACGATTCTCACGGTGCCGGCGGACTGGCTGACCGTTTCCAACGGAAAGCTGGTGAGCACTACGGACGCGGGCAACGGTATGAAGGCGTGGACATGGAAGGAGTCGCTGCCGAGCTCGACGTATCTCTTCACAGTGGTGGCGGGAGAATTTGCTGAGGTGAAGGACACGTGGCGCAACATCCCCGTGACGTACTACGCGCCGAAGGATCGGGGCGACCGGCTGGCAGCCAGCTACAGCCGGACGCCGGCGATGATTGAGTTCTTCAGTAAGAAACTAGGCGTCGATTATCCCTGGGAGAAGTACGCGCAGAGCATGGTGGACGATTTCGTCGCGGGGGGTATGGAGAACTCGAGCGCCACGACGAACACTTCGTCTTCGCTGCGCCACCCGAAACTGGTGCCGGAGTATCCGCAGAACTTCGACGGGCTGATCTCGCACGAGCTCGGGCATCAATGGTTCGGCGACCTGGTGACTACAAAAGACTGGGGCAATATCTGGTTGAACGAAGGGTTCGCGACATACCTGGAGTTTCTGTGGACCGAGAGCCACTTCGGCCAGGACGAAGGCGACTACGAGAGGTGGGACTCCATGCGCGACTGGTTTCCGCAGACCAACTTGTTTGCGAAACCGATCGTACGGCGCGACTTCGACGATTCCAGTGAGTTCGACGGAAACGCCTACGGCAAGGGTGCCCTGGTGCTCTCGATGCTGCGCCGCCAGTTGGGCGACGAAGCGTTCTTTGCCGGATTGAAGCACTACCTGGAAGCGAATCGCGGGAAAAACGCGGTGACGGCGGACCTCACGAAAGCAATCGAGGAAGCGACGCATACGAATGTCGATCAATTCTTCGATCAGTGGGTCTATGGAGCGGGCGCCCCGAAGTTCGAGCTCTCCTATCGGTACGACGCCGAGAAGAAACAGGTCTCCCTGCTCGCAAAACAAACGCAGAAAGTCGAAGGGCGCGTCGGAATCTTCCGCGTGCCCGTGGAAGTGGAGATCACCAACGCGACGGGGCCGAAGCTCTTTCCGATCACGGTTTCGAAAGTAGAGGAGACCTTCACCTTCCCGTCGGAGTCGGCGCCGCAGATGGTGATTTTCGACAAAGGCTCGCAAGTGCTCAAGTCCGCGGAATTCAAGAAAGAGAACAAGGAGTGGATGTATCAGCTGAAGAATGCCGGATCGGTTCCGGACCGTGCTGACGCCGCCGTGGCCCTTGGCAAGCTCAAAGGCAATGACGAAGCCGCAGTCGCACTGGGTGACGCGCTGCGTAACGACAAGGCGCGCGGCGTGCGGGTGACCGCGGCGCGTTCGTTGGGCGAATTAGGCGGCCCGGCGGCGGCTAAGGAGCTCCTTGCGGCGCTCGCCACAATTCCACAGCCGGAACTGCGCTCGGCGATTGTGCAAGCGATGGGTTCAATCAAGGAAAATCCAGAGGTGGCCGCGAAGCTTGAAGCCGTGGCCCGAAAAGACGATTCGTATCGTGCACAGGCAGCGGCACTGCAGGCCATTGGCAGGCTGAAGCCGGAGGGCGCCTACGACGTGCTGGTGGCTGCGGTTGCCACCGAATCTCCCGACGATTTTCTTCGAGAAGCCGCACTGCGCGGCCTCGGTTCCCTGGGCGACGACAAGGCTGTGCCGCTGCTTCGCGAGTGGGCGAAGCCGGGGAAAGACTTCGATTCGCGCGAAGCCGCGATTGCCAGCCTCGCGCGCTTGAAAAAGGACGACAAGGAGATCACACAACAGATCGCCGCCTATCTGACTGAACCGCACTTCCCTGTGCGCATTTCGGCGATCTTTGCGCTGGGAACGCGTGGTGATGCTTCCGCGATTCCCGCGCTTGAGGCCCTCCTGAACAGCAATGATTTGAGCATCGAGATGGCGCCGATGATCAAGGGGCAAATCGAGCGGCTAAAGAATCCACCGCCCAAAGGCGGCGAACACGCGAATGCGGGAAGCGAGGAAGGCGAAGCTTCCGCGACGAAGGGAAACGACGACCAGCGGCTGGCGCATCTCGAGCAGCTCGTGCAGGAGATGAATGACAGGCTGAAACTGATCGAGGGGCGCTTGCCGCCGCCGGTTGCGCCGGTCAAGCCTTGATTCCTACGGTGCGCTGAGAAGGATGCGCAGATCGCGCAGATTGTTGCCGGTGGGTCCCGTGATAATCGCGTCGTCGAGTTTCGAGAAAAATGTATAAGCGTCAGATTGTTGAAACGCCTCGGACGGGTTGAGACCGAGCGATCGAGCGCGAGAGACTGTCTCGCCGTCCGCAACCGCCCCCGCCGCCGGGCTGTTTCCGTCGACCCCGTCCGTGCCGGCGCTCAGCACCACAATGTTCCGCCCGGCGATCTTTTCCGCACACGCCAGCACGAATGCCGAATTGCGGCCGCCGGTTCCAGTTCCGGTCACCGGCGAACTTACTTCGCCGTCGGCGATGATGGCCACACGATCGCCCGGATTCTCTTGTTGCCAATCGTCTAATTGTCGCAAAAGGGAATCGGCGGCTTTCTCAACCGGCCAGTCGTCGGTGGAGTTGTCGCAACAACACAGGTAACCGCGGGCTTCGGTCGCGTGATGAGCGGCATGAAACAAATCATCCATTCCAAGAAATAGCGAAAAGTGCGCGTTCGCGAACGCCGGATGGTCGCGCTTTGGCGTTTCCGGCATTCGTTCCGAGTCGAGCCAGGTCTTTACCGACACGGGCAATCGCGCGTTCAGCTCGTACTCCGCCAGGATCCGGCTGACGTCTTCGACGGTCGTGGGATCGGGTAGAGTCGGCCCGGAAGCGAGAGCCGCTTCTTTGCCCGCGGGCACGTCGGTCACAGCCAGCGTGATTTTCGTAGCGGCGCCGGCGGAAACTGCAAGCCGCCCGCCCTTGATGGCGGAAACATGACGCCGAACGGTATTGATCGCGTCAATGGGAGCGCCACACGTGACCAAAGCGCGATTCATGGCCTGTACGTCTTCGAGCGTGATGAGCGAATCGAGCGGGCGCTCGACTAACGCCGAGCCTCCGCCCGACAAAAGAAAAAACACCACCGTGTTTTGGTCGCAGGTCGCCAGAAGCTGCAAGACCGCTTCGGCGGAGCGCCAACTATCGGCATTTGGGATGGGATGACCGGAGACAAAATATTGGAGGCCGGGCATGGGAGAGGGGGGAGGGGTGGGGGCCGAGACGATCCCGCGGAACGTTACGCCTGAAGGCAAGAGTGCGGCGAGGCCAGCGGTCATCGCATGCGCGACCTTACCGATGGCCACGATAAGGATGCGGGCGCTTGTAGGCAATTCAACGGTCGCATTAGGAAGCGTGACGCGACTCTCCGAGATTTCGAGCTTGCGGGCCATCGCCGACGGAATATCGATGAGGCGAAGTGTATGAAGAAAAGCATCGCGGGCGAGTTGGCGGGTGGGGCGCATCGGCTGCTGCGACTACGTCTTGCGGAAAATATCGGGGTTGAGCATGTTGGGCGGGCGCTGCCCCTTGAACAGGGAGACCACGTTGTTGGCTGCCATAACCGCCATTTTCGTGCGCGTTTCAACGGAAGCGGACGCGAGATGAGGGGCCAGCACCACATTAGCGCGCTTCAGGCCGGGGTGGATGAAGGGCTCGTTCTCGTACACGTCAAGAGCTGCGCCGGCAATCTTCTTACCTTCCAGAGCGGCGACAAGAGCAGCTTCGTCCACGACGGGGCCGCGCGAAGTGTTGATCAAGAACGCGGTCGGCTTCATTCGAAAGAACTTCGGGGCATCGAAAAGGCCGCGGGTTTCGGGGAGGAGGGGGACATGGAGGGTGATGAAGTCCGATTCGGAAAGAAGGGCATTCAAGTCGCGGAATTCGGCGTTGAGCGCGCGTTCCACGTCCTCAGGGGCGCGAACAGCGTCCGTATAGAGCACTTTCATCTGGAAGCCCAGGGCGCGGCGAGCCACGGCCCGGCCGATGCGGCCGAAGCCGACCACTCCGAGTGTTTTGCCCCAGATGTCGGCGCCGCAAAGCTGGTCCAGATTCCAGCCCTTCCAATTGCCGGAGCGGGATAACGCTTCGCCTTCATTCAGGCGGCGCGCCACGGCGAGTAAAAGAGTCCAGGCGAAATCTGCGGTGGTTTCGTCGAGCACGCCGGGAGTGTTGGTGGCCACAACTCCTCGGCGCGTGCACGCATCCACGTCAATATTGTCGAACCCCACCGCGACGTTGGCGGCGATGCGCAGTTTGGGAGCGGCGCGGAGCAACTCATCGTTGATTTTCTCGGTGAGCAGGCAGACCAGCCCTTCTTTGTCCTTCACGCGCCGCAAAACCTCGTCGCGCGGCGGCCGTTCGCCGTCCGCCCAATACTCAACATCGCAATTGGCATCGAGGATTTTGCGGGCTTCTTCGAACAGAGGATGGGTGCAATAGACTTTCGGTTTTGGCATTCACTCGCCCCAGAGAGATGGTTGGTTCTCCACACTAACACAGCCGGTTACAGCAGCGGGGCGGGCATTGCCAGTTTGGTGCGTGTCTCACTATAGTGAAGAAGTGAACCCGCGGCAAACCCAAATGAATCCCCGTCTGATCCGTGAAATGCGATCGTTGTTGGGCGCAGCAAACGTTTTGAGCGAGCCAGAAGACCTGATGCTGTATGAATACGACGGCTCCGTGGAGACGGCGCGGCCTGATCTGGTGGTGTTCCCGCACACGACGGCGGAGGTGGCGGAGATCGTGAAGATGGCGGGGAGGGAGGGGGTGCCAGTCGTTGGGCGCGGGGCAGGGACGGGGCTGTCC
>Ga0335082_10001698_pt1 | contig 23507 bp, 21 predicted proteins | sample Lox_Sample_41_FD_206718 | JGI IMG/M metagenome (GOLD analysis project Ga0335082, IMG submission 206718) | Soil microbial communities from Loxahatchee National Wildlife Refuge, Florida, United States - Lox_Sample_4.1 | ecosystem: Environmental > Terrestrial > Soil > Wetlands | place: USA...
GACTGTTGGTGCAGAACTTCTGCTACGGCGCGGATTTCGTGCGAACTCGACCCCGCCAGCGTGGGAAGTCGCCGTGGCCAGGAGTCTCAGGAATTTCGCCATTCCTGGGGACGAGGGCAAGAAGAAAAATCCAGTAGCCGCGACTCCGGGGGATCTACGGCAGGGACGCGACCTTTTCCTGTCTCGCTGCGCGAATTGCCATGGGGTCGACGGCAGCGGGCGCACTCCGATTGGGTCGAGTGAGTATCCCCGCGTTCCGGATCTGCGGTCATCGTCCACGCAGAATCTTTCCGACGGCGAGATTCATTACATCATCGAAAATGGAGTCCAGTTGACCGGGATGCCCGCGCTGAGTAGTGCCGACTCATCGTCCGATAGCTGGCAACTAGTGCTCTTCGTTCGCAGCCTGCGACCGCTCAGTCAGGGAGAGCGAGCGCAAGTGGCGGCAACCGCCTCTTCGGCTCGCTATTCGGGCTCGCAGAGCTGCAAGAAATGCCATCAGGAAATCTACGCTCGGTGGAAGAAGACTCCGATGGCGAATGTGGTGCGCGATCCGCGGGAGCATCCTGAGGCGATCACTCCAGACCTGGCTACCAACAGGATGGAGCACCTTTCGAAAGACCAGGTTGCTTTCGTCTACGGCAGTTTGTGGAAGCAGCGCTACTTCACCAAGGTTGGAGATGACTACTTTCCTCTGCCGGTGCAGTGGGATTTCGCGGATCGGTCGTGGCGTCCCTATCACGTGCCGGAGAAGGGTGGGGACTGGTGGACCGCGTTCTATCCTCCTGACAACATGCAGCGCCCAACCGGACCGACGTGCGACGGATGTCACTCGGTTGGCTACGACATCCACACCAAGCAGGTCGCAGAGTGGAATGTAGGCTGCGAGCGCTGCCATGGGCCGGGGAGCGAGCACGTGGCGCATCCGAGTCGCAGCAACATTGTAAATCCGGAGCAAATGGAACCCATGGGGTCGAGTGACAGCTGCATTCAATGCCACTCTCAAGGACAGCCGCTGACCAGGCCGATCGCGGGAAAATACTACGACTGGCCGGTGGGATATAACGTCGGGCTCAAACTCGCCGACTACTGGAAGTTGGAGGACTGCACGCTGGGGCAAGCCACTTTCTACTACTTCCCCGACTGCACAGCGCACAAGAACCGCATGCAGGGGAACGACTTTGCGCAGAGTGTGATGTATCGGCGCGGGATCACATGCGCGTCGTGCCATGACGTGCATGGCACGGCGAACTACGCGCAATTGCGCAAACCGGCGAACCAGCTCTGCCTCGACTGTCACGGTCCGTCGACCGCGAATGGCCCCCGAACCTCCACGATCGAGGCGCACACGCATCACAAGGCAGGCAGCACCGGCAGCGAGTGCGTGGCTTGTCACATGCCGGCGATCGAGACCGAAGGAGTGCCGGCAACATTCGTGCACGCCCACACGTTTCGCTTCATTCCTCCAGAGATGACCGATAAGTACGGAATGCCGAATCCCTGCACCTTATGCCACAAGGACAAGAACACGGCTTGGGCGTCTGACGCGATGAAGAAGTGGCCGGAGCGGTCCGCGTGGCGGACGGGACTGTAACGATGGTGCGCCTAGGCCGACTTGAAGAGCCTAGTCCTTGAGCGGGACTACGGCGCTGCCGTCGCGGCAGAAGGTGGCGACCCTCTGCAGATTGCCGTTGGGACCGGGCACGGTCATTACCGGGCCGTAGCAGTAGACGGCGTGTCCGCTGGCAGCGAAGTACCAGCGGCCGCCTTTGGTGTGCCTGGACATCTGGCTGGTCGGCTGGCGAAGGGGTTTTTGTGGGGCTAGGGTGCCCACAGGCAGACTGAACAACAAGGCTAGGGTCAAGACCTTCATTGTCGTTCTACTTACTGCTGCTGAGCCACAGTACTCAGCAGCGCCATTCCACAGTCTTACGAACTGCCGGGTCGTTGCAAACGCCTTACAGCGTAATCAACTGACGACGAGCGTCGACCAGATCAGATGCCGGCCTGGAAGGCATCTCGAACTGGGGCTTCGCTTTCGGGTGATTCTGCGCGCGTTGCTGCGGTGCCTGGGTAGACGGAGCTTTTGGAGCCTGGTTTAAAGGTGCCTGGGCCGACGGTACCTGGGTAGACGGGGTCTGCGCGTGGGCGCGGCGTTCTTCCTGAACCTTCATATTCTTAACGGCGGAAAGCTCGGTGCTGTCGCGGAACAGCTCGCGAATCAAGGCCCGCTGCGATTCAATCGTCTGGCCTTGCTCCACGATGAGCATGGTCATCAGAGCGTAGGAGATCAGGAACAGCACGGTCAGCACGGGCAACCAACTGTGCTTCTTCTTCTCGGTTGGGACAGCAGGAATCGTGGGAACTTCGCTGGATTCGACAATCGTGAATAGAGTCGTCAAGTGTTGCCCCGGTCCTTTGCCTCAGCTCGCAGGCACCCTGGAATGTGCACACAACCAGCCATCGGCTGAAATTTGCGTAAGCCACTGATAGCAGGACAGTTGGGAGCTTTTTATCGGATAGCCACCAGGGGTGGAAGTGCAACCCGCTGCACATTATGAGCAAGGAAGATTGGCTGCCGGGGACACGTAAATCGCTTAGTTTGTCTCAGCAGGGTCTCGAAACGCCGTGACTGACACGGCTTTTGGCGTATGGCCTTGGCTGATGGTTACTTCTGTTACCGGCGTTACGTTTCTAATGAGAGCGCAATCCCGTAATATTTGTTTTTACGTAGACACTGTTAATAAAACTCCTCTGATGCTGGATCTTTACTCATGAGAATGCGGTATTTTCTTATTCTGTTGTTAGCCCTCTCCGACTTCCGGCCGGCGGCATTGGCCCAAACCGAACCCTCCCCGAGCGAAGCTCAACGCAAAGTCGTACGCAAGGTGGAGCCTCAGTATCCAGCAGCGGCTAAACGGATGAATCTGGGCGGAATCGTGCGGGTGATCGCAGTGGTCGGGTCGGATGGAAACGTGAAGAAGGTTGAGCCAGTCGGCGGAAGCCCGCTTCTGGTACAAGCCGCCGAAAACGCGATTGCGCAGTGGAAATACGCTCCGGGCGGTGAGACGCGGGAAACGGTGGAGTTGCACTTCACGCCGTAAGAGTCTGCTCTGTCTTTCGGCTCTCGGCGTCCGGAACTGGGTTTCCGGGGAATTTAGGACCGTCTAGCTTCCTCGGAAGCCGGACGCCGGGAGCGGGAAGCCCTTCTCTACTTTCCCAGCACCAGCTTGGCAATCGTCGCGAGTTGCATGTTCGACGTGCCTTCGTAAATCTTGCCGATCTTGGCGTCGCGCCAGTACTTCTCGACGGGATAGTCCTTGGTGTAGCCGTAGCCTCCGTAGATTTCGATGGCGAGCGACGTGATGCGCTCGGCCACCTGCGACGCGAAGAGCTTGGTCATGGCGGCTTCTTTCACGAAGGGCACGCCTGCATCTTTCATGCGAGCGCAGTTATAGACCATTAGGCGCGCGGCCTCGATCTCAGTGGCCATCTGCGCGATCTGGAACTGAATTCCCTGAAAGTCAGCGATGGGCTTGCCGAACGCCTTGCGCTCAAGGGCATACTTGCAGGCGAATTCCCAGGCACCGCGGGCCAAACCGATCATCTGCGCCCCGATGCCGATACGGCCTTCGTTCAGCGTTTCAATGGCGATCTTGTAGCCCTTGCCCGACTCGCCCAGAACATTCTCCTGGGGGACGCGGCAGTCTTCCAGAATCAGTTCGCAGGTCGAGGAGGCGCGGATGCCCAGCTTGTCTTCCTTCTTGCCGACAGTGAATCCAGGTGAGTCTTTTTCAATCAGGAAGGCGGTTATTCCTTTATAGCCCGCGCTGGGATCGAGCGTCGCAAACAGCACAAAGAGTCCAGCTTCCTTGGCGTTGGTGATCCAGAGCTTCCGGCCGTTCAGAACGTACTCCGAGCCTTTCAGCACGGCCCGCGTCTGGAGCGCGAAGGCATCGGAGCCCGATCCGGCCTCGCTGAGCGCATAGGCGCCCGCGACTACGCTGGCCATCCTGGGCAGATAGTGGTTCTTCTGTTCCTCACTCCCCCAACGTAGAAGCGCGTTGTTGACCAGCGTATTCTGCACGTCGACGATGACGCCGGCTGAGGCGTCGACGCGAGAGAGTTCCTCGACGGCAAGGATCGCCTCAAAGAACTTGCCTCCGCCGCCACCGTACTGCTCAGGGACCTCGATACCCATCAGCCCGAGCTGGAAGAAGTCGTGGATCAGATCTTTGTCGAAGACGCCCTTCTCGTCCATCTCCTTGACCAGCGGGCGGACTTTCTCGTCGGCGAACTGGCGGATGTTGTCGCGGAAGAGCATCTCGTCCTCGGTCAGCGTGGTAAGCGGGGACGGCACTGCGGCGGCTTGCAGAGTATCGGGCATGGGCACACCTTCGCGGGTGAGTTGGGCAGACTGATTATGGTAGCACTGTTCCCATGAAGGTTAGGACTTCAAGGTCATCAACCATGAAGGGCACGAAGGTTCACCAAGGACCCCCAATCCACACAAGGTTCCCTTCGTGTCCTTTGTGGTTTAAGGTCTTTTAGCCGCGCTTGTAGACCAGCTTGAGGCCGTCGGCTTGCAGGATGCGCTTGATCTGGCTGCGGGCGTGGACCGACCACGGGCCGGAGGTGTCGAGTTTCACGTAGGCTTGCCAGTGCTTCAAGGCCTTGCGCGGCTCGCGCAGCTTTTCATAGGCTAGCGCGAGATTGTAGTGGGCGTCGGCGTAGGTGGGAGCCAGTTGCAGCGCCGTTTTGTAGGTCTGGACGGCTTCCTGGACGCGTCCGGTTTCGTCGAGCACGTTGCCTAAATCGAAGTAGGCAAGCGCATAACGCGAGTCAGCCTCAATGGCCTGCCGATAGTGGCGTTCGGCCAAGCCAAATTCCTGGCGGTTGTAATAGAGCGTCCCGAGATTGATGTGAGCGGCCGCGTGCATGGGCTGAAGATCAAGCACGCGATGATAAGCGGCGATGGCCTCGCTGTGCGTGTTGGGATCCTCTTCCAGAGCGATACCCCGCGCAAACCACGAGGTCACTTCGTGCTCTTGCGGCGTAGGCTCCGGTCGCGGCACGGGCGTGCTGGTCACAACCTTCTCACGCTCCGAGAAATCCATGAGGAACTGGCCGGCGATCGGCTCCACCAGCTTGCCCTCGTGACGAAAAGCCACACGGTGCTTGTTCGTCGACCACGTCCCGGCTTCCAGCAGAGGCTTTTCCACTCCCGCCGACTGCTTGCGCATGGCATCGAGCGACTCCCGGATGACGTTCGGGCGCACGCTCATCGCAGTCAGATCGCGAATTTTCTTGATTTCCAGCAGGTCGGCGAACGTGTAGGCGTCAGAGGACGCTACCAATCCGTTCCGCTCCCAGTTGGCCAACTGGCGCGGAGTGATATGAAGAATTCTCAGTAAATCAGATCGACTGTACACGGAACCTGATGCACAAGCCCCTGCACTTCGGCCACAGGAGCGTTCTCCGGCTCATTATCTTCAACTTGCGGGGTTAACGCAACTGCAAACACTGTGCAGGGCTGTGGAGAACCTGGTTGATTTACATGCAGCGGAAATGGTGCAACGGCGTTGTTACACCGCCACCATCGCTGCCTGATACTCCTCGTACGTACCCTTGAAGTCGGTGATCTTGTGGTCACTTTCGAAGTGCCAGATGCGCGTGGCGACTTCGTCGATCAGATCGTGGTCATGCGTGACGAGCAGAACCGTCCCCTGATAGCGCTGCAGCGCGATGTTCAGCGCATTGATCGTTTCGAGGTCGAGGTGGTTGGTGGGCTCGTCGAATACCAGGACATTGGGTTTCTGCAGCATGAGCTTGCAGAACAGGAGTCGCGCCGCTTCTCCTCCGGAGAGGACGCTGGTCGACTTGGTGGCTTCGTCGCGGGCGAAGAGCATCTGCCCGAGGATTCCCCGCAATTCTTCGGTGACCGCCGACGGATCCCACTGATGCAGCCACTCGATCGCGGTCGTGCCGTCTTCGATCAGGCTGCGGTGGTCCTGCGCGAAGTAGCCGATGGAAGCTTCGTGTCCCCAGATGACTTTGCCAGAATCGACGAAACGTCCCTGGTAGCCGCTGGTCTTGCGCAGCTCAGATTCGGGCGTGGTCTGGGAGTTCGCCAGCAGCGCATTCACCAGCGTAGTCTTGCCAGCTCCGTTTCGGCCCATGAGCGCGATCTTTTCGCCGCGCGTGATGCTGGCGGTGAAATTTCGGATGACCTGCTTCTCGTCGTAGGCCTTGCCGAGATGCTCGATTTCAAGAATGTGTTTGCCCGACGGGCGCTTCTGCTCGAACTTGATAAATGGGCGCTGGATGTTCGACTTGGCCAGCTCGGTCACCTGCAGGCGCTCGACTTCCTTGCGGCGCGATTGCACCTGGCTGGAACGCGTGCCAGCGGCAAATCGGGCGATAAATTCGTTCAACTGCGCGATCTTCTTCTCGCGCTGCGCGTTCTGCGATTCAATCTGCGATCGGACCTGTGTTTTGGCCACGACCATGTCGTCGTAGCTGCCGGTATAGGTGATGATCGTCTCGTAGTCAATGTCTGCGATGTGCGTGCAAATGCTGTTCAGAAAGTGGCGGTCGTGCGAAATCGTGATAACGATGCCGTCGTAGATGCTCAGGAATCCCTGCAGCCAGTGGATCGAGTCGAGGTCGAGGTGGTTCGTGGGTTCGTCGAGCAGCAAGGCCTGTGGGTGTCCGAACAGAGCCTGCGCCAGCAGCACGCGGACCTTCTGTCCGCCCTGCAGTTCGCTCATCTTGCGGGTGTGGAGTTCTTCTGGAATGTCGAGGCCCTGCAGCAAAATAGCCGCATCGCTCTCGGCGGAGTATCCGTCTTCTTCGCCGACAATGCCCTCGAGTTCGCCGAGCTTCATGCCGTCTTCGTCGGTCATGTCGTGCTTGGCATAGATGGCGTCGCGTTCCTGCATGGCAGCCCACAGGCGCCGGTTGCCCATGATGACGGTATCGAGAACGGAGAAAGCGTCGAAGGCGAACTGATCTTGGCTCAGGACGCCGAGCTTTCGCGGGCGGACGACCGCGCCTTTCTGCGGCTCTAATTCGCCGCTGAGCAGCTTCATGAAGGTGGACTTGCCGGCGCCGTTGGGGCCGGTCAGGCCGTAGCGCTTGCCCGGCGTAAACGCCGTGGAGACTTCGTCAAACAAGACTTTGGCGCCGTAGCGCATGGACACATTACTGACTGAAAGCATGGTTCGGGCTTCTCTCTGGCTGACTTCTGAATTTCTTCAGGAACTGCGGGGAATTCCACCAAGACGGTGCGCAGCTGGAGTTAATAGAATACCATGCCTGACTCGCCTTTCTTCACGCAATCCAGGGCGACGACCGTCGCGGATGTCGGCAAAGTGCGTGACCTTGCGGGTGGCGAGCCTAGCGTGGTGAGCAAGGACGATACCGGCAATCATGGTGTCGCGTAGCTCTCCAACTCTGCCTTTCGTCCTTCTCACAGCGTCAAGATTGGCCGCCAGGCTCTCGGCTTCCTCATCGAAAACGGCAATGCGATGGTCGATCCCGTCCAGAAATCGCTGCATCCGCTCCATTTCAATGCTAAAGTGTTCCCGCTACCGGTGACGTAGCCTGTTTTCGGTCCACAACACCTACTGGGGAGGTCGACATGGGACGCAGGCCAATCCCGCCTTTTGCAGGCGCACTCTTCAGCTTCACGGCAATAGCTCTGATGGCAACCGCCGCATGGGCGGCCAGCACCACCAACCTCGTCTACAGCTTCGCAGGCAGTACCGACGGCGAGTACACCGATACGGAACTGGTGCGCGATAGCGCCGGTAATCTCTACGGAACCTCCGTTCAGGGCGGTACCTACGGAGGTGGCACTGTGTTCCAAGTGACCACGGCCGGGGTGCACACCGTGCTCTACAACTTCACCGGAGGCGCCGACGGCGGAGAGCCGTACAAGGGCGTCACCCTCGATGCGCAGGGAGATCTATACGGCACGGCAGTTACGGGCGGCGGCGGATCGTGCGAAGGCGGCTGCGGTGTGGTCTTCAAGCTGACGAACTCAGGTGGCGTGTGGACGCAAAGCGTGATCCACACCTTCCTCGGCGGCACGGACGGATCGGGACCCGGCAGTCCGGTGTCGATCGACAGCCACGGCAACGTCTACGGGACGACTCCGACGGGCGGGGCATTTGGAATGGGCACGGTCTACCAACTCAAGTCGGGCGCAAACGGGTGGAAGATACGCATCCTCCACACGTTCAGTGGTGGCGCCGATGGCGGCGGAGGATCAGCGGGGCGACTGCTGATCGACGCAGCCGGGAATCTATTCGGAGCTTGTACCGTCGGTGGTGTCCATGGATTCGGAACTATCTTCCAGATGTCCTTCAATCAAGGCAGCTGGAAGTTCACCACACTGTACGCATTTAGGGACCAGCCGGACGGCGCACTGCCCTACGGCGGTCTCGTCATGGACAAACAAGGGAATCTCTTCGGCACAACGTACTACGCCGGAGCGAACGATCTCGGCACGGTCTACAAGCTGTCCTACAGCAACGGCACGTGGACCGAGAAGGTGCTCTACAGTTTCAAAGGCGGTTTGGATGGTGCCAGCCCCATCAGCAGTCTGGCCGCCGACTCTGCGGGCAACTTCTATGGCACGACGAGTGACGGTGGCGCGTCGACTTGCAGTTGCGGCGTCATTTTTAAGATGACGCATACTTCTTCGGGCAAGTGGGGCGAGAGCGTGGTGTACCGTTTTCCGGGCACACCGAATCCCGGGTTCGCGTACAACGGCATGATCAGTGGCGCGGGCGGGACCTTTTATGGCGCAACCGTTCATGGTGGAAGTACCAACGACGGTGCGATCTACGAGTTCCTTCCGTAGCATCGAACAACGCGGCCCGGAGTCTGTGCTCCGGGCCCGCAATTCTTGACCTAGTTGTGATTGCTAGCCTCGACGAGTTGCTGCACGGGCGCGGCAACGACGAGCAGTAATCCGGCCACCGGTTTCTTGGCCTGTTCGATTACCGTGAGTTGTTGCGTCTTCCACAAATCCGGTTCCGGCTGGCCACGGTCGAGATAGTCGAGAGCCTGCAGACCTGCTGCGCCCAGCATCGCAAGGTTCTGCGAGATGGGAGTGTTCTCCTGCAGCAGAGCCGACTGCTGCAGCAGAGGATGCAACTTGGCATCGTTGTCGCGCCACAGGGTCAGCCAATTGCGGATTTGCACTTCCGCCACTTTGTCTTTGTAACCACTCTGCGCATAAGCCTGCACCAGCGCAGCGAACTCGCGCGCAGTGTCGCTTTCGGGATAGACCGCGTCGATCATGTGCGTGAGCGGGGCATGGAAATCAATCGGGCCTTTGGCGTCGTCCCAGCGGTTGTAGTCTTTCACCGGTTCGACCACATCGGCTAATGGCCGGAGTGCGCTCACATCTAAATTCCCAGCCATACGATGGAGCATGCGCTCGCGGGCGGCATTGTGCATCAAGCCGAGCGACTCGAGTTCCAGGCTCACGGCACGCATCCGGGCATACATGGAAGGAACGTCCGTGACATTCTGCGGCGACCAGAGGCGCTCGGCGACAGCGGCATTTCTCGGCCAGATGTGCGAGTCGATATTTTCCGGTGTGACCCACTCAGCCCACTGGCAGGATTCGCCGCCGAGGATAAGTTTTGCCTGCTCGGGTGTGAGCGAAGCCGCGGCGCCACTCATGGGATCGACCGCATAGTGACGAGCAGTCGGCCACATCAGATCGAGATAGTAGCCGTAGGAGAGCATGCCGCGATATCCCTGCTGTGCTGCGACAGCCAGGGACTGCTGTCCGCGCCAGGACTGCACCACAATCGTCTTCGGAAGATCAGGGTGAAGGATCTCGTCCCAGCCCACCATAATCTTATGATTCTTCGTCAGGATCTTTTCCAGCCGCTGATTGTAGTAGGCCTGCAGATCCTGATTCGACTTCATGCCGTGCGCCTGCTTGAAAGCCTGGATTTTCGGATTCGCGTCCCAGAACTTGCCGTCAACTTCGTCGCCGCCGATGTGAAAGTAAGCATCCGGAAAAAGCTTGGCCATTTCACCAATAAACTTGTCCAGGAATTTATACGTTGACTCTTGGGTTGGATCGGTCACGGATCCCGCAGCACCCAGTTCGAAGCTGAAGGGGCCGGGGTTGCTTGCCAGTTCCGGATATCCCATAAACCAGGAATCGCTGTGACCCGGCGTATCGAACTCAGGCACGACGCGGATGCCGCGATCGTGGGCGTACTGAATCACCCCGTGAATCTCGTCCTGCGTGTAGTACATGCCTTCCGAACCATCGCCCGTCAGCTTGGGAAATACCTTGCTCTGCACGCGAAAGCCCTGATCGTCCGAAAGATGCCAGTGCAGGACGTTCAGTTTGACCGCCGCCATCGCGTCGAGATTGCGCTTGAGGACGTCGATCGGAATGAAGTGGCGACTGACATCGATCAGCGTGCCGCGCCAGGGAAAGCGTGGCTGATCTTTGATGGTAATGGCGGGAGCGGCGAAACCACTCGGCGTGATTGTGACCAACTGCAGAAACGTCTGCAGACCGTGCAGCGCACCGAGCGTGGTGGGCGCGGTCAGCTGCGCGCCCGAGTCAGTAACGATGAGCTGGTATGACTCGTCTTCTCCAAGAGCTTGCACCGCTTCCAAAGCCTTGTCGGCATGGACCGTCATCGTGGCGGCCGCGCCAGGTTTGGGGCGAAACGGAATTCCCGTTTGCCGCGAAAGTTGGGCTGTAAAGCGCTGCACTCCTGAGTCGAGTGCAGGATCATGGACACCGGTCACGGACACCGAGAAGGATTGCGTGACTGCCAACTGTCCGCTGCCTTGCTGCACACTGGCGGGCATGGGCATGAGGTTAAGGGGAGATTGAGAGAAGCAAAAGAGAGACAGCAAAAGAAAAGCAGATACTATGATTACGGTTTTCATAAAGTTCGTTCCTTGGCATATTTTCACAAACTGGCACCGCCCAATCGGGGGACGCTTTGACGGTCGCTAGATTTCTCTTCACGTTTGCGCGGAATGCAGTCGTCGAGAAGAATTCTCATCTCGGTTCGCCGGAGAAGTGGCGTCCCCCCTGAGGATTTCGGGGCACGGATAATGACGTGGTTGGTCGATTCCAGGGCCGTTCTCCGACTGTTGAGTGTACTCTCCTCGAACAGAGCGCTCCAAGCCATGTATCGGCTCACGCCGTCCCAGGCGTGCCCCTTAGTCACCCTGGCCGGGTGAATCTGGCGATCAGTTCGTCAGGGTTTCCTGGTCGGCGATGCATTGCCACTTTCCATTCCGCTTGATCCAGGTATCGGTAAAGCGTCCATGGTGGACGAAGGACTTGCCACTGTCTGTGCCCTTGGTGCGGTAGGCGCTGGTGACGATCGCAGTGTCGCCGTAGATGTATACGCTGGTGTCGGAGTTGGAGATTTCTTCCGGGTTGAAGGAAGTGTCCTTGAGGTCGGCGAGGTATTGCGATTTGTTGACAAGCTTGCCGTGGTGGTCGACGCTGATAAACGTGTCGGCCATGATGGCCGCGGCGGCGGTCGCGTCATGATGGAGCTCCGCCTGGTTCCACGCACCTTCCAGCGCAAGGACGAGACTCTTGTCGGAGCTATCCCGGCTTTCCTGCGCGAGCGTTAGGATTGGGATGAGTACGAGGAGAAAGCGGAGCGTGCGCGTCATGGACATCTCCCGGACAACTCGAATTCGAACGGGACCCGACGAGTTCATGTTCTCATGCCAACCGCCTCGTGGGGGGAGTTTGGCTGCTGAAACCTAGGGACGGGAGTTGGGCAGCGCACGATGGCGGAGAAACGCCGCGCCGACAGCCGCCGAGACGGCGGCGTTACGATGCGACAATCTCGCGCAATGCCGCGAGTAGGCGGTCAACCTCGTCAGCGGTGTTGTAGTGAACCAGGCCGATGCGAAGGAAGCCACCCGATCTTTCCACGTCGAGGTGTTCGGTCAGGTTGAGGGCGTAGTAGTTGCCGTCCCAGGTGAAGAAGCCTCGATCGCCAAGTTGGGTGGCGAGTTCAAGCGGCGTGTGCCCTTCAATCCTCACGGCGAACGTGGTGCAGCGCTCGTGGAAGCGAGCCGGGTCGGTGATGCCATAGATCCTGAGTCCCGGAATTTCCTTTAGACCAGCCATCATTTTTTCCAGCAGAGCGCTCTCGTGCTCGTGGATGGAGGCGTAGGCGGCTTCGATGGCGGCGCGTCTTTCGCTTAACCCACTTGCGCCGGCGGCATCGTTCCCACCCTTCGAAAGGCGCGAAGGGTGGGGCACCCTCATCTTGCTTGATCGACTCGCCGTATGGCGGCCGTTGTCGGCGATGTACTCCACACACGCGGTGATTCCGGCGATGCATTCGTGATTCAGAGTGCCCCACTCCCAGCAGTTGGGAATCGCGTTGGTGTTGGGGCGGACTTTGTACGGACGGAATCGCCTGAGATGTTCGCGCTTGCCATAGAGCACCCCCATGTGCGGGCCGAAGAATTTGTAGGTGGAGCAGGCGAGGAAATCGCAATCGAGCGCGGCCACGTCAATGAGTCCGTGCGGGCCGTAGTGAACGGCGTCGATGTAGGCCAGTGCTCCGACTTTGTGGGCGAGCTGTACGATTTGCTTGACGGGATTGATTGTGCCGACCGCGTTTGACGCGTATCCCACGGCGACCAGCTTCGTGTTCACGTTGATCTTCGAAACGAGGTCGGCCATGTCGAGCGTGCAGTCTTCGTCATGAATCTCAGCCCAGCGCACGGTGACGCCGCAGTCCTCTGCCATCGCGAGCCAGGGGGAAACGTTGGCGTCGTGATCGAGGCGCGTAACGAGAATTTCATCACCGGGCTTCAGTTCGCGGCCGATCGCGCACGAAATGGCGAAGGTCAGGCTCGTCATGTTGGGCCCGAAGATGACCTCGTCGGCGCCGCAGTGCAGAAAGTCGGCCATGGCGGCACGGGCTTCGGCGATCATGGTGTCGGTGCGGCGGCTGGTCGCGTAGGCTCCGCCCGTATTGGCGTTGTTATTCGCCAGATAGGCGGAGATGGCGTCGATGACTCGCTGCGGGACTTGCGTACCGCCGGGACCGTCGAAAAAGGCGGCGGGATGGCCGTTCACGGTCTGGGAGAGCGAGGGGAACTGCGCGCGGATAGCGGTGAGGTCGAGAGACGAGGCAAGCATTTCGGATGGCATGGCCATCTAGTTTTATCATGGAGCCCCGGGAAAACCTCACGACTCAAGCCACCTACGAAACCCATCCGCCGCAACGTTGTTTGATTCTCCACCTCTGACCGACTTTTTGTAGGAGTAAGGTCCCTCCGCTGCCGCAAAGACCGCCACAGACAAAGCTGTACGCTACTACTGCTTGGCGATGACTTCTATCGAACGCAATTTCCGAGAGTGTGAACACGCCAGTCTCGAAGGCGAGTTTTATCGTGTCTTCGAGTTCCTTGTCGGTGACCTTCTGGTGATCGTCAATGGCGCGTTTCATCAGGTTCTGCGGATCATTCTTGTCAATCTGCTCCTGCTGTCGGTCCGGGTCAACTAGTACAAGTCCCGGGCCAAGAACCGCAGCATTGGAGATCCGGTGGATGACGGTCGAGTCACTTAATCTGATCCCGTTCATACATGATTGGTCCGAAGAACCCTCAGTACGCTGAAGAGGATCAGTTCGATCCGCGAGATTCATCATGCCTTTGTCGCCCTTCCGGTAACTCTCTAAAACGACGCGATAAATCGCGATCTGCTCCGGGGTCAGTGAATCGCTGCTGATGGTGGGCTTCGGCTCTTCCTGGCAGAGAGACATCGTACTTATCATCACGCAGCTCAATATGATTGCGATCGTCGTTCTCATCGCCCCTCCGTAGTCCCGCGATGCCAGGCAGTCGGCAAGCCCGCCCAGCTATCTTGTAGACACCGATCATGGCTCGGATGACTCCGACAGCGGTTGTGGTGCGGTTATCTTCCGGTGGCTCTTACAAAATCCGCCAGCATTCCGTAGGCCGTCGCGTACAGGCCCGGATTCTCTTCCGTAATCGCTAAGCCGGGGAAAATATCCGTCTCGAAATAGACGTAGGAACTTGTGCCTGAGATTTTCGCCATCGGCTGCGTGCTCTGGATTTTTTCTGGCTGCACGCTGGCTTGTACTTCATTGCCGACGCGCTTGGCGCGGCAGACTAGTTTGAAGCCCCAGCCATCGCGGCGGGCGGTGCGGACAGCTTGTGGAGTGAGGTCGCGAATGCCGTCGCGATGAATTTGATCCAGCTTGATCGGATAGCCCATCAGGACGTTGACGAGCGCGGCGGTCTTTACGGCGGCGTCCCAGCCATCGATGTCGTGGGTGGCGTCGGTTTCCGCGACGCCGAGCTCCTGTGCCCTCCTCAGGGCCTCATCGAAAGTGAGCCCCTGCTCCATGTGGCTGAGGATCACGTTGGTGGTCGAGTTGAGGATTCCGTGAAAGCCTTGCAGACGAATGGTTGGCAATTGATCGAAGAAAGAGAAGATAGGGACGCCGTCCATGACCGTGGATTCAAAGAGGAGGCGCTTGCGTTTGCTCGCAGCCAGGTCGCGGAGTTCGCGGTAGGAGTGGACGATGGGGCCTTTGTTCGCCGTGATGGCGTGGGCTCCATGGTTGAGGGCGGCGCGGATGTAGTCAACGGCGGGCTGTCCATCTCGCACGTTCAACGATGTGGCTTCGAAGAGGACGTCGGCCTGGGCGGCGGCAAGCCAGGTGCGGACATCAGCATCTGAAGAATTTGCGCCGCTTTCGGCGCGACTGAAGGCACGCCCCTTCAAATCAATATTCTTCCAGTCGAGGCCGCTTGCATCGGCGATCCAACCCAGGCGGCGCGAGGCTATACCGGTGACCCGGTATTCGATGCCATGTTGAGTGCGGAGTTCTTCTCTGCGGTCGTCAAGCAACTTCACGAGCGTGCGGTTGACGTTGCCGAAGCCCAGGAAGCAGAGGTTGAATAGAGGTTTCAAAGTTTCAAAGTTTCAAGGTTTCAAAGTTCCGAGATACTTCGGGAAGCGTCGCCGGACTACGAAACCTCGAAACTCTGAAACTTGTTCCTATCCCATCACAGTGGTGTGTTCGGGTTTGATCTTGTAGAGGACGCGGACTTCGTCGGGTTGGCCGTACGGGTACTTGTCGACGCCGAGATATTTCTTGGCCATCTTGTGAATGTGGTCGCCAGCGCCTTCCTCGGTGATCTCGACGACGCGTCCCCGGATCTCTAGATAGCGATAGGGATTGTCGGGATCGATAATGGCCAGAGACACGCGGGGATCGCGGCGGACGTTTCGGTCTTTCTGCCGTCCGCGCGCGGAGTTGAAGATGACGTGCTCGCCGTCGAAGTCGCACCAGACGGGCGTGACCTGCGGGCGTCCGTCGGGCATGAGCGTGCCGAGGCTGGCGAAAGCTCGTTTCTGGAAAAGATCTTTGTACTTCTCGGGGATGGCGTTGGGCATGAGTGCCTCCAGAACGTTCGGTGCAGGGATTAACTCCGAGAATTATAGCCCGGGGTGAGGATAGCCGGGGATAAGGCGATTTCTGCATGTTTGCTTTACAATCTGTTGCTCGCCCCTGTCGGCGCACTCATTTAGTTTTGGGGCTCATATTCGCACAATCCCCTTTCCGGCAAAATCGGCCGAAAATGGGGCACCCATCCTTACAGGTGACTATGAAAATGTTGCGGGAGTCGAGAGTTCGTGGCGCTGTCATCGCGGTTTTCTTGCTCACGCTGTTCCTGACTCCGTTACGGTCGGGAGCGGATGACGGGAAGAAATATCCACCCACCATTGTGTTCATGACCGACTTTGGCGTGCTCGATGATTCCGTCGCGATTTGCCGCGGGGTGATGTACGGAATCATGCCGGAGGTGCGGATCGTCGACCTGACGCACGAGGTGACGCCGTTCTCGATCTCCGACGGTGCGCGATATCTCTACGGGGCGACGCCGTATTATCCGGCGGGCACGGTGTTTGTCGTGGTGATCGATCCCGGCGTGGGCAGCACGCGGAAGGCGATCGTCGCGCACTCGAAGAGGGGGCAGTATTTTGTGCTGCCTGACAATGGAGTGATCACGCTGGTGGAACAGCGCGACGGAATTGACGCGGTGCGCGAGATTGCGAATACCGACTGGATGATCGGGAGCAAGCTGTCGTCGACGTTCCATGGGCGCGACATTTTTTCTCCGGTGGGAGCGCATCTGGCGCGCGGAGACGACTGGAAGACGGTGGGCCCGGAGATGGCCGTGAAGGACCTGGTGCGGCTGGACTGGAAGATCGCGAAAGTGGATGAGCACGGCTTGACGGCATCGGTGATCGCGACGGATGGGCCGTTTGGGAATCTGGTAACGAATGTGGATGCGGACGACTTCCTGAAACTCGGATATCAGCGCGGACAGGAAGTTCCGGTCAAGGTCGGCAGCAATGAATTGAAAATGAGGTTTGTGAAAACATTCAGCGATGTTGCAGTGGGAGATCCGCTGTTGTACATCGATTCGCGCGGACATCTGGGGCTGGCGCTGAATCAGAAAAGTTTTGCGGCGGCTTATGGGGTGAAGCCGCCGGTGGCGTTGGTGATTCCCCAGGCAGACAAGTAGAGATCTCTGGCTCGTCCGTCGCTACCCGAGCATGGCTAGTCGCGGGATTACCGCTCGCAATAGCGCTTCAAACGTGCCCTTCACGCGCTCGCCGGTCTCCATCACTTCTGCGTGCGAAAGCGGTTGGTCGAGGATTCCTGCGGCCATATTCGTTACACACGAAATTGCCAATACGTCGATGCCCATGTGACGGGCGGCGATGACCTCGGCTGCCGTCGACATTCCCACCAGGTCTGCACCAATGCGGCGCAGGTATTCGATCTCGGCAGGCGTTTCGTAACTTGGCCCGAGCAGCGCAGCGTAGACCCCTTCGTGCAGAGTGATCTTTAACTTGGCAGCCTCATCGCGGGCGATCTGGCGGCACTCGCGCGAGTACGCGCGCGTCATGTCAGGGAAGCGGACACCGAAGCGGTCGTCGTTTGCTCCCACCAGAGGATTCGTTGCCTGTAGATTGATGTGGTCGCGGATCAGCACGAGCGCGCCCTGCGAGTATCCGCGATCGATACCACCAGCGGCGTTAGTGATAATCACAGCTTTAACTCCCAGCCGGGCGAAAACACGGATGGGGAACGCCACTTGCTGCGCGTTGTAGCCCTCGTAAAGATGGACGCGTCCTTGCATGGCGGCGACGGGCGTGTTGCCGGCGTTGCCGATGACGAGGCGCCCGGCGTGCCCGATGGCGGTGGGTTGCGGGAAAGAAGGGATGTCAGCGTAGGGGACGCCCGTGGCGTCGGTGAGTGAGTCAGCGAATGCGCCCAGGCCCGAGCCGAGGACCAGGCCGATCTTGGGCCGGAGGGGCGTGCGTTGCAGAATGAGTTGCGCGGCGGCGTCGGCGGAGGCGAAGTAGTCGGTCATGGTCGATTCGTGGTGTAATCCGTGAATTCCCCCTTCTCGCAAAGGCGGCGAGACGTGGGTAACTCATTCATTGGTGTGCTCACAAGTCGCCGTCGCACAAGTGGCGGCCAAAGCCGTTGCGGTCCAGCCAATCATATAGAAATGTTTGATAGAGATACGAGGCGACGATTTCTTCGCCGAGTTCATGCGTGTCGGTGCAGATGAACGGCAGACGCAGCCCGGTGAGGACCGCGAGCAGCGACTGCGTGATGCGATTGGGATTCGCGGCGCGATAGGCGTATTCCGATTTGATCTCCGTCAGAGACGATGTGACGACGAGCAGGCTGTACGGGAGCTGTGCCATACGACGCAGTCGGCTGACGAAAACGGCGCGATTCGTCGTGAATGATCCGATCAGGTCGGCGAGATCTTTGCGTTCGACCACGCAGGTGTCTTCCATGCCCTTCACGGAGTAATCGCCGAGTGGGAGAGCGCGGTGCTCGACTTTCGAGAACCATCCGCGAAAGCGTCGGAACGACAACGGATGCTGTTCTCGTGTGTCGATGATCGCGACAGGCAAGGGAGTTCGGAGCTGCGTGCCTCCGCGCTCGGCGACGACCGGCAGCGGCGGGTGCGTCACTGGCAGATTCATCGTGGTCCACACGAGAGGAGACGCGATCAGAGTGCGTTTGCGGGGCATGGCGCGATCTTAACTCAAAGGCCGGGGCAAGAAGTTCAGTTGGTGTGGATTTTGCCGTCCGCGGCCAGTCGGCCAAGCCAGCGGCGAGCCCTGGCAGCTTCGCGATCGTCGTTGTGACTACGGAGAAAATCGCGGAGGGCTCGGGCGGCGTCCTCGTAACGTCCGACTGCGGTCAGGGATTGCGCTACGAGGAGTTCGATCTCCGGGGCTTTTCCATGAGAAGACGAGAGCGCCGTCTGCGACATCTGGAGTGCCTGGTCGTAGCGCCCCTCTCCGTAATAGGCTTTGGCCAGTGCGTAGCGTGCGTCCCAGGACGCGGGAGCAGGATTGAGTTGCAGAGCTTTTTCCAGCGGGGCGACCGCCGATTCGTATTTTCCCTGATTGCATAAAACCACACCCAGCGCAGCAAATGCGCGCGCATGCGAGGAGTCCATCTGCGTGGCCTTTTCAAGCACTTCCTGCGCCTTGGGGTAATCCCGTAGTTTCCAGAGGACAAGGCCTTGCAGATATAAAACATCGGGATGCCCGGGCGCAAGAAGCGAGGCCTTGGTGGAATTCTTCTGTGCTTCATCGAGGTGATCGGCCGCCACGGCTCGCACGCCCTCATCGACAGCCTTCTTGGCCTTTGGCGCGAGCAGGGGGCGTCCGGGAGCGTTGGCCACGTCGGAGCCTGAGGTGCGCAAGTAGACATCGACCTGTTCTCTGCCGTTCGCGTTGATGGAAACATCTTTTTGTGTGCTGGCATATCCGGCAGCTTCGACGACGACCGTGAAGTCGCCGATATCGGTAACGAAGAGTTCCGCGCGGCCGTGCGAAGTCTGAGATTGTCCGGCGGGAATGGTGCCGCGGTACAGCTTGATAATTGCCGGGGCGGAGATAGGTTCACCGGAGGGATCGTGCACGATCACGCTGATAGCAACGCCTCTGCCAAAGTACTCCGTTGCGGCAGAGCCAGCGTCTTGAGCAGAAGCGGGAGCCTCCAGGAATGAGACGAGAAGAAGTGAGAGCAGAAGTGAGCAGTCTTGTGCGAGTCGATATCTCCGGGCACAGCAGGGATGTGCTCGCGAACGGCGCATGCTCCCCCTCGCTTGGCGCGAAAGAGTATGCCAAGCGGGAGGGCGCGTCAAGGGATAAATTAAACGGTCAGGCGGGTAATTCTGAAGCAGTCAAACTTGGTTGGCGTCGATCCAGAATCTCCTCACGTTCTTCTCTTCAGAACCTCTTCTCAAACTCCGCGAAGAGGGCTTCCAGCCTCCATTCCTGGCGAGCGCGTTCGCTGGCCTCGAGGAACTTTGCGCATGCTGCCGATGGCTTCTCCTTTCCGAGTACATCGGTTCCACATGCTGCGACCGGCTTGAATGTTCCCTTCGTTGTGGCCCACAGACTTTGCCCGGCTAGGAAGCTGTGTTCCAGACCCTGCCGCGTCATGCGCTTGAGTTCGGTGTAGGGCAGATGGAAGCCCTCCACGGCTCGCAGATATTCATGTGTCATGTCGGAGCGGGCTACGCCTTCATCATCGGTGGAGATTGCAACTGGCACTCCGTATTTCATGTACGTCGGCAGCGGGTGGTCTTCGCCACTGACGCCGAGAATCTGATCGTTCGACGTCAGATTGACTTCGACCGAAACATTGCGCGCGGCCATTTCTTTGAGCAGGCCGATCGCATCTTTCTCCTGCATGATGTCGACGCCGTGCCCGATGCGCTCGGCGTGACCTTTTTCCACCGAGGCACGGATGTGGAAGGCGAGATCTTCGGGCTTGACCAGCCCGGCGGCTAGCTCTCCCGCATGCAGCGTGATGTGGACTCTGGGATAGACGCCGTGGAGGTAATCGAGCATCGCCATGTGCTCATTGAAATCGTGAAGGGGAACGTACCAGTCCTCGGGCATGACGAGATTCAGACCGACGAGGCGCGGGTCGGAGGAAGCGAGTTCGAATCCGAGAAGAATCTGGGCGAAGACCGCCTCATGCGGCAGGCCGCGCAGCACCTGGTAGATGTAGCGGATGGTAACGGCGCACCCTGGCTCAGCGTCGGGCGTGTTGCACTTGAGTTGCTTGCGGGCGCGGTCGTCGTCTTCCGCGAGAGTCTGGCTGGTGGCTGCGACGATGTCTTTCAGGCCTGCAGCCAGAAGTTTCTCGCGCGCTTTGGCGAAGTCGGGTTCCCATCCAAGCTTGAGGCCGAGCTTGATCGCGGCGTTGCCGTCCGCAGTGTGCATGAATTCGATGTACTGCACGTGCTCCTTCGCGGCGCGGTTGGCGACAGAAGCGATGGAGTCGGCGACGTGGTTGTGGGCGGTGAGACTGAACTTGTCGAAGGTTGCGAAAAAGTGGTCGTGGCCGGATTCGTCGCCGGGACGCCAATTGCGCATCGACCAGGCGTCGATGATCTGGTTGTAGAGGATATTGTCGTCGTAGGCGCAGCTGATCTTCGGTTTCGGTGTGTAGTGCTCACAGGTGTCGCAGGGTGGCGCCAGCAGTCGCGAGGTGGTGCGGTCGACACAGAGGTTGTCGGAGGCGGCGAAATCGAGATAGTCCTCGGCGTAGACGGCGCCGCTGAGATGGTTGTGGAGGTCTCCGCCCTTGGGCATGTCATGCAGGAAGGCAAGCTGCAGAGGGACCTGGTGGCGGATGGAGTCCAGGTAGCGCGACGTCTTTTGCTCAGCGGTTTGGGATACGGCGAGCGATGTCAGAAGAATGGGAATGATGCAGCGCAGGGCCGCGCGCAGGAGTGGATTCACTTCGTTCCTCCTCTGGGTAGGAGAGAAATTGTACCCGGATTGTTGGATGCAACCAACGGCGCGCATCACCAGGGAGCCACAGAGGAAACAAAGCCTATTGCGTCGACAATTGAGTTCCCACGTCTCGCAAAATCGACGAGACGTGGGGCGCCCCTTCTGCTTTTCTCTTCCTGCTTCTCTCTCTTAGAATAGCGCGGTCGAGCGGCGCTTCCAGGATTTGCCCTTTTCCTGCGCGATTTTTTCCATGTCACCTACATAGGCTCCCGCTTGCGTCAGGACGTGGTGCAGGTCATTGCCAATGCTGATGAAGGTGAATCCCTTTTCGAGGAATTCCCCCACGCGTGCTGTGCCGAACAGGAACAGGCCAAGAATGACGTCGTTCTTGCGCGCGTGCTCGATCAGGCTCTTGGTAGCGGCATCAAGTTCGGGAGAGGTGTACATGTGTGGGAACTCGTATTTGTTGTAGAGGCCCATCGACATGCAGAGATCATTCTGGCCGAGGAACAGGATGTCGACGCCGGGGACGGCGGCGATCTCGGCGATGTTCTTGATGCAGTCGGCGGTCTCAACTTGCAGCGCGACGATTGCTTCGTTATTCCAGTTGCCGGCGTAGCCGAGCAGTCCGGCGCGGTTCATGCTGCGCTGCGGGAAATACACCGAACGCGTGCCGACAGTGGGATATCTTGTGCAACTAATAGCCTGGCGCGCTTCTTCGGCGGTATTGATGTAGGGGACGAGGACACCGTCAGCACCCATGTCGAGGGCCTGCTGGATACCGGGGCGGTCATCGTATCCGCCGACGCGCACCAGGCTCTTCGCGCCGCCGTTGGCGATGCCGCTGAGCATGGCTGACAGGCGTTCATAGCCCATGGGGCCGTGTTGGGTGTCGACGAGCAGCCAGTCATAGCCGGAATGAGCGAGTTGCTCGGCCACCGTGGGGCTGTGCGCGTTCAGGAACAGGCCCATCTTGGGCTGTCCGGCGCGCAGTTGCTTTTTGAATTCGGATCCGCTGAGTGCGGGATCGGGCATAGTTTTTCCTCCTGGGACGCGAATTGCGTAGTGTACCGTATGCCGCGCAGGAAGACAGAGCACGCGATATAAATTCTTTTGCGTGTGACCGGGGGACAGAAATTGTCAGAGTGCTGGAGTCGGTTTTCAATCAACAATCATCAATCAACAATTGGCGGCGCCGGCTTCGCATGACAAACCCTTCGCGTCGGCCTATCATCCGAATCGGAGACACCTATGCTACGGCTGCTATTGAACTGGATTTTGAGTGCGGTGGCGGTTTGGGTTGTCGCGCAAGTTGTCAGCGGTGTTTATGTCGGCGGGTGGAAGAGTGCGCTAATCGCGGCGCTGGTCATCGGATTTATCAATGCGACGATCGGTCTGGTGCTGAAGGTGATCACGTTCCCGCTGACTCTGATCACGCTCGGTATATTCTGGCTGGTAATTAATGCCCTGATGCTGGAACTGGCCTCGGCGCTGCTCTCGCCCGGATTTCAGGTACACGGATTTCTGGCTGCATTTATCGGCGCGATTGTGCTGAGCCTGGTCAATATGTTGCTGAAGGCGATCGTGATGCCGAAGGAGCAGAAGCACTAGGTCATCGCGTTCCTCGTCGTGCTGTCAAGCCAAGGAATCACGACGAGTTTCTTCATATCTTCGGCGGAGTCTTGGGCGGTTTCAGAGACTTCCAATCCTCTTCTTTTAGGATGCGTCCCAGGTTGCTGAATTCGCCTGCTCCCTGCAGGAATTCTCCGCCGTCCATGCGGATGACCTCTCCATTGATGTAACCGGAGCCGTCGCTTACCAGGAAAGCGGCGAGATTCGCGAGTTCTTCCACCGTGCCGAAACGATGCATGGGATGGCGGTCGAGCGCGACCTTTTCGAGTTCGGGGCTCGGCAGGACGCGGGAGAAGGCCCCTTGCGTCGGGATCGGGCCGGGAGCGATGGCGTTCATTCGAATGCCCCGGTTGCCCCATTCCACAGCGAGGCTGCGCATGAGAGCTTCGACTCCGGCTTTGGACACGGCGGAAGGAACGACATAGGCAGAACCGACCGGCGCGTAGGTGGCGGAGATGCTGAGAACGGTGCCCGGGTGTTTCGATGCGAGCCAGCGGCGTCCGCAGGCCATGGTGCAGTTCAGGGTGCCCATCAGAACGATGTTGATCACCGACTGCCACGCGTTCGGGGAAAGTTCTTCGCTGCGGGCGATGAAATTTCCTGCCGCGTTGTTGACCAGGATGTCGAGTGGGCCTTCGCTCCAAATGGAGTCGACCATCTGCCCGACAGCGTCAAGCCTGCGCACGTCGCAGGGAACGACGTGGATCGGGCCTTTTGGCTTGAGCTCACCGGCGGTGGCCTGCAAGACCTCTTCGCGGCGTCCGCAGATGTAGACGGCGGCTCCGAGTTCAAGGAAGCGCGCAGCCATGCCTTTGCCGAGGCCGGTGCCGCCGCCGGTGATGAGGATGCGCTTGGAGTGGAGAAGGTCGGGAGCGAACATGGCTTCATGCACTGTTGTATCAGTGAAGCGAAGGAATTGCCATGCGACCTCTCAGGCAGCCCCGTCTGCCAAGGCGACACTCACCGGTGCGAAGGCCTGGTCGACTAAGAAGCCGGTTCCGCG
>Ga0335082_10001699_pt1 | contig 23506 bp, 19 predicted proteins | sample Lox_Sample_41_FD_206718 | JGI IMG/M metagenome (GOLD analysis project Ga0335082, IMG submission 206718) | Soil microbial communities from Loxahatchee National Wildlife Refuge, Florida, United States - Lox_Sample_4.1 | ecosystem: Environmental > Terrestrial > Soil > Wetlands | place: USA...
AGGACGGCGTCACCGTCGCGAAGGAGATCGAGTTCGAGGACAAGTTCGAGAACATGGGTGCCCAGATGGTGCGCGAGGTCGCCTCGAAGACCTCCGACGTCGCCGGCGACGGCACCACCACCGCGACCGTGCTCGCCCAGGCGATCTTCCGGGAGGGCTCGAAGCTGGTGGTCGCCGGCATGAACCCGATGGAGCTCAAGCGCGGCATCGACCGCAGCGTCGAGGCGATCGTCAAGGAGCTCGAGAAGATGTCCAAGCCGACGCGCGACCAGAGCGAGATCGCGCAGGTCGGAACGATCTCGGCCAACGGGGACGAGACGATCGGCAAGATGATCGCCGAGGCGATGGAGAAGGTCGGCAAGGAAGGCGTGATCACCGTCGAGGAGGCCAAGTCGATGGACTCGGTGCTCGAGGTGGTCGAGGGCATGCAGTTCGACCGCGGCTACCTCTCGCCCTACTTCGTGACCGATCCCGAGCGCATGGAGGCGGTGCTCGAGGAGCCGGTGATCCTGCTCCACGAGAAGAAGATCTCGAACATGAAGGACCTGCTGCCGCTGCTCGAGCAGGTCGCCCGCCAGGGCAAGCCTCTGCTGATCGTGGCGGAGGACGTCGAGGGCGAGGCGCTGGCGACGCTGGTGGTGAACAAGATCCGCGGCACGCTGGCGGCGGCCTGCGTCAAGGCGCCGGGCTTCGGCGACCGGCGCAAGGCGATGCTGCAGGACATGGCGGTGCTGACGGGCGGCCAGGTGATCGCGGAGGAGCTCGGGCTCAAGCTCGAGAACGTGACGCTGAAGGACCTGGGCCGGGCCAAGCGGGTGGTGATCGACAAGGACAACACGACGATCATCGACGGCGCGGGGGCCAAGAAGGAGATCGAGGGGCGCTGCACCGAGATCCGCAAGCAGGTCGAGGAGACGACCAGCGACTACGACCGCGAGAAGCTGCAGGAGCGGCTGGCGAAGCTGGTGGGCGGGGTCGCGGTGATCAAGGTGGGCGCGGCCACCGAGAGCGAGATGAAGGAGAAGAAGGCGCGGGTCGAGGACGCACTGCACGCCACGCGCGCGGCCGTCGAGGAGGGCATCGTGCCCGGCGGCGGCGTCGCGCTGCTGCGCGCCCAGGGATCGCTCGGGGATCTCGAGGGCAAGCTCGAGGAGGAGCAGCGGGCCGGCCTCAACATCGTGCGCCGCGCGGTCGAGGAGCCGCTGCGCATGATCGCGCAGAACGCCGGAATCGACGGCTCGATCGTGGTGGAGAAGGTGAAGGGCGGCAAGGGCGCCTTCGGCTTCAACGCAGCGAGCGAGGAGTACGAGGACCTGGTCAAGGCCGGCGTCATCGACCCGACCAAGGTGGTGCGCTCGGCGCTGCAGAACGCGGCGTCGGTGGCATCGCTGCTGCTCACCACCGAGGCGATGGTCGCGGAGAAGCCCAAGGAGAAGGAAGACCATGCGCACGGCGGCGGCATGCCGGGCGGCATGGGCGGCATGGGCGGCATGGGGATGTAGTCGAGGCCTCGAGATCGGCGAGCGAGGCCCCGGAGCGCCGCCGCTCCGAGGCCTCGCGTCTCCGGATTCGGGCAGCCCGCTCCTCAAGGGGCCCCGGCGTCCTTCCGAAGCGCCCGGGGGAGTCTCCCCGCTTGGCGCAAGTCGACGAGATCCGCCGTCTGCAGGCGCTGCGGCGACGCTTCGAGGCGCTCGGTCTCGAGGTGGGCATGCTGCCGGGCGGCCGCTCGATCCTGGTCACGCTGCCGGTCGGGGCGGAGCCGTTCGCGACGCCACAGGGCCCCCGCATCGTGCGCGCGGTGCGCTTCTACACCGTCGGCTACGACCGCATCAAGTGCGTCGCGCCGCGCGCGCTCTTCCACCTTCCGCTCGTGCGCATCGTCGATTGCGAGACGACGACGGACCTGGAGGCGCGCATCCGCGCCGCCTGGGACGAGCGCCAGCTGGCACTCGGTCGGGCGCGGCGCTGGCTCGAGGATCTCGGCGTCGCGATCGAGGCGCCGCAGGGCGCGCCGCACTGGGGGTTCGCGCTGGGGCTCGAGGACGAGCGCGCGCGCGCCGCGGTGGTCGAGCCCGAGCGCGTGATCCTGCCCTCGCGCGGCCCCCTCTCGGGCCTCTCGCTCGCGAGCCCCGCGGAGCGGGTCTTCGCGCCCGAGGGCTGCCGCTCCGCAACGGACCTCGAGCTCGCCGTGACGGCACGGCTCGAGGAGCTGGCGCGCCGGCGGCGCCGCCCGCAGCCGCGGCCCCGCCCGAGCGACGGAGCCGACCTCCCGGCGCCGCGCTCCGCCTTTCGCGCGCCGGTGCTCCTGGTCGGCGCCCGGCTCGCCACCGACCGCACGCTCCACGAGTCGCTGCGGCTGCGCGGCTTCGAGGTGCGGGCGACGCCCTCGATGGCCGAAGGGCTCGACGCCTTCCGCGAGCACTCCTTCGAGCTCGTGCTCGCCGAGGCGCGCCTCGACCGCGCCGACGGCATCGAGCTGATCCCGTCGATCCGCATGCTGCCGGGCATCCAGGAGCTGCCCGTCGCGCTGCTCGACGACCACGCGCGCGAGAGCCGGCGCGAGGCGGCGCGCGCGGCGGGCGCCAACGCCTACCTCGCGGGAGGCCTCGACGGTGCGCGGCTCGCGTCGGCCCTCGTCCACCTCGCCGCGATCGGACGGCGCCGCTTCACGCGCTACAAGAGCGCGCTGTCGGTCTCCTGGCGCGGCGCCGACAGCCCCGGGGTCAGCGCCACGATCGGGCGCGGGGGCATGTTCGTGAAGACCGCCTGCGCAGCGCCGAGCGCGAACGGCCGCTATGCCGTCCACCTCCCGGAGTCGGGGAGCACCCTGCGCGTCGACGCGGAGCTGGCCTACCGCCTTCCGGATGCCGCTGGACCCGAGGGACCGGACGGCTTCGGCCTGCGTTTTCGCGCCTTCCAGCCCGGCGACGAGGCGGCCTGGATCGACTATCTCGCGCGGCTCGCGCCGCTCACAGCCCGCCGGCTTCCAGCTTCGCCCGCGCCTTCGTGATGTCGTGATCCATGATCGTCTTGCGCTTGTCGGCGACCGCCGCGGCCTGCGCTTCGCGGGCCAGGCGCGAGATGTAGTCCTCGGCCGCCTCGACCGCCTTGTTGATCGCCTCGCCTGAGACGCGCAGCTCTCCACCGTGCTTGGTCAGCAGGCGCTTGACGACTGCGTTGGGAAGCTCCCCCATCCAACGATCCTCCGGGCTGTGTGGGTTTCTCTTCGAGCGAAGGCCGCCGATCGTAGGAGGCTCGGCGCGGGCTCGTCAAGGCTGCCTCCTCCGCCGGGCGCGAGCGCTCCGTCCCGCCCTCGGCCGCGGAGGGGCGGATTCGCCCGACCGCGCCGCCTCCTCCGCGATGCGCACCACTTCGCGCAGCGGAACCCCGCTGCGCCGGGCGGCCCGCGCGCAGTCGTCGTATTCGGCGGACGGCGTGGTGCCGCCGGCGGCGTCGCGGGCGATCTTCACGCGGATCGGACCGAAGGGCGTCGCCACCCGGCGCTCCTCGCGCACCAGCAGCAGGCGGTCGGCCTCGCTCAGCCGGACGCCGAGCGTGGTCGATTCGGCGAACAGCACCCGGGCCAGCGCCTCGCGCTCGGAGGGGCGCGCGATCACGCGCACCGCGAAGCCGGGTCGGTTCTTCTTCATCTGCAGGTGCTGCAGCGCCACGTCGAGCGCTCCCGCCTCGAAGAGCCGCTCCATCAGGTACTCGAAGTGCTCGGGGTTGAGGTCGTCGACGTGGGTCTCGAGCAGCGCGACGCGATCGGCCCCCAGGCCGCCGCTCCGACCGAGCACCGCGCGCAGCACGTTGGGCAGCTCGCCCGGGCGCTCGTTGCCGGCACCGACGCCGATCGCTTCGACCGTCATCGCGGGCAGCGAGCGGAACTCGTCGACCACGCCGCGCACGATCGCCGCACCGGTCGGCGTCACCGTCTCCCACTCGAGGTGGGCCGGGACGACGGGGATCCCCCGCAGCAGCTCGAGCGTGGCCGGGGCCGGCAGCGGCAAGCGACCGTGATCGGTGTCGACGGCTCCCTGCCCCAGCGGCAGCGGCGAGCAGCTGATTCGCTCGACTCCCATCCACTCGAGCCCGGCCACCACGCCGGTGATGTCGACGATCGCGTCGACCGCTCCCACCTCGTGGAAGTGCACGGCGTCGACCGGGATGCCGTGGACGCGTGCCTCTGCCTCCGCAAGCGACTGGAAGATCGCGAGCGCCCGCTCGCGCACCCGCGGCGCGAGCTCGGCGCGCGCGAGCAGCCGCCGGATCTCGACCCAGCGCCTCCCGTGTGCGTGCGGCTCGCGGCGCAAGCCGGTGGGAGCCGCTGCGGCGGTGTGCGCGTGGGCATGGCCGTGGGGTTGGGCGCGCGTGGACGCGCGCGCCGGCCGCACGCGCCGGCCGCGCGGGACGCGCACGTCGACGTAGCGCGCCGCGAGCGGCCCGCGCCGAACGCGGCGCACCGCGATCTCGAAGGCGAGCCCGAGCGGGGCGAGGTCCGCCTCGAGCGCGCGCTGCGGCAGCCCGAGGTCGAGCAGCGCGCCGAGCAGCATGTTGCCCGCCACGCCCGAGAAGGCGTCGAAGTGCAGCACGCGTCGCTCGGCGCCCGCGGCCGACGCGACGCGATCAGAGCCGGTTGATGAGCGTCGCGACATGCGCGGCCCCGAAGCCGTTGTCGATGTTGACCACGCAGACGTTCGAGGCGCAGCTCGTCAGCATTCCGAGCAGCGCGGCGATGCCGCCGAAGGAGGCGCCATAGCCGACGCTGGTCGGCACCGCGACGACCGGCTTGTCGACCATCCCCCCCACCACCGAAGGCAGCGCCCCTTCCATGCCCGCGACCACGATCAGCACGCGCGCCTGCCGGAGCTGGGCCGAGGAGGCCAGCAGCCGATGGATCCCCGCCACCCCCACGTCGGCGAGCAGCTCGACGCGGTTGCCGAAGCGGCGCGCCACGCCGAGCGCCTCGGCGGCGACCGGGAGGTCCGACGTGCCGGCCGACACCACCAGCACGAGCCCCTTCCCGACCACCGGCGTCTCGCGCGGGCCGTACCAGAGCAGCCGCGCGGCCGCGTCGTGCTCGCCGCCGGGAGCTGCGCGCAGCGCGGATGCCGCGGCCTCCGGCTCGATGCGGGTCACCAGCACGTCGAGCCCCGCGGCGCGCTGCGCGCCGACGATCTCGGCGATCTGCGCCGCGGTCTTCCCCGGGCCATACACCACTTCGGGTAGACCCTGGCGGAGCGCGCGGTGGGTGTCGACGCGCGCGTGCGGGGTGTCGACGAACGGGAGGTGGGCGAGGCGTTCGAGCGCGTCGTCCGGTCCGAGCTCGCCGCGTCGCACGCTCTCGAACAGCGCGCGGAGCCGGTCGCGGTCCAAGCCTCCTCCCGTCGCTGGGGAGGGAGCACAGTATCAGACGGCGGGATCGCTCGCTGCGGCGGGCGCGGGAATCCAGACCAGCAGGCCGCGCAGCGCGCCGTGCGCGTCGACGAGCGGTGTCTCGATCGCGAGCTCGTCGAGGCGCACCTGGAACGACGCGAGCAGCGCGCCGGCCGCCTCGAGCGCCAGCACCGGAACTGAGGGCAGGACGCGCTCGCCGATCAGATCCGCGACGGCGGAGAGCGCGTGGGAGGCGAGGATGTTGCCGACCTCGCGCAGCGCCGACTCGCTCTGATCCGCCTGCGGATCCCCGTCGCCGAGCAGCGCGGAGAGCAGCGCGCTGCATTCGCGCGGCGGAAACAGCACCGCGAAGACGCCGCCGATGCCCCCCTCCACCTCGAAGAAGATCCCGCTCGTTCCCTGCTGCGAGGCGCGGCGGCGCTGGACGCGGGGCACCGACATGCGGATCGGGCAGCCGAGCAGCTGCGCAAGCGCTCCCGCGGCGTGCCCCGCCCCGACGTTGGCGAGCTCGCAGAGGAGATCGAGATCCGACGGGTCGACGCGCATCACGGGAGCTGGTTCAGGTCCAGCAGGAAGACCGGCCGACCGTCGCCGAGCACGGTCAGCCCCGCGAGCGCGCGCACGCCGGCCAGCAGCTCGGGGACCGGCTTCACGTAGATGTCCTGTTGCCCCGCGAGGCGCTCGACGCGCAGCGCGACGCGCTGTCCGCGCACGTCGGCGAGCAGCAGCGGAATCGCGTCGCCCGGCGCGGCGGCGCGCCAGCCGAGGCGGTGCGCCAGGTCGAGCACCAGCACCGGCTCATCCGCGACCAGCGCGAACGCGTCGCCGCCGCTCACCTCGATCGCCTCGAGCGGCAGCTCGATGATGCGCTCCACCTTGGCGATCGGGACGGCGACGGTCTCGCCTCCGACCTGGGCCAGCAGCACGCGCTGCACGGCGGCGGCGATCGGCACGCGAAGCACCACGCTCGTGCCCGCGCCGCGCCGCGACGCGAGCCGCACCTCGCCGCCAAGCGACTCGAGCGTCGCCCGCACGGCGTCCATGCCGACGCCGCGGCCCGAGATCTCGGAGACGCTCTGGGCGGTCGAGAGCCCCGGCCGGAACACCAGCTGCGCGATCGCCTCGTCGGAGAGGTCCTCGGCCAGATCCGCGTGCAGCATGCCCGCCGCGATGGCCCGCGACCGGACCGCGTCGAGGTCGATGCCGGCTCCGTCGTCGCGCACCGACACGAGGATTGCGTCGCGCTCGCGCGTGGCCTCGACCAGGAGCCGGCCGACCCCGTCCTTGCCCGCCCGCCGCCGCACCTCGGGCTCCTCGAGGCCGTGGTCGACCGCGTTGCGCACCACGTGCACCAGCGGATCGTAGAGGCGGTCGAGGATCGAGCGGTCGAGCTCGAGCTCGGCGCCGCGCAGCTCCACCTCGACACGCTTGCCGCTTCGGTGGGCCACCTCGCGGGCGATGCGCGGGAGGTTCTCCATGATGCGCAGGAGCGGCGTCGTGCGCAGGTCGAGCGCGCGCCGCTTGAGCTCGCCGACGACGCGATCCATCTGGTCGAAGCCGCGCGCAAGCCGCGCGTCCGGTCCGAGCCCGGTCGCCTCGGCGGCGGTGCGCAGCTGCGTGGTCGTGAGGATCACCTCGCCCACCGACGAGAGGAAGCGGTCGAGGCTCTCGTTGGGGACGCGAACCGAGGGCGGCGGGCGGGGGACCGCCGCGCGAGCGCCCTCTCCGCCGGCTATCCCGTGATCCGCGCCGGCTGCGGGGACGCTTTTTTTCTGGGATCCGGGTCGCCCGCGTCCGCTGCGAGGGCGGCGAGCACGTCGGGCGCGGGACTGGGCGGTCCACCCGTCTCGCGCACCTCGGCCAGCATGCGCTCGAGCGCCTCGAGCGCGCGGAACAGGAGGGGCAGGCCCTGCGGCTCGTCGATTCCGCCGCGCGCGCGCCAGCGCCCGAGCCGGTCCTCGAGCCGGTGCGCCAGCACCGAGACGGCGTCGTAGCCGAGCGACGCGCCCATGCCCTTCATGGAGTGCACGAGGCGGAACACCAGGTCGAGCGACGCGCCGGCCCGCGGGTCCTTCTCGAGCTCGAGCAGCGCGCGTCCGATCTCGGCGAGGTGCTCGGTCGCCTCCTCGAGGAAGAGGTTCCGGTACTTGACCGGATCCACCTAGCGCTCCTTCTCGGCGACCTTGCGCAGCGTGGCGATCACCGCGTCGGGCTTGAAGGGCTTGACGATGTAGTCGGAGGCGCCCGCCTGCAGCGCCTCCATCACCAGCGCTTCCTGCCCGAGCGCGCTCACCATCGCGATCTTCGCGGTCGCGTCGAGCGCGAGAATCTCGCGCACCGCGTCGATCCCCGAGCGCTTCGGCATCACGATGTCCATCGTGACGATGTCTGGATGCAGGCGCGCGAACTCCTCGACGACGGCGCGACCGTCCGCCGCCTCCCCCACCACCTCGAAGCCCTCGGCTTCGATGATCTCGCGGATCAGCTGGCGCATGAAGCGCGCGTCGTCCGCGACCAGGACCCGGACCGCCATTTCGTTCCTCCCTGCGACCCCACCGCTCAGTGCGGGGGGGCGCCCGCCGCGACCCCGTCGATCAGCGCCGCCGCCCGCGCGAGCGTGCGACGGCCATCGAGAACGCACACCACGCGCCCGCGCAGCGGCAGGCGCAGCGCCACCATCCCGCTCCCCTGCGCCGGTCCGAGCGCCGCCTCCTCGAGCCCGAGCACGCGGTCGACCGGCAGGCCGAGATAGCCCGCTTCGGCGCCCCGCGCGGCCAGCACGAGCACGTTCTGCGGCGGGCGGAGGGCGGCGTGGTCGCCGCCCACCTCGAAGAGCGACTCGCGCGAGAGCACCGGCAGCGCATCGCCGTGTTGGTTGATGACGCCGGCGAGGTGTCGCGGCAAGCCGGGCACCCCCGCCCAAGGCGCGAAGTCGGCCACCTCGAGCACGTCCGCGATCGGGATCGCGTAGGCGCTGGCGCCGATCTCGAAGAGGATCAGGCGCTCGAGCGCCGTCTCCGCGTTCGGGGTCGCGGCGCTCATGCGGCGTCCCCGGCGGCGAGCGCCGCGGCCGCGGACGGCTCCGCCGCCCATCCGCCCGGCTCGCCGGTCTTGAAGCGGCGCAGCAGCGCGCGCACCTCGTTCGCACCCTCGGTCAGCGCCTGCGCCGACGCCGCGGTCTCGCCGAGCCCGGCAAGCTGCTGGTGGATCGCCGCCGCGACGTCGCGAATCGCGGTGGCGTTGGTGACCGCCACGCGGGCGATCTCGTCCACTGACGCCACCATGCGCTCGGCGTCGCGCGCCTGCGCGTCGGCCTCGCCGAAGATCTCCTCGGCGCGCGAGGCCGCCTCGGAGATCGCCGCCTGGATCTGCTCGAGCGAGTGAGCGATGGTGTTGACATCGTCGCGTCCCTCGGCGATCACCTGGCTCGACTGGCGCATCTCGTCGGCCACCTCGCCGGTCTCGGTCTGGATCTCGTGGACGAGCTTGGAGATCTCCTCGGCGCTGCGTCCGGCGCTCTCGGCGAGCTTGCGGATCTCGTCCGCCACCACCGAGAAGCCGCGCCCCGCCTCGCCCGCGCGCGCCGCCTCGATCGAGGCGTTGAGCGACAGCAGGTTCGTGCGCTGCGCGACGCTGTGGATCATCTCGGTGATCTGGTGCACGTGGCGGGTCTTCGCCTCGAGCCGGAACACCTGGCCGCTGGCCTCCTCGACCCGCTGGAACACCGTGCGCATCTTCTCCAGCGCGAGCCGCGAGACGTCGACGCCCGAGTTCGCCTTCTGGCTCGCCTCGGCGGAGAAGCCGAACGCCTCGCGCGCGCGCGAGGCGTTGACCTCGATCGCCTGGGCGATGTCGTGGATCAGACGCATCGCGCCCTCGAGCAGCTGCTGCTGGTGCGCGACGCCCTTGGCGACGCTCTCGACGGTCTCCGCGATCTCCTCGTGACCGGAGCGGCTCTCGCGGGTCGAGCGCGAGAGGTCCTGCGCGGCGGTCGAGACGGTCTCCGCAATGGTCTGGACGTGCTCGACGAGCTCGCGCAGGCCGCGCAGCATCCCCTGCACGCTCTCGGCGAGCTCGTCCGTCTCGTCCGGGAAGCTCGCCCGAGCGGCCCCCGCGCCGGGAGCGAAGCGCGGATCCCCGCGCAGGTCGCCGGCGCGGATGCGCTCGGTGGCCTCGCGCAGCGACTCGAACTTGCGGCCGAAGTCGCGGGAGAGCACCACGCCGAGCGCGCCGCCCACGCCGAGCGCCACGAAGACGTTCACCCAGGGCGCCACCTCGAGGCCCGCCGCGACGACGCCGTGCGGGAACGCCACCACGGCGGCCGCGACGACCAGCGAGCGCACCACGAACTTGTGCGAAAGCGCCACGCGCACGCAGGAGGTATCGGTCCGGCGCAGCCCCGCCTTGACTTCCGGGCGGCACGCTCGCGGTCGGCCTGCGCCTAGAAATGGGTCCATCCGGGGCGGAACGCGGCGGGAACCCCGCGCAGGCCCCTCGCGCGCGTGATCCTCCCGATCTCGGAGACCCGGACGCCGAGGCGACGGCGAAGGAGCGCTCGCGACGGACCGCCTCTCCGCACGGTGAACAGGAGCTCGTAGTCCTCGCCCCCCGCGAGCGCGAGGCGGAGGGGATCGAGACCGAGCCGGCGGCAGGCCCGCTCGAAGCCGCGCGCGAGGGGGACCCGCTCGACCTCGACCCACGCCCCCACGCCCGAGGCGTCGAGCACGTGGCCGAGGTCGGCGAGCAGGCCGTCCGAGACGTCGATGCAGGCCCCGATCCCCCGGAGCGCGAGGAGGGCGCGGCCGGCGGCCAAGCGCGGCTCCGGCAGCTGCGTGCGGCGGCGGCCGCGCCGCTGCCCCGCGACGGCGAGCGCCGCAGCGCCGAGTGCACCGGTAACGAAGATCGCATCTCCCGGCCGCGCCGCTCCGCGCCGCAGCATCCGGCCGCGCGGGAGCGCGCCGAGCGCCGTCAACGCGAGCGAGGTCTGGCGCGCGCGGGCCAGGTTGCCGCCGACGAGCGGCGTCTCGAAGCGGCGCGCCGCGGCGAGGAGCCCGCGCGTCAGCCCGTCGACGCGGGTCAGCGGCAGATCGGCCGGCGCAGCGAGCGCCACCGTCACCCCGATCGGATCCGCTCCCATCGCCGCGAGGTCGGAGAGCGCGGCGGCCATCGCGCGGCGGCCGATCCGCTCGGGCGACTCGCCAGACCAGCGGAAGTGGACGCCCTCGACGAGGGCATCGGTGCTGACGGCGAGGTCCTCGCCGCGCGCGAGCCGCAACACCGCCGCGTCGTCGCCGATCCCGAGCACGACGCGCCGCCCCGCGCGCCGCGAGGGCCGCGCCGAGCGGGCGATCCGCTCGATCAGCCCGAACTCGCCGACGTCGCGGAGGCGCATGGAGGAAAGTTAGAGGTTGCTGAGCTGCAGCGCGTCTGTTGACTTCGCTCGGCGGCGCCTTCGGGTGCCGAGCTGGAGCCCGTCCTGATGAACTTCGCTCGCCTATGGCTCGCTGCGCGCGCTCGCTTCGCGAGCGCTTGCGGGGATACTCCAGGCGATGGCGTTGCCTCGGAGGGGCTGGGGCCTAGGCCTTCGGGCGGGGGCTCGCCGAGGCAGGCGCCGAGACGTTGCGCGAGGCAGCCCGGCGCGGGCTTCGCCGCCGCGGCGGGCGCGGCGCGTCCTCGAGCGCGGCGCGGAGCACCTCGTCCATGTGCGAGACGGGGATGAACTCGAGGCGCCGCGAGAGCTCGCGCGGGATCTCGCTGAGGTCCGGGAGATTGCGCTCGGGCACGACCACGCGCGTGATGCCGGCGCGCAGCGCCGCCAGCGCCTTCTCGCGGATGCCGCCGACGGGGAGGACCCGGCCGCGCAGCGTCACCTCGCCGGTCATCGCGACGTCGCAGCGGACCGGCCTCCCCGTGGCCAGCGACACGAGCGCGGTCGCGAGGGTGATCCCAGCCGACGGGCCGTCCTTCGGGATCGCGCCCGCGGGCACGTGGACGTGCACCTGACGGCTCCCGAGCGGGCCCTCCTCGAGCCGCTGGCGCGCGAGGTGCGCGCGCACCCAGGTGTAGGCGGCCTGCCCCGACTCCTTCATCACGTCGCCGAGCTGGCCGGTGAGCACGAGCCCCTGCCCCGGCGTGGTCTCCACCTCCACGCGCAGCACCTCGCCGCCGCTCTCGGTCCAGGCCAGCCCGTTGGCCACGCCGATCTCGCCCTCGCCGTGGCGCTCCTGCGCGAGGAAGCGCGGCGGGCCGAGGAAGCCGGGAAGCACCCGCGCCGAGGCGCGCACCACCCGCGTGTCGCCCTCCGCGGTGCGCCGCGCGACCTTCCGGCAGATCGCGGCGATCTGGCGCTCGAGGTTGCGCACGCCGGCCTCGTGGGTGTACTCGGTGATGATCCGGCCGACCGCAGCCGGCGACCAGCGGATGGCCTCGCGCGGCAGCCCGTGCTCCTCCATCTGCCGCGGGATCTGGAAGGACCGCGCGATCTCGAGCTTCTCCTCCGGCGTGTAGCCCGCCAGGCGGATCACCTCCATGCGATCGCGCAGAGGGCCCGGGATCGGGTCGAGCAGATTCGCGGTGGTGAGGAAGAGCACGCGCGAGAGATCGAACGGCGTGTTCAGGTAGTGGTCGCTGAACTTGGCGTTCTGCTCGGGATCGAGCACCTCGAGCAGAGCGGCCGCCGGGTCGCCCCGGAAGTCGCTGCCGATCTTGTCGATCTCGTCGAGCATGAAGACCGGATTGTGGGTGCCGGCCTGGCGCAGCCCCTGCAGGATGCGCCCCGGCAGCGCGCCGACGTAGGTGCGCCGGTGGCCGCGGATCTCCGCCTCGTCGCGCACGCCGCCGAGCGAGACGCGCACGAACTCGCGCCCCATCGCCCGCGCGATCGAGCGGCCGAGCGACGTCTTGCCGACGCCGGGGGGACCGACGAAGCAGAGGATCGGGCCGCGCGAGTCGGGCCGCAGCTTGCGCACGCCGAGGTGCTCGAGGATTCGCTCCTTGATGCGGTCGAGGTGGGCGTGGTCGGCGTCGAGGATGGCGCGCGCCTGCGCCAAGTCGAGCCGCTCCGGCGACGCGACCGACCAGGGCAGCTCGACCACCCAGTCGAGATAGCCGCGCACCACCTGGGCCTCGGGACCGTCGGGATGCATGCGCTCGAGGCGCGCGAGCTGGCGCAGCGCCTCGGCCTCGGCCTCGGCCGGCAGGTTCGCCATGCGCAGCTTCTCGCGGTACTCGTCGAGCTCCTCGCCGCGCGGATCGACGTCGCCGAGCTCCGCCTGGATCTGCCGCAGCTGCTCGCGCAGGAACTGCTCGCGGTGGCCCCGCGACAGCTCCTCCTTGGCCTGGGACTGGATCTCCGCCTGCACCGCGGTGACCTCGAGCTCGCGGCGCAGGAATGCGTCGACGCGGCGCAGCCGAGCCAACGGGTCGCGGATCTCGAGGATCTCCTGGGCGTCCGAGAGCCGGAGCTTCAGGTTCGACGCCACCACGTCGGCGAGGCGGCCGGGCTCCTGCACGTTTGCGGCGACCGAGAGCACCTCGGGTGGCAGGTTCTTGAGACCGAGCAGCTCCTCGACGCGCGAGCGCACCGCGCGCATCAGCGCCTCCAGCTCGACCGACCACTCGGGCCCGCGGCTGTCGGCAACCGGCCGCACCCGCGCGCGAATCGCGAGGTCCTGATCCGAGTAGGCCTCGACCACCGCGCGCGCCACGCCCTGGACCAGCACCTTCACCCGCCCGTCGGGCAGGCGCATCGAGCGCATCACCATCGCGACCGTGCCGAAGCCGTGGAGGTCGTCCGCCTCGGGCTCCTCGAGGTCGGCGTCGCGCTGCGCGACGAGGAGCACGCAGCGCTCGCCGGCGACGGCGTCCTCGACCGCCTGCACCGATCGATCGCGCGCCAGGAACAGCGGCAACGCCATGTAGGGAAAGACCACGAACTGCCGCAGCGGCACGACCGGCAGCTCTTCCGGGATCTCGACGCGCTCGACGAGCTCACCCATCGCGATGCATTTCGACCCGCACGCCGCATCACTTGAGGATGCGGCGGGGCGGCGGCCCGCGTGCTAACTCGGCGCCGTGGACGCCCTCGACCGCCTGCTCGCGATCCTCGACGTCGAAGAGATCGACCAGGATCTCTACCGCGGGCAGAACGAGGTGGGCCGCCCGGGGCGGCTCTTCGGCGGACAGGTGGCCGCGCAGTCCCTGGTCGCCGCCAGCCACAGCGTCGACGGCCTGCTCGCGCACTCGCTGCACGGCTACTTCCTGCGCCCCGGCGATCCGGCGCGGCCGGTCGTGTACGACGTCGAGCGCATCCGCGACGGGCAGTCCTTCGTCACGCGCCGCGTCGTGGCGCGCCAGCGCGGCAAGGCGATCTTCAGTACGTCGATCTCGTTCCAGATCCCCGAGCGCGGCTACGAGCACCAGCTGGCGATGCCCGCCGCGCCCGATCCCGAGACGCTGCCGACGCGCGAGGAGCTGGTGAAGCGCCACTGGGAGCGCATCCCCGAGGCGGATCGCCCCTGGGTGGGGCAGCCGCGCGCGATCGACACGCGGCACGCCGAGCTGCCGACGTTCTTCGGCGGCGGCCCGCGCAGCAGCCCGAGCCTCGTGTGGTTCCGCGTGCCGCGCAGGCTGCCCGACGATCCGGCTCTGCACCAGCGCCTCCTGGCCTACATCTCCGACATGACGCTGATCGACAACGCCGTGCTGCCGCACGGGCGCAACGGGCCGCTCGGCCCGCTGCTCGTCGCGAGCCTCGACCACGCGCTCTGGTTCCACCGGCCCGCGCGCGTCGACCAGTGGCTGCTCTACGCCCAGGACAGCCCCGCCGCGGCCGGCGCCCGCGGCTTCGCGCGCGGGACGATCTACGCGCGAGACGGCACCCTGATCGCCTCGGTCGCCCAGGAAGGGCTCCTGCGCCCCGTGCGGCGAGCGGAGGACCGCTCCGTCTGAGCGTCCCGCTCAGCCGAGCTCGGCCAGCGTCTCGTCCCAGGGCGCCTGCTCGGCCTCGAGCAGCGTGCGCAGCTCCTCGACCGGCACGGGCTTCCCGAACAGGTGGCCCTGGATCAGCGTGCAGCCGCGCTCGGCGAGGAAGCGCAGCTGCTCGGTGGTCTCGACCCCCTCGGCCATCACCGCGAGCCCGAGACCCTTGGCGATGGCGATCAGCCCGGTGGCGATCGTGGCGTCGCCCGGCTCGCTCGTCAGGTTGCTGACGAAGGAGCGGTCGATCTTCAGGCCGTCGGCCGGCAGCCACTTGAGCGCCGTCAGCGCCGCGTACCCGGTGCCGAAGTCGTCGATGACGATCCCGACGCCGAGCCGCCGCAGCGCCTGGAGCGTGGCGAGCGTGGGCCCCCGCTGCTCGAGCACGCTGCTCTCCGTGATCTCGAGCTGCAGCCGCTCCGGCGTCAGCCCCGACTCGCGCAGCGTGCGCGCGAGCCAGTCGGCGAACTCGGGGTCGATCAGCTGCTTGCTCGACACGTTGACGCCGAGCCGCAGCGGGTGACCGCGATGTCGGGGCCAGCGCACCGCCTCGGCGCAGGCGCGCGCCAGCACCCATTTGCCGATCGCCGCCACCATGCCGGTCTCCTCCGCCATCGGCACGAAGACGGCGGGAGGGATCAGGCCGCGCCGCGCGTCGCGCCAGCGCAGCAGCGCCTCCGCGCCCACCACCGCGCCGCTCGCGGCGTCGATCTGGGCCTGGTAGTGCAGCACGAAGCGCTCGCGCTCGATCGCCTCGCGCAGGCCGTGCTCGAGATCGAGGCGCTCGGCCACCACCTCGTTCATGCCCTCGGCGTAGTAGGAGTAGCCGCGGCTGCGCTCTGCCTTCGCGTGGTACATCGCCGTGTCGGCGTTGCGGATGAGCACGTCGGGATCGGCGCCGTCGCGCGGATAGATGGCGATCCCGATGCTCGTGCTCACGCGGTACTCGCGGTCGCCGAGCACGCAGGGCTGCGCGAGGATCCCGGCGAGCTTCTGCGCGACCCGCGCCGGGTCGTGCTCGCGCTTCACGTCCTGCAGTGCGATCAGGAACTCGTCGCCGCCGAGCCGCGCCACTAGGTCGCTCGCGCGCAGCGAGCGGGTGAGGCGCTCCGCGACGACCTTGAGCAGCTCGTCGCCGACCGGGTGGCCGAGCGTATCGTTGATGCTCTTGAAGCGATCGAGGTCGAGGAAGAGCACGGCGACGTGCTTTGCGTGGCGCGCCGCGTATCCGATGGCGCGGCGCAGCTGGTCCAGGAACGCCGAGCGATTCGCCAGCCCGGTGAGCGCGTCGTGCATCGCCAGGTAGTGCTCGCGCTGGCGCGCGACCGCCAGGTCGGTGAGGATGCGATGGCGCTCGACCGCGTAGCGGACGGTGCGCACCACGGCCCGCGCGTCGGTGAACTCCTTGACCAGGTAGTCCTGCGCCCCGTAGCGGAGCGCGCGCACCGCCAGCGTCTCGTCGGCCTGCTTGGCCATCGCGATGATCGGGACGGTGGCGGCGGCGATGCGCGCGCGGGCCAGCGCCTCCAGGCCCTGGCCCTCCTCGAGCGAGAGGTCGAGCAGGACGACCTGGAAGTGCTCGTCGCGCAGCCGCCGGAGCCCGTCCTCCACGCCGCGCGCCTCGGCGATCTCGAAGGGGACCTCGCCCGGCACCTCGAGCAGCGCGCGCAGCGCGCGCGCGTCGTCGGGATCGTCCTCGACCAACAGGAGCCGGACCGGCGCCGCGTCCCAGCTGGGATACTCGTGCGAGGAATCCGACACGCCCCCTCCCGGGGAACGGGGTTCCCCGGGAGTTCATCGGCAGAACCGACTCGCTACTCGAGCGAGTGCAGCCCGCCCCCCCGGACCTCGATCAGGAAGGGCCGCTTGCGGGCGTTGCCGTCCGGATCGAAGGAGGTGGTGCCGGAGACGCCCGGGTAGAGCGTCGTCGAGAGCAGCCCCTTGCCGACGTCCGCGGGCGTCGCCGCGCCTCGCACGAGCTGAAGCGCCACGAGATTCGCCGCGTCGAAGCCCTGGGCGGCGAACGCGCTCGGCGGATCGCCGTAGGCGGCCTGGTAGCGGCGCACGAACTCGCGCACGAAGGGCGCGGGGTTCTCGGGATCGAACGCCGAGGTAAAGAAGGCGCCCTCCAGGCGCGGCCCCACCGCCCGCACCAGGTCCGGATGGTGCCAGGCGCTCGGGCCGAACAGCGTCACGCCGTCGACCTCCGCCAGCGCGAGCTGGGGCGCGATCAGTGCGATCTTGTCGGGCGCGTCGGGGACGAAGAGCGCCTGGAAGTCGACGATCGGCGGAAGCGGCGCCGCGTTCGCCGACGCGGACGCCGCGGGCACGAGCGCCGCGCGACTCGCAGGCGCCGGCGGCTGCGCGGGTCGCGAGCCGAGCTCGGTGCCCCTCTGCGCGAGCAGCGCTCGCTCGTTGTCGGTGAGCAGGTCGTAGCCGACGAGGCGCCGGATCGGCGCCACGAAGTCGCTCGTCGCGGGGTCGTAGCCGGCGACCGCGACTACCTGTGCGCCGCGCGCCTCGAGCGCCTGCCAGAGCAGGCCCTCGAACTCACGCCCGTACTCGTCTTCAGGGTGCAGGATCGCGATGCGCTCGAAGCCGCGCCCGCGCACCGCGTGCTCGGCGAGGATCTCGGCCTCCATGCGTCGGGAGAGGCCCACGCGGAACACCGGACCTCCCTCGCCCGGCAGCGATTCGCGTCGGGTGAGCGCGAGCAGCGGCGTGTCGCCCTCGCGCGCCGCGCCCGCCGCCGCCTGCACCTCCTCGCTGAGCAGCGGACCGATCACGGCCGCCACGTCGCCGCGCCCCGCGAGCTCGCGCACCGCCGCGGCCGCGCGATCGGCGCGGCCCGCCGTGTCGCGCACCAGGACCCGGATGCCCCCGCCCTGCGCAGCAGCTCCCTCGCCGGCCACGGCGGGCGCCGCGTCGAAGACGCCCGCGGCCAGTAGCACGCCGCGCAGCGTCTGCTCGGCGACCGGTGCGAAGGTGCCCGAGAGCGGGAGCACGAGGCCGATCGTTCCGGACGCCCCCGTCGCGAGCTCGGGCCCCTGCCCCGCCGCGAGCGCGCCGAGCGCGGGCGGAGTGGCTTCGGGCGGAGCGGGCGGCGGCGCCGGGCGCTCCGCGGCGTCGGCCTGCAGGCGCGCCATGCGCTGCGCGTCGTCCGGCTCGAGCGGGAGACCGGCGGCGCGCTCGAGCGCGCGCCACGCGGTGGCGCGGTCGCCGGCGGCGACCGAGCGCTCCGCCGCCAGGAGCCAGGCGCGGCCCGAGGGCACCCTGCGGCCCAGTCCCTCGGCGGTCTCGAGGAGCTGCGCGGTCGAGAGCGCGGCGAGCGCCGCGTCGAGCTCGCGATCGATCGCCGCGCCCGCGCCCGCGTCGTCGGTCGACGCGCGCAGCCGCGCGAGCCAGTCGACCTCGGCGGCGTGGTCCCCCCGCTCGCGCGCCAGGTCTGCGAGCATCCGCTCGCCGCCGCGCCGCTCGGCGTCGCCGAGCGACTCGACGTGCGCGTGTGTCGCCTGCTCCCAAGCCTCGTCGCGACGCCCGTCCGCCGCGAGCAGGCTCGCGAGCTCGAGACGCGCGGAATCGACCCGATCGGCGCGGGGGTGCTGCTCGATCAGGTCGCGCAGGTGCCGCTCCGCCTCGGCCGACCGCCCGGCGTTGCGCTCGAGCCGCGCCAGCGCGAGCTGCGCGTCGTCGGCGAGCGGGCCGTCCGGGTGCCGTTCGAGGAAGTGCTCGAGCGCCGCGCGTCCCGCCGAGGAGCTCCGGTGCGCCACGTCGATCGCGTTCAGGTAGTCGTGCCGCTCGGCCTCGTCGGGCTCGCCGAGCCCGAACGGGTGGGCGCACGCCGCGAGTGCGAGCGCGAGGGCCGCCGCGGTGGTGCGCCGCCCCATCGCCTCAGCCGAGGAAGTCGCGCAGCTTCTCGAGGAAGCTCTTCGTCACCGGGGAGACGTCGGAACCGGACTCCTTCGCGAACTGCTCGAGCAGCTCGCGCTGCCGCTCGGTCAGGCGGCTCGGCACCTCGACGAAGATCTGCACGAGCTGGTCGCCGCGGCCGCGGCCGCGCCCGCCGAGGGCGGGCAGGCCCTTGTTGGCGAGCCGCAGCACCTTGCCCGATTGGGTGCCCTCCGGGATCCGCAGCGCGACCTTGCCCTCGAGGGTCGGGACCTCGACCTCGGCGCCGAGCACCGCCTGGACGAATTGCACGGGTACCTGGCAGTGGAGGTCCGAGCCGTCGCGCACGAAGAAGGGGTGCGGCTTCACCGAGACGTCGACGTAGAGGTCGCCGGGCGGGCCTCCCTCGAGCCCCGCCTCGCCCTCGCCCGCCAGGCGGAGGCGGGTACCGTGCTCGACGCCGGGCGGGATCTTCACGGAGAGGCTCTGCTCGCTCTCGACGCGCCCCGCGCCGCGGCAGCTCGGGCAGCGCTCCTTCACGATCTCGCCCGCGCCGCCGCAGGCGTCGCAGGGCCGGCTGATGCGGAAGAAGCCCTGCTGGAACATGAGCTGCCCGCTTCCCCGGCAGCGCGAGCAGCTCTCGGGGCGCGTGCCCGCCCGCGCGCCCGACCCGTTGCAGCTCCCGCACGGGCGCGTCTTCGGGATCGCCAGGCGGGCGTCCTTGCCGGAGAGCACCTCGCGGAGCTCGATCTCGAGGTTGTAGCGGAGGTCCGCGCCGCGCCGGCCGCGCCCGCGCCGCCGGCCGCCGCCCCCTCCGCGCGTCCCGAAGAAGTCGCCGAACAGGTCGTTGAGGACGTCGCCGAAGGCGCCGAGGTCGCCGAAGTCCGGGAAGCCCCCGGCGCCGCCCACGTTCACGCCCTCGAAGCCGAAGCGATCGTAGGCTCGGCGCTTCTCCGCGTCCGAGAGCACCGCGTACGCCTCCGAGGCCTCCTTGAACTTCTCCTCGGCCGAAGGGTCGTCGGGATTGCGGTCGGGGTGGTACTTGAGGGCGAGCGCGCGGTAGGCCTTCTTGAGCGCGTCCGCATCCGCGGAACGGTCCACGCCGAGGACTTCGTAGTAATCGCGCTTGGCCAAGCGTCCCACCACCTCCCGGGCGGCTCGAGAGAACTCGGGAGGTCTCCGGGAATGGATCGTCCGGCTCGGGGCCGGACGCGAGTCCGGGGTAGCCTAGGCGCCGGCGGCCGGGAATCAAGCCGGTGGGCTCGGCCCGATCGCTCCCGCGGGCTACGCGGACCGCGGGGACGCGATCAGGAGCCGCGCGAACAGATAGGCGCTGATCGCGAGCCCGATCGCGACCACGATGCGCCGCACCGTCGACTGACCGAGCCGCTGCGCGAGGCCCGCGCCGCTGTAGCCGCCCGCCACGCCCCCTACGACCATCAGGCCGGCGAGCGGCCAGTCGACGCGGCCTGCAGCCGCGAAGGTGATCGCGGCGAGGCCGTTGATGCAGACCGCGGCGAGATTCTTGAGACCGTTCATGCGGTGGATGTCGCGGAGCCCGAGCAGCCCGAGCGCCGCGAGCATCAGGATCCCGATGCCCGCCCCGAAGAAGCCGCCGTAGAGGGCGACCAGTGCCTGGAACGCCGCGACGCCGGCGAGCTGCCAGCGTCCGCGCCGCGGCGCGGCCTGGATCGTCCCGCGCGACCACCGGCGCAGGGGCTCCTGGGCCATGAAGAGCAGCGTCGCGCCGAGGACCAGGAGCGGCGCGAGCTTGGCGAACGCCTGGTCGCCGACGCGGTCGGCCGCGAGCGCGCCGAGCACACCGCCGAACCCGCTCGGCAGCGCCATCGCGGCGAGCAGCCTCCCCTCGCCGCGCACCTGGCGCCGGTAGCCCCAGAACGCGGAGAGCGACCCCGGCGCCAGCGCGACCGTGCTCGTCGCGTTGGCCGTGACGGCGGGCAAGCCCGCGGACAGGAGCGCCGGGAAGGTGAGCAGCGTGCCGCCGCCGGCGACCGAGTTCACCGCGCCCGCCACGAAGGCGGCGCCGAAGAGCAGGAGGTGGATCACGCGCGCGGAGGGAAGCGCGCTTTCGAAACGGCCGCTACGAGCGCGACTCTCCGCCCCCGAGCGTCGAGTAGAGCTTCTCGGTCATCTTGTAGGAGAGCCCGGTCAGATCCTCGACCGCCGCGGCGATCTCGCCCGCGTCCTGGCTCGCGATCGCGGCGCGCGTGCGGCGCAGCGCCGTCTCGAGCTTCTCGCGCTCCTCCCCCGTCACGTGCTCGGCATAGTCGGCGAGCGTCGACTCGGTCGAGTAGATCAGCCCGTCGGCGCGGTTGCGCAGCTCGGCGCTCTCGCGCCTGCGGCGGTCGGCCTCCTTGTGCGACTCGGCGTCGCTGCAGAGCTGGCGGATCTGATCCTCGCTGAGCCCGCTCCCTGCGGTGACGCGGATCGCCTGCGTCTTGCCGGTGCCGAGGTCCTTGGCCGACACCTGGACGACGCCGTCCGTGTCGATGTCGAAGGTGACCTCGATCTGCGGCACGCCGCGCGGCGCGGGCGGGATCCCGAGCAGCTCGAAACGGCCGAGCGTCTTGTTGTCGGCCGCCATCTCGCGCTCGCCTTGCAGCACGTGCACGCGCACCACGTTCTGGATGTCCTCGGTGGTGGAGAACACCTGGCTCTTGCGGGTGGGGATCGTCGTGTTGCGGTCGATGATGCGCGTGAAGACGCCGCCCTGGGTCTCGACGCCCAGCGAGAGCGGGGTCACGTCGAGGAGCAGGACGTCGGCGACCTCTCCCTTGAGCACGCCGCCCTGGATCGCGGCGCCGGCGGCCACCACCTCGTCGGGATTCACCCCCTTGTGGGGCGCCTTCCCGAAGATCTCGGACACCTTTTCCTGGATGCGCGGCATGCGCGTCATCCCGCCGACCAGCACGACGTGATCGATGTCCTCGCGCTGCAGACCCGCGTCGCGCAGTGCCATCGCGCAGGGCTCGACCAGGCGTTCGATCAGATCGGCGACCAGCGCCTCCAGCCGCTCGCGCGTGAACGTGACGTTCAGGTGCTTGGGGCCCGACGCGTCGGCGCCGATGAAGGGAAGGTTGATCTCGGTGGTCGGCGTCGAGGAGAGCTCGTGCTTGGCGCGCTCCGCCGCCTCCTTGAGCCGCTGCAGCGCCATCTTGTCGCCGCGCAGCTCGATGCCGCTCTCGTCCTTGAAGGTCTTGATCAGGAACTCGACGATGCGCTCGTCGAAGTCCTCGCCGCCGAGGAAGGTGTCGCCGTTGGTGCTCTTCACCTCGAAGACGCCGTCGCCGAGCTCGAGGATCGAGACGTCGAAGGTGCCGCCGCCGAGGTCGAAGACCGCGATGCGCTGGCTGCCGTCGCGGTCGAGCCCGTAGGCGAGCGCCGCCGCCGTCGGCTCGTTGATGATGCGCAGCACGTTCAAGCCGGCGATGCGGCCGGCCTCCTTGGTGGCCTGGCGCTGCGAGTCGTTGAAGTAGGCGGGCACCGTGATCACCGCGTCGCTCACCGGCTCGCCCAGGTAGTCGCTCGCCGTCTCGCGCATCTTCGCCAGCACGAGCGCCGAGATCTCCTGGGGCGGCGCGAGCTTGTCGCCGATGCGCACCCAGGCGTCGCCGTTGTCGGCGGCCTCGACTCCGAACGGCGCGATCTCCCGGAAGCGCGCCACCTCCGGCGAGTCGAACTTGCGGCCGATCAGGCGCTTGGCCGCGAACACGGTGCGCTCGGGGTTCGTGACGGCCTGGCGCTTGGCGATCTGTCCGACCAGCTTCTCGCCGGCGTCGGTGAACGCGACCATCGACGGCGTGGTGCGCGCGCCCTCGGCGTTGGCGAGGATCTGGGGATTGCCGCCCTCCATCAGGGCGACGCACGAGTTGGTGGTGCCGAGGTCGATCCCGATGACCTTGCCCAACGGCTCCGGCCCTTCCTTCGGAGCCGGTCCGCGGGTCCGGCTCAGTTCTCCTCGGCGCCCTCCGGCGGCTTCGAGACCACCACCCGCGCCGGCCTCAACAGTCGACCCCGGAGCTGGTAGCCCGGCTGGAACACCTGCACGATGGTGTTGGCCGGAACCGACGCATCGGGCACCTGCGCCATCGCCTCGTGGAGGGAGGGGTCGAAGAGCTGGCCCTTCGCATCGATCAGTGTCACGCCGTGCTTGGCGAGCACCGCGTGAAGCTCGCGGAGCACGAGCTCCACGCCCTCCAGCAGACCTTCCGAGCTCTCGTCCCCACCCGTGCGCGCGTGGTCGATGGCGCGCTCCAGGTTATCGACCGATGAGAGCAGGTCCTTGACCAGATTCTGGTGCCCGAAGTGATGGGCCTCCTCGCGGTCCCGCAGCGAGCGGCGCCGGAAGTTGTCGAAGTCCGCCGCCAGGCGCAGGTGGCGGTCCCGCACCTCGGCGAGCTCGCCGCGAAGCGCCTCCAGCTCCGCCGCCTGGGCGGGCTCCGGGTCGTTCTCCCCTCGCCGCGCCTTCTCCCGCGCGTCGATCGCGTCGGCTGCCTCGCGCAGCGCCTCCTCGAGCTCGGGGCTCGGCGGAAGCGTGCGCTCCTCGCGATCGTCCGGCTCGCTCATGCGGAGAGCCGCTCGCCGACGAGCCGCGAGAGGTAGTCGACGAAGCCCATCACCCGCGCGTAGTCCATGCGCGAGGGACCGACCACGCCGAGCACGCCGTCGCCGCGCCCATAGGGAGCGACGACGAAGGCCAGCTGGCGCAGCTCGGGCTCGCCGAGCTCGTCGCCGAACGCGACCGTGACTCCGCCCGCGCCGATCAGCTTCTCGAGCACGCGGAGCAGCGATTCGCCGTCCTCGAGCGCATGGAAGAGCTGGCGCACGCGGTCCGGGTCGTTGAACTCGGGCTGGTCGAGGAGCGCCAGGCGGGTCGCGATCACGAGGTCGGCGGCCCCCTCGCCCTCCCCTTCGAGGGCGCGCCAGGCGAGCGCGATCGCGCGCGCGAGCGCGTCGTGCGCGCGCGAGCGCAAGGCGCGCACCTCGCGCGCCAGCGCGTCGCGCACCTCGAGGAGCGTCCGGCCGACCGCGAGCTCGCTGAGTGCCGCCGCGAGGCGATCCAGCTCCGCCTGGTCTCCGTTCTGCTCGTCGTCGATGGTGCGGCGCAGCGCCGCGCCGGTCTCGGTCACCAGCACGACCATCACCCGGCGGTTCGAGAGCCGCACGAGCGACACGTGGCGCAGCGCGACGCGATCGAGTCGAGGCGCCACCGCGAAGCCGAGCT
>Ga0335082_10001700_pt1 | contig 23505 bp, 20 predicted proteins | sample Lox_Sample_41_FD_206718 | JGI IMG/M metagenome (GOLD analysis project Ga0335082, IMG submission 206718) | Soil microbial communities from Loxahatchee National Wildlife Refuge, Florida, United States - Lox_Sample_4.1 | ecosystem: Environmental > Terrestrial > Soil > Wetlands | place: USA...
TATTGGCAGGACCGCATCCAGTCCACCGTGAACCGCAGCTTTGAGGACGCAGAGGACAAGCTGGATGCTTCCACCGAAGACCGCCAGGGATTGGGGACATCCCGGCGGCGTTCCGCAAACGGCTAGGGTCCTCGCAAAGCAAATCATCGAACATCTTCAGTGTCGAGGGATGCCTCTCCTTGGAGCAATTTTCATTGACGACCCAATCTTCTCTCTGGGTATACTGGCCCCGGCTGCAGGCCTCGCCCCGAATCGCCTGCCTGCAACAGTTCAGTTCAAATCGAAGGAGCAGCCACATGCAGCGGTTTTTTCAAAGGATTTTGTGTCTCAGCATGCTCGCCGGCATCGCATTGCTTCCGTACGTGGCTGCAGCCCAGGAAGCCAAACCTCACTGGTCGTACAAAGGGGAAGGCGATCCGAGCCATTGGGGGAAACTTGATCCGGCTTACTCGGCATGCTCCACGGGCAAAACGCAATCGCCGATTGACATTAAGGGTGCCAAGCCGGCCGCTCTGCCCGCGCTAAAAATGGATTACAAGGCCGTGCCGCTGAACATCATTGATAACGGTCACACGATTCAGGTGAATTACGCGCCCGGCAGCACGTTGACGGTTGGCGACCACGTCTACACGCTGAAACAGTTCCACTTCCACCACCCGAGCGAAGAACACGTCAACGGGAAGAAATTCGAACTGGTGGCGCATCTGGTGCACGCGGACGCCGACGGACACCTCGCCGTTGTCGCCGTTCTCTTTAAAGAAGGCGCTCCGAGCTATCTTCTCGATACCGTCTGGAAGAACATTCCTTCCGAGAAAGAAAAGGCCGCGGAAGTTGCGGGAATCACTGTAAATGTGAAAGACCTGCTTCCTGCAAGCCTCAGTTACTACACTTATGCCGGCTCGCTGACCACGCCTCCGTGCAGCGAAGGAGTCACCTGGTTTGTCCTGAAGACGCCGAGTACCCTTACCGAAGAAGAAGTCGCCGCGTTCGCCAAGCATTATCCGATGAATGCGCGGCCCATCCAGCCGACCAACGGGCGCGACATTAAAGAATCGAAATAGCTGGAATTTGGTTACGGCCTAGTACTAGACCTGCCATGAGTTTTGCAGGTAGTGCCCCGGCAGCCCCGGCAAAACACGATATTGCCGTACGCCTCATTCCCGTAGTAGTGTCCCCGCATGGCCATGAAGCCGAAGTTACGCTCTAAAGGGGGCCGCAAGACCATGCCAGCCGATCACGACGAAAAGAACCCAACCAATGGCGAGCTGCGCGAAGGCGCAAATGTAGACAAGATTCGAGACATCTTATTTGGCAACAACATGCGGGAGTACGAGAAGCGCTTCGCCCGCCTGGAAGAACGCCTGACCAAATCATCGGAAGCGCTCCGCGACGACTTGAAGAAGCGCTTCGACTCCCTGGAATCCTTCATGCGGGAAGAGATGGAATCGCTGGGCACGCGGCTGAAAACCGAGAAGACAGAACGCTCCGAAGCGCTGAAGGAACTGACGCGGGAATCCCGCGACAACGCGAAGGCGCTGGAGAAAAAGCTTTCTCAGTTGGAAGAGCAGCTCGATTCCGCGCACACCGAACTTCGCACCAAGATTCTGGAACAGTCGAAAGCGCTCGGCGCCCAAATCCAGAAGACCAAAGACGACCTGGAAGCCGCACTGGACCAGGAAGCCGAGACCCTGCGCACCGATAAGACCGACCGGCTGCAACTTGCCAATCTCTTCACTGAACTGTCCCTGCGCCTGAAAGACGAACTAGAGCTCCCCGAGAAATAGGCAGGATTCTCAAGTATGGGCATGGCCCCAAAAAGTTCCCGCGACCCGCTGGAATTCCGGAAACCAGCGGATTCGTCTGTGCCGGAGCCGGAACCTCCTCCGCGCGAAGACGAGGAGCAGCTTTATGAGGAACTGCGCGAGCTGATCCTTGCGCCAGAGCAGCAGGCGCTGAAGGAGCTGCATCAGCGCGTGGAGGATCCCGCTTCGCGCACCGAGGACGTTGGCAGCGTGGTTGCCGAAGCGATTCAGTTGCGCCGCAAGCAGGGCGGCGATGAGGCGCTGAGCGCCGCGCTGACGCCGACAATTGAAACGGCGCTGCGCGAATCGGTGCGCAAGGATCCCGGCACGATGGCCGACGCGCTTTTCCCGGTGATGGGCCCGGCCATCCGGCGCAGCATCCTGGAAACTTTGCGTTCGTTTCTCGAATCGTTCAATCAGGTTCTGGATCAAAGCCTGTCCATCAAAGGCCTGAAGTGGCGCATTGAGGCGCTACGGACGGGCCGTTCGTTTACGGAAGTCGCGCTGCTGCACAGCCTGGTATTCCGCGTCGAGCAGGTCTTCCTGATTCACAAGAAGACGGGGCTGCCGCTGGGGCACGTTTCAGCGCCGTCGGTGGCTATGCAGGACCCCGGCCTGGTTTCTGGGATGCTCTCCGCGATCCAGGATTTTGTGCGCGATTCATTCCACACCTCGCAAGAGCAGGGAATTAACCGCATGAACGTGGGAGATCTGGATGTGTGGATCGAGCAGGGGCCCTACGCGATTGTGGCGTGTGTCATCCGAGGCATCGCGCCCAGGGATCTGCGCGATCGCATGGCCGAGGTGCTCGAAAATGTACACCGCGAGTACGCGGCGCAACTCGATACCTTTAACGGAGACTCCTCGCCTTTCGTGAAAGTGAACCTCGAGCTGGCATGCTGCCTCGAACATCGGTATCGCGAGGAATCGCAACCGCGCGGGTTCGGCTTCGTCTACGCCGCTGCCGCGCTGGTGTTTCTGCTGGTGGCCGGGTGGTTTGGCTGGCGTGCCGTGCAGTATTCCCGTTGGGAAGCCTTGGTGAGTGTGTTCCGCGAACAACCGGGGTATGTCATCACCTCATTTGGCCGCGAGAACAGAAAATTCGTTGTCCGAGGCCTGCGTGATCCTTTATCGGCGGATCCAGTCGGAATCATCCAATCCTCTCGCGTAAATGCGGCCTCCGGTGAATTTCACTGGGGCGGATACTACGCCCTGGACGACAGCATCGTGCAGCAACGCGCGATCGCGCTGCTCGCGGCGCCCGCCGGTGCAAAGCTTGCGGTGAAGGATGGAGTGCTGCAAGTTTCCGGCTCCGCCACCGCGATGTGGGTGAGAGAGACCCAGACAAAAGCTTTGCTTGTGCCCGGTATCCGGTCGGTGCAACTTGCTCCGGAACTAGATCCCGGCCATCTGGCTTTTGCCGAGGCCAAGGCGGCGGTCGAGAGCAGTGTCATCAAATTTCCCGTGGACAGCGCCGCTCTTACCACTGCCGAGCGCGGGTCCGTTCGGAAGCTGGCGCAAAACGTGCAGGAGCTACTGGATGCCGCGCATGCCTTGCATCAAGATGTCTCGATTCAGATTGTCGGCCACACGGACTCGACCGGAGCTGAAACTTCCAATCTAACGCTCAGCCGGCAGCGGGCCGACCGTGTGGCGTGGGAACTCCACCAGGGCGGTATTGCGGACAAGCTTCTGCAGGCGCAAGGCGTGGGGATCGCGCAGCCCCTGCGCAATGAAGATAACGAAGCGGACCGTGGCTTTAACCGCAGCGTCAGTTTTCGCGTGACCTCTCTTACTCCCTGACCCCGGCCATGCTCCAAAAGAAAATCTGTATGCTCGGATCGTTTGCAGTCGGGAAAACCAGCCTTGTGCGGCGCTACGTCGAAAGCATTTTTTCGGACGTCTATCACACGACGGTGGGAGTGAAGATCGACAAGAAAAACGTGCAAGTGGGCGGCACGGAAGTCTCACTTGTGCTGTGGGACATTTACGGCGAAGACGACTACCAGAAGATGCGCTGGACCTATTTGCGGGGGGCCTCGGGGTACCTGCTGGTTGCCGACGGCATGCGCAAAGCCACCGTGGAAAAGGCGTTTGAGCTGGAGCAGCGCGCGAGAGAGGAAGCCGGGGCGCTTCCCTTTGTTTTCGTTATCAACAAATCCGATCTGCTCCAGGATTGGGAAGTGGATGCTGCACTGGAATCGCAAATCGCCGGGAAGAACTGGAGCGTGCTGCACTCCAGCGCCAAGACCGGCGAAGGCGTCGAAGAGGCTTTCTCTCTGCTTGCGCGGAAAATTCTGGGTTGAATATGGCGGACGTGTTGGAAAAATTCCTGGCCGAAATGGGCTTCGCTCTCATGGAATATCAGGGCGACGGCGCTTTCCTTCCCATCGCCAAATTGCCCGCCTGGTTCCAGGAGCTGTGGAAGGAAGAGAACAGCGCCACTATTCCGTTGGCCCTCTGCGACAAATCTTCTTTTTTGGAGAATTTCCTCTTCGAAGCCGAGGCCTTCTGGAATTCACCCGGTCCTTCCGGCTGCCAATCCGAAACCTGGATTGAGAAGGCTCCCGGCGGCCGCGAAATTCCCCTGCAAGCCAGGGCGCTGCTTCTCAACGGGAAGCGTGTTATGGCCATCTTCAGCCCCAGTTCAGAGTTTCGCGAACAGGTGAAGATGCTACAGACGGCGCGCAACGCTCTGCTCGATCACGAGCGGTTGGCGCGCGAAATTCAGAAGAAGGAAATCCTGCTGCACTGCATTGTTCACGATTTGTCGCAACCCCTCAGCGTGATGCATGTGGCCATGGATTGCCTCGCGGACGAGTCCATCAGCGAGCGCTCCAAGCAGTTCCTGACTTTGGGGAAGCTCGCCAGCGAACAGCAGGGGACGATGATCCGCGATATCTTGCACACTTTCTCGGCGGATCTGCGAGCTTCGCTCGATGCCGGAGCGGAAGAGACCTCCTCCGCCGATCTCCTGGAATGCGCGCGCAAAACCATGACCGCGTTGAGCCCGACATTCGCGGCCAAAAGCGTGAGGTTGGAGCTGGATTCTTCCGTGGATCAGGCGGCAAAGTGGCCGGTCCGGGCGGAATCGTCCCGCCTGCAGCGCATCTTTTCGAACCTGTTCGAAAACGCTTTGCGCTACACGCCCTCGGGGGCCTGCGTCACCATTGGCATCGAAGACGAGGGCGGTTTCCTCAAAGCCTATATAGATGACGAAGGCCCCGGTCTGCCCAAAGATCTACGCCCCGAGCAGATGTTCGGCCTGTTCACGAAAGGCAAGCAAGGTGGCGGACAAGCGGGCCTGGGGCTTTATTTTTGCCGCATCACCGTTGAGCGTTGGGGCGGAAACATCGGCTGCGCCACGCGGCCCGGTAAAGGTTCGCGCTTCTGGTTCCGGCTGCCGCGGGCGAATAGCGAAGGCGTTGCGCCCATCTCCAGCGAGGCGCGGCGGGCCGACAGCAATGAAGTCCCGCCAAAACCACAGGCACTCCGGCCGCTGCGCATTCTTTTTGCCGACGATCAAAAGGATATTCGGACGCTGACCACCTATCAGCTCAAGCGCAACGGTCACAAGGTTACGACGGCCAAAAATGGAAAGGAGGCGCTGCGACTTTTCCGATCCGGAAAATTCGATGCCGTTTTGCTCGACCAGGAAATGCCCGGCATGGCCGGAGACGAGGTGGCACGAGCGATTCGCAAAGGCGAAGCGGGAAAGAGCCCCCGCGCGTTTCTGACAGCATCCACCGGCAACACGGGCGCCGAAGATATTCGCCGGCTCAAGGAAGCGGGGTTCGACAGCGTTTTGGGCAAGCCGTTTCACCTGGAAGATCTGCTGGCCATTCTGGCTTCGGCAGTTCCTTCCGCGCCGGCGCCTCTCGCGCCTTCGCGCTCCCCGGACGCCCCAAAAATAGATTTCGCGGATCTTGTGAGTCGCGTCGGAGGAGACGAAAAACTCCTGAAGCGCATGATCGCCGTGTTTCTACGCGACACTCCCAAGCGCATCGCCGCCATCAGCGCTGCGTTGCGCCGCAAGGATGCTGCTGCAGTCGCTTCGCTTGCTCATGCCCTGAAGGGCTCGATCAGCATTTTCGGCGCGGAAGTGTCGCGCCTGCGCGCGCAAGACCTGCAGGAATTTGGGCGCGCCGGCGATCTCGCCGCCGCCGGGGACCTGTTTACCCCGCTAAAGGAAGAGATTGCGAATTTGCTGGAAAACCTGAGAGGATACGCAAATCAAACTCCCGCCAGGCCCGCGTCGAAACGTCCCAAGCGACCCAGGGCACCCCGGAAAGGGGATAACCGCCGGCGGTGAGGCTTGCGCGCGGCCAAATTCGAGTTCAGCCTTCGGAGTTTCGAGCATGTCTCATATTCTGGTAGCGGAAGACGACGCCACAACGCGCGAGATGATCAGCGGCGTCTTGAAGAAGCATGGCTACACGGTCAGCACCGCCAGCGATGGCATGAGCGCGCTTCGCGCCGTCAAAAAAAAGAAGTTTGATCTCTTGCTGCTGGACATCTGGATGCCGAAGATGAGCGGCCTGGGCCTGATCGGGACGCTGCACGGCGAAAAACACATTCCCAAAATCATCGTCATGACTTCGGACAAAACGTCGGACACGGTCCTGAAGTCGTTGATGGGCCAGGTCTACCAGTTCCTGGCCAAGCCGATCGAAGCACAAACGCTGCTGAACACGGTAGAAAACGCGCTGTCACTGGATCCTGCGGTTCCTCCGATCGAGGTGCTCTCTGCGAACAAGCATTGGGTGGAATTGCTGGTGCCGTGCGAACGCTCCGTTGTCTCGCGTGTGCAGAGTTTTCTGGCGCGGCTGGAAACGGATCTTCCGCCGGATGTCCTGGAAAAAGTCGGTTACGCTTTTCGCGAGTTGCTGAACAATGCCATCGAATGGGGAGGTCATCTCGATCCCAATTTGAAAGTGCGCATCTCGTACATTCGCACGAAGAAACTGCTCATGTATCGCCTCGACGATCCAGGTCCCGGGTTCAAGATGGAGGATCTCAAGCACGCGGCCGTAAGCAATCCGCTCGACGATCCCATGGCGCACATGACCATCCGCGAACAAAAAGGGCTCCGCCCCGGCGGCCTCGGCCTTATGCTCACGCAGCAGCTAGTGGACGAGCTGGTCTACAACGAAGCCCGCAACGAAGTGGTGCTCATCAAATATTTGTAGCTGGCTGCGCCTCCCTTGCTTCCGCCTTGGCCGCTTCTCTAGTACACTTACGCGACTTTGTTTGCACTCATATCTCGATAAGGAGCACTTCCCATGGCTGCAGGCACCCTGAGTGGCGCCGAATTCAAGCAAGAACTGCGTGCAGGCACCCCGAAACTCGGATTGTTTCTCAACTCGCATAGTCCTACGGTTGCCGAGCAATTGGCTTATAGCGGTTACGACTGGCTACTGGTGGATTCGCAACATGGCCCGATGGGCTACGAGAAACTTTCGGGAATGCTCAGTGGGATTTCCAACGGGGGAGCGAAATCACTGGTGCGCGTCGGCGGCTACAGCGACCGTCCGGGGATTCAGCAATCACTGGACATGGGCGCCGACGGTGTTCTGGTGCCCTACATCAACACGGCGGAAGAGGCGCGCCAAGCGGTGAGTTGCGCGCGGTATCCCACCGCTGGAACGCGCTCGGTGTATTTTCCGCAGCGCAGCATGAACAAGGAAGGTCTGCTTGGTTACGCTGGTGGCGCGAACAAGAACATCATCGTTGCGCTACAAGTGGAAACCGCCGATTGCATCAAGAATATCGAGGAAATCGCCGCGGTCCCCGGCGTGGATTTGCTCTTCCTGGGGCAGAATGATCTGTGCATGTCCATGGGCCTTTATGAGAAGTACGAGTTCTCGCACATGTACACTTCGCCGGAACTTGGCGCCGCAACAGAGAAATTGATCGCCGCTGCGCGCCGCAACAACGTCATCCTCGGCCTTTTTCTCTTTGGTACCTCACGCGTCGGCGAGTTCCTCGAGAAGGGCTTCCCCTTCATCAGCATCGGTAACGACTTGCACCATGTTCTTACGCAGGCTGGAGCCTACGTGAAAGACGTCGAAGAGATCGCCAAGGCAAAAGGGAAGAACTGGAAGCGGCGTCCAACGGCGCTTTTCTAACTTTGCGATCACCTTCAAGTGGCCGGGTGGTGCTGGTAGCGCCGCCATCCTGTTTACTCTGAGCCTCGAAGGGCACCAGGCGTGCTTGCCCGCTAGAAGCAGGCGCTACCAACACCAAAAATTGGACCAACTGCATCCAACCGTTGTTGCCGGCCAAAAAACGCCTGCAATTGTGGCAAACAAATGCCAGCCAAGAATTGGGGCAACCGCCCCTGGACGATTGATTTTCACGCTGCCCAGCGGCCTTTTCCGCCCGAGGTGGACTTCGCCGTCATCGGGGGCGGCTTCACCGGGCTGGGCGCCGCTGCTTGGCTGAAACGGCTCGCCCGGGATAAATCCGTGGCGCTGCTGGAAGCCGGGCATTTCGGCAGCGGCGCCAGCGGTTATACCGGGGGCGTTCCTCTGGCGGAATCGGCAGCGGGCGATTTGCCGGGGCTCGGCGACGTGCTGGCGGGCTATGCGAACATTTTGAAGGAACTTCGGGTCAGCGCGGATCTCCAACTCCCCGGAGCCTATGAATTGGGACGTTCGAAGCCTCTTATGCAGTCTCCAATTCGCTGGAAAGACTCCGGCGATCTTTGCGTCGTCAAGGAAGTCCCCGGCGGCACGGTGAATCCCGGAAAAGTGATCAGCGGTCTGGCTGTGGCTGCAGCCCGCGCCGGGGTTCTTTTGTTCGAGGGTGCCACTGTGGAGCGGTGCGAGTTTGGCGATCCGCTGCATCTGTATAGTTCTATGGGCGTGCTGCAAGCCAAGAAAGCCCTCTTCGCCACGAATGCGTTTTCCCTGCAGCTCACCGGATGGTCGCACCGCGCGGAAGCCTGCTTCACTCCCGCCATGGCCACCGAGGAGCTTTCCGATGAGGTATTGGCGGAGATTGGCCTGGGCGACGGAAAGGCGTTCTACACCGTGGATCTTCCGTATCTTTGGGGGCGTCTGCTTGGCAAGCAGGTGATTTTCGGCAGCGGACTGGTCCATTTCGGGGACTGGCGCGAGATGGACGCGCTCGATATCACCCAGGGGGAAGCAGCCGAACTTTACGTTCGACTCGAAAAGCGGATACACGGCTTGCATCCGAAACTACGGGACGTGAAATTCACTCACTGCTGGGGCGGGCCCATCTGCATCACGCAGGGCTGGGGTCCCATCTTCGAACACCATTCCGAGAGCCAAAATGTCATTGTACTGGGAGGATTTTCCGGCCACGGCGTCGCCCAGTCCGTTTATCTTGGTGCGTGGGCCGCGGAAGCGCTACTTGGCAAACGCGAACTGCCGGATTGGTAGGAGCGAAAACCGCGGCTGGCTGAAGCTTTGCTCAACTCGCGTGGTGGAGCGCTGGCAGGGTTTTCAGCATCGCGGATAAGCCATTCCATACAATCTGCGTGCCGATGCAGACCAGCAAAAACGAGGAAAGCCGCATCACGACGCTCATGCCGGTTGTTCCTAGCGCCAGCGCCAGGCGGTCCGAAAAGGCATAGCAGAGATAGACACTCGCGCCGATTAGAACGGAGCCGATCAAGGCTCCAATCATGGTCATCAGTAATCGGTCGGAGGAGTGCGGCTCGTTTGCCCCGAGGGTGATCGCCACGGAAATCGATCCGGGCCCTACGGTAAGCGGCAGCGTCAACGGATAAAACGCCTTTTGAAATAGGTCGTTGGTATCCACGGTTCGATGCACGCCTACTTTCGTTTCATCCTCGTCTTTTTGCTTCAATAAGGCCCAGCCCGTGGAGACCACCACCATGCCGCCGCCTACCTGCACGACGGGAATGGAGATTCCGAAGAAATCGAGGATGTACGTTCCGATGAAATACGCTCCGACGATGAGGATGATGCTGTTGAGTGCGATGCGCCAGGAGAGGAGCTTGCGCTGCTCGGTGGAATAGTAGCGGGTGAGCGAGAGAAAAATCGGGGCGCCGCCCAGCGGATTGACGATCGGAAAAAGCGCGGTCAGAACCAGCAGCGTGGACTTCAGTAATTGACCCATGATCGTTCCGGTGAGTATAGCTAGGAATGGCTCGGAGCTGAAATAAGTTTCGGCCTGCTGATAGAATCCTCCAAAAATTCCGCACCTGAATTGACAGGCTACGGGGCAGGAAATTAGGATGGAAAACTTCCCGCAATGGTTCAGCCATTTCCTTGCGGCCAGGGGACCTCTTCAGCATGAAAGCATTCGTCTCGCTATCCCGCGCCCTCGCGGTGTTGCTGTTGGCCGCGAGCCTGTCGCTTGCCGCCCCCACCGCAATTGGACCGGCCGATAGCGAGCGCTACCTCAACGACATCAAAAGCCTGACGCAGGACAAAATGGAGGGCCGCGGTGACGGCAGCAAAGGCCTCACGCGCGCGCAGCATTTTCTGGAAGGGCGCTACAAGAGCTTGGGGCTTGAGCCGGCGGGGACGAACGGGTATCTGCAGCCGTTCACGGTGACCACCGGGGCGAAGATTCGCGGGAAGAATTATCTCCACGTGCCAAATGGCGCGGCGAAATCGGAGCTGAAGCTGAATCAGGATTACGTGCCTTTCAGCTTTTCGGAATCGGGGACCGCCAGCGCGCCGCTGGTCTTCGCTGGGTACGGTGTCACCGCCGAGGAGTTTGGTTACGACGACTACGCGGGCGTTGATGTCAAAGACAAAATCGCGGTTATCCTGCGTTATGAGCCCAGCGGGTTCGCTGCCAAGTCTGGCAATCAGGGCCTGACGCACCACGCGCAGTTCATCACCAAGGCCATCAATGCCCGGAATCATGGCGCTAAAGGGCTGATTCTGCTGAATGGCAAACTGGGCGAAGGAGAAGAGGATCTGCTAACGCGATTTGGCAGCGTCAGCGGGCCTAAAAGCGTCGGCATCCTTTTTGCGCAAGTGAAGAATGAGATTGCCGCCGGTTGGTTCCAGGCCGCAGGGAAATCCCCGAAAGATGTGCAGGAGCAGATTAATTCGAGCGGCAAGCCGGCTTCGTTCGCTTTTCCTGATGCTTTGCACGCGACGCTTGCGATCGACATCGAAACCACGCACGCCACGGTCAACAATGTCCTCGCGTATCTTCCGGGAAAGACCGACGAATACATCGTTCTCGGCGCGCACTACGACCATCTCGGCCGCGGGAATTTCGATTCGCTGGCGCCTTCGCAGATCGGCCAGATCCATCCCGGCGCCGACGACAATGCTTCCGGCACTGCCGGCCTGCTGGAACTTGCGCGACTCCTCGCCCCATTAAGGGGTCAATTGCGGCGGGGCATCCTCTTTGCTTCGTTTGCTGGAGAGGAGCTGGGTTTGCTCGGGTCGGAAGCCTGGACGAAGTCGCCGACGAAGCCGCTCGGAAAAGCCGTGGCCATGCTGAACATGGACATGATCGGGCGCATCAAGGACGACAAGGTCTACGTCGGCGGCGTCGGCACGGGGTCCACGTTCGCGAGAGTGCTGGAGCAGGCGAAGGACGATTCACACCTGAAATTCGAATTGTCCCAGACGGGCTACGCCGCCAGCGACCACACATCGTTTGTGTCTGAAAAAATCCCCGTGCTGTTTTTCTTTTCCGGACTGCACGGCGATTATCACAAGCCCTCTGACACTTGGGAGAAAATCAATCCGGAAGCCGCGGCCCGTCTTTTGAATGTCGTTGCGGCTACCAGTGTGGCTCTTGACGACGCGGCCGAGCGGCCAACGTTCATCACGGTGGCTGAAGGTAATCCGCATGCTGGCGGCGTTCCCAGCGGCGGTGGCGGCTATGGCCCCTACTTTGGTTCGATCCCCGACTTTGGCCAGATGGAAAACGGTGTGCGTTTTTCGGACGTAAAGCCCGGGTCGCCTGCGGCGAAGGCGGGTTTCAAGGCGGGGGACGTCCTGATTCAATTTGGTGATAAGCCAATCAAGAATCTTTACGATTTCACAGATGCTTTGCGTCGCAGCAAGGTCGGCGAAGTGGTCCACGTGACCGTGTTGCGCGACGGGATGGAAGTTTCCGCCGATGTAAAGCTGGAACAACGCAGGTAGCTGTTTGTAAAATTCGCTCATCGGAGTCCGAATACCGTGTTTGCCCACAGATTGCTCGGCTTATCGCTTCCTATTCTGCTTTCGCTGGTTATCTTATATGGCGCGCGATTCTCTCCGTTTGTGGAGCGTGTCAAGGCGGACGGCGAGGTTCTGCTGCCCCAGGAACAAAAGCACCTCAAGAATGCCCGGCAGCTCACCTTTGGCGGCCAGAACGCAGAAGCTTATTTCTCGGCCGACGATAAGCAGCTTATTTTCCAGCACCAGGGCGCCGATGTTCCTTGCGACCAAATCTATTCCATCGCCGTGGATACGCCCAACGGCAAGCTGGCCGTGCCCAAGCTTTTGAGCACGGGAAAGGGGCGCACCACGTGCAGCTATTTCTTCCCCTCCGGCGACAAAATTCTCTTTTCGTCGACGCATGCAGCCAGCCCAGACTGCCCGCCAAAGCCCGATTACTCGCACGGCTACGTCTGGCCGATTTACAACACGTATCAGATCTATACGGCGAAACCGGACGGTTCCGATCTGAAGCAACTCACTAATGCGCCCGGCTACAATGCGGAAGCAACGATTACGCGCGACGGGAAGCATATTGTTTTTACGTCGACGCGCAACGGCGATCTGGACATTTACACGATGGACGCTGATGGCTCCAATGTGAAGCAACTGACACATGAGCTTGGCTATGATGGCGGGCCGTTCTGGTCTTATGATGGGGCCAAGATCGTCTACCGCGCGCAGCACCCGAAGACTCCTGAAGAGGTGAAAGATTACAAAGATTTGCTGGCGCAAGGCCTGATTCGCCCAGGCAATCTGGAAATCTGGGTGATGAACGCCGATGGGAGCAACAAGCACCAGGTGACGCACAATGGCGCGGCGAATTTCGCACCCTACTGGTTTCCGGATGGTACGCGGATTATCTTCGCTTCCAACCAGGCCGATCCCAAGAACGGGCGCGATTTCGATCTCTACGTGATCAACGAAGATGGCAGCGGCCAGGAGCGCATCACGGTCCATCCGGACTTCGACGCCTTCCCGATGTTTACATCAGACGGAAAGCGACTGGCGTGGGCCTCGAATCGACTTGGCAAAGTGCCGCACGAAACGAATATTTTCATCGCCGACTGGATCGAATAGAAATTAGAGTTCGTCTCTTGCAGGAGGTTTGCCCTTGCCCTTTAAGGCCAGCAAACGAAGCTCGAAACAGAAGCCCGGGCACCGCGACGAAGAAACGCTGCGCGTGCTTATCTCTCACCAGCGGATCCGCACGCGCGTCCGCCAGATGGCCCAGGAAATCCGCCGCGATTTTCCGAATGATCCGATCCATCTGGTGGGCGTACTAAAAGGATCGGTTTTGTTCCTCGCCGATCTCGCCCGCGAATTGGGCGGGGAGGTGTCGTTCGATTTCATTTCGGTTTCGAGCTACGGCAAGGGCATGGACTCCACGGGCGAAGTGAAACTGATCAAGGACCTGGACGTCAGCATCGAGGGCCGCTCCGTACTGGTGGTCGAAGACATCCTCGATACCGGGCTGACGCTTCGGTATCTCCTGCGCCTGTTCGAGGAGCGCAAGCCGAAGCATCTGCGCGTGGCCGTATTGCTCGACAAGGTGGAGCGCCGCATCGCCGACGTCAAAGCCGACTATACGGGCTTCGTTATTCCCAACGAGTTCGTAGTTGGCTACGGGCTCGATTACGACGAGCGCTACCGCAATCTCCCCGACGTTTGCGTGGTCCGCCTGGGCCCTCACGGCAGAACCAAAGTCGAACCTTGATTTGCGGTTTTTCGCACCGCCGCGAGGCAAAAATCGCCTGTTATACTAGTTGCATTCATGGACGCCACCCAATCGAATTCAGAGGCAAAATCACCCGCGGAACAACTTCAGGTATCGGCCGAAGTGCTGGCCACCCTCGGGGAGATCGGGGAAGAGGTTAACGCCTCGCTCGATCTTGATGAGGTACTGGCGCACACCGCCGTGCTCATCAAGCGCTATATTGACTATGAGTTTTTCGGCGTGCTGATGCTTGACGATACCGCCTCGTATCTGACGCATCGTTTTGCCATCGGTTACCCCCCGGGGCTCGCGGAGAATCTGCGCATTCCGGTCGGCCAAGGGATCACCGGAACCGCGGCGGCGACTGGCCAGCCCGTGCGCGTCAGTGATGTTTCCCAGGACTCGCGCTATATCAATGCAATCGAGAGCGTGAAATCGGAGCTTGCCGTGCCGCTGATGTTCCGCGGAAAATGCGTCGGCGTGCTGGACATTCAGAGCCGCCATCTTGACTACTTCACGACCGAGCAACAGAAGATCATCACACTTCTGGCCAGCCGCCTGGCGGTGGCCATCGAAAACGCGCGCTTGTTCCAGAAAGTTCGCGCGCAGGCCGAAACGCTGCTGGTACTGAATGAAGTCAGCCGCGAAATCAGTTCGATACTCGACGTGGAAGAGCTTCTGCGCCGGGCTGCGGAACTCGTTAAGCGCGTTATCGACTACCAGATCATCAGCATCATGCTCTACGACGAAGAGCAGAAGATCTTTCGCCATCGCCTCGACGTGAAGCACGGCCAGCGTGTGCAGGGAAAACTCCGCGTTGCCGCCACCGAAGGCATCGTCGGTGCGGCGGCTACATTACGTGAGCCGGTCTTGGTTCCGGATGTCACAGCTGATCCGCGGTACCTGATGGTGAACCCGGAAACGCGCTCGGAGCTTGCCATTCCCATGATTTTCAAGAACAAGGTCATCGGCGTCCTTGATCTGGAAAGTCCGCAGCTCAACTATTTCACCGAGGAACACGTCCAGACGCTCACGATTCTCGCTGCCAACCTTGCCGTTTCTCTGGAGAACGCGCGCCTTTATGAGCAGGTCGCCCGCGACGAAGCCCGCATGGAGCGCGAACTGCAGGCCGCCAAGCGCATCCAAGGCGCGTTGTTGCGCCCCGTGCCTGCGGACGATTACGGCCTCGATATGGCCGCGCGTTATATCTCGGCGCGGGAAGTCGGCGGCGACCTCTACGATTTTCTCCGCTACGGGCCGCAACAAGTCGGCATCGCCCTCGGGGACGTCAGCGGGAAGGGGACTGCAGCCGCACTCTATGGCGCCGTTTCGATCGGGATCATGCGCAGCCTCGCACCACAGAAGCTGCAACCTGCCGAAATGCTGAGGCAGATGAACCAACTCGTCGGTGAGCGCCGCATTGAAAGCCGCTTTATGACCGCCTGCTTCGCCACCTGGCAGAAGGGCCGCCAGAAGCTGCGCGTCGCCAACGCCGGTCAATCGCAGCCACTGCTCTATAAAGGTGGCCACTGCGATCGCATCGAACTCACCGGCTTTCCCTTGGGTATTTTTGAAGATGTTACCTACGACGAATGGGGCGTCACACTGGAGTCAGGCGATATTCTCGTGTTCCACTCTGACGGCATCGCTGAAACGGCCAACAGCGAGGGCCAACTTTTCGGGACCGAGCGGCTCCGACGCTTAATTGAGCAATTGCACGAGATGGCCGCCGGCGAGCTCGCCGACCGTATCCTTAGCGAAGTGGACTGGTTCGCACAAAGCGCGCCACTTTCCGATGACCGAACGCTCGTTGTAATGAAGGTGAAATGAGCGCGCACGTGAAGGGCCGCCGTGGGCTGCCCTATGTGGACCCTGCGAAGCAACTCCCACACTTCTCCTGGAAAACCTCGCGCAATAGCGTGCGCGAGGTTTATTGCGAGCGAGTGGCGTTTTCCGAAATTGCCCGGCGTTTTGGCACGCCCAGTTACGTTTATAGCCAGCAAGCCATCCGAGATGCTTTTCGCGAGATCGATGGCAGCCTGGCCAAAGTGCCGCACCAGGTTTGTTTCGCGGTCAAAGCTAACGGTAATTTGTCGCTCTTGAAATTGCTCGCGGGCATGGGAAGCGGCTTCGACATTGTTTCCGGAGGTGAATTGGCGCATCTTGGCCATCTGGGAATCCCGGGGCGGCGCATTGTTTTTTCGGGTGTTGGAAAGAGCCGCGAGGACATCCGCGAAGCGCTGCGCTATCGTGCCAATCGCCGGAATTCGCAGGGGATTCTGCAGTTCAACGTTGAATCCGCCGCCGAACTTGAAACATTGATTGAGGAAGCTTCGCGCAACCCTCGCAGCTTGACGGACGCGCCCGGAGTTTCGATCCGCGTGAATCCCGATGTGCAGGCCGGCGGCCACCCGCATATCGCTACCGGGCTCGAGGAGCACAAATTCGGCATCGCCTGGCCTACGGCGCGAAAGCTGTACCTTGCGCATCGCGACACAAAAGCCATTCGCTGGCAGGGAATCAGCGCGCACATTGGCTCGCAGATTGTCGCACTGGAGCCATTTCGCCGCGCGTTGCAACGCCTGGCCTCCTATCTGCTCGATCTTCGCAAGCAGGGGATTGCACTGGAGTATCTGGATGTTGGCGGGGGCCTGGGTGTCCGCTACACGAGCGAACATCCCGCCTCGCGGCGGGCTTACGGCAAAATGATTGCTGACATTGCGCGGCCGCTCGGCGTTGAAGTCTTGCTGGAGCCCGGCCGTTCGATCGTTGCGGAATCATGCGTGCTCCTTACCCGCGTTCTGTACACCAAGTCGAGTTCCCGCAAATCCTTTGTCATCCTGGACGCCGCGATGAATGATCTGATGCGGCCCGTTCTCTATGACGCGCCGCATCCGATCACGCGTGTCGTGCAAGCTTCGCGTGGTGGCACGCACTCGTCCACGCTGGCTGATATCGTCGGGCCGGTGTGTGAAACCGGCGATACGTTTCTGCTGGATTGGCCCCTCGGGGAGGTATTACAGGGAGATCTGGTGGCGATTTGGCTGGCCGGTGCGTACGGCTTCGTGCAATCTTCCAATTACAATGCCCGCGGGCGCGCTGCCGAAGTGCTCGTTCACGGAAAGACCGCAAAGCTCATTCGGCGTCGCGAAACTTGGCACGATTTGATTCGCACCGATGTGCTCGGCTGAAGCCTACGCTTCGCCCCACTTCAATTTGTTGCGCAGAATTTCGAAGTAGGTTTTGTTCGGTGGCTGAATCAGCTTCAAACGCTCTTTCGACCGGACAATCCGCACGCGGTCTCCCAACTGCATCGGCACACCGGTTTGCCCATCCAGGGTGAGAAAGACGGAATCCGAGCTTTGCGAAAGAAGCAGTTCGATCACGGAGCTGTCCTGGATGACCACCGGCCGGTCGCTCAAGGTGTGCGGGCAAATCGGCGTCACGAGAATCGAGGCCACGCCCGGCTGCACGATCGGCCCGCCCGCGGAAAGGGAATAGGCCGTTGAACCCGTGGGGGTGGCGACAATCAAGCCGTCGGCGCGGTAGCGGCAGACGAAGGCGCCATTGATGTGAAGTTCCACCTCAATCATGCGGGCCAGCGTGCCCTTGTGCACGACGGCGTCGTTCAGCACGCGCTGCTGCGTCAGCAATTCGCCGTTGTGCGTGCGTTCGACGTCCAACAGCACGCGCTCTTCAATGGTTGCCCGTCCGGCTAGTGTGCTTTCGAGGGCGGGGTAGAGCTCTTCGACGGTGAAGCTGGTGAGAAAGCCGAGGCTGCCCATGTTGATCGGCAGGATCGGAATGTCGTGATGGGCGGCCTCGCGGGAGGCAGCGAGAATCGTTCCATCGCCGCCAAGCACGAGGAGCAGGTCGGATTCCTGCGCGACCTGATGGCGCGTTTTGCCGACGGTATTGCCCTTCAAGACCGTGGCGGTTTCGATGTCATAGACGGCTTGCAGGCCGTGCTCTTCGAGCCAGCCTAGCAGAGGGGGCACCACTTCGGCAATATTCGAGCGCCGTGGGCGAGAGATGATGCCGATTCTTTTGAAGGTGGGTTCGGGCCGCATGGGCTATCGCGATTCTACCTTAGCCGGTTTTCGAGCGTGAAGGAAATACTCCTGATTGCCTTCGGCGCCCGGCAGGCGACTGGGTGCAACCCCGAGAACCTGGAGCCCCAGCGCTTCCACGGCGCTTTTTACGTTGGCGATGGCTTTTTCGTGCAACGCTTTTTCCCGCACGATGCCGCCTTTGCCGATGTCTTGTCGCTGTAATTCGAATTGAGGTTTAACGAGGACCAGCAATTCCGCTCCTTCCTTCGCGCAGGACGCCGCGCCAGGGAGAATTTTGGTTACCGAGATAAACGAAACGTCAGTCACAATGAGATCCGCGGCTTCCGGCAGATCCTCCGCCCGCAATTCTCGGGCGTTTTTTTCAATCTGTGTGATGCGCGAGTCCCCCCGCAGTTTCCAGCTCAACTGGTCCGTGTTTACATCCACCGCATAGACGCGCAGGGCGCCAGCTTGCAGCAAGCAGTCCGTAAAGCCGCCGGTGGAGGCACCGAGGTCGAGGCAAATCTTGCCGTAAGCGCCAACGCGGAAATCCTCGATCGCGCCTTCCAGCTTCAGCCCGCCGCGGCTGGCATATTTCTGCAAGCGGCTGTGGACTTCAATGTGCGCCGTATCTGGTAGGAGGGCGCCGGCCTTTTCCGTGCGCTGCCGGTCCACTTCGACTTCGCCGGCCAGGATCATTGCCTGCGCCTTGTGGCGCGATTCGGCGAGCCCCCGCTCGACGAGAAGCACGTCCAGGCGCTTGCGTTCCGTCTTTGCCTTCATGGGATGCCGCTAAGCGCGGCGAAGAACCAGGAATTCGGCGATGGCGCGGAGATGATCGGCCCGCTCGCCATACGGTTCGAGTTCGGCAATGGCCCTGCCGGCAAGATCTCTGGCGATCAGGTGGGATTTCTCTAGGCCGAAGACAGCCGGGTACGTTGCCTTTTGTTGCGCGATATCTTTGCCCGCGGTTTTGCCGAGCGCGGCCGATGATTCCGTCACGTCGAGAATGTCGTCGGTGACCTGAAAGGCCCAGCCGATGGTTTCGCCGAAACGACGAAGGCGGGCTACGTCATCTGGCGGAGCACCGGCACAAAGCGCGCCTGAGGTGATCGAAGCGCGAATGAGGGCCGCAGTTTTCGACCGATGAATGTGCTCGAGCATCTCCGGACCTACCGGCTGGCCTTCGGCCTCGAGGTCTGCCACCTGCCCGCCAACCATGCCGTTCACCGTGCCGGCCGCAGTCGCGATTTCCGTGACCATCGCCACCCGGCGTTCGGCGGAGACGGGCGCTGCCGCAATCGTCTCAAACGCCAGGGTGAGCAAGGCATCACCGGCCAGAATTGCCGTGGCTTCGCCGAATTTCTTGTGACAGGTGGGTTTGCCGCGACGCAGATCGTCGTTATCGAGCGCGGGCAAATCGTCGTGGATCAGTGAGTAGGTGTGGATGAACTCAATGGCGCAGCCTGGGAAAACCGCCGGGGTCACATCGGCGGAAAAAATTCGCGCGGCTTCCAGGCAAAGGATGGGGCGAATGCGCTTGCCACCAGCGAAGACGGAGTAGCGCATCGCCGAGTGAATCGAAGGCGGCTGCATGTTTTCCCCCGGCAGCAGTTTCTCGAGGTGTGCGTCTACGGCCAGCCGGTCTTCTTCAAAAAAGGGAGGAAGCTTCATCGGTGTGGGAGATTGTCCAGTTTGCATCCCTTTTACATCACGGGGAGCGGCGCTCACTCTTCGTTCTCGCCTTCCGTTGCGAACGGTTGGGCGGCCATTTTGCCGTCAGCCTTTTTCAGCAGGATTTCGACGCGCCCTTCGGCCTCTTCCAGTTGCTTCTGGCACTCGTGGGAAAGGCCGACGCCTTCTTCGAAGAGCTTCATCGCTTCGTCAAGCGAAAGCTGGGGGCTTTCGAGCTTACGCACGACTTCTTCGAGCCGCGCCAGCGACTTTTCAAAATCAGGCTTCTTCGGAGGTTCCAGTTTTTTTGTTGCAGGTTGATTCACGCCATCCCCTGTCATAATTCCCATCGATCGGGCTGAAACATTCCGCGTATGAAATTATTTCTGGCATGCCCGCAAAAGTAGGTGGAACGCCCACCCTGCTCCACGCGCTGGATCGGCCGCTGGCACCTGCGGCACGGCAAGCCTTCCCGCTGGTACGCGCGCAGGATCGTTTCCAGCCCCTGGAACCACCACTTTGGATCGCGGAAGTTGGGCGGCGGGTCCTGACAACATTCTAGAGCACGGCGCAGAACGTGCACAATCGCTTTATGGAGTCTCGCGGAGTCACGGCGACCAAGGGAATCGGCGGGTTGCCACGGATTGAGGCGTGCGTGCCACAGGGCTTCGCTCGAATAGATATTGCCGATGCCCGCCACGCGCTTCTGGTCGAGCAGGAATTCCTTGAGCGGGCGTGTGGAGCGGGAGGTACGCTCGTGCAGCAACTTCGCCGTGAAGCATGGATCGAACGCATCCACTCCTAGCTTGCGTAGTGGTTGGCACGCTTCTGCGGATTCCCAGGCATGTACGCGGCCGAAATGCCGCTGATCAGCAAAACTCAATACTCCTCTGCCGAATTCGAACGCCGCATCCACGTGCACGCCATCATCGCCGGCGTTTGCTTTGTTCAGGAGATCCTTAGCGCCGGAGAACCAGATCAATTGCCCATCGAAGCGGAAATGCATTTCCACGAGGCCACGGTCGAGGCGTAGAAAGAGATATTTGCCGCGGCGGAAAACGTCCTGGACTCGGCGCCCTTCGACCATCCGTGCGATAACCGCGGCAGGTTGCGGCTTGAACGCAATGGGATGAAAAACATGTAGGCAGCGAATGCGTTGGCCGCGCACCAGCGGGCGCAATGCTCGCGCGACGGCTTCGACTTCAGGAAGTTCCGGCATGGCGGGGAAGTGTGCTCAATTCACAGGTTGCAGCGTCAATGTGTGTTTCTTTACTTTGGATTCAGCCGCATCGCTGAACGGCGCGTAAATCGCCTTGCCATTCAGCCAGTAGGAAAACTGGTCGGAGTAGTGTTCGCTGCCGGGCTGGCCGGATTCGCCGGCAGGGAGCAAGAGGATGGACTGATCCCAGTCAGCCAGGTTGGCCACGAAGCGCTCGGACGGCCCATGATGCTTCGAGGCAGCGCGCGGGCTGAAGAGCGTGCCGGATTGCGGCTCGCCAGATTTGCTTAAGAGTTTCTTCAAAATCCCGTCGCGCCCGATGGGGTGCAGCATGTCCAGATAATTGAAGTTCTTCCAGGCCCAATCGTCCGGATTGTTGCTCTTCGTCTCCACTTCCAAGCGCTTCACCGCTCGGTCCGCTGCGGCGGCCAGCAGTTCGTCGTAATTTTTGTAATCCCCGGGCAGCCAGCGGGCGGGACGTTGCGTCAGGACGCGCTGCAGAAAGGCAATCTTTCGCCACGAATAGAGTTTCGTGTCTTTGCCGAGATGCGGCTCGAGGATCATGGCCAGCGCCTCGGACATCGTGACATCAAGAAACGTTACGACAGACGAATTGCTGTCCGCAATGCCGTTCCAGTCCTTCGCCTGCTGAATGAGCTTTTGCGCTCGCGCATCTTTCGGCGGCGCCACTTTTGCCGCGGCCATGAGTTGTTCGCCCAGGAAGAGATGCGGGTAGCTGTAGGTGTCGGTCTCGACTTTCAACATGTCTTCGGGGCGCAGGTCGTGCTTGTCGTGGAGGAGGTCATAAATGCGCGCGGTGCGATACGGCTCTTCCCAGCGATCGGTGAGATAGGGTTTGTAATTGGGGCCGGTGACGCGGGCGTTGGCCGTGACGATGAAGCCGCTTTCGGGGTTATAGCTTTGCGGGAGCTGATCGGACGGGATGTAGCCGGTCCATTCGTAGTCGTCCGTATCGCCGGGCACGGGCACTTCGCCATGGCCTTTCTTGCGGATCGGTACGTGCGCGGCCATGACGTAGCCGATATTCCCGTCCACGTCCGCGTACACGGCGTTTTGTCCCGGGCCCCAAACTTGTTTCATCAGTTCGCGAAACTGCTTCCAGTTGTGCGCGCGGCCCAGCCAGTTGTAACTGTTGGCAAGCCCGCCGGGTTCGAGCGCCGTCCACCTAACTGCATAGGATGTGGTGTCGTCGCTTTCGCGGTGCAGCACCGGCCCGTGGCGCGTCACCACCAGGCGCATGTGTTCGTCCGGCGCACCCTTCACGTGAATCACTTCGTCGTAGACGTCCGCCTTTTGCCACTTTCCGTTCACGCGATACTCGTCGGGATTCGCCGGATTGAACGTTTCGATGTAGAGGTCGAGCACGTCGGCGCCATTATTGGTGAAGCCCCAGGCGATGCGGTCGTTGTGGCCGATGATGACGAGAGGCGCGCCGGGAAGCGTGATGCCTTTGACGTTCCATGCCGGCGCCGTGATGTGAATTTCATACCAGATACCGGGAATGGTGAGCTCCAGATGCGTGTCGTTGGCCAGCAGCGGCTTGCCCGTGGCTGTATGCGCGCCGCTGACGACCCAATTGTTACTGCCAAGAGTGCCGCGGATGTCGTGGTTGGTGGAGCCCAGCCATTGTTTCACTTGGGCGGCGAAATATGCGGTCAGGTCCGGTTCGGACATGGCATTCTGCAAATCCAGCGGTGTGAGGCTGGCTTTCAGCACGTCCTCGGGATCCATCTGGTCTTCGTCGTCGTCCTCATCGTCGGAATCCGGGTTGGCGTTGGCTTTTTCCTTGACGTTCGGATCGCCCACCACGAAATGATCCATCGAGGATTCTTCGCTGTAGAGATCTTTCGCGAGCTCTGCCCCCACTTTTTGCGTCACGGTGGCGCGTTGAATTTCGCGTTCGCGCGTGTCGGTAAGTGTGCGGTACATGTAACCCGTGATCACTAGCGAATCGCTGGGCTGCCACGGCTGCGGCTTGTATTTCAGTAGCGTGAATTCCATCGGCAACGTTTCCTGGTGCTGCTCAATGAAGCGATTCACGCCGCGTGCGTAGGCCTCGAGCAGCCTGCGCGATTCGGGATTCATGAGTTGCAGGTCGCGCTCGGCCGCGCGGCCGAAATTCAGGTTGCGGAAGTCCTTGTCAATTTTAAGCGTGGCTTTGCCGAGGACTTCCGAAAGTTGGCCGCGCGAAGCCCGGCGGAGGATGTCCATCTGGAACAGGCGGTCCTGCGCGACGACGTAGCCCTGGGCCTCGACCGCGTCTTCCAGAGAAGAAGCCCGGATGTGAGGAATGCCCCAGTTGTCGCGCTCGACGCTAACTTCGCCCTGCAACCCGGGCAGCTTGGCCTTTCCATCGAGCTGCGGCAAAGGCCGGTACACGAACCACCAGATGCTGGCGGCAAAAAGGACCAAGACAATGGCGGCAAGTGCCAGGAAAATACGCAGGAGAGTGCGCAAAGCGAGTTTCACCTCGGGGGTCGAAAGTCCAAGTTTAGTGGACGCCGCCACCTCACGCAAGAATGGGTTGGCTTTTCCCCGGCCGCAAGAAAAGCTACCAGCGGCGTTCCAAAGACAAGCGCTGAACCGCCGCGGCTCTGTTACGATTTCGGAAAATAGCTAGTCGTGAAAGCAACGTTCGAGGGGTTGGTCCAATGCACAAAAAATGCTTGCTGCTCTTAGTATTCTTGGTGGTTCCGGGGATGGCAATCGCGCAGGACACCCCGCTGGAAGTCTCCGCATGCGAATTGGCAAAAGACCCGGGTGCGTTTGACAAAAAGGCCATTCGCGTGAGAGCCGGGCTATCGGTCCATTTCGAAGATTTCTCGCTTGCGGTTCCTGATTGTGAAGG
>Ga0335082_10001701_pt1 | contig 23493 bp, 25 predicted proteins | sample Lox_Sample_41_FD_206718 | JGI IMG/M metagenome (GOLD analysis project Ga0335082, IMG submission 206718) | Soil microbial communities from Loxahatchee National Wildlife Refuge, Florida, United States - Lox_Sample_4.1 | ecosystem: Environmental > Terrestrial > Soil > Wetlands | place: USA...
AAAAACATCCGGTTCAGAATCTGACCGATTCCTGCCATGGCTCAATCCGCCGGCACTCCGTCCACAATCACGCCGTCTCGCATGTGCACCACGCGGTCGAAATAGGTGGTGGCCTCAGGGTTGTGTGTGATCATCACGACCGTTTGCCCCAGGTCCTTGTTCAGCCGCCGTAGCATTTCCAGTACAATCTCCGAATTCTTCGTGTCCAGGTTGCCTGTGGGCTCGTCCGCCAGCAGGATTTTCGGCTCGTTGATAATGGCCCGCGCGATCGCCACGCGCTGCTGCTCGCCGCCGGACATCTCCGAAGGCCGGTGACTTAACCGTCCTTCCAGCCCGAGCATCTTCGTCACCACGTCAAACCGGTGCGGGTCGAATCCGTCTCCGTGGATATACTGCGCGATCGCGATATTTCCCTTGGCGCTCAGGGCTGGAAGCAGATTGAACCTCTGAAACACAAATCCGATCTTGTGTCGCCGCAGCTTGGTGCGCTCGGCATCGCTCAACGTCACCAGGTCGTTGCCGTCCACCAGCACCTTGCCCCGCGACGCCGTCGCCAGCCCCCCAATCACATAGAGCAGGGAAGACTTCCCGCACCCCGACGGCCCCATTACCGCCACCGCTTCGCCCGGCAAAACGTCCAGATTCACGCCGCGCAGCGCCGGTACTTCCACCTTGCCCGCGTGATACAGTTTCCAGACGTTCTCGACTTTGAGTATCGGCTCCAAGGTTTTTATTTCGGGCTCCGTATTTCCGGTGGAATTCGTTCGTATTGTAACTGTGATTCCCATCTCTGCCTAGTTTCCCCTGTTCCTTTAATCGTATGCCAGTGCTTCCACCGCATCCTTCCGGCTGGCGTGCCACGCCGGATAGCTGGCTCCCACCAGCGAGCCGATGATGGCGATCAGCGCGGCTCGCAGCATCCAACCGGGCGTAATCAGAATTGAAAGCGTCGGAAAAAGCTTCAGAAAGCCGGCGCGCACCGCGTAACTCAACCCGATCCCGGCGAAAATCCCGAGAAAGCAGAGCAGCGTCGTCTCCGCCAGCAGCGCCCGCACAATCAGGCCCTTGCTTGCTCCCAGCGATTTTAACACCCCGATGTCCCGCGTCCGCTCGAGCACCGTCGTGTACATGGAGAGAAAAATCACCAGCAGCCCGATCGAAATCGCCAGGGCGATCATCGAATTGATGAAGGCCTGCAGTGCCGGAATGTTGGTCGAGGTCATCAGCGACATGTACTCTTTCACCGGCTGGACCTTGTTCTGCGGCAGGATTGCCTTGATTTCGTCCATCACGTCCGATGTGTGTTCTTCCCGCGTGCATTTCACCAGGAAGATGGTTGCCTTGTCGTGCGCGCCCACCAGCGATTGCAGCGTATCAATGCGCACGAAGATTCGCCCGGCTTTGCCGTGCTCCACGATGCCCACGATGTTCCAATTGTGATTCAGCACATTGTACGTGTCGCCCAGCTTCACCTTCTTTGCCTTCGCCTGCCAGTCGTCCACCAGCATGTCGTCCGGGCTCTCCAGATCGTGGCCCTCGAGAAAGACGAAGCCGTTCGAGACCTGCCGGAAACTCACTGGATCGATTCCCCAGATCGTTTCCACCGCGCCGGAGGTGTTGAATTGTAGAAGGGCCGGGCTCACATACTGTACGTATTTCAATTCGTGAATCTTGTCGCCGATCTTGATCGGCATGGGCGCCCCGGAAAATCCCATGAAAATTGTAGTCGAACTTGGCTGCACGATGATGTCCGCGCCGATGCCTTCGATGCGCTTGGCCGTCTCCCGTAGCATCCCGGACGTTAGCCCTACGATCGTGATCACCAGCATCACTTCCACCGCAATTGCCAGCACACCGATCAGCGTGCGCACCGGCCGGTGGAACAAATTGTTGACGACAAACTGCCCCATCATGGGCGCTTCTCCTCGGAATTTTCGCTGATGTGCACGATCTCCGTTCCGGCTGGCGGCTCCAGCTTGAACTGCTCGGCGCTTAAGGTTTCATTCAATGTGATTTTGCTGATCGTCAGGTCCAGCCGGTACTCGTCGTGTGGCCGCTCGATCGAAATCTGCATGGGATATTCCAGCGTGCTCCCTGCGACCGGTTGCCAATCCCGGTACTGCACATCGGAAATCAATGCGCCTTTCGGCCCGTAAGATTCCAGCCGGGCCACGCGCAGGTCCGCGCGATCAAACCAGATCTTCCGCAGAATTTCCGATTTGTATCCGCCGCGCAGCACCGTCAGCACGTAATAGCGCGCGCTCTCGTCGTTAAACTCTTCCATCAGCACAATCTCTTCCTTGCGGACTTCCGGCCACAGCACCGCATCCAGCAAATGTTGCGGCCGCAGATTCTCGATCGGCTTGCTGCTCTGGCGTTCCAGCGCCACCGGCCCGATCAGGAATTTACCCTTGGAAGGGATGTACACTTCGAAATTCTGCGCGTTGCTGGACATGTCGAAAACCGTTTTCCCCACCACCGGCACCTGCCCGATCATCCGCACATTGTAGGGCCGCGACGCCAGCAGAAACGCCTTCACCTCGTGATATTCGTTAATCACACCGGAATACCTGGTCCCTGCCGTGGGCTTCAATTCCAGCGTCGCATTGATGCTCTGCAGGCTGCGCGCGTAGGCGTTGTACTGGTCCAGCAGCTCTTCCTGCGTCGCCTCTTTGGCAACGGGCCGTTCCGCCACCGGCACCTGCGTGGACTTCGTCACCACGTGGCCGCCGCAACTGCAAGCGGCCGCCGACACTGTCAGCAATACCATGCGCTTCCAGTTGCGTTTCATCCCCAAATTTCGTCTCTTTCTATAGTACCAAGCATTTTCGAGACCGCGCCCGTAGGGGCGGGTTCACGCCGCCTTCTTTGCCCTTCATTGCGGCCGCGCAATGTGCACATCAAACTCCTTCAATGACGGCCGCACCCTGCGGATAATCTCGCTCGCCCAGAGCGTCTCGCTCAGCAGCGTCAGCCATCCGTCCGCCGGCTCGCAAATTCCGCAATAGGTGTAACGCTTGTACGCCGCCTGATACGCATCCAGCCCGCGTTGCGAAAGCTCGCCCTCCAGCGCCGTATCCACCGCTCCGGCCGCCTTCCCGCACCGCACACCAAACGTTTCTCCGGCAAACCGCCCCAAAAGTTCCCGCAATTTTCCTTCGGCCGGCTGCGGAATCACCAGGCAACGCCCCGCCGCCTCGCGGAATTCCACTTGATGGTTCTTGCAGTATTCGCGCACGCGATCCAGGTGGCTGAAAAAATCCAGTACCCACTGCTCTTGGTTCGCCAGCGCGGGAAACACCGCGGCCCAGATCGCCGCGGCCTCTTCTCCCTGTACCGGTTCGCGGCTCTCGGTCTCAATCAATTCCAGCCCGACGGCCTTGGTCTCTGCGCCCAGGTCCGTCGCCTGCACGTCGAGTGAATACGGCGGCAAATCCGGCAGGTCCTGTTCCGTTGACAAGATTATTCTTCCTCAATTTCGCCGAAGGTGGCCTTAAACTCGGGTGAGCTCTTGCGCACATCCAGCCAGTTGAAAAACGCGTCGGGTGTCTCCAGCCAGATGCGGAACCACTCCGCGATCTCTTTCTTCTCCCGGCGCTTTTTCTCTTCGACTTTGCGGTTGTGCGAAATCATCTCGGCCCGGCGTTTTCCCAGCCGCGCAATTTCCAGCACGCGGTCCACTGCGGCCTTTTCGCCGTGCATCCGAAAGCGCCGCGCCAGTTCATCCAGCCGCGTCAGGCTCACTTCCGCGTCCTGTAGCGACTTGAAATGCAGAATATCCTCGAACTCTTCCTCGAACCGCTCTTCGGCCTCTTCGCGTTCCGTCAGCTGAATCTTCATGCCCGCTTCCTTCAGCACTTCGGCGATGTACTCGTTGCTCGTTTTCCCGGGTTCGCCATGGTCTGCCATCAGCTTGCGCCGAAGCTGGTCAATCTCCGCCACGGACCATTTCTGCACGCCAAGCTCGTCCGCGGCTTCGAGAATCATCTCTTTTTTGTGCTTCGCTTCGGTCATTACTTGCCTTTGCGCGACTTTCCGCCGGAATGAGTATGATGCGCTACCGCCGGTGGAGGATCCGCCGGCTCCCCATTTAGCAAGCGGTGATAACGGGCCACGTTCTGGTTGTGCTCTGCCAGGGTTGACGAGAAAAAGTGGCCACCCTGCATGTTGGCCACAAAATAAAGATACGTCGTCTGTGCCGGATGCAGCGCCGCTTCCAGCGCCACTTCCCCCGGATTCCCGATTGGCCCCGGCGGCAGCCCCTTATAGACGTACGTGTTGTAGGGCGAATCCATGCGCAAATCCTTCGACGTCAGCATGCCATTGTAATTGCCTTCGAGCTGCAGCGCGTAAATTACCGTCGGGTCGCACTGCAGCGGCATGTTCTTTTCCAGGCGATTGGTGAACACGCCCGCCACGAGCGGCCGCTCTTCCGGCTTCGGCGTTTCGCGTTCCACCAGCGACGCCATCGTCACAATCGAACCCAGTTGCTCCGCACCCTCTCCGCGTTTCAAGCCGCCCGGCGCCAGCCGCGTCATCGCTTCGTGAAATTTCTTCACCATCATCCCCGTCAGCATCGGCCCGGTGATGTGCCGCGGCAGTTCGTAGGTGGCTGGGAACAAGAATCCCTCGAGCGACTTCGCCTCCGGGAAGAGATCCTTGATCGGCGCGGAATCCTGGGCTGCTTTCAGAAATTCGTCCGCCGTCATGTACTTCGCGGCTTCCAGATCGTGGGCGATGTCGAAAATCGTTTCGCCTTCTTTTACCGTAAACGGCTGCACAAACACTTCGCCGTTCGCCAGCTTCCAGAACACGTCTTTCCCTCTCAACGGGTGATCGAAGAAGTAATCGCCGGCTTCCAGCGTCCGCTTCGGATGCCGTCGCGCGTAAATCTCAAAGGCCAGCCCGCTCCGCAGCACACCTGCCTCTTCCAGCAGCCGCCCTGCCATGCGCCGCGATGCTCCGTGCGGAATCGTCACGTACACGCCTTCCGCCGCCATCGTCCCGTAGGGCTTTTGAATCGAATACCACAAATAGCCGGCCACCGCTGCGGCGGCCAGCACAAGAATCAGCAAAAGGGCGGCGATAACTTTCAACTCAGCGGCTCTCCTTGCCTTGGGTCTTCCGGGCCAGATACTCTCGCAAAATCAGCATCGCGGCAATGGCATCCACCGTGTACTTCCCATCCGCCGCTCGCGCCGGTTTCTTTCTTCCGTGTGCGCTCTCCTCGTGTACGATCCTGCGCCCTAGTTCCTCTTCCAGAATCCGCTCGGCTTCCCAGCTCGTCAGCCGCTCGTCCACCATCTCCACAGGCACGCCAACCTGCTTGCGCACACGCTGTGCGAACCGCGTGGCTTCCTCGGCCATTTCCCCAGGCGTTCCATCCAGCCGCAAGGGAATTCCCACCAGAATCTGCCGGACGCGAAGTTTCCCTGCCAATTCCCGCAGCCGCCGCATATCCTCATTGCGATTGATACGTTCCAGCGTGTCGTAGGGTTGCGAGATGCGCGCTTCGCTGTCCGCGAGGGCGATGCCAATCTTTCTCTGGCCGTAGTCCAGCGCCAGAATCCGGAACCCGGCGCCAGCCGGCTCACTGTCCAAAATCCCGCTTTTTGCTGGATTTCCCCTCACTAGTTAAGTATATCGTGAACGCCACAACGGCAGACGTCACGTGCGCTAAGGTTCACACGCCTTTGTAGGGACCGGGCTTGTTCACCCCGAGCCTCGAAGGGCCCGGCCTTCCGCTCGGCTCTTGTAGCACAGGCTTCAGCCTGTGTTTTTCGCCAATTCAACGCACCACCCCAAAAAACCATCCGCCTTTACGGTTTCCTGCCTCTCTTCCCGCTTTCCCAATCGGCCCACATACCTTGCGTCTTCAACTGCTGATCCAGCCCCGTCTCCTTCAACAGTTTTTCCATCTCCCCCCGCGTATACCGCGGACCGATTGGCTCGGCTCGGTCCGCGATACCCCACGCGGTCACCGCCGCCAGCACCGTGTTCAACTTCAGCTCGCGGATATCTACTTTGTCAAAAGTGTCCGACGCCGCGTGGTAGTTCTGCAGATAATTCGCTACCTCCTGATTCGCGGCCAAGGTCGGCACTCCTTCCAGCAGAAAATCCGTATTGTCCATGCCGGTGCCTGCGTCGAAGGTGTGCTGGTCCACGCCCCATCCCGCGAATGGCTTCAGGATTTCGCGCACGGCGGTCTCGATGTCGTGCCGCCCGCCCAGCGAATATCCAGTCACGCGCCCCACGCCCGAGTCAAAGATTACTACGCCGCGGTATTTGTCGAGTTCCTGCCGGTGCGCTTCCACATAGGCCCACGACCCGAGCAGGCCTTCCTCTTCGCCGCTAAACAAAATGAACCGGATCGTCCGCCGCGGCAGCAATCCGCTCGCCTTGATCGCGCGTGCCGCCTCAATCACCAGTGCGGAGTTGCATCCGTCGTCCAGCGCGCCCGTGCCCAATTCCCAGGAATCGAGATGCGCGCCCAGCACCACAATCTCATCGGGCTTTTCGTACCCGCGGATCTCTCCTACCACGTTCTGCTCTTCCACGGGCCCGCTGATCTTGTTCGGCATCGTCAGCCGCACGCGTATCTTTCCCGGGGACGCCAGCGCCGCGCGTTCCAGCCGCAGCCCGTCCTCCCGCGCCACCACCGCCTGCGGAATCAATTCCAGGTTGCCGTCCGAAGCATTCGTGTGCCGGTAAAGCAGTTTTCTTTCGCGTTCGCCGGTCCACAAAATCGCCAGTGCCCCGCCCTTCAGCGCACGGTCAATAATCGGCGGCGGATTCAGATACTCGTTGTTGAGGTCTGCCCACGTGTAGCCGACCTCCGTATGTAAAATCAGGATTGCGCCCTTTAACGTGCCGCCGGCGCGCGCGAAATCCGCTTCGCTTCCCGTGCCGATGTTTACCAGCGGGCCCTCCAACCCACCCGCGGGCGTTGCCGGCGACAACCCTACGGAAACCAGAGACACGGGAAACTGTTCCGGTCCCGCCATCTCCAGCCGTGTTGCGCCTTCGCTCCATGCCACCGGGATCTTGTACTTCTCCGTGTGCACGTCCACGCCCGCCGCGCGAAATCCTTCCACGCCCCATTGCACAGCCTTCGTCATCTCCGGCGAGCCCGTCACGCGCCCGCCGATTCCATCCGTCAGCCGCCGAAGATTTTCCTCCAGTGGCGATTCCCCCATCACGATTGGCGTAATCTTCGCCGCGGCCTGCGCGCATGAGGAGGCCTCCGTCGTCGAACATCCCGCGGCTCCCTGCGCCATCTGGCCCGGCCGCAGTTCCGTCTTCACCTGGGGCAATTGCGCGCAAGCGAGCGGGGCCGCCCCCAGTTGGCACACGATGAGCCCTGCCAGAAAATTGCGATTGGTCTTCATTACCTTCTCCGCATATCCGGTTGAATTATATCCCACCGCGCGGAATTGTATTTTCGCCGGACTGCGTTATGCTTCAGAGCAATTCACCCAGGAGCCGCACAATGAACGGCACCGAGGCCATCCGGCCAAGTCTGTGGTACGCCACGATCTGCATTCCGATCTTGGTTGTTGCCCTTGGCGGAATGGGGCTGATCGTTTACACGGACCTTGGCCGGGTCCGGAATTCCATGGCGTACTCCGACGTTCCCGGCGAGATGAACGTCAATCTCCGGCGCACCCTGCACTACACGATTTTTCTCGAACAAATCAACGACGGCTCGTTCGGCTCGGCCTCTTCCGCGCCCGCCGCTTCGAATGTGTTCTGTGAACTCCACCACTTGCAGTATGGAACCGAAATTCCTCTGCGCAGGCCCGCCGGCTCCACCACATTCAATTACGGCAACTCTTCCGGCATCTCGATTCTGGAGTTTGATGTGCCGCGCAATGGGATTTATCTGCTTGGTTGCCAGGACCTGCGAGGGCGTCCCGGGCCGAAGTTGCGTATTGCCGTTGGCGCTGGCGCCGCCGCGGCGGTGGGCTGGGCCGTATTGAAAGGCGTGATCGTTCTGTTCGCCGGAGGAGTCGTCGCGCTGCTGATCTTCGTCCGCGTGCTGATGCTGCGCGATCAGTCGAAGCGCGACATCCGCGCCCGCGGTCTGAAGCCTGTTTGAAGCAAGCGGAAACGTGGCAGGCCGCTGTTTTATGCGCGCGAGGATGAGCCCTGGAGGACGCCGTCCGTCACCCGCGTCACTTGCGCCATCTCTTCCACATCATGCACGCGCACGATGTGCGCCCCGTTCAATATGCTGGCAGCCACGGTCGCCGCGGTTCCCCAAATCCGTTCGTTCGCAGGCAGCGTTTTTCCATCCCTCGACAGCGTCGCCCCAAGGAACGCCTTTCGGGAAGTTCCCACCAGCAACGCATGACCCAGTTTCGCTAGCTCCGGCAAACGGGCCAGCAGTTCATAATTCTGCGCGAAACTTTTGCCGAAGCCGATGCCGGGGTCCAAGATAATCTGCGATTTCTTTACGCCCGCGCGCCGCGCCAGCGCCGCCGACTTCCGCAATCCGCTGATCACGTCGCGCACCACGTTTTTTGCGAACGGGCCTTTCTGCATCGTGCGCGGCGTCCCCCGCATGTGCATCAGAATCAGCGGGGCGCCGAATCGCGCCGCCACCTGCGCGATTCGTGGATCGTTCTTCAGCCCCGAGATATCGTTCACCATCTGCGCGCCCGCGCCCAGCGCGGCCTCCGCCACGCTGGCCTTCTGCGTGTCCACCGAAACTGGAATCTTCAGCCGCCCGCGCAGCGCCTGCAACACCGGCAACAGTCTTCCCAACTCTTCCACCGCTGAAGTTCCCGGCGAGCCCGGTCGCGTGGATTCCGCCCCGACATCCAGGATGTCCGCGCCCGCCCGCTGCATCGCCAGCGCCGCGCTTAACGCGTCTTTCAGCCGGAAGAATTTCCCGCCGTCTGAAAAACTGTCCGGCGTCACGTTCAGCACACCCATCACCAGCGTGTGCTCGCCCAGCACCAACTTCTCCGACCGCAATTTCAAGACAAACCGCTTCCGTCGCATCATAAAAGTGCGCAAAAACTATCTCACAATCCGTTCTTGCTGTGTGTTGTGGCCGACCTTCAGGTCGGCTCTATGTAGCGGCCGGCTTCAGCGCGCTCTTCTCTGCGTCCTCTGTGCTCTTTCTCTGTGTCCTTTGTGTTTCAATCAGCGCCTGCCACATCCGGGCTCTTCAATCGAGATCAAAATCACGTATCGGCTTGCCCGCAGGCGCATCCTTGGCTTTCTTCATCGCCTCTTCGAATTTTTTCGCCAGGATGTCTTCCTTATTCGTCTCCTTAAACAACGAATCGGCAAACTTGTCTTCCCGGTTCTTCTTCTGCTGCTCCAGGATGCTGTGCGCCTGCGTCAGGTCCACGTCCGGCCCGGGCTTCACGTGCGCCTCATGCGAAAGCACCGCCCCGAAAATTGGATCAATCACCAGCTTCGCCTGGCAGCACGGGCAGACCACATTCAGATTTTCGCCGTCTTTGCGTCCCATGAGATCATTTTACTCCCAACTGTCCCGAAATATAACCCGCTGAAACTAGGGCTGAGCTGCGCACGGAAACAAAGTGTGCTGGTAATGCATGCTGTACTCCCGGATGCCCTCGGCCGCAGGTCCGATCAAGTTGATCTCGAGTGTTGCGGGCCCGGAATTCACCGGCGGCTCAACGGACAGCCGGTAGGGCTCCGCGACCTCTTCATAGAGTAGCCCCAGATAATTCTTCATGAGCTTCAGTTGGTCCTTAAACTGCCGGAATAGCTCCAGCTGGTGATAGGACATGGGATAGCCGGTTTCGGAACTCAGTTGATCCAGCTCCGGACGCCGGTACGTCGCAGGTAGCGGCGTGTTCGGATTCCAGCCAGGAGGTACGTTACCCTTCAGCGGGTTAGTGAAACTTTCTCCGAAGAAACGCACCCTATTCTTCAAAAGCAATGTCCGCAGCTCTTCGAACTCCGCCGAATTGCCTGAATGTTCAGCGCGGCCAAACAAGAATAGGGTGTCGCCAAATTTAGGCGGATCCAGTTTCTTGGCCGCAGTCAAAAGGACTTCCGTCATGTCGTCCTTCCCAATGCCAGACGGTCGGGACTTTTTCAACCTCTGCAGCAAGTCTACGGTAGCGTCAGGCGTTTGAAAATCAAGCCCGGGTGGCGCTGCGTTGGCGACGAAGAGAGCGAACTGGTCCTCCTTTCGTCCGTGGCCCACCAGAGAAATAGCCAACTCCGTCTCCAGGCCCCATTCCTCGCCGTCCACTCTGCTCCGTGCATCGAGAATCAAGGCAACGCGCTTCGGGGTGCTATCAATGGATATGCTCTTTACTTTGAGAGTCGTGTCTCCGGCATGCACCTGAAAATTTTCGGGCGCCAGGTTCCCGACGAGGACCTCGATTCCCGATCCTTTTTCGAAGCGGCTGGCGACAAAAGGCAAATCGCAGACGCTCTCCGGCTGTTGAGCGGCGGAAATGCTTTGCGTCAGAATCGGCGATACAGCGATTATCAGCGCTAGAAAAACGCTCTTCGAGGGCATTGAGCCTCCGGGTCTGTACGCGCGATGCTACTGAGAGGCACGTTCCCGGTCAAGTTAGTTGATTCGGAAGTTATGCGAAGCAAAGTCGGATGGGGCACCCGGAGTCTCGGCGCAAAAACAAAAACGCCGCCCCATCGGACGGCGCTTTGCTTTCACTAAAAACCTGCTTGCTTACGGCTTATCGCTAATGGCTGAGGGCTGCCTTCACGCCTTCGCCGGTGAATCCCCGCGCGTGAACCCTGGCGCCGGCCGCATCTCCGGTCGCACCACCTTCGGGTCCGCCGCGGGTGCCGCCGCCGTCGGTGGCGGCGTGGGAGGCGTCCGCGGCTTTTCCGGCAGCGGCTTGCCCTCCATCAGTAGTTTCACTTCGTTGGCATCAAGCACTTCGCGCACCAGCAGCGCCTGCGCGATGTTGTCCAGCGTTTCCTTGTGCGTGGAAAGCAGGTTCTTTGCCTTCTCATAGCCGTTGCTCACGATGCGCTTCACTTCGCGGTCAATCTGCAGCGCGGTGTCTTCGCTGAAGTCACGATGCTGCGCGATCTCGCGTCCCAGGAAGATCGCTTCTTCCTTCTTGCCGAAGGCCAGTGGTCCCAGGTCGCTCATGCCCCATTCGCAGACCATGTTGCGCGCGATGTCCGTGGCGCGTTCGATGTCGTTGCCCGCTCCGGTCGTGATGTGCCCCAGGAAAATTTCCTCGGCGCTTCGGCCGCCCATCAGTACAGCCAACATGCCCTCCAGATATTCCTTCGTGTAGGTGTGCTTGTCGGCTTCGGGCAGCTGCATCGTCAAGCCCAGCGCCATGCCGCGCGGAATAATCGTTACCTTGTGCACCGGATCGGCGCCCGGCGTCATTGCCGCCACCAGCGCGTGCCCCGCTTCGTGGTACGCGGTGTTCTTCTTCTCTTCGTCGGATAGGATCATGGACTTGCGTTCCACGCCCATCAGCACCTTGTCCTTGGACATTTCGAAATCGTCCATCATCACGAACTTGCGGTTCTGCCGCGCCGCCCACAGCGCCGCTTCGTTCACCAGGTTTGCCAGATCGGCGCCGGAAAAGCCCGGCGTGCCGCGCGCGATGATCGAAAGATCCACATCGTCCGCCAAAGGCACCTTGCGCGTGTGCACCCGCAAAATTTCTTCGCGGCCCTTCACGTCGGGCCGCGCCACAACCACGCGCCGGTCAAAACGTCCCGGCCGCAGCAGCGCCGGATCGAGCACGTCCGGCCGGTTCGTCGCCGCAATCAGGATTACGCCTTCGTTGGACTCGAAGCCGTCCATTTCCACCAGCAGCGCGTTCAATGTTTGCTCGCGCTCGTCGTGGCCGCCGCCCAGGCCCGCTCCGCGGTGCCGTCCGACGGCGTCAATTTCGTCAATGAAAATGATGCACGGCGCGTTCTTCTTGCCCTGTTCGAACAAATCGCGTACGCGGCTCGCGCCCACGCCCACGAACATTTCCACGAAGTCCGAACCGGAAATCGAAAAGAACGGCACGTTCGCCTCGCCGGCAATCGCCCGCGCCAGCAACGTTTTGCCCGTTCCCGGAGGCCCGACGAGCAGCACGCCCTTGGGAATGCGCCCGCCGAGTTTCTGGAACTTCTGCGGATCCTTCAAAAACTCGATGATTTCCTGCAGCTCTTCCTTCGCCTCGTCGCTGCCCGCCACATCTTTAAACGTCGCCTTCTTCTGCTGCGCCGAAAGCAGTCGCGCCCGCGACTTCCCGAAGCTCAGTGCCTTGTTGCCGCCCGCCTGCATCTGCCGCATCAGAAAGAAGACAAAACCCGCCAGCAACAGCAAGGGCAGGGCATTCAACAGAATCAAAACCCAATCGCCGCTGCGCACTTCCTTCACGCTTAGCTGCACGGCTTTGTCCTGCAGCGCCTTCGTAATCGCCGGTGCGTTTTCCTTGGGAATCGTCACGCGGAACTTGCGGTTCGGCGGCCGCTGGTATTCGCCCTGCATTTCATAGCTGTTCGGCGAGAGGTACATCGTGACTTCCTTCACGTCACCCTCGTCCACCTTGGCCATAAACTCGCTATAGCTCGGCGTGTCTTCGCGCGCCTGCTGTCCGTTCGCCGACACGAGCTTCCAGAGCATCACGCCTAGAAACACGATCGAGATCCAGAATAATATTGTTTTTGCCGTCGAATTCACTTTGCCCTCACAATCCAGCCCCTGACCAACTGCCTCAAAATCCGTCGTCCGCCGCTAGCGCTTCCTTTTCCGCGCGCTCTTTCGCGGCTCCTTGCCGCTCATCAGGGCTTTTCCATTCCGCCCCAATCCATTCGTTCCTGCCAGCCCATAGCCAGACCACAATAAGTTAGATGCGGTCCGGAAGCCGAAGTAATCGGGCTCCAGGTGCACGCGCCGCTTCGAAGTCTTGTCCAGCAGCACCGCCAGCCGCAGCGACCTCGGCTTGCCTTCGCCGATACGCCGCAGCAGAAAATCCTGAGTCACGCCGCTGTCCAGCACCGCGTCCACCAGCAGCACGTCGCGGCCTTTGAATCCCACAGGCTCCTTGGCTGCGCTGGTGGTCTCCCGGCCACGGAAAAAAACCTCGCGCCGCGCCTGCCCGCCCCATTCGATATCCCTGACGTTCTCGCTGACAAAATGCATCGCCACCGGGCCATCGATCCCCCGCACCAGATCGGCCGCAAACACGAACGACCGGTCCATCGTGACCACCACATCCAGCCGCTTGCCCCGGTACGCCTTCGAAATCGCGCGCCCAAGTTCTTTCACGCGGCTCGCGATTCGCGCTGCGGAGTAGGACGCCACCTTCGCTCGGCTCACGTTGCGGGTTCCTCCGTGATCACGACCCCAGTCCGGCTTCCTTTCGCAACCGCAAACTCTTCCGCCACCGGCAAGCCCAGCGCCCAGACCACTTTGCCCGCGCTCTCCAGCACCGGCCACGTCTCTTTTTCCCAGCGCGAGCGGCCCAGTTCATTCAACAGCCGCGCCAGAGTGTGGGCTTTCTGGTGACCCGCTGGCCGCATCGTATCCCCCGCCTGCCAGTTGCGCAGCACCAAAGGGACACCCAACCGCGCGTGGTCCAGAACCGCCCTCCACTCTGTAGTTTCTCGCCCTTCTCCGGGCCAGTCAATCACCCGCAGGTGCAAGACGCGAGAAGCTGCATCAAGCTGTAACGCCTCCCCGGCTGCCGGAAGTCTCACCTCTGTCGAAAAGCGCCGCGGAGCGGTCTTCCGCTTCCAGCTGTCCGCCGCTCGAAACACCAGCGTCTCTCGCTCCCGCCGTACTTCCACTCCGCCCGGCAACTGCAACACTTTCCCCGAATGCCCGAACGCCGCCAGATGCAGCACCGCCTCCACGTGCCGTGCTCCCAACTCCCCACCGCGCGGCTTCACTCTCCTCACAAGCTGCCGCACCATCCGCTTGGCCACCGCCTCATACATCTCTCGTGGCACAGGCACTCCTGCCTGTGCACCCGACCCAATGACTACGCCCCTCCATGTAGCGGCCACCTTTAGGTGGCCAAGTTTTCCGTGCTCCAGCAATTGCCTCACAGGGATCGCAATCCCATCCCGCCCTTGCTCACAAACCTTAATCAGTTGCCTTTCCGTCTCCGCTTCCAACCACGCATTATCTTCCCTCGCCAATTCCGCCAACTGGCAAAGATGCTCCACCACCGCCGGATTGAATTTTTTCTCCAGCACCGGCAGCAATTGCAACCGGATCCGCGCCCGCGTCCGCGTCACATCCTTGTTCGTTAAATCTTCCCGCCAAGCCTGCCGCTTGCTCCGCAAATTGGCGCGCAACTCCGCCCGCCGCATCGCCAGCAGCGGCCGGAACACACATCCCACTTCCGGATGAATCCCGCCGAGCCCCGCGATGCCCGTCCCACGCAGAATGTGCGCCAGCACCGTTTCCGCCTGATCGTCCGCCGTATGCGCCACCGCCACGCGCGCCACGCGCCCTTCCTTCACCAGCCGCTCGAAAAACGCATACCGCGCCCGCCGCGCCGCGTCCTCCACGTTGCATTTCTGCCGTTTCGCCAGCGCCGCCACATTCTCCCGCGCCACAAAAAATTCCAGCCCGTGCTCCGCCGCCAGTTTCGCCACGAATTTTTCATCCGCATCCGCGGCCTTCCCCCGCAACTGGTGGTTGAAGTGCGCCACGCACACCACAATTCCCAACTTTTCCCGCAGTTCGACAACCAACCGCAGCAGCGCCACCGAATCCGCCCCGCCCGAAACTCCCAGCCCGATCCGCTCCCCCGCCGCCGCCCCAAACTTCTCGCGCAACACAACGCACAGCGCTTCAACGAGCGCACTGCTTTTTCTTCCTTGCCGTTCCCTGGTTCTTTTCCCTGTCATTGTTCCAGTGGCGCGGGTGCCCCACACGCCGCCTTTGCATGTGGGGGGTTGGTCAACCATCTCCTCGATCAGTGAAACGCTGCCGCCAGCAAATCCACCATCAACCGGATCGCCGTCTGGGCCGTCCGCCCCGAAGAATCCCGGTAGGGATTCACTTCCACGATATCCAGCCCCACCAATTTCCCTTTCGTCGGAATCCCTTTCATCAGGTCGTCAATCTCCGCGAAATTCAATCCGCCGGGCTCCAGCGTTCCCGTCCCCGGAGCCAGCGTGGGGTCCATCGAATCCACGTCAAACGTCACATAAATATTTTCGCTCTGCGGAATAGCCGCAATCGCCTCCGCAATTCCGCGCCGGTGAATCTCCTCCGACGTTACCACCGTCGTGTGCAGCGCCTTCGCATTTCCCGCCGACTCCTCATCGTTCGCAATCCCGCGCATGCCGATCTGCGTGATGTGCTTCACCGTAGACAATTTCGCCACGCGCAGCACCCACGACGCGTGATCCAGATTCCCCGGTGCGCCGTTCCAAGTATCCAGGTGCGCGTCAATGTGCACCACTGTCAGCGGAATGTCGTACGCGCGAATCACCGGAAACGTGATGCTGTGGTCCCCGCCCAAAATTATCGGGAACGCTTTCTTCGCCAGGATCTTCTTCACTGCTTCGGTGATCTTCGCGTCGGTCTGCTCCGCCACGGTCGGATAAATCACCACGTCGCCCACGTCCACCCAGTGCTTGCCCTTCAACACCGTGCGGTCGCCATCAATGTAGTAAAAGCCTTCTGTCAAGTCGTGCGCGTACTCCTGCGAACTCTCCCGCAAGTCGCGCGGTCCGTAGCGTTCGCCTGGTTGCCCCCACGTGCCTTCGTCAAACGGCACGCCCAGCACCGCAAAATCCGCCTGAAGCTTCTCGAGGTCCGGCTCATACGGTGCGCTCAGGAACGTCCGTACCCCCACAAACGTCGGCGCTGTCTGCGCCCCGGCAGGCGCAGCCCACACCACTAGCAACAACACCAGGCAAGCCATAACAAACACAATCCCTTTTCGCATAAAGACCTTCGGTTGGAATGAAAGTAGCAGCGCCCTCATTCTAGGCCGCTTGCCGCCAAAAAGGAATTCGCTCCCGGGGCTTCAGGTCTTTCTATTTCGTCGTTGTTAGGGGAGTTCTCTACTTTTCTTTTGCTTCGCTGCCGACCAGTTTCTCCACGTCCGCTATTTCCTTCGGAATGCCGGAGCTCAAAACTTCCGGTTCGCCGTTTGTAATGAGCACTGTGTCTTCCACGCGGAAGTGCATCTGCTTGTCCGGAAACTCCACAATCGGCTCGACCGTCACCACCTGCCCCGGCTTGATCGGTCCGCTTGGGCGCATTACGTCGTGCGTCGCCAGCCCCACAAAATGTCCCGGCCATCCATACCACTGATTCCCGATTCCAGCCTTTTCAAACACCGCCTTACCCGCGGCCTCCGCTTCTTCGTACGTATGCCCCGGCTTCAGCAACGCAATCGTGGCCTTATTCGATTCCAGATCCACGGCGTACCACTTCGCCTGCTCCTCCGTGAACTTTCCGCTGATGTTAAACGTTCGCGTTATGTCCATGGTCATATGGTCCAGCGAAGCGCCGAAATCGAAAACCACCAACTGATTCGGCTCGATCACCTCGCGGTTCGAAAAGTAGTGCCACGTATTGATGTTCTTCCCGGAGCCAACAATCGCAAGATATGCCATGCCCTGAGCCCCGTGGCTGTAGTAGTATCCATACGCCCGTGCCTCGATTTCATACTGGTGCATCCCGGGCTTCGCGTGGGCAATCGCTTCGCGGTTTCCTTCCGCGCTTATCTTCCCGTTGCGCCGCAGCACTTCGATCTCTCCCGGCCGCTTGATATTGCGCATCGCATCCATGATCGGCGTCACGTCTTGCAGCTTCGCCATCGGATAGCGTTCCGCCAGCAATTTCACCGGCGCTTCATCCGAAGTGACGTCTTCGTGATATGGGTGCGCAAACTTCCAGGCGTGATCCCGCCCCACTTCCGGCCGCGCGCCGTCCGCCTTGTCCGGAAAGCCCAGCCGCACCCACAAATCCACGCCGGACTTCCCGCCAGCCATGTAGGACAGCGTGATGTCCAGATTCCCGATGGGCTGCACGTTGTCGAAGCCCAGCTTCTTCGCGGCTTCGGGCTGCGAAAGCAAATTCGCGCCGTAAACCTGCGCGGTCCGCCCCACCTGCTGCGGCTCAAACAACGTCACCTTGCCGCTCGCGTTGTCCATCACCAGCACCGCGCCGGGATCCTGCACGCCGGTGTAGTAATAAAAATCATTGTCCTCGCGGTAGTGCGACGACTCCGGAATTTCGTTGCGCGCGAACAGAATCGTGTAACCCGTTTTCGCCTGTGCGGCCAGTTCCGCGCGCCGCGCCACAAATTCCTTCGGCCCTCCCAGATCGTCAATCGCCTGCCAATCCGTGTACTGCGCCATCGCCGCCCCAGCCATCGCCAGCATCAACGCTCCGCACACTCCCGCTCCGCGCAATGCTCCCCAAATCTTCTTCATCGTCCTGCTCCTCTCGACGAATGTCCGACCACCGCTGACCGCCCTAATTTCCAACTTCTATTTTCTATTTTCTACATCCCATTTCGCGTCCCACAGCCTACCCCAAAATCCGCCAAATCCCCACCTGTCAATCGCTTCCTGCCCTGGACATCTTGTAACACAGCAATAACATTTTCCGGCCCTCTCCCGTGTAATATGACGCGCCTGCTCCCCGGAATTGGCAAAGGTGTCCTGATTTGAGGAGGTGTTCCCGTGGCAAATCCTCGCTCCGTTTTATCGTTTGTCGCGCTAGCCAGTCTCGCCGCGGCCGCTGGCTGCAATTACCAGGGCGAGGAACCCGTCAAGGAAAAGGATTTCGCTGTCTCCTCCACGGTGAAGACCGCCATCGGTGCCTCGGGCAGCACCTTCGTCAGCCCGCTAATGGCGAAATGGGTCACCGCCTATCAGTCGGCGCATCCCGCCATCCAGGTGAATTACCGCGCCATCGGCAGTGGCGCGGGTATCGCCGAACTCAAGCAGGGAACCACGGAAATGGCGGCCACCGACGCGCCCCTTTCCGACGAGCAGCTCAAGGACATGCCCAACGTCGTGCAGGTTCCCGTTGCCGCCGGACCGGTCGTCGCCGTCTACAATGTTCCCGGCCTCAAAGCGCCGCTGCGCCTCAGCGGCTCCACGCTTGCTGGAATTTTCCTCGGCAAAATTATAAGTTGGCAGGACCCCGCCATCCTGCACGACAATCCCGGCGCCTCCTTGCCTCACGCCGCGATCCTCGTCGTGCATCGCTCCGACGGCAGCGGCACCAGCAACATTCTCACTTCGTATCTCGCCAAGGTCAGCCCGGAATGGTCGCAGCACGTGGGCCACGGCATCACCGTTCCCTGGCCCGTCGGCATCGGCGAAAAGGGCAGCAACGATTTGCTCGATTTCGTCGCGCAAAATGCCGGAACGATTGGTTATGCGGAACTAAACTACGCCACGCAAAAAAAGCTTCCCGTCGCCGCAATCCAGAATCGCGCCGGCAACTACGTTGCGCCCAACTCCGCTTCTGCCACCGCCGCTATTGCCGCGTTTGACGACGACCTCGCCAAGGACATGCGTGCCCCCGTCGTCGACCCGCCCGCCAGCGCGAAGGAGGCATATCCGATCGTCGGCGTCACTTTCCTCGTGTTTTCCAAGGCGAATCCCGACACCACCGAGCTGCAAGCCATCCGCGACTTCGTCCAATACGCCATTCACGACGGCCAGGACCTCGCCGAAGGCCTGGACTACGCCAAGCTTCCCAAGCCCATTCAGGACCGCGCCGTCGCCACCCTCGGCGCTGCTCCGGCACCTCCGGCGAAATCCAGCTAGCCGTTCTTTGTGGCACAGGCACGGCACTCCTGCCTGTGCACTTGAGCCAGCGGCAAAGACTCAAGTTACCGCAATATCCGCCTTTCACTATGTTCACAATCTATGGTTTTGTGTACACGAACAGCCTATACTTGCCCTTGGAGCTTTACCATGCCACGCAACCAGTCCCGCGCCCACAAACACTTCCGCCTGGACGCCGCGAAGATCAAGCGCGCCCAGCGCGTCTTGCGTGTCACGACGGAAACCGAAGCCATTAAGCGCGCCCTGGATCTCCTCCTCTCCGAGCACGAGCGCAACCGGCTCGCTGCGCGCGCCAACGAGCGCTTCGCCGCCAGTGGCGCCAACATTCGCGACGTATATGGCAATCTCGAGTCGTAGCCGGGCAAAGGGAACCTTGTGAACCCCGTGCTCTTCGACACTTCCGTCTACATCACTGCGCTTCGTCAAGACGCGGACGCGGCCCAACAACTCCGGCACATGGCCGGTGGCGCGCCCATCTGGTTGAGTGCCGTGGTCCTCGAAGAACTCTGCGCGGGAGCCGATGCGCGCAGCACTCGCGCCGTCCAGCGCCTGTCCAGCGCCTCGAACGCGACTTTGACCGCGCCCGCCGTCTGCTCGTTCCAAACCTCACGGACTGGGTCCAAGCCGGAAAGGTCCTCGCCCGATTAGCCATCAAATACGACTACGTGCGCATCGGGCAGGGACGCCTGACGAACGACGCCTTGATCGCCGCAAGTGCCGCGCGCCTCGGCATCACTGTAATCACCGCCAATGCGCGCGACTTCACTCGCCTTTCTGAACTTCTCTCCCTTCGTTTCGTAGTCCAACGGATCTAGCCGTCTCGTGCTCCTTTTCAGCCCGGTGCTCTTCCATATCAATTCGTTGTTGCAGGCTGCCGCCTGCCCGACCGTCCAATTCCACCCATCCAACTTGGCTGCTTCGGTTTCTGATTCCACGCGATAAACTCCACGTGTGAATATCCTCGACCTCATCGGCAACACGTCGCTTCTCGCGTTGCGCCACATTGTCCCGTCCAACGGTTCCCGCATTCTGCTGAAGCTCGAAAGTGAAAACCCAACCGGCAGCATGAAAGACCGCATGGCCCTCGCCATGATCGAAGCCCCGGAAAAAGACGGCCGCCTCTCCGCTGGCGGTCCGGTCGTCGAATACACCGGCGGGAGCACCGGCGTTTCCCTTGCCCTTGTCTGCGCCGTCAAGCGCTACCCGCTCCACATTGTTTCTTCCGACGCTTTCGCGCGCGAAAAGCTCGACCACATGCAAATCCTCGGCGCGCACCTCCAAATCATCCCGAGCGACTCCGGCCGCATGACCGAAAAGCTCACCCGCGACATGATCGAGGCAGCGCGCGTCGTTGCCGAATCCACCGGCGCCTACTGGACCGATCAAATGAAAAATCGCGACCAGCTTCCCGCCTATCACCGCATGGCCGACGAAATCTGGAACCAGGCCGCTGGCGAAATCTACGGCTTCGCGCAAAGCGTTGGCACCGCCGCCTCGCTTCGCGGCATCGCTGAACGTCTGCGTTCTCGCAAAGCCGGCATCCGCATCGTCGCCGTAGAGCCCGCAGAATCACCTGTTCTCTCCGGCGGCGCGCCCGGTGGACACAAAATCGACGGCATCGGTGCGGGCTTCGTCGTCCCGCTCTGGCAGCCCGATCTCGCCGATCAGATCGAACGCATCTCCACCGAAGAAGCCATCGCCATGGCCTTCCGCCTCGCGCGCGAAGAAGGCCTCTTTGCCGGTGCATCCACCGGCGCCAACGTCATCGCCGCCCTGCGGCTTGCCGAACAACTCCCGCGTGGCTCAACCGTCGCCACTATCCTGTGCGACACCGGCATGAAATACTTTAAAAGCTACTCGGCCTACCTCAATCTCCCTAAATCCCATTAGCAGAAACGCTCGCCGCTTCCACCGGTGCTTTCGGCCCGAGCGCCGCCAACGCCAATCCGATGACGCCGAACCCTATCACGCCGATCAGCAGGTGCATGCGTTCGCCCGTGTTGCGCAACGACTGCGCTACCATCACACCGGCATGCGCGATGTTCGCCCATGCCGCATAGGCGATCAGGCTGCGATGCGCCGCCGGGTTGCGCGCGGCGATCAGCAGGAAAATACCCATCGTCACGTAGAGGCTCAGCATCATCTGCAGCGTCTCGTCCAAGCCCATGGCTACCAGCGAATACGCCAACGCCGTAAACAGCAAGCCCGCGACCACCAGCACCACCTTCAGCGCCCGTTCTCGCATCTTGGCTCCTCCTCCCGGAAACTGACGAATTCCCAAGGAGATACCACAACTACGAGCTACGCATCCCGAAAGTTGCGCCAGCCGGCGGTTACTTCAACAATTTCGCTTGTTCGAGGATCTGGTCCGGCCGGGCGCGCACGCGGAAATCGTCGGTCAGATTCACCCAGCGGACCACACCGGATGCGTCCACCAGGAATTCCGCGGGCCGGGCGATGTCGTGCCCGTCCACGCCGGCTCCGCGGTGCAGCAGATCGTATTTGCGAATGGCATCGGTGTCCGGATCGGAAAGAAACGGGTAGGTGTAGCCCGCCTTCTTGCACAGGTCGCGCGATTCCTCCGGCGAATCCACGCTAATGGCCACCGGGCGAACGCCCAGTTGCTGAAGCTCGTTCAGGCTTTCCTGGATACCCCGTAACTCGGAGTTGCAGAACGGTCACCAGTAGCCACGGTAGAAAACCAGCAGTACGCCTTTCGGAGGCGTCTGCGAATTTGGCAGGGGCTCCGAGAGCAAGCCGGCCAGGGAGACTTGCTGGTGACTCGTATCCACCAGCGTGAAATCAGGGGCCTTTTGCCCCACGCGAGGAGCGCCGGCCGCCGCTGGGATTTGCTTCGTGCCGTAAAAAACGAGGAAGCAGAAAAAGCCTGCCAAAGCAAGACCCAGCGCGCCGAGGATCGGTCCCGCAATCTTTCCGCCGTACTGCTCGGGCTGCCGGAAGGCGCGCCGCACTCCGGAAACCAGCAGGAGCAGGCCGGCGGCAAAGATCAGGAAGTTGACCCAGGGAACGTCGCGGGTAACGGGAAATTTTACGAAAACGAGAACATAACTGGGGATGGCCAGCAAGCACAGTAGAAAGCCCGCCCAAAGGTGCCAATTCCGGCGGCGTTCGTTCATCGGATTCCCCCGTCCTGCGGAACTCAGGTATGTAGGATGCAAAGCCTCGGCTTTGGTAACGGCCGCTTACCACAATACACCCGCAATAACAGAGAGTAGGACGGATGCCCGGGTCCCGGTGTTGGGAACCCGGGTCTTGCTTTTTTTCTTTGTCTTCGGGATGGCACGACTTTAGTCGTGCCATAAAGCGCGGCCAACTTTGTGGGCTTCAGCCCGGGAAGCAACACGACGCAACACCGCCGACCTGAAGGTCGGCCAGTACACACGGATCGCTGATTACTGATTACCGTCCCTCGGACTGCTACAATCGCCCTCGCCATGCCGTCCACCAAAGAGATGCGGATCGCCGTACCCAACGCCGGCGAAGTGTCCGCGCTGCTGCTGCGTCCCGCGAAGCCTCATTGCGTGCTTGCCCTGGCCCACGGCGCCGGAGCCGGCATGCACCACGCCTTCCTCGAGGAGCTGGCCGCCGCCCTGGCGCAAGCCGGCGTGGCCACCTTGCGCTACCAGTTCCCCTACATGGAGCAGCACCGCAAGGCTCCGGACAAGCCCGCCGTGCTTACCGCTACGGTCGAGGCCGCCGCGCGCGGCGCCGCCGCTGCGGCGCCCGGCCTGCCGCTGTTTGCCGGCGGCAAGTCCATGGGCGGGCGCATGACGTCGCAAGCCGCCGCCCTGGGGCTCCTCCCCGGCATTCGAGGCATCGTTTTTTTCGGCTTTCCGCTGCATCCCCCGAAACAGCCTGGCACGCAGCGCGCCGATCATCTCCCCAAAGTCGCCGTGCCCATGCTCTTCCTGCAAGGCACGCGCGACGCCTTCGCCCCGCTGCCCTCGATCCGTTCCGTCTGCGCCAAGCTCCAGCTCCGCGCCACCCTCCTCCTCTTCGAAGGCGCCGATCATTCTTTCCACGTCCCCAAAACCTCCGCCAAGTCCGACGCCGACGTCCTCCGCGAACTCGCCCAAGCCACCGCCGCCTGGACCAAGAAGTTTTTATAGGGGCGGCTTTATGCCGCCTTCTTTGTGTAGTGGCTGGTCTTCAGCCCCGCTCTTTACCTAAAGCTCGGCCACTGCACACAAAAGAGCAGCCCACCCTTTTCAGAAAAAGGGTAGGCCACCCCAGCAGGGATTTCGAATGCGCCACCCGGCGTCTAGCTTAGGTTGGCGCTGTCCTAGACACTTAGCAGTGAAGTAAGTAGATTGGACGTCGAGGATCTCGCTTATTCCTGACCCACCGCCATCAACACCTGAGCAGCCACCAAGTCAGCCACATGCGACAGCTGAGGCAGCGCCCGCTCCCGCAGAGAAATTTCATATGCCCCCTAGCAAAGGCGAAACGATCACGGGTGCGCTGACAAACAATACATACACGATGGGGGGCCTAATCGGTGAGGGCTCCTTCGGCTCCGTGTACGAGTGCACCGACGTCTCGGATAACGAGCTTGCAGCCAAAGTGCTGAAACCAAACCGAACGTACGAGCAGGCAAAAGCCTCCGCAACGGCTGAAATGCAAAAGCTCTTCCTGCTCAGACACCCCTATATCACCTATGTGTTCGACGCTTTCGAGTTTCGCGACACCTTCTACATCATCACGGAAAGG